>Ga0070735_10004306_pt1 | contig 12055 bp, 7 predicted proteins | sample Coa_R1_FD_66443 | JGI IMG/M metagenome (GOLD analysis project Ga0070735, IMG submission 66443) | Surface soil microbial communities from Centralia Pennsylvania, which are recovering from an underground coalmine fire - Coalmine... | ecosystem: Environmental > Terrestrial > Soil > Unclassified ... | reverse complement strand
GGAGGCAATCTTCGACCCGGCTTTCGAATCAACCAACTCTAATCAGACCTGCGCCGCTTTTCCAGAGAACGATTTCCGCCGCCGTGTCATTTCGCTAAACTTCGCCTTTACGAATTGGTTCCGGCCGCTCACCCTGGCCGGTTCGTCTTCTCAGTGCGTCGCGTGTCCGCTTCGCTTGCGTCTACTTCGTCGGTCGAGCCCTCGGCAACCGCGCCGGTCTCAAACCAGGCGCTGATCCGCCGAATGCTGGCGCTCAGTTGGCCCTATCGCTGGGGCTGCGCGCGGCTTTTGGCCCTGCAGGGCGCCTTGATGGCCACGACATTAGGGGCCTTGGGCCTGTCGGGTGTGGGCATCGACGTGGTGCTTTTTCACGCGCACGTGGCCAATCGGCCGGCCGCATACCCCTTTGGTTTTCGTCCACCGGCGAGCTGGTCTCCCCTGGCGGAAGTCGCCTTCATTGCCGGCCTGATACTGCTCTTGGCCGTCGTTCGCGGGCTGCTCAATTACGTCTATGCCGTCGAATCGGGGAAGTTGATTCACGAACAGATCGTGGTCGAGCTGCGGGCCCGCGTGTACGACAAACTCCAGCGGTTGAGTTTCCGATTCTTCGATGCCCAGACGACGGGCGCCATCATCAATCGGGTCACGAGCGACGTGCAATCGGTACGGGCGTTCGTCGATGGCGTCATTATCCAGCTTGTGATTCTGGTGCTTTCGCTGGTGTGTTACCTCGTTTACATGCTGCGCATCGACGCGGGAGTGACTTTTGCCTGCCTGGCGACGACCCCCGTCCTGTGGATCATCACCGTCGTGTTTTCACGACTCGTGCGACCGGCCTACGACCGCACGCGGGAGCTGGTCGATCGCGTCGTGCTGACGCTGGCCGAAAATATTCAGGGCGTGCACGTCGTCAAAGGCTTCGGCCGCGAAGATCAGGAGATCGCCAAATTCGGCTCGACCTTGCAGGCGGTCGAAGACCAGCAGCAGCAGATTTTCTGGAAAGTGAGCCTGTTCACGCCGGCGATCGGCCTCTTGACGCAGCTTAACGTGGTCATCCTTCTGGCTTATGGCGGCTGGCTCGTGACAGAAGAGCGGCTGGCGCTGGGGACGGGGCTCGTCGTCTTCGCCGGCCTGCTCACGCAGTTTGCCACGCAGGTCGCCAATCTGACGAACATCACCAACAGCATTCAACAAAGCCTCAGCGGCGCGCAGCGGGTGTTCGCCGTGCTCGATGCGCCGATTGAGATTCAAAGTCCCCCCGGCGCGGTACGGATGCCCAAGGCCGAAGGCATGGTCCGCTTCGAGCATGTCTCGTTTGCTTACGACTCGACGGCGCCGGTGCTGCGCGACGTGAGCTTCGCCGTCGAACCGGGACGGTGCGTGGCGATTCTGGGGGCCACGGGCGCCGGCAAAAGCACGCTGCTTTCGCTGATCGCCAGGTTCTACGATCCCACGGCCGGCCGAGTGCTTCTCGACGGGCACGACCTGCGCTCGCTGAACGTCGACGACTTGCGCCACAACATCGGGCTTGTGTTCCAGGAAAGCTTTCTGTTCAGCAATTCCATTGCCGCCAATATCGCATACGGACAACCGACGGCGACGCGCAGTCAGATCGAACGGGCCGCGCAGATCGCCTGCGCGCACGAATTCGTGAGCGGGCTTTCCGAGGGATACGACACGGTGCTGGGCGAATGGGGAATGAACCTTTCGGGGGGCCAGCGGCAGCGGCTGGCGATCGCCCGCGCCATTTTGCTCGACCCGGCGCTTCTGCTGCTCGACGATCCGGCCGCCTCCATCGACCCGCACACCGAACAGGAAATCCTCGAAGCCATGCACCGGGCGATGCAAGGCCGCACCACGTTCGTCGTGGCGCATCGCTTGAGCACGCTCAGGCACGCCGACCTCGTCATCGTCCTCGAACAGGGGCGGATTGTGCAGGTCGGCACGCATGAGGAATTATTGGAGCTTCCCGGCCACTATCGAACGGCGGCGACGATCCAGGGGATCGACCTGGGCCTCAGGACCCCATCCAAACTCGCGCTTCAATGACGCTCGCGACCCTTCAAATCACGCGCTTGCAGCACGACCCCGACCGCGAGGCCGAGGCGCGGCCGCTCGATTTCGGCCTCATCCGCCGTCTGCTGGGATACACGCGGCCTTATGCCGCCAAACGCAATTGGCTGCTTTTGACCGTCATTGTGCGGGCGATTCAATTGCCTTGCGTCGCCTGGGTCATCGGCGCGGCGATCAACGGGCCGATCGCACACCGCGCGCCGTTGGCCGATGTGCTCATGGGAGCCTTGGGACTATTGGCCTTGGCGCTCTTCACCCAGGTGAATTTTCACTTCCGGCAGAGGCTCGCGCTGGAATTGGGCGAGGCGGTCGTCCACGACTTGCAGCAGCAAATCTTCAACCATCTGCAAGAAATGCCGATGAGTTTTTTCAACCGCACAAAAATCGGCCGCATCATCAGTCGCATCACGTCCGACTGCGAGGCCATGCGCATCGGCGTCCAGGATGTGCTGTTCGTAACGCTGGTGGGGTTGGGGCAAATGGTCGTCTCGGCGGCGTTCATGCTGTATTACGACGTGGTGATGTTCGGCGTCGTGGCCGCCATGACGCCGGTGATGTGGGGGCTCAACCGCTACTTCCGGCGGCGCCTGAGCCGATCTTATCGCGACGTGCAAGAAAGCTTCAGCCGCGTGACATCGACGCTTGCCGAATCGGTCAACGGCATCCGCGTGACGCAAGGCTTCGTGCGCGAAGAGATGAATGCGGCGCTGTTTCGCGATCTCGTGCGCGATCATGCGCGCTACAACATGCGGGCCGTGCGAACGGCGGGCGTGTTTCTGCCGCTGTTGGAGCTCAACAGCCAGTTGTTCATTGCCGCCCTGCTCGTCGTCGGCGGGTATCGCGTGCTGAACCCCGAGATTCATATGACGACCGGCGATTTGATCCAGTTCTTTTTTCTCGCCAACATCTTTTTCAACCCGATTCAAATGCTCGGGAACCAGTACAATCAGGCGTTGACGGCCATGGCCGGGGCCGAACGCGTCTTCAAGCTGCTCGATACGGCCCCCGACTGGCGCGATAGCGACGACCCCGTTCATCTGCCGCCCATCGGCGGGCGAGTCGAGTTCGAGCGACTTACGTTCGGCTATGATCCCGAGCGGCCTGTCTTGCACGAGATCGACGTCGTCGTCGAACCGGGGCAAACGGTCGCCCTGGTCGGGCACACCGGCTCGGGCAAGACGTCGATCATCAACTTGATCGCCCGCTTTTACCTGCCGACCGCCGGTCGCCTTTTGATCGACGGCTGCGACACGCGGTTCATCGATTCCGATTCGCTGCACCATCAGATGGGCATCGTCTTGCAGCACAATTTTCTGTTTACAGGAACCGTGCTCGAAAATATCCGCGTCGGGCGCCCCGCCGCGACCGACGCCGAAGTGGTAGCCGCAGCCGAACAGCTTGGCTGCCTCGACCTGATCGCAGGCCTCTCGGACGGTTTCCAAACGGCGGTCGGCGAGCGCGGCGGCCGATTGTCGCTGGGCCAGCGGCAGCTCGTTTGCTTCGCGCGCGCCATGCTGGCCGACCCCCGCATTCTCATACTGGACGAAGCCACGAGCTCGGTCGATACGCTCACCGAGATGCGGATTCAATCTGCTTTGCGCAAATTGCTTGTGGGCCGCACCAGCTTCGTCGTCGCGCACCGCCTGAGCACGATTCGCGACGCCGATTTAGTGCTCGTGCTCGACCAGGGGCGAATCGCCGAACGGGGAACCCACGCCGAGCTGATTTCGCGCGGCGGAATCTATGCCGCACTCAGCGAGCAATTCTTGCAGACCTCCAGCGGGCGAAGATCGTAGCCGATAGCCAGGGTCAATTACGCTGAAAGCGTTTGGCAGCGTCGCGTTTGTTGAAGGTTGGAAAATCTACTCCACGCCGGGTGGCGGGGTCAGCCCCCGATGAGGACGCCGGGGGCATCTGGACCAGCCCGGAATCCGCAACCTGAAAGGTTGCCAGCCAATAGCCGGGGGTCGAGCATAGCGAAGACCCCCGGAGAGAGCGCGTCGATCGGCAGCACCCTGGCAAGGGTGCCAGGCGAACGGAACTTCGATTTGACATCGAATGGACGCGTGCGCAAAAGTATTCATCATGGTGCTTTTCCCCGCGTTCACCGTAAGCCCCAACGCATGCGGTGCGATGAGCCATTACATTGCCAATCCGCACGTATCTATCCGCGCGTATCCGCGAAATCTGCGGTTTTGTCTTTGCGAATCGTTTGGCTTGCACCCTACGGGGCCATCGCTTGCGAATCGGCTCCCGGAGCGCCCTGAGCATGCAAGGGTCTTGCACGCCGCGGAAGTCGGAATTTAGCGATCGCTCTGATACCGCCACCCGCCGCTGGCTCTCTGAATTCTCACGAGTTCAGCTACGACGGCGCGAGAAATCCTAGTAAGCGCAACTGCTGCACGCAGGCGTGTACATCGCGCCCGACTGTACGGCGGCGCCCATTGGGGGCGCGCAGCCGCCCGGCCCGCACCCGCCATAGCCGTAACCGCCGCCGCAACATGGGAGGCAGCAACAACCAGACATAGCAGCCGTCAGTGCCAGGCCGAAACCGAGAACAATGAGCCGTTTCATGCGGGAATCCTTTCGATGGGTCGCGGGCCGCGAGGCATCGTGCCGGCAGACGCCGGCACTCCTCCAGGCGGGAAGGGACTCGTGACATATAAAATTGGGCCGTTTGGATCAAGAGCAATTTCGGCCCTCATTGTCAGCCACAAGACAGTATTGTACCCTTCAGTTTCGGCTTTCGAGGGCCTGGAAATGGCCGGGTCTCGTGCGCGTCGAGTTTTCGTCCACCGTCATCTAGGGAGATCGGCATTTCCGCGATGAATCGCCTTTTCCGCATCGCGCTCCCGGTTTGGCTTTCGTCCGACGGCCGCGAGAACATGCCGCCCAAGAACTTACGGCGTCCGGGGGGATCGGCCGATCAGCCGCGCACCAGCGCCGGCGGCCCCTGGCTGGTGATTTTCGCGCTGCTGGTGGTGGCGGCGCTCGTCATCGGCGTGCAATTTGCGCGCGGCGGCGGAGCCCTTGTCGATTACAGTTTTTTTCGCGCCCAGCTCGAAGCCGGAAGCGAAGGCAATGTGGCGGCCGTAACGTTCAGCGACGACAAAATCACCGGCGAATGGAAAGACCCGCCGGACGACCCCAAAGCATCGGCCAAGGAAGGAGAGCCCGGAAAGAAACTTCCCAAAAAATTCACCACGGTCCTTCCGCCCAAAGGGGCCGAAGACAAAGACCTGATCACCCTGTTGCAAGAGCGGCACGTTGCCTATTCGTCAGAGGCCAGCAACTGGGGCCCGGGCGCGAGCCTCTTGGGCACGATTATCGTCACATTGATGATCGGAGCGTTCTTATTCATCATGCTGAGGCGGAGCGTCGATCCCCTGGGCCCCGGGGGCATGGCGGGCAGCTTTATCCGCAGCCCGGCCAAACGCTTCACTCCTGCCGAGCAGCACAACACTTTTGACGACGTCGCCGGCATGGAGCAGTCGAAGAAAGAGCTTCAGGAAGTCGTCGAGTTCCTGAAAAACCCCGCCAAGTTTCAGCGGCTGGGAGCGCAGATCCCCAAGGGCGTACTGCTGATGGGGCCGCCGGGAACCGGCAAAACCCTGCTCGCCCGGGCCACGGCCGGCGAGGCCGGCGTGCCGTTTTATTCCATCAACGGCTCTGAGTTCATCCAGATGTTCGTCGGCGTGGGAGCCAGCCGCGTGCGCGACATGTTTCGCACCGCCAAAGAGAATTCCCCCTGCATCCTGTTCATCGACGAAATCGACGCCGTGGGCCGCGTGCGCGGCGCGGGCGTGGGCGGCGGCCATGACGAGCGCGAGCAGACGCTCAACCAGATCCTCAGCGAGATGGACGGTTTTCAGCAGAACGAGGCCGTCATCGTGGTGGCCGCAACGAATCGTCCCGATGTTCTCGACCCGGCGCTCTTGCGTCCGGGCCGGTTCGATCGGCACGTTCCCATCGACCGCCCGACGCGCGAAGGGCGTCTGGGAATCTTGAAGGTCCATACGCGCAAGGTCCCGCTGGCCGACGACGTGAAGCTCGAAACGGTCGCCGCCGGCACCATCGGTTTCTCAGGCGCCGATCTGCGGAACCTGGTGAACGAGGCGGCGCTCAATGCGGCCCGCGAGGGAAAAAACCAGGTCGATGCCGACGATTTCGACGCCGCAAAAGACCGCGTGCTGATGGGGCCCAAGCGGGAAGAAATTCTCAACGAAAAAGAACGCGCCATGACCGCCTACCACGAGGCCGGTCACGCCCTCGTCGCGTGGCTGTTGCCCGAGCTCGATCCCGTGCACAAAGTCACGATCGTGCCGCGCGGCCGGGCGCTGGGAGTTACCCAGCTTCTGGCCGACGAAGAGCGACATCACATCGGCGAGCAAAGGCTGCATTCGCATCTCGTGCTGGCGATGGGGGGCCGCTCGGCCGAGAAGATGGTGTTCGACGAATATTCGGCCGGCGCCGAAAACGACATTCAGCAGGCGACCGACCTCGCGCGGCGGATGGTCGCCCATTGGGGAATGAGTGAAGCCATCGGCCCGGTCGCTTTCCACCAGAGCGAAGAGCATCCGTTTTTGGGGAAAGAGATTCACGAGCTGCGGCAATTCAGCGAAGAAACCGCCCACGTCATCGACCAGGAAGTGCAGCGCTTCATTCACGAAGCGTCGACGCGCGCCACCGAAATCCTCGCCACGCACCGCGACAAGCTCGAACACCTGGCCCAGGCGCTGCTGGAACGCGAAGCGCTCGATCGCATGCAAATGACCGAAATCCTCGGCGAACGGGCCGACGAAAACGCAGCCGTGAGGGTTTCGTAAGGGGGGCGAAACGGCCTGCCTCGATGCCCGGCCGCTCATGGCGGGATGTTCTGGCGGAAGCCCCGCGCGTCCCTCCCCCCATCCACGGGGGGATCGAGGGGGGCGTCTGCGCGTCTCGGTGCCAGCAACGGTGAACCGGAGCCGGACGATAAACCCAAAGTGACCCGCCGATGACGATTCTGAGGACGCAAAAAAACACGTCGCAGGTTGGGAAACCTACGCCACGGGAGAAAACTCGCGCGTCCCTCATTCTGGCTGCCACGACGGCGCGCGCTTTTCGAGGAAAGCGGCAAGCCCTTCACGCGCTTCGGGCGTCTCGCGCGCTTGGGCCGAGACGCCGATGGCCCGTTTGAGCTGTGCCAACACGTCGGCCGGCGCGCACGCGCGAAGCTGCCGCTTCGTCACCGCTAGCGCTCCCGGAGCGCCGGAAAGGATCGTGCGGAGGAGCTCATCGGTCGCCGCGGTCAGCCGCGCGGCCTCGATCACCTTGTGGCACAAGCCGATCTCATGTGCGCGGCCCGCCGCGAGCCCTTCGCCCGATAGCAAAAGATACGAAGCTCCGGCGATTCCCGCCCGGTAGACCAATAAGGGAGTTACGATCGCCGCCGTGATGCCGCGCTGCGGCTCGGGAAGTGCGAATGAGGCGACCTCGGCGGCCAGCACCAAATCGCAGGCGAGCGCAATTCCCAGTCCGCCGGCGATGGCCGGTCCTTGCACGACGGCCAGCGTGGGCATGGGGAGTGAGAAGATTGCCGCCACCACGTCATGGTACAGCGTCGTGTCGGCGTGCCAGACTTGCGACGCATCGGGGCGCGCCGCCGAATCCTGCATCTGAACGAGGTCCATCCCCGCGCAAAATGCCTGCCCCTTGGCCGCAATGACGAGGCAGCGAACATCCGGTTTCGCGGCGACCTCATTCACCTGCGCCAAAAGCTCGGAGAGCAGCTCGCGGGTCAGCGCATTGCGCTTCTGCGGTCGGTTGAGCGTCAGCCGCACCACGCCGTTCATCGTGGCCGAAAGAACGAGAGCTTCAGGCATGGCCACATCGTATGCGGAAGGCCGGCGACGGTCAAAGCCCGATCCGTGCGGCAAGGTGATTGATTACCACAACGGGCCAGAGGGAAGGTCGTCGTGCAGATCGGCTCATGACTCATGGGTGACCTCCCAGGAGTCGGTGCAGCTTACCGCGAATCGGTGTCAGCGAGGCGCTGCGAGGCGCTGCCAGGCAGAGTCTGGCAGCGAGAGCGAAATGCAGAGTTGACTGAAGGGGACCTCGCTACTCGGCGACGATGTGCCAAGCCTCGTCTCACGGGATGGTTCTCCATTCTGCTTCGTCGCGGAGTCAAGGAGACCGTCATCACATCACTAGGCCCCCGTTTTATACGCGCGCGACAAACCGCGGGCCGGGTCCGATCGGATGCCGATTTTGGGGATGACGGTCCCCACACAACACAAATCTGACTGGCCCCGCCACTCATGCTCAATACCCCGCATCAGCAAAGCACAATCGAATTCGATCGAAGGCTTCGGGAACTGCAACACATTCTCGAAATAACTGGACCGCACCTCCTCAACCGCTAACGGCTCGACGCGCCAGTTGAGGCAGCGTAGCTCCAGTCCCTGAAAGCGCCATGGATCGGGAGTTGCTGAATAACCCAACGATCCTGCTTGAAAGAACCCGGAGGCTTCTTCAAGCGATTGGAACACCGAGGACGCTGGCAAGCGATCTACCCGGCGACTGCGTACCAGCATGTTGCTCGTACCGTCGCCACTGCGTAGAGCAACCGCGAAGCGATCCGCCGACTCCTCGACCGTGAACTTGGCGTGGTGATGAATTCCCGGGAAGAGTCGCCCGCCCGACAACGAGTTGAGCCACGAGTCGGTGTCACGTCGCCGAACATAAACGCCCTCCCGAACCACGCCGTTATCGTTCCATTCGACAGCGGTGCGATGCGCGGCGTTCTCGGATGAAATCCCCAGCCAAGCTGGGAAATACGCCGGTCGCACCTTCTTAAGTCGGATCAGACAAATCCCGACCATGCCGGCGCCGCGAATCACCTTGGGCCGAAAGGGAGCCGGCAGGAGTGACGCCAAAAGGCCCGGGTCAACGTGGTAGTTGACCAGAATTCTCCGGTCAATGACGCCGCGAATGATGGGAATCTTCATTGCAACCTTCAAAGCCAGCACACGCGAAGGAGAGCACGAATGTCGTCACCGGATAACCGCAAACTGCCTGCGGCCATTAACTCGGATGGCGCCGCCACATGACAAACCAAGTGACGCTGTACATCACGCCCCCGAACCCCAACATTCCAAGGGCAACGTCACGACTTCGCTCTTTTTCGAATCGGAATGAGCATTCGGACCTGCCGTTGATACATGCGATATTCATCGCCGTGGAAGGCAACCAAATCGCGCTCTTCCAATTGAATCCCGACGAATATGTAGGCTGTCGTGACGACCGCGAACATGAGATGTCCCGCGGTCATCGTCGGAGTTGCCCAAAACCCGATGATGAAACCCAGCATGATCGGATGCCGTATCCGCTTGTATAGCCCCGTTGTCCGAAACTCGATCGGCATATACGGGCGGCCGGTCGCGTGGAGATAGACCTGTCGCAACCCGAACAGATCGAAATGGTTGACGAAGAATGTCGAAGCGAGAACGGTCAGCCAGCCGACCCAGAACAATCCCCACAGCACCCATCGAAGCTCGCCTTCGGTGTTCCAAACAACCGCTGGCATCGGCCGCCAAAGCCAGAATAGCAACGCGAGGGCCAAGCTGGTCGCGAGAACGTAAGTGCTGCGCTCAACGGGCTGCGGAATGAATCGAGTCCACCAACGCTTGAACGCCGGCCGCGCCATGACGCTGTGTTGCACGGCGAAGAGGGCGAGCAAGACAAGATTGACCGCGAGTGCGTGCGCTCTCGTCTCGCCCGAATCAATCCCCTTTGGCACGATCAGGTTCCCGGTAAACCCGATTGCGTACAAGAACGTCACGAAGAAAATCGCGTAGCAGATGATTCCGTAGGTCAACGCGACCATTTTAAGCCGACTCCTGGCGTGTTGGTCGATCAAGGTGAGCTGGAGATGCCTCTCTTCATTATTCGCTGGACGGCATAATTCAGAAAGGTTCCGGCCCACAACTTAAGAAGAAGTAATCGGCTCGGATGTTTGGCAGCGGCCGCCCTTGGCGAATGGTCGCCAGGCGCCAGGCCGAAAAGCCCGATAAGACGGCGATCTGTTCGGCGCTCAACCCAAGAGCCTTGAGGTGCGGGTACCTCTTGCGATGGTGTGTAGTGACCCTTCGAGAACGGATTCGCGCCGTTTGCCAATCACCGCGGCTTGCGGAAAATCTTAATCGCGCGCGGCACCAGTCCTTCCTGCATCAGGAAAGTGTGAACATGGCAATCGGCCACCGCGGCGAGAGTCGCGATTACTCCGTCGAGCCTGCCTGCATGAATTCGTCGTAGTGCACGATCTCGGCGATCCACTGCGAGATGATGTTCGTCGTCTCCCGATGCACGCTCCCGCTTTCCCACGTGCCTTCCATTTCGACCGCTGCGGAGGCTTCGGGGACGAAATAGGTCTTGAACCCTTGTTGCACCATGGGGATCATGCCCATTCGCCGACCGATCACGCACATGTTGGAGGCGAACCCTGTGTAGATCAGCGTACTGATCCCCGCCTTGTGGAGGTAGTCGGCAAACTGGTCGTCGTCGAAATTCTGATGGTACAGCAGCGTCGCTCTCTTATCGGCGACTAGCGCCGCGAGCTTGGGGTGGATTCTCGTGTTGTATTTGACAACGGCGGGATCGTTCGTGAGGACGATGATTCGATGCCCGCGCTCCAGTCCCTTGTTCACCAGAGGCACGACGTGCGATTCCGCAATCCGACCGTAGTACTGGTTGAGATGATCGGACGCCATGTCGATCCAGGGGTCCATCACCACGATGGCCGCAGTATCCGGGTCGATCGTCCGCCGGAGGTGGTAAATCTTCTCGGCTCGAATCGGGAGACCGTCCTGTTCCACGAGACCACCGCTCTCATTGAGCTGGAAGTATGATTGGCGATGCGTCTTGACCGTGTAAGCCGGCCCGCGATCAACCACGGCTTCGGCCGCGAGCGCGGCATCCAGGCCGACCAGAGGCGGAAACGGCCCGCAGGCCGCGGCATAAACCAACGAACTCAAGACACTGACGGCAACCATCCAGAACAATTTGCGGGAGGGATGAAACCGTCGCGATGTCCGCGATGTACGCGCATCAGCTCTCATGTAGAAACTCCGGTTCTCGATGTGACCCACCCTGTGGGCGGCTCGGATGCTGCTGCCTTTTGTCACAATGCGAAACACGATTCTTGCACGTGGTAACCGGCCCGCTTTTCGAAGGCGAACCACACGGCTTGAGCCCGAGAGAGAAAGTAGAGAGTAGAAAGGAGACCGAGGAGAGGTGGGCGACTGGCTGGCGGCTATCTTTGCGCGGATTTCTGCTCTCTACTTTCTTCCCTCTCCTCTCTATTGCCTTCGGCAATCGGGACAACAAGACGGCTATTGAACTTTTTTGGCAGGGTCTGGACGGCTGGGATACCGGTTTGAGGCGGCAATTGGAGAATCGAAGTTATTCTCCGAAATGACTTTACGTGGGAACAGGGAGCGAATCACCCAGTTTTCAGTAGCAGAGGTCAAGAAGCGAAACGCGGGGAACCGGAACGCGACGAGTTATTCGCGCGCCGTTCGGCAGCAGAATTCGTTCCGGCCCGGTTCCGTCTATGCTATGGTCCTTCGACGGCAAACACCGTGAGATTCCGCGCTGGGAACACGGCCCCAGGCTTATCGGCGCCAGGACAGATTATCATCGGTTGATCGTCCCGAAAGAGCGCGAAGGCCCAGCTTGCCTCGGTCGCGTCTGCCTCTTTGCCGAACATGATGGCTGCTTCCTGCCGCACGACGATTTTGCCTTTCCAGACGGCCGTCTGAGGATCGAACGGCTTGCGCGTGCGCAGGTCGACGACCTCAGCCTCAAAGGTATCACTGTCGAAGCGTAGAAAGCGGAGGAGCAGCGTGCGCTTGGCCTCACCCGGCAGGCTGAAGGCGTAGCTCTTCTTGGGGGCCGCGGCTTCCTGCAAGAGGCGCCGCTGGCGCTCGGAAATCGAAGG
>Ga0070735_10004305_pt1 | contig 12056 bp, 11 predicted proteins | sample Coa_R1_FD_66443 | JGI IMG/M metagenome (GOLD analysis project Ga0070735, IMG submission 66443) | Surface soil microbial communities from Centralia Pennsylvania, which are recovering from an underground coalmine fire - Coalmine... | ecosystem: Environmental > Terrestrial > Soil > Unclassified ... | reverse complement strand
GCGCGCAGTTCGGCCCTTGCGAGCCTGAGCAGAACACCGAATTCAGGGCATTGAAGGCCGGGATCGCGACGTCGATGGTGTGCGGCAGCTCGGCCACGGCCTGCTGCAGTGCCTGGTTCTCGCGAGCGAAGGCCGCCGCCGTCGTGTTGAAGTCGCTGACCAGGTTGCGGAGGCTGCTCGGCTGCGCGTCGAGGGCTTGCGAGACCGCGCCGCCGCTGTCGATCCAGCCCGAGAGGTCGTGCGGCTGCTCGCCGAGGAGGTCGTGGGCCACCGCGGCCGAGTACTGATAGGCGGGCAGCCAGTACTGGATCGAGGCCCGGTACGCCGGGCCGCCCTTCTTGACCGCCACGCCGTACTGCTGCAGCAGGATCTGGAGGTTGTGCCGGGTGTCGGACTGCAGCGAGGTCAGGACCTGATCGAGCTGGACCGGCTCGACGCCCTGCTGGATCGGGAACGTGAAGCCGCCCGGCGCGGTCGGGGCCGAGGGGCTCCCGGGGTGGACGTCGACGAAGAAGTTGCCCTCGAGGAAGATGCGTGGGCGGATCGCGAACGTGGCGTCCTCGTGGATCGGCTGCCCACCGGAGTCGATCGTCATCGTGACGTCGGCCGCCGGGCAGGGTGACTGCTGGCCGGTGCGGCAGCTCGAGACCGGCTGGATGCTCGTGACCTTGCCGACGTTGACGCCCGCGATGCGCACCAGTGAGTCCGGCCGCAGGCCGTTGGCCGAGGCGAAGATGGCGTGGACCTCATAAGGGCTCGAGAACGGGTTGGCGAACTTCGTGAAGCCCGCGTAGGTGAACGCGAGCAGCAGGACGGCCCCGACAACGCCGGCCCAGAATGGAGTGAGACGAGTGCGGCGGCCGTTCACGGGTTCGCGGGGTTCGGGGTGAGCGCGGGACCCGTCTGGGGCTCGCGCGTGAAGGTCTCGCCGGCGGGGACGCGGGAGCGCCCGGCGAAGGTCGGGCCCTGGTCACCCGGGGTGTGGGTGTCGAGACCCAGCGGACGGTGCTGGGGATCGAAGTGGTTCAGCATGTACGGGTAGCCGCGCTGGCCGGTCTCGCAGTCGGCGAAGCCCTGGTTATCGATCGCGGCGCCGTAGGGCTGGGCGTGCAGGTACTCGGTGCCGCCGAAGAGCGCGAGCGGGCCACCGGAGACGCCGTCGGCGGGGGCGTTGGCGCCCTGCTGACCGACCCCGTTTCCACTGATCGATCCCAGGTTGATCAGCGCCCGCTGGGCGTAGCCGTAATTGGTCTGAGCCGAGAGGTGCTCGGAGAGGTATGTCCACCAGTAGTTCCAGTCGTCGCACACGGTCTGGAACGGGCCGAGGTAGCGAATCATCGGGTTGAGCGTGAGCCCGGTGGCCGTGAGGCCGTTGATCGCGATGTTCGTGTTCGGGTTCTGGGCCAGGTTCTGCAGCGCCTGCATGGTCTGCAGCAGCCGCTGATCCAGCGGCGGCGTCTGCCCCAGGACCTTCGTCCCCTGGACCAGCGCCGGGTTGATCACCGGCAGCGCTCGCCTGAGCTCGGCCGTCGCCGGGGTCAGGTAGTTCCCGATCGTCGTGAAGTCGACCAGGAACGGCATCTGGGCGCGCAGCGAATCGGTGCCGGTCGACAGCGTCGAGGGCGACTTGGCGATCGTCTGCTCGAGCGCATTCGGGTCGTGCGAGATCGCCTGGAAGGTGGTGGCCATGTCGCCGAACAGGCGGACGTTGACCTGGGACACCGGAGCGACCGTGGCCATGAAGCGGTTCAGTGAGGAGATGAAGCCGGTGAGATCCGTCGACGGCGCGGACAGGTTCTGCGCCACGGGAGTGAGGTGGCCGAACAGGCGCGGCAGGCTGGCGATCGTGTCGTTCAGGTCACCGCCCCGGCCGGCGAGCACGTCGCCGTAGCCGACGAGGTTCTGCTGCATCGCCAGGCGCGTCGGGGCGTCGAAGGTCTTCAGGACCTCGTCGAGCTGGATCGGCACGTTGGTCTGCGTCACCGGCAGCGTGTCGCCGTTGCCGAAGTACTTGTGCGAGCGCCCGGTATCGATCTCGACGTACTTCAGGCCGAGCACGGACAGCGGGCGAATCGAGACCGTCGAGTCGGTCGGCACCTTCTTGTTGGCCTCGTTCAGCTGCAGCGTGAGCTGGGCTCCGACCAGGCCAGACGGCAGCCGGATCGGCTTCATCGCCGAGACCAGGCCGACCCGGAAGCCGCCCTCTCGCACATCGTTTCCGACCACGAGATCGGAGCCGTCGGCGATGTTGACCTTGAGCTCCTGGGTGGGCACGAAGGGCAGGCCCTGGTTGGCGTTGTAGGCCAGGAAGACCGCGATCAGCACCACGAGCACGGTGACCGCGCCGATCAGGACCGGGCTTGTGAATGCGGATTGGCTCTGGCGTCTCACGGGGCGAGGAGGTAGTTCAGGAGCTGCTGGGCGTTACTGGGGTTGGTGGCGCCGCTCGCCGCGCTCGTGGCGGTGCTGGCTGCGCTGCCGAGCGCGGGGGGCTTCTGCGGCATCTGGCCGCCGCCCAGGGTCGAGAGGACACTGCCGATGACGGAGGAGAGCCCGCTGGTGAACCCGCTCCCTACCCCGGGCGGCTTCGCGCCGCCGCCAGGGCTCGGAGTGCTCGGGGCGCTCTGAGCGCTCGAGGTGCTGGGGGTCGAGGGCGAGCTCGAGCTGGTGTCAAGCGCGGTCGACGGGTTGAACTTCAGCCGGCAGGCGGTGGTGCTGGGTCCCTGCTCGCCGGGCGGGGCGCCGCCCGGGTCTGGCACGCAGGCGCCAGGCCGGCTCGGGTCGGTCTCGTTGATGCCGGGCTGGTTCTTGCCGAGCCAGGCGTAGCAGCGACGGGCCGCGGCGCCGTAGGTCTGGAGGTTGTTGGCCAGCGACTGCGGGCTCTGGTACGGGCTGCACAGCGGGTCGACGAACGCATCGACGGCGAGCAGGTGCCCGAGCGGCCCGAAGGTGTTGATGGCCAGCGCCTGGTTGAACACGTACTGCAGCAGCGCCTCGAGGCCGGTATAGCCCTGGCCGCCGGGGCTGCGGCTGTCCTTCTCGACGGCGCGGCCCCGGTTATCGAGGTCCTGGAGCACGATCCGCAGGTTCTGCGCCAGCTCGGGAAGGCAGTTCTGCTTGACCGAGTTCGGGATGCAGGGGGCCGGGCCGGTGAACTTGGCCAGGTCGGCTACGGTCGGGCGCGCGGCGATGGCCGCCGTGCGCCCGGGGACCGCCGCCTTGCCGAGCGCCTTGATCGCCGGCAGCGAGGCGTGGGCGAAGCCCGGGAGGTTCAAGAACAGGTCGCGGAGCTGGGTGGAGCTGGCGTTCAGGTTCTGCAGGACCGGCAGGTTGGCGTCGGTGGCCTTGCCGAGCTGGGCCATGGCCGGCTTCAGCTGCTCGAGGAAGCCCGGCAGGTCGTGCCAGGTGGCGGCGATGTTCTGCTGCTGGGTGGCCGAGTCGCCGGCCGCGTTGTTGGCCTGGACGATGAAGTTCTGAACCAGCTTCGAGTTGTTGGCGAGCGCGGTGATCACCGTGTCCGCGTTGACGTTCAGGTTGTTGATCGTCTTCGAATCGTTCGCGAGCAGATTCAGCAGGTTGTCGGTCTGGGTGAGGGCCGGGACCGCGCGATGCAGCGCTGCCTGGAGGTCGTCCGAGCGCCCGGCCACGGCCGCGCCGAGCTCGTTGATGATGAGCGTGAAGCGCTCGCGATAGGGCAGGCGCATCACGTCGTTCAGGAAGTCCACGGGGATCGTGGATGCCGTGTGGGTGACCGAGATCGTCGATCCCGGTCGCAGCACCGGCTGGCCGTTGCTGCCGGGCTGGCACTGGAGGTAGTACTCGCCGATCAGCGACTGCGGGCGGGACTCGCAGAATGCGTCGGTGTGGAAGTCGCCGAAGCCGGCCTGGGTGACCTGCACGGTGACGAGCGCGTTACGCGGATCCTGGCAGTGGGCGTTCTTGACCATGCCGCAGAGGTCGACGGTCTTGATCGTGCCCGCCTTGACGCCCGCGACCTTGAAGTCGGCGCCCGGGATCAGACCGAAGGCGCTGTCGAGCTCGATCCGGAAGGTGGGGGTATTCGAGCTGGAGCCCGACCCGCCGGCCACGATCATGAAGGCGACGACGGCGAGCACCACTGCTGCGCTGGCGAGGGCTCGTTTCATGGGCCGGTCGGCACCTCGCTCGGGGTGCACGGGAAGCCGCTCTCGGGGTACCACAGCGCACCGCGCTCCATCGAGCCGGGGCAGCGGTCGCCCTGATAGGCCGTGATCCCGAGCCCGTTGACGTTGGCCGCGAACTGCTGGAGCTGCTGGGGCAGCGGCAGCGTCGAGATGACGTTGGTGAGCAGGTTCAGCACGCCTGGCGAGGCGAGGCCGGGGGTCGGCGTGAAGTTGTTCGACGCCACGCGGCTCGTGCCGCCGTTGGCGTCGATCGTTCCCGGGTGGGTGAAGCCCTCAAACCAGCCCGTGAGGTCGACGGCGTACGGGCGCCCGGTGGCCAGTTCGGGCGTGGAGTCGTTCAGCGCCGTCGTCGAGATCGGGAACGCGCCGGGCCGCAGCTGGCCGTTGGCATAGAGCGATTGCACGGCGACCGCGGCGAGGCCAGGCTGGAGCTTGAGCAGCTCGATCAGGTCGTTGTTCGCCCCGGGGCGGCTGATGGCCAGCGAGAGGTCCTTGACCGTCGGCACCGACTGGATCGCGAGCGGCTTCAGCTGCTCGAGGAAGGCCCGGAGCTTCGGCGCGACCGGCTTGGAGTCGTTGACCAGCGGCGTGAGGTCGTCGAGCGCGTTACGCAGGTTGACGAACGTGGTGTTCGCCAGTCGCATGAAGCCCGGGAGCTTTTGCAGCGAGAGGGCGAGGTTCTGGCGCTGGGCCGCCAGCGCCTGGGTGGTCGTGTTCAGGTTCGAGACCAGGCCGCTGAGCGAGCCGCTGCGGGAGGCCAGGTCGTTCAGCAGGCTCCCGGTCTTCGTGATGAAGCGGGTGAACTTCGAGGTGTCGCGGTTCAGCTCGCTGAACAGCACGCTCGAGGAGGCGATCGCCGGATTCAGGTACTGCCACGCGGCGCGCATCTTCTGGCCCTGGCCGTCGTACTGGGAGGCCGAGCCCTGCAGCACGTTCTGAAGGCCCTTGCGGGTCGGCGCGTCGAGGGTGTTGAAGAGCTCGTCGAGGTCGACCGCGCTGGTCGTGTTCGTGTAGGAGATCGTGCCGCCGTTCTTGATCGTCGGATTCGTGGCGGGCCCGAGGCGCAGCTCGACGTAGCGGTTGGCGATTCCCGAGAGAGAGGTCAGCCGGACCGTGGCCTCGGTCCCCTGGTGCAGCGGCGTCAGGCTTCCGTTGTCGATCGTCAGCGTCAGGTCGGCGAGGCCGTTCTTGGTCAGCGAGATGTTCGAGACCGAGCCGACGGCGTTGCCGGCCACCTGGACCTGGTCGCCGTTCACGATCTGGCTGGCGTTCTGGAACAGGGCGTGAACCGTGTAGCTCGAGCCGCCTGAGAGCACGATCACCGCCACGGCGAGGATCGCCAGCGCGACTGCGCCAACCGCAGCGGCCCGGCCGATCACCGTCGTGTTGCGCACCGTGCTCTCCTCATCAGCGCCGCTGGAGCCCGGCGACTGGCGGGCGACGCTACCAAGGCGTTCTTCGAGCTGTCAATCACCGACCTCATCCTCACCAGCGAAACGGCCAAGTACGCGGCCGTACCCGGGCCTGGGTCGTGACGATACGACAACGAGGACCGCTCGCGCGCCGGTTCACGCCTGGCGTTCGGGTTTCCAGGCGGTAGCCTGGCGGGGCTCGCCCGGGTGGTGGAATTGGTCAGACACGGTCGTCTTAAGAACGACTGCCTTGTGCATGAGGGTTCGAGTCCCTCCCCGGGCACCTACCCGGGCACGCCCGCCTACCCCTCGCCGGCGCGCCCCAACCCCCGCTCGCAGGCCGGGGTCAGCGCGACTCTGCTCGCGCGGGCGTGAAACATCCGTTGCCCAAGCGCAACTTATCCACTGCTAGGGTGATCGAGCAGGCGGAGGCTCCGCGCTGCGGGGCATATCTATTCGCGGATGGAAGTCTCAGCTCTCAGACACCCAGGCGCCATCGGCCTCCACGGCCGCTCACGGCTGCTGCGCCTGCAGTCCGACGAGCGCCTGATCGCGCTCGTGCGCCGCGGCAACCCGTCCGCCTTCGAGGTCCTGGTCGGCCGCTACCAGTCGCGCCTGCTGGCCTTCTGCCGCCACCTGCTGGGCTCGCGCGAGGATGCCGAGGACGTCCTGCAGGAGGTCATGACCGCCGCCTTCAACGCGATGATCGCCGACGAGCGCCCGATCAACGTGCGGCCCTGGCTCTACCGGATCGCCCGCAACCGGTGCCTGAACCACCTGCGGCGCGTGCAGGCGGTGGCGACGGACGCGATGGACCTCCACCTGTCGGACTTCGGCGCCAGCACCGCCGACAAGGTCCACAAGGCCGAGGACTTCCGCCTGCTCGTCGACGACATCCACGGCCTGCCCGAGACGCAGCGCACGGCGCTCGTGCTGCGCGAGATGGACGCCCTCTCCTACGAGCAGATCGCCGAGGCGATGGAGACCACGGTCCCCAGCGTCAAGTCGCTGCTCGTGCGCGCGCGGCTGTCGCTGGCCGAGGCCGCCGAGGCGCGCATGCTCTCCTGCGCGCAGGTCCGGATCGAGCTCGCCGAGGTAGCCGAGGGGCTGCTGAACCGGGCCAGCGCCCCCGTCCGGCGCCATCTCCGCACCTGCCAGCGCTGCAGCACCTTCCAGTCCGAGCTCAAGCGCACGAGCAAGGCGCTTGCCGCGCTCCTTCCGATCGGGCCACTGGCGCTGGCCAAGCAGCTGATCCTCGCCCACATCGGCCACTCCGCCGGAGCGGGCGCGAGTGCGGGCTCAGGCGCGTCGGGCACCGGCGTGGCCGTCGGCTCGGGCGCCGCCGCCGGCTCGGGCGCCGCGGTCGGCTCGGGCGCGGCGGTCGGCTCGAGCGCTCTCGCCGGGGGCGCGTTCGCCGGCGGCAGCAGCTTCGTCCCCGTGGGGATCGGCGCGATCGCCACCAAGGCGGCAGCGGGACTGGCCGCGGCGGCCATCGTCACCACCACCGCGGTCGAGGTGACGCGGACCACGCGCCCGGCGCCCCGTCCCTCCTCGGTCGCCTCGGCCCCCGTCCAGCCGCCGGTCACCCCGGTCGTCCCGGCCCGGCCCGCGGATGTGCGGGCGGTCGCGCACCCCGTCCGTCACCTCCATGCCAAGAAGCACCCGGTCAAGACCTCGGCTGTCCGGGTCGCGCTGACCACGACCGGCAAGACCCCGGCCGTCTCCAAGCCCGGCAAGCAGAAGCTCGACGGCAAGACCGAGACGCAGACGGTCGCCACCGTGCTGAGCGGCGGTCCGAGCGGGGCCGGGGATCAGGGCACGAGCACGAGCAGCTGCGCCGCGCCGCCGCCCGCCTCGACGAGCGCAGGGACGACGACCGCGCCGACCGCCTCCGACGCCCCCACCACCACGGACACGAGCACCTCGGGAACCGCGACCGACACCACCACCGCGCCCGCGGCCTCGAGCCCGCCCGCCACGAGCTCGACCTGCCCGGCTGGGCCCACCAGCACGCCGGCGAGCCCCCCGCCGACGACCACCACGACGACGACCACCACGACGAGCACGAGCACGCCCACGAGCACGTCCGGAAGCTCCGATTCGGGGACGGGCACGACGGATGCGGGCTCGGGGACGGGGACGACGACCGGCGGCGACACCCCGCCGCCCTCAGGCGACACGAGCAGCTCGAGCTCGAGCACGCCTCCACCGCCTCCGCCGAACGGCGGCGTCACGCCTTAGTGGACGGGCGCATCACGACCGACGACTTCGAGGTCGTCGACATGCGCGTCGGCCGCGTGGTTGCGGTCGAGGACTTTCCCGAGGCCCGGATCCCGGCCTGGAAGCTGACGATCGACTTCGGCGAGGAGATCGGGATCAAGCGCTCGTCGGCCCGCGTCACCAACTACTCGCGCGAGGAGCTCGAGGGCACACTCGTGGTCGCCGTGGTCAACTTCCCGCCTCGGAGGATCGGGCCCTTCTCATCCGAGGTTCTCGTGCTCGGCGCGCTCGACGATGAGCTCGGAGTGGTGCTGCTCCGGCCCGACCGGGGCGCTGCTCTCGGCTCGAGAATCGCCTAACTAGAAGACCCGCCCGGAATTTAGAACAGCCGGCCAGGGGTCCATAGAACACCCGGCCAACGGACGCGTAGATCGCGTCAACCGCCTGGCCGTTTGGTCGATAGACAAAGCCAGATGAGGCTGCTACATGCGACCAGGTGCTGCACATTCATTCCGGGTTCTCGAGTACGACGCGTTTCATAGGCGCGTGTGGATTCTCGGCCAGCGCTGCCATCACGGAGCGACGGGCTCCCTGATGGCAGGCCTCGCATGCCTGGGCCTGGTCGTGCCGCCCTCCGTGGCCAGTCTCGGGCTGCGCCGCGCCCAGGCGGTGGTCGCGCTCGCCGCCGGCAGCGTGCTCATGATCCACGACTGGAAAGACCACTCGATCTGGTTCGAGCTGGGCCGCGGCTCGCAGCCGTAATGTCCCGGGCGGTGCCCACCGCCCTGCTCACCACCTACCTATCCGACTACCGCATCCCGCTGTTCAGGCTGCTGGCCGAGCGCGAGGGCGTCGAGGTCCTGGCCTATGGCCGGGGCGCGCGGTACGTGCCGTCGTGGTTCACCGACCTCGACGGGCAGCTGGAGCGGGCGCCGTTCCCCGCCCGCCGGCTCGATTCGGGCGTGCGCGGGGCACTCGAGGTCGGGCGTCGCTACGACGCGGTGATCGCGCCCTTCAGCGGAGGCTCGATGCTGCCCGCAGCCTTTGCCGGCTCCCGGCGGTATGGACGGCCGTTCGTGCTGTGGGCGTCTGTGTGGGCCCAACCCCGCTCCGTGGCTCACGCCGCCACCCTGCCGCTGATCCGCCACATCTACCGCGACGCCGACGCGGTAGTCACCTACGGCGAGCATGTCCGGAGCTTCGTGGCCCACGTCCGGGGCCGTGACAATGACGTCTTCGTCGCCCCCCAGGCGGTCGAGGCCGAGCTCTTCACCCGGAGGCCCGAGGCCGGGGAGCTGGCCACCTTCCGCGCCCGGAACGGCCTGGGGAGCGGGCCGCTCGTGCTCTACGTCGGCCGGCTCGTGTCCGAGAAGGGCATCGAGGTGCTGGCCGACGCGTGGCCGCGCGTCGGTTCGCCGGCCACGCTCGTGCTGATCGGCGACGGCCCGCTTGCCGGGCGCGTCCAGGCCTTGCCCCGCGCTCGCCACCTGGGCCCGCTGCCGCGGGCTGAGCTGCCGACGGCCTACGCCGCCGCGGCGCTGACAGTGGTTCCGTCCATCCCCACCCCGCGCTGGCGCGAGCCGTGGGGGCTCGTCTGCAACGAGGCCATGCACCAGGGCTGCCCGGTGCTGGCCACGGGCGCCGTGGGCGCGGTGGCGGGTGGCCTCGTGCGCCACGGCGAGAGCGGATTCGTGGTCGCGCCGGGCGACGCGGACGCCCTGGCGAGCGCGATCGACGCCCTGCTCGCGGACCCCCAGCTCCGGCGCCGCCTCGGCGAGGGCGGCCGCACCGCGGTGGCCCCGTACACCTACGACGCCATGGCCGACGCGTTCAGCCACGCGCTGCGCGTCGCGCGAGCGCGGGTGCGAACCGGTCACTCCCCGATCGAGAAGAGCGCCTCCAGGTCGTGACGCGAGAACACCTCGAAGGCCACCATCGTCTGAGTCCTCACCACGCCACCCAGCTGCGAGATCCCGCCGGCGACCACCTCTGCCAGCTGGTCGGCCTCGCGCAGCCGCAGCACGGCCACGAAGTCCCAGTCTCCGGTGACCGAATAGGCCTCCGCGACGCCATCGATCGCCGCCAGCTCGCCGCCGAGCGTGCCCAGCACGCCGCGATCGGCCTGGATCAGGACGATGGCATGGGTCACGCGCTGTGGGTCCCGCCCGGGTCGAGTACCACGACCTCGGACTTCGTGGCCGATTCGACGTCGGACTTGAACGCCTGAGCGTCGGTCTCGATCGGCGGGAAGGTGTCGTAGTGGCAGGGGATCACGGTCTTGGCGCCTACCAGCGACGCCGCCTCGACCGCGTCGGTGCGGTCCATCGTGTAGTGCCCGCCGATGCACATCAGCGCCACGTCGATGGGTGCGCGGCGCCCGACGAGCTGCAGGTCGGAGAAAAGGCAGGTGTCGCCGAGGTGATAGACGATCTTGTCGCCGAGGGAGATCAGCAGACCCGCCGGGGTGTTGACCGTCCCCTTCGGCGTCGTCGAGGTGTGCCACGCGGGCACGAGCCTGACCCAGCCCCAGTCGAATTTGACCGTGCCGCCGAGGTTCGGGTCGCGCACGTCGAGGCCCTCCTCGCCCAGCTCGTTCGCGAGCTCGACGATGGCCACCACGGGCGCGCTCGTGCGCTTGGCGATGTCGACCACGTCGCCGTAGTGGTCGCCATGGCCGTGGGTGAGCAGGATCGTGGTCGCGGCGGCGTCGTCGGCGGAGATCGCGGCCTTCGGGTTGCCGGTCAGGAAGGGGTCGATCAGGACCGTCGTGTCGCCGTCGGAGAGCTCGAAGCAGGCGTGGCCGAGAAAGCGGATGTCCATGATCAGTCAGTCCTCCTTGGAATTGGTTAGCTCCTGCGCGAGCTCGAAGCCCACGGCGACGCCGACGAGCATCCCCAGCCGGGTCTCCTCGGCGATCAACGTACGCACCGCGGCTACCCGCTTCTGCGGCTCGTCATGACCCGCGGCTTCGCGCACCGCCTGCTCGTGGCCGGCGTCGAACCAGCCGCCGTCTGAAAGAGCGGCCGCGAGCACGCGCTGGAGCGCGGGAGCGGCGCGGGCGACGATCTCCTGAGCCTCCTGCAGGCGCTGCGGATCGGCGATCGCGGCGATGGCTGCATCGAGCTCGGCGTCGGTGAAGGTGCGGGCGCGCACGCGGTTGCAGGATCATACGTACGTGTCCGTAGCGCTGACCTCGCTGTCCCACGGCGCCGGCTGTGGGTGCAAGCTGCCCGCGGCGGCCCTCGGGCCGCTGCTCGCCGGGCTGTCAATGCCCCGCGACGGGAACGTGCTCGTCGGCTTCGAGACCGCGGACGACGCCGGCGTCTACCGGCTGCGCGACGACCTGGCGATCGTCCAGACCGTCGACTTCTTCACCCCGATCGTCGATGACCCGTTCGACTTCGGGCGGATCGCGGCCACAAATGCGCTGTCGGACATCTACGCGATGGGGGCGACGCCGGTGACCGCGCTGAATCTGGTCGCGTTCTCACTGGAGAACCTGGGCGGGGAGATCCTGCTGGAGATCCTGCGGGGCGCCGGGGCGGTCGCCTCCGAGGCCGGCGTGTCGATTCTCGGCGGGCACTCGATCGACGACGCGGAGCCGAAGTTCGGCATGGCCGTGACCGGGGTCGTCCACCCCGACGAGGTGCTGACCAACGCCGGGGGCCGGAATGGCGACGCGCTCGTGCTCACCAAGCCGCTCGGGGCGGGGGCCGTCTCGACGGCGCTGAAGCGCGGTGTCCCGGGAGCTCCGCTGGAGGAGGCGGTACGTGTGATGACCACGCTGAACCGCGATGCCTCCGAGGCGGCCCGCCGCGCCGGAGCGCACGGGTTGACCGACGTCACCGGGTTCGGCCTGCTCGGCCATCTGCACGAGCTGGCGCTGGCCAGCGGGCTGGCGGCGGAGGTCGACGCCGATGCGGTGCCCGCGATCGACGGCGTGCTCGAGCTGCTGGCCGACGCCGAGGAGCGCTCGGTGGCCGGGGGCACTCGGCGCAACCGGGCCTACGCCGAGCAGTTCACCGAGTTCGCCTCAGGGGTCGACCCGGCGCGGGCGTGGCTCGTGTGCGATGCGATGACCTCGGGTGGGCTGCTGGCGGCGGTCGCGCCGGAGCGGGCTCACGAGATGCCGGGGGCGGTGATCGGTCACCTGCTCGAAGGCCCGGCGGGAGCGATATCGGTGACCTGACCCCGAACCGTGCTGTTTAGCGCCGGACAGTCCGGCAAAATTCGACATGGTTCGCCGCGCAATCGTTCGGCA
>Ga0070735_10004303_pt1 | contig 12059 bp, 8 predicted proteins | sample Coa_R1_FD_66443 | JGI IMG/M metagenome (GOLD analysis project Ga0070735, IMG submission 66443) | Surface soil microbial communities from Centralia Pennsylvania, which are recovering from an underground coalmine fire - Coalmine... | ecosystem: Environmental > Terrestrial > Soil > Unclassified ... | reverse complement strand
GGGGCGATAGAGGAACGCTCGCCGCACCTACTCGGTCCCAATGGCGAACCCAACATCCGCGACCTGAACGGGCCGAGGTGCGCGCCCCTCGGCTTCGCTTGGCCTTCTCGCCTGGAAAGCACATCCTGGGCCGCCCCATCGCAATGTCCTCATGCGCGCATTTGAACCTCATCGGCCTGTCCCGCGACAGGCACGGCCCGTCCCGGAACAGCCACCGGGCTAGATGCCCCGCCGAGCGCCCTCTTGTTGGGCGGTTTCCAATCGCATGAAACGCAACGCGCTCTAGATCGCGCGAGCGCTTCCCGTGCGGCCGCCGGGCGCGCGCCCCACATCTCGACGCCGCGATCGGCAACGCTCCGTGGGCCACAACGCGGCGAGCACGCCGCTCGGGGTCACACGCCGACGACGAAGCTCACGCTCGTGGTGCCGCTGCCGCCGATGTTCAGCGTCTGGAACGTCTTCGCGCCCTCGACCTGATAGTCACCCGCCGCGCCCGTCACCTGCCGGTGGGCATCGAGGATCTGCCGGACGCCCGTACACCCGACGGGGTGACCGGCACCGATGAGGCCCCCGCTCGGGTTGATCGGGTGTTTGCCTCGGATCTCGAGGGCCCCCTCCTCGACAGCCTTCCAGCTCTCTCCCGGTTTCGTGATGCCGAAATGGTCGATCGCCATGTACTCGCTCGTCGTGAAGCAGTCGTGCGTCTCGAAGCCGTCGACGGCCTCCGGACCCGCGACGCCCGCGCGCTCCCACGCGTCGGTGATCGTCTTTCGTACGTGAGGAAGGACGTACTCGGAGCCGGCGCTCTCGGCGACCTTGTCGGCGAAGCGCAGGCGCGACGTATGGTGGCCCCACCCCTTGATGCGCGGGACGGCGTCGAGCGACAGACCGCGGCGGGCCGCGTACGTCGCCGCGTAGGCGCGGCTTCCCAGGAGGACCCCCGCGGCCCCGTCGGTGACCTGCGAGCAGTCGGCGATCCTCACCCGGCCGCCCACCGGCGCGTTGAAGTCGTCGCGCGCGCAGGCGTGCGCTCGGTTCATGTACCAGGTCCGCGTCTGCGCGAGGGGGTTGAGCTTGGCGTTCGCGTAGTTCTTCGCCGAGATCGCGGCCAGGTGCTCGTCCTTCAAGCCGTACCGCTTGTCGTACTCGTCGCCGAGCTTTCCGAAGAGCTTGGGGAAGGGAAACTCCACCCCCTTCGCCTCCTGCTCGTACCAGGCCGCTGTGCCCAGGTAGTCGCCGCCCTCGGAGGCGGCCACCGTCTTCATTTGCTCGACGCCGACGACGCACGCGAGGTCGTACCAGCCTGCCTGTATCTCAGCGAGCGCCGCCAAGAGCGCGATGCTGCCGGACGCGCACGCGGCCTCGTGTCGCGACGTCGGCAGCCCCGAGAAGGCCGGGGCCACCTCGACCAGAAACGCCCCGAGGTGCCCCTGCTTGCAATAGAGCTCGGCTGCGAAGTTTCCCACGTGACCGACCTGCACGTCCTTGGGGTCCACGTCGGTCGCTTCGAGCATGCCGAGGACCCCCTCGCGAACGAGGGCCGCGACGTGCTTCTTCTCCTTCGCCCAATTGCGGGCAAAGTCGGTCTGGTAGCCCCCGAGAACGTAGACTTCGGTGCTCGCTGCTCGCGTCATGGAAGGGTTCCCTCGATTTCAGCCGGCGACGAAGAACCGGCCGATGTTGCCGTGGCGGTTCGAATAAAAGCGGCGCGTCGATCCCGAGCGGACGGCGTCCGCGATTGGCGCGGGGACAGGGACGTTCGCCTCGTCCATCATGCGAGCGATCTCGCGGGGCCCGAGGACGTCGACCAGGACGCTCGGTGGCGCCCAGTTGAAGCCGAAGCCCATGATGTCGTCGACGCCCGCGAGGGTCGCCGTCGCCTCGCCCACGCGGTGAAACGCGTAGCTTACGTACCCCGCGACCACCCGCCGCGCGAGAGCCGCCCAGTGGCCGGGGGCGTCGGCGAAGACACGCAGCGCGTCGGCGTAGCGTCCGTCGCGGTGGAGCTTCGCCACGGAGCCGATGAAGCCGAGGTCCGGCAGCTTGATCTCCTTGAGCGGCCGGTACGCGCCCGTGCATGGGTCGAGGACGAGCGTGTCCGTGCCCTTCTCGGCGCGGAAGAAGCCGCCGCCGCTCTTGCCCCCCGCCATCCCCGCCGCCAGGAGGCGGTCCATGTAGCCCGGGAGCTTGAGCGTGGCGTGCGCCTCGTCACGCGTCTTGTCGTACACGTTGTCGACGATGGCCTTGTGGATGTCCCATCCGACGAGGTCGATCGTCGCGAGCGGCGTCATCGCCCGGCCGGTGTACGGTCCGACGAGGCGCTCGACGAGCGCTGGCCCGTGCTCTTCGGCGAGCTGCGCAACCTCGTTCAGCAGCTTGAATCCGATGCGATTGCCCGCGAAACCCGGCGTGTCGAAGGCGTGCACCATCACGCGTCCCAGCCGTTTGGCGGCGTAAGCGTCGACGAACTCGACGACGCGCGGGTCCGTCTCGTGACCGGCGATGAGCTCCGTACCGACGATGACGTTCGGCGGATTGAAGAAATGCAGGCCCAGGAAGTGATGCCGGAACGACGGCGACCGGTCGGCGGCCAGCGCGTTGATCGATAGGCCGCTCGAGACGCTCGCGACGATCGAGTCGGCGCGGCGCACCCGATCCACCCGCTCGAACATTTTTCGCTTGAGCTCGAGGTCCTCGGCCACGGCCTCGAAGACGAGGTCGGCCGAGCCCACCGCCGCGTCGAAGAAGGTCTCGTAGTCGCCGACCTCGACGCGTTGCGCCACGGTGTTCGATCGAACCGCCTGGATGGCGGACTGAAGCGCCTGCTCGGCCTTCTCCCGGCTGCGCGCGAGGAACGTGACCCTCGGTACCTCCGTGGTGAACAGGGCGCCGCTGCCGTAGCCCATGGCCCCGTTGGCGCCGAGAACGACCACGTGGTCGATCCGACGGCTACCAAGGATATCGTTCGTTTGCCCTCGACCCACCGCCGCGAGCGTCATGCGTACTCCTCCGAAACAAATCTCATAGCACGATAAAACTACCTGTAGGAGCCAGTCCTTCCTCGAAACGTGGACGAAACGCAAGGGCGGAATGCCGCAGTGCGGCGAAGGCGATGAGATCGCTAGCTTCTTCCGGCCAGCGGATGGCCCCCTGATCGCGTCCGAAAACCGCCAGCGAGCGCCCGCGCGCGTGACTACGGTCCACGACGCCGTGCCGATCCTCGATCCCCGCCGTTGCTACGAGGCCCTCCGCACGCGCGACGAGCGCTTCGACGGACGCGTCTTCGTCGGGGTGACGTCGACCGGGATTTACTGCCGGCCGATCTGCCCGGCGCGCCCGCCCAAGCCCGAGCACTGCCGCTTCTTTCCGTCGGCCGCCGCGGCTCAAGAAGCCGGCTTCCGGCCGTGCCTGCGGTGCCGGCCCGAGACCGCCCCCGAGCTCGGATCGTGGCGCGGGACGTCGAACACCGTGAGTCGCGGGCTGGCGCTCATCGACGAGGGCGTGCTCGATCGCGACGACGCGCGCGTCGACCTTCTCGCGGAGCGCCTTGGTGTCGGCGAGCGGCAGCTGCGGCGCCTCTTCGCGCGTCACCTCGGCGCCTCCCCGATCGCCGTCGCCCAGACGAGGCGCGCGCTCTTCGCCAAGCAGCTGATTCACGACACCCGCCTGCCTATGGCCGAGATCGCGCTCGCGGCGGGCTTTGGAAGCGTGCGGCGCTTCAACGAGACGTTTCGCGGCCTCTTCGGCAGGCCTCCCGCCTCCCTGCGCCACAAGTCCTCGGCGCCGCGAGGTTCGGTCGCCGGCGTCACGCTGCGGCTCCGCTACCGCCCCCCGTACGACTGGGCGGCCATGATCGCGCACCTTCGAGACCGCGCGATCGAGGGGGTCGAGCGGGTGGACGGCGCGCGCTATCGCCGAACGGCGGCGCACGGCGGAGAGCTGGGGGTCGTCGAGATCGAACACGAGCCGGCGCGACGCTGCGTCGTGGCGACGATCCGCTTTCCCTCGGTCCGAGCGCTGCCCGCCATGGTCACGCGCATCCGCCGCGCCTTCGATCTCAGCGCCGACGTCGAGGCGATCGGTGCGCACCTCTCGCGAGATCCGTGGCTTGCGCCGCTCGTCTCCGCGCGCCCGGGGCTTCGAACGCCGGGCGCGTGGGACGGCTTCGAGCTGGCCGTGCGATCGGTCCTCGGTCAGCAGATCTCGGTCGGGGCAGCCCGAGCGCTGGCCGGGCGACTCGCGCGATGTTGCGGCTCGGTCCTCGGCGAGGGCGCGGAGGACGGGCTGACGCTGGCCTTTCCCGGCCCCGCCGAGGTGGCGCGCGCCAACCTATCGTCCTTACCGATGCCCGGGGCTCGCAAGGAGACGCTCGCGGCGCTGGCCCGCGCGGCGCTGGCGGACCCGCTTCTCTTTCAACCCCTCGATACGCTCGACGAGACGCTCGGCAAGCTCCGCGCGATTCGCGGCATCGGCGAATGGACGGCCCACTACATCGCCCTTCGCGCGGCCCGAGAGCCGGACGCGTTCCCGGCGAGCGATCTCGGGCTGCTCCGTGCGGCCGCGGAGCAGCACGCCGGGCGGCCGAGCCCCGACACGCTTCGCGCGCGCGCCGAACGCTGGCGCCCCTGGCGCGGATACGCCGCGCAGCACCTGTGGACCGCCGCAGCGGCGGCGCGGCCATCGGCGGAAGGGGCCCCCGCATGATCGACGCGCGATGGCAGATAGACCGGCTCGACAGCCCCTTGGGGCCTTTCACGCTCGTCCTGGACGACCGCGGCCGGCTGCACGCGGCTGGCTGGGTCGACGGCCACGCGCGCATGGACCGCCTGCTCGGCGCGAGGTCCACCCAGTCGGCGGCGATCGAGCCGGCCCGCGACCACGGCGTCGCGCGCGCGTTCCGAGCCTACTTCGGCGGGGACCGCGCCGCCCTCACGGGGGTGCCGATCGCGCTCGGGGGCACGGTCTTCCAGAACAAGGTGTGGAACGCTCTCCTCGAGATCCCCTGGGGCGAGACGCGCTCGTACGCCGACGTCGCCCGGCGCATCGGGCGACCCGAGGCCGTTCGCGCCGTGGGACTCGCCAACGGGGCCAACCCCATCGCCATCGTCGTCCCGTGCCATCGCGTCATCGGGACGGGAGGCGCCCTCACGGGCTACGGGGGCGGCCTGGAGCGCAAGCGTTGGCTTCTCGGCCACGAGGGCGTCGCGGGCCCCGGCCAGCTCGATCTCGCGTGGAAATGAGGGGCGCGCGGACCGCGATCAATCGGCCGCCGGCGGCCGGATCAAAGGCACGTTTCCCGAGCGGCGCACTCGCATCCGGACGGCACGAAGCGGCCGGAGGGTCACGAGCGGCTCGGGGGCGATGGGCTCCGAGGTGAGCGACGACAGGTCGACGCGCTGCGCGAGCGTCGCGAGGACGAGCTGACCCTCCATGAGCGCGAAGTTGTTCCCGATGCAGATGCGCGCGCCCGCGCCGAACGGGACGTAGGCGCCTCGTGGAATCTGCTGCTCGGCCGCCCCCTCGAACCGCTCGGGCCGGAACGCCTCGGCGTCCGCGAAATACTCGGGTCGCCGCTGCATCCCGTAGATGTTCACGATGACGTCGGTGCCACGCGCGATGCGGTGACCGCCGATCTCGACGTCGTTCTCGGCCATCCTGCTGAGCAAATACGCGGGCGGATAGAGCCTCAGGGCCTCTTTGAACACCTGGAGCGCGAAGCCGAGGCGCGGCAAGTCCTCCGCGCCGGGCGGCCGACCGCCCAGCACCGTCCGGGCCTCCTCGCGCAGGCGCGCGTACGCGTCCGGGTGGCGCGCCAGAAGGTACAGCGACCATGAGAGGGCGTTCGCCGTCGTCTCGTGCCCGGCCAGGAAGATCGTCATGCACTCGTCGCGCACTTGCCGGTCGGTCATCGTGCGGCCGCTGCCCTCCTCCTGCGCGGAGAGGAGCATCGAGAGCAGGTCGTCGGTGCGCAGGCCGCTCGCCCGCCGCTCGCGGATGATGCGGAGGATGACGTCGTCGAGCGTGGACATGGCGTCGAGCGCGCGCCGGTTCTTCGACGCGGCGGGCAAGAGGAACGAGATGGGAGTCGAGATCCGGGCGTTGACGGCGCGCATGAGCACGGAGACCGCGTCCCCGACCGCCCCCGAGTCCCCCTCGACGTCCGCATCGAGCAGCGTCTTGCTGGCGATCGCCAGGGTGAGCCGCATCATCTCGGCGGCGACGTCCACCTCGCCCCCTTCGGGCCACCGGGCCTGCGCGCGCTCGGCGTACGAGGCCATCGTGTCGGCGTACGTCGCGATTCGCTTGTGCGCGAAGGCGGGCGCCATGAGCTTTCGCTGGCGGCGATGCTGGTCATGCTCACTCGTCAGCAGGCCGTCGCCCACGACCGGCCGCAAGAACCGATATGTCGTGCCTTTGACGAACTGGTCGGCCCGCGCGACCAGCACCTCGTGCACGAGGTCCGGCGACGAGACGACGATGAGGCTGCGGCCGTTGACCGGAAGGTCGCAGATCCCCCCGCGAACGCTCGCCGCCTGCTCCATCACCCAGAGCCGGTGTCGCGCCAGGGCGAGGACGTTGCCGACGAAGGGCACTCCCACCTCGAGGCGCGGCGGCCGCGTTCTGCGCGTGAGCGGTCGTCGCGAAAGCAGGCGAAACCGGGAGAGCGGGCCCGCCGCCGGGTCGACGGGCGGTGTGGAGAAGCCGAATGCGTCAGCCATGGGGACCTCTCGCGTCTCTTTACAATGATGTCAGTTACATCTTTGTAGATAGAGAAGGGCGCGCGCCTCGTCAAGGGCGCGCCGAAGGAGCGGCGGGGCGAGACAGAGCGCTCAAAAGAGCGCGTCGCCGACCCGCTTGCCGAGCTGATCGAACGCGCCGTCGATCATCGTATCGTAGATCTTCTGCTCGAAGTCCTCGCGCGCGAGCGCCTCTCCCTTGAGGCGCCACGGCTCCGCGCCGCGCCACGACTTCACGGACATCTTCCACGGCGCGCCGTCGGGAACCCCGAACGTCTCGTCGAACACGAAGATGAGCCCGGCGAAGACCGTGGGGGGCTTCACGCTCAGCGTGTTCGCCCGCGACCAATCCGCGACGTAGTCGACGACGAGCGTCGGAGTGGCCGGCGCGGGCGCATCGGCCGCCAGCGGCTGCCCCGCGCGCGCCGCCAACATGTCTGCCGGGAACGAGGCGCTGAACTCGTCGGCCAGCGACTGGGCGATCCGCTGCTCACGCGGGTGCATCGCGTCGGCCGTGATGTACTTGGATGGAAGCGCGTCCGGACCGGGGAAGTGCCCGCTGTGCGTGACGCTCTTGTCCGCGTCATCCATCGTCTGCGACGGCTTGAGTCGGAAGCGAATCTCGCACGACGCGCTCGGCGTCTTCTCGGCCCACGCGAGCAGGCGCCCCATGAACGCCTCCGTCCCCGCGTCCGGCTGCGCCTTCTTCTTCCACGCGGCGAGCGCCGAGACGTAAAGGGCGTGGCGCGCGGCCTTGAGCTCCGCGTCGACCCGGTTGTCGGGATACTTCTGCGCGAAGACGTCGAGCGCGCTGACGGTCCCCTCTTTCTTGGCCTTCTCGAGCTCGGCGAGCATCACCCGGCGCACCGCCGCGTCGATCTCCGGACCGATCTTGGTCGCCGGATGATCCGCGACGAAATCCATGATCGCCGCCACGGTGCCCTGGGTCTCGGCCTCGCGCAGCTCGGCGCGCGGCAAGAGGATCTGGCGAACGTCGTCCGAGTGGCGACCGCCCTGCGCGAGGTACTGCTTGTACGACGCCACGTCCGCCGAGGTGAGGACCGCGCGATACATCGCCTCGTCGCTCATCCCGTTGCGCGTCGTACCGAGCGCGAGGCCGACGGCGGCCCCGATTGCGATCGCGATCGCCCAGTCGTACCGCTTGGACACGGGCACGCGCGGGCGCATCGACTCGGTGGGCCCCACGGGGCTCGACAGGGCGCGATCGTGGAGCGGGTCGAACTCGGCGAGGGAGTGGGGATCCTCTTCCGCGACGGCGCGCGCGATCTCCTGACGGATGGACGCGAGCGCCGCCTCCGCGCGCTGGGCGGCGTCGCTGCCCGCCGGAACGACCACCTGCGACCCGTCGCCCATCCGCAGCGCGAGCCCGGAGGCGGGGGACGCGGTCGTCTCGACCGACGCCGCGTCCGCCACGGACCAGACGAGGAGCGCGGGGCTCTGCGCGTCGACGATGCACGCGGGGAAGACGTAGATGCCCGCCCTCCACGGCAAGGCGTCCATCGCGCGCAAGATCCCCATCGCGTGCACGACGCCGTACGCCGACGCGGCGAAGAGCACGACGTCCACCGCGAGCAGCTTCGGACCGTGAAGGGCCATCGAGCTTGCCACCTGACCCCAGCCGGCGAGAAGGAGCGCGAGCCCGGCCACCGCGAGGGCACCGCTGAAGACCAGGTACGCCCAGACGCTCTTGCCGGGCGCGGGGCTGAAGAGCAGCGGCACGGGCGGAGCCGTCCGCCGCGTGGCCGCCGCGAACCGCTCCTGGACCGGACGGGGTAGACGGAAGAAATCGATCTTCTTAGGCGACCGCACGAACCTCGCCGCATGGTACCGGAGAACGCCCGCGGTTCGCGCACTTCAGTTTCGACCTGCTCATGCGCGCACCTTGGGCACCGGGAGCGCCCGATCCCCGACCCCGGCGTCTTGACCGGCGTTTGACGTGATCACACCGGGCCCTATAAAAGCCCACGACGGAGTAGGGAAAGGACTGCGATGAGCCCGACCGCGATGGTCACCTTGATGTTCGCAGCGTTCGCGATGTTCGCCTGGTCGGCGAGCCGCCGCTGGCGCCTGCTGCAGATCGGCCGCCCCGCCAGCCGGCTCGATCACATCGCCGACCGTGCGCGCGGGACGTGGCGCTTCGCATTCCGCCAGGAAAAGATGGACTACTACAACCCCGCGGGGATCGCGCACAAAGCGATCTTCACGGGGTTCGTCCTCCTCAACATCCGCGAAGTCGTCCTCTGGGGACGGGGCTACTACGCGCCGTTCAACATGTGGGTCCTCGGGCCCGACCAGCCGCTCGGCCAGGCGTACGCGCTCCTGAAGGACGGCCTGGGGGTCGCCGTCATCCTCGGAACGTTCGTCTTCTTCTACTACCGGCTCATCCTCAAGCCCCGGCGGATGGCCCTCACGTTCGAGGGGCTCCTCATCATCGGCATCATCTGCACCCTGATGGTGACCGACATGAGCCTCGACGGCTCCTCGCTCGTGCTGGCATCGAAGGCCCAGGCCTTCTGCGAGGGCGCGCAACACGCGGGTACGGCCGGGCAGTGCGGCGCGGTCTCGACGATCGTCGCGCCGCTGGCGGGAGACCGCTGGGAAGGCGTGTGGTCGCCCTGGCCCTCGCCGGCGGGGTCCTTCTTCGCGATGGCGATGAGCAGCTTGTCGCCGGCCTTGCTCGTCCACGTCGCGCGGACGAGCTTCTGGGCGCATGAGTTTTTGATCTTTCTCTTTCTCAACCTCCTCCCGCACTCGAAGCACTTTCACATCATCACGGCGATTCCCAACGTCTTCTTGCGCAGCTTGCGGCCGGCCGGGCGTCTCGAACCGATGGCGGACAACGCCGAGAAGCTCATGGAGAAGTTCGGCGAGGCGAGCGAGGCGCCGGACCCCCTCGCCCTGCCGATGGGCGTCGCGCGGATCGACCAGTTCTCCTGGAAGTCGATCCTCGATTTCTACACCTGCACCGAGTGCGGGCGCTGCTCGGACAACTGCCCCGCGCACAACACGGGGAAGATCCTCAGCCCCAAGCACCTGACGCTCGCGCTGCGCGACCACCTCTACGGCCGCGAGGAAGAGTTCGTCCATCGCGCCCCGTCGAACGGCGGCGCGCCGGCGGACGGCGAGAAGGCCGACAAGACCGAGGCCAACGCACCGGCCCCCGTGAACCTCATCCCCGACGTCGTCCACCCCGACGTGCTGTGGGCGTGCACGACGTGCCGTGCGTGCGAAGAGCAGTGCCCCGTCCTCATCTCGTACGTGGACAAGATCGTCGACATGCGCCGCAACCTGGTCATGGTCCGAAGCGAGTTCCCCCACGAGCTCGCGCGCCCGTTCCAGGCGATGGAGACGAACGGGAACCCGTGGAACCTGTCGCGCATGGACCGATCGGGGTGGGCGGAGGGCCTCGGCATACCGACGATGAGCGAGAAGCCCGATGCGCCGGTGCTCTACTGGGTCGGCTGCGCCGCGAGCTACGACGAGCGGGCCAAGAAGATCGCCAGGGCGACCGCCAAGCTCCTCAAGCAAGCGGGCGTCGATTTCGCCATCCTGGGTCAAGAGGAGAACTGCACCGGCGACCCCGCGCGACGCGCGGGCAACGAGATGCTCTTCGCCACGCTCGCCGAGGGGAACGCGGCGACGATCAAGGGATACAAGGATCAGGGCGGCGCGCGCACGGTGGTGACCACGTGCCCGCACTGCTTCAACACGTTGAAGAACGAGTATCCGGACTTCGGCCTCGACGTGGAGGTCGTGCACCACACCGACTTCTTGCTCGGTCTGGTGGCGGAGGGTCGGCTCCTGCCCACCAGGCCGGTCGAGGGGCGCGTCGTCTACCACGACTCCTGCTACCTCGGCCGCTACAACGGCGTTTACGACCCGCCGCGCGAGATCCTCAAGCGCATCCCCGGCGTGGAACTGGTCGAGCCCGAGTACTGGACCAAGCAGCGAGGCCTCTGCTGCGGCGCCGGCGGCGCTCAGATGTGGATGGAGGAGCAGAACCAGGACCGGGTAAACGTCAAACGCACCCTCCAGCTGCTCGACACGGGCGCGACCACGGTGGCGAGCGCGTGCCCGTTCTGCATGACGATGCTGACCGACGGGATCAAGAGCAAGAGCCTCGAGGAGAGCATCAAGCAGCTCGACGTGGCCGAGCTCCTCGAGCGCTCGTGCGAAGCATCGGAGGCCAAAGAGCCCACGCCGCCCGTGGACGCGCCCGTGCCGCCACCGACCGTCGAGGCGACCGCTCCGTAGTCCGCATGCTCGAGCGAAGCGAGAGTTCGGACTAGGGACACCTCCCCGTAATCCGCATGCTCGAGCGAAGCGAGAGTTCGGACGAGGGACACCCCGGACACCCCCTAGGACACCTCAGGACCGCCGGCTCATGAGCTATGCTGGGCAGGTGACGTCTCCCTGCCCGATCTGCCAGCGGCCGGCGGCGACGCGCGAGACGAACAAGGCGTCCCCGTTTTGTTCGCCGCGTTGCAAGCTCGTCGACCTGGGCCGGTGGCTCGAGGAGGCGTACCGAGTCCCCGACGCCGACGCCGAGGACGACGAGCGCCCGGCTTCGACGCGGTCCCCCACCCAGGAGAAGGCATGACGCGCACCCTCGCCGCCCTCGCACCCGCCGCCGTTCTCGCGTTCTGCGCGGGCACCGCGCGCGCCCAGGAGCTCCAGCCGCCGCCGCCCATGGCGCCCGGCTCGCCGCAGCCCGTCGGGCAGCTGCCGAGCTCCCCCGGGCCGACCAACGCCGACGACGAGAGCCAGGACAGCGGCCTCGGTCTCGAGTGGGTGTGGCTCAACGCCGACATCGGCGCGTCCTACGTGAACATGACGAGCTTCAGCGCGAGCTCGCTCGGGTTGGTGCAAACCGACGGGAGCGGCCTCACGGTCGGCGGCGGCATCGGCGTACGCCTGCTCTTTGTGACGCTGGGCGTCCGCTTCCGGAATACCCAGCTCTCGTCGCTCGGCAGCCTGTGGGAGATCGACGCGGAGGCGGCGCTCCACCTGCGCGTTTGGAGAATCGACCCGTACTTCGGCGTGAGGGGCGGCTACGCGTTCGTCGGCTCGCTCGACTCGAACGCGGTCGGCGCCGCTGCGGGCCTGCAGTCGCCGAGCGTGAGCGTGAACGGGTTCGACGTCGGACCCATGGTGGGGATCGACTTCTACTTCTCGCACCTCGTGTCGGTAGGCGCGGAAGCCGGCGTCGAGTTCCTGTTCCTCAACCGTCCGAAGCCCGCGCTGCCCAACCTCTCGCAGCTTCCCCCGGACCAGCAGATGATGGTCCAGCAGATGATCATG
>Ga0070735_10004302_pt1 | contig 12061 bp, 12 predicted proteins | sample Coa_R1_FD_66443 | JGI IMG/M metagenome (GOLD analysis project Ga0070735, IMG submission 66443) | Surface soil microbial communities from Centralia Pennsylvania, which are recovering from an underground coalmine fire - Coalmine... | ecosystem: Environmental > Terrestrial > Soil > Unclassified ... | reverse complement strand
CGCGGAAGACTAGAGCTAGGGTCTCACAGGCGGGAACGTCTCTGCTACTGCCTGTCCGGTCTTCAGGAAAGCGAGGAATCGCTGCGTGTTACTGGTCAGACCAGCCGATGTGGCGATCACTTTCTGATCGGGATCGACGACCGCATAGAAGGGAATCGCAACGGTGCCGAATTTCTTTTCCTGCAACTCCTGATTCAGGCGAGACGCTTCGTCAGTACCATCCGTATAGAGCTCGACGAGAACGAAGCTCTGGAGCGCCTGTGCGATCTCGGGACGCGTGAACATATTCGCCTTCATCCAATGGCAATTGGTGCAGGCATAACCTGTGAAACTCACCAGGACGAGCTTATTTTCCTGGCGCGCTTTCGCGAGGGCCCCTTGGTAATCGTTCTTTAGCCAGACAGCGCCGCGCTCCCCGGTGGAAGCGCCGCCGAACGCCGGGCCAGTAGCGGCAGGAACATACGCCTCCAGCCCGGGAAGCGGAGAGTTGAACAAGCCAGGAATGAGGCTGATCGAGAAGACCAGAAAGGCACAGGCCACCAGCAGACGCGTGACCCCGAGGCGATCGTCGGGGTTGATGCCCTCCAGACGGAGGAACCCCAGCAGATAGAGACCGGCCAGGGCTGAGAGAACGATCCAGGCGGCGAGGAAACGGTCCCGCGTGATCAGATTCCACTGCAGCACCGCATCAATGTTGCTCAAGTACTTCAGCAACACGCCGAGCACAATGAACCCCATCACAACCTTGACGCGCGCAAGCCAACCGCCGCTCCGCGGCAGGCGCTGAAGATAAGACGGGAACAGCGCGAGCAGGAAGAACGGCAACGCCAGTCCGGTAGCGAAGCAGAGCATTCCGAGTACGGGCCTGGCCCCTTTGTCCTGCACCGAAGAAACCAGGAGTGGTCCGACAATCGGTCCAATGCAGGCGAACGAGGTCAGGCAGAACGTCAGACCCATCAGCAGAGTGCCGATATAGCCGCCGCGCTGCGAAGCTTTGTCCAGACTCGTCAACAGGCCCGAAGGCAGAGTAATTTCAAACGCACCCAGCAGACTCAAACCGAAGACTAGAAACACAATCGAGATGAACCCGTTGACCCAGGGGCTGGAGCCAAGTTGCACAACCCCAAAGGGTCCGGCAATGGCGGTTACCCCGAGGCCGAGCAGACAGAAGAGCACGATGATGCCGACCGAGAACAGGAGAGCATGAATCACAGCATCCCGCCGGCCGCTATCCTGGCGATTCAGAAAGTACGAGACCGTGATGGGGATCATCGGGAAAACGCACGGTGTAAAGATGGCGGCCAAACCAACACCAAACGCGATGAGGAGGAAAGCTCCCAAATCCTGATTTTGTTGGGCGGTATTTTGCTGGGCGGTATTTTGTTGGGCCGGATTTTGCTGGGCAGACGGTGCGGGCCCGGACGAACCTGGCTTAAATTCCGTGTAGCCGGGCGGAATGGAAATCGCGGCCGCAGGCGCGCCAGGAGCGACCGTGAGAGTTGCGGAGGCCTCCTTGCGTTTTGGCGGCAGACAAAGCGTGGCTTGGCAGGCATAATAGCGGACCTGCGCGACCAGTTTGACTGGACCGGCGCCCGCATCGGGCTTCAATTTCACTTCGAGCAGGAAGACAGGCTCGCCTTCAAACGTTTCCGTTTCAGCGTTGAAATTCGGATCTAGTTTACGCTGAGGCTTCGGTTGATAGACGCCCACCAGGCCAGAAACTGCGGGCCCCTCAGCGAGTTGAATCACAGTGGGATTACCCGCGCCGCCCGCCGGATTTGTGAGCGAGTAGATGTGCCAACCCGGCTGGATGTGGGCCGTGAGGCGCAGGAGCACGCTGGAACCAGGCGCAACTTTTGCGGAGCCTTGCGCCGCGAGACTCCACTGAACAGGATCAAGCTTCTGCGCGCCGGCCGTGCCGAGCACGAGTAAAAGGCACGCGAGCAGGCGTCCGTATTTCACGTTAGTCCGCCTGGGCGGCCAATTGAGCCGGGCCTGGGCCGCCCAACTCCGTTTCGATCCGATGGTTAACCTGTCCGCAGGTGAATTCCGCCGCGACGCGGATGCCGTTCTTAATCGCGTTGGCGTTCGAGCGCCCGTGGCAGATCACGCAGACACCTTTCACGCCGAGCAGCGGGACGCCACCATACTCGGAGTAGTCGACACGTTTGCGGAAATCCTTGTAAGCCGCCCGCGACAGCACATAGCCGATTTTCCGGGCGATAGTGGCGTCCAGCGATTCCTGCAGCATCAACTTAATCATATCTCCGAGACCTTCGCTGACCTTCAAAGCGACATTCCCGGTAAACCCATCGCAAACGATGACGTCGGCTATCCCGCTGTAGATATCACGACCCTCCACGTTGCCGATAAAGTTGAGCGGAAGGGCCTTCAGCAACGGCGTAGCGGCACGAGTCAGGTCGTTACCCTTATGCTCCTCTTCTCCGATGGACAGCAGGCCGACGCGGGGGTTCACGGTATGAAAGATGATGCGGGAATAGATCTCTCCCATGACAGCGAATTGCGCGAGCATGCGCGGAGTAGAGTCAACATTAGCGCCTACATCGACGACGATCACAGGCGTGCCCTTTATGGTAGGAAAGGCGGATGCCAGCGCCGGACGGCCCACGCCGGGAATCATTCCCTGGACGGTCTTGACCGTGGCCATGACTGCGCCCGTGTTACCGGCGGAGACCAGACCCTCGGCAGCGCCTTCACGGACCAGACGCGCAGCCACGCGAATCGAAGAGTCGCGTTTATTTCGTAATGCCTTACCCGCGCTATCCTCCATGGTTACGCGCTCACTCGCGTGGCGGATTTGAATGGGGAGGCCCTCCCAGCCGGGATGCTGGGCCAACTCGGCGCGGATCATTTCCTCCTGGCCTACCAGAATCACGCCAACACCAAGCGAACGAGCCGCCCGGATTGCTCCATCCACCTCAGGCTTGGGAGCTTTGTCGCTACCCATCGCGTCCACCGCTATTGTGACCATGGGATGCCGATTGGCGAATTGCGATCTACTCCTCGGGTACTTCGATAACGTCGCGGCCTTTATACTTGCCGCAATGCGGGCAGACACGGTGCGGCGCCTTCGGCTCATGGCAGTTGGGGCACTCGGCCGCGCCTGGCGCACGCAGGGAATCGTGAGTCCGGCGCGCGGAAGTTCTCCTCTTGGAATGTCGACGTTTTGGATTCGGCATAATTTCCTCTTGATTTGTTATAAGTTCTTCAGGGCGCTCCAGCGATCGTCGATGGTCTGAGCGTGGCAATCGCACTGCACTTGATTGCGATTCTGCCCACAGATCGGACAAATACCCTTGCAGGCTTCGCTGCACACCCGTTGCATGGGCAATAGCAGCAGAACCTCCTCCCGCAGAATGTCGTCCAGGTCCAGTCCATTGCCTTCATAAAACCCGATCTCCGACTCACCTTCGTCGATAGCAAATTCCTGGCGGCCGCCGATCGAATCGGCCGGCCGGTAGAACAGATCGAAGGGCGCATCCAAGGGGAACCGCACCGTTTCCAGACATCGGTCGCAGCCAGCTTCCACCTGGACATTCAGGTGACCATTCACCCGAATTTCATTTAACGCGTCGACCAGCAATTCGACGGTTCCCTGCGCTTGGAGTGGGGTGATCTGGCGGAGCTTCTGATCCTCAAAATCAATTTGCCCCGGCGGAATGGCGACATCGAACTGGGCCTTCCGAACTTCCAGATCTCGTACATTAAAAAACACATTGCACCCTTAGCGGCGCGTACTGGTCCTTTGAGCCGCGGATGTTGATAGAAAGATCATTATAGCAGCAAGCGAAACACAAATCTGTTATCGTGAGCAATCAGAGGACGAAGGAGTTATTGCATGCCCTTACAAGTCTGCATGGGAGCAAGTATGATGTGCAGTTTTGGCGCCGCGCCCAGCTCTTTGGTGGTTCTTCCGATCAATCGGGTGTTCACCAACCAGGTTCCCGATGCCAACATTCAGGACCATATTCCAATGGTGAACATCATGCCATTTGGAGTGTGCATGTCACCCTCGAATCCTCAGGTTGCCGCGGCTACCGCTGCCGCTCTGGGGGTCTTGACGCCGCAGCCCTGCATTCCGGTAACGCCGAGCCCGTGGGTAGTTGGCGCTCCCAATGTTATGCTGGGCAACCAACCTACGCTCGATAACATCTCGACGCTCAACTGCATGTGGGGCGGCGTCATCACGTTTGTCGATGCCGGTGAATTTACGGTTAATGTGCCTTAGGCGCCCCGCCGAAGGAAGAGTCGACTTGAATTTGCCGTTGCGGGCTTCTAAGTAACAGCCGCACAACGAAGGCGGGCGGCAGTTATTTTTCGGGAATGAGGCGGCCGCCCGCCTCTGTGCGGCTAGCTTTGAAGCTCGATTTCCGACGGACGGCTGCCGGCTAACTTCCCGTGGTCAGAGATCAGTCCGTCCGGCGCCGGGGTCTCCCGGATGGATTGCGAAACGGAACCAATTTTGGGAGAGCGCGCGATCTGGTGAGCGTATTCGAGGAACTGATCGAGGGTGCGGCTTTGGGTGGCTTCTTGTTCCCTGGCTTCTTGCGTTTGCATCCGGCGGCGCGCGGCTTGGGTTTGCTGGAGATCTTTGAGGGCGCGGCGCCAGGCCCGCTCGGCTGCGTTGAGATAGCGTTGGATTTTCTGGAAGCCTTTGTCGTCATCGGACGCAATCAGGCTGGCGAGCGCAGCGTCGCCGGCTGAGGACTCGAACACCTGGGCGAAGTACTCGGATTCGACGCGGCGGGCGCGTGCCAGGCGCCACTTGGCAACCACCAGTTCCTGAAGCAGATCCTGTTCGGTGAGGCTCGCCGGCGCGTACTCTTTCCGATGAGCGGCGTGGAGTTGTTCGAACTCTTCCTGGCTCTCGTGCGGCAGCACGACCTGTTTGCTGGTGAGCCCGTGACGGAGCGCATTCATTTTGCAATTCTCTTTGCCCGCCTCGGTGGTGGGTCCGGCGCAGAATTGCGCGTTGCTGCGGTTGGCTGCGATCTGGCTGAGTGAGGACATAGTTCGGGACTCCTTTAGATTCCGGATTGATTAGAGCATGGAGGCGGCGAAATCCGAACTTTTGGCTGTTGGAAATTGGTTGTAAGTCGAGTGGGGTGAATCGGATCGGGATACTTTGGCGGGTTGTGATCGCCACTAGGCGAAAAAGTGGATTGCGTCCAGGGACTCTAGCGCGTGGTTAAGGATCGTCATGTCACGATGCAATGGCAATAAAGAAACTGTTGTGTGGTTCCGAACGGCGTATGATGTAGCTCTTTTAAACTATCGATCAGATGAAAGCGCGGTCCGAACTCTGCATGGAGCGAGCCGGCCGTATACCGCATTACATCGAGACCGCTACACTTTTCGGGCCCCTCCGGTCCGAACGTGCCGACAATGACGTGGCCACCGCGTTTGACGGCGGAAGCGACCTGGCAGACATAAGCGCGGCGATGGGCGGGATCCGTCAGAAAGTGGAATACCGCTCGATCATGCCACACGTCGTAGGAATTCGGAGGCAACTCGGTTTGGATAATGTCGCCAACGAGCCATGTGGCCCATTGTGAAGCTAAACCCAAGCGCTTCCTGGTATGTTCGATGGCAGTTTGGGAAATATCCATAACGGTGACATTGCGGTATCCGCTGGCAAGCAAGTCATCGACCAAGGTGGATTCACCGCCCCCAACGTCGATGATCGAAGCGGAAAGCTCACCCGCAACGCGTTTGATCAGGGCTAGCGAAATTTCGAGATGGGGACGGTACCAACTGACCTCGGTGGGCGCCTTAGTGCGATAGACTTTTTCCCAGTGTGCCTGCGCATCCATCCCGATTACCAGTTTAAGCGGACGAGATGAAGGTGTACGCGCGGCGGGTGCAGATACGGGCTTCTAAGTAACAGCCGCACAACGAACGCGGGTGGCAGTTATTTTCGGGAGTGAGGCGGCCGCCCGCCTCTGTGCGGCTTCTAAGTAACAGCCGCACAACGAAGGCGGGCGGCAGTTATTTTTCGGGAGTGAGGCGGCCGCCCGCCTCTGTGCGGCTTCTAAGTAACAGCCGCACAACGAAGGCGGGCGGCAGTTATTTTTCGGGAGTGAGGCAGCCGCCCGCCTCTGTGCGGCTAGTCAGTAATCGGCGACACTGCCGTCCGGGAAAACATAGTTCGGCCGCGTGACTGGCTTGTAAGGGTGTTTCGCCGCCACCCGCTCGTCGATATCCACGCCCAGGCCCGGGCGGGTGGGAAGTTCGGCATATCCGTTGTTCACCTTCACCGCGCCACCATAGAACAGGTCCTGGATCCATGGCTCTTTTTTGGGCGAATATTCTTGCGCCGTACAGGCGGGAGTGGTGGCGCTCACGTGCAGCGAAGCGAGCGTGCTGACTTCGCTTTGCGGATTGTGCGGCGCCATTTCGATGCGGAAAGTCTCCGCAATCGCGCCGATCTTTTTCAGCTCCAGGATTCCGCCGGCGTGGCAGACATCGGGTTGTACGTAGTTCACAAGGTGCCGCGAACAGAGATCGATGAAACCGTACTTGGTGAACAGCCGCTCGCCGGTCGCCAAGGGGACCTTGGTCTTCTGGCGAAGAAGCGCGAGTTCGCCGAGGTCTTCGAGCTGGGTGGGTTCTTCCACGAACATGGGGTGTAGATCTTCTATGCGCGTGCAGAAATCGACGGCCATAACGGTGGTCAATTGGCCGTGCGCGTCGATGCAGATATCGAAGTCGTCACCTACCGCTTTACGCACCGCTTCGAGCTTGCGCACTGCTTCACGGACGGCGAAGCCAGGACGGACGACATCATGTTCGACGGTGATGAAACCGGATTTGGCCGCCGTGTAGCCTTCGCTCTTCGCCTGCAGGAACGCTTCCGGAGTGCTGCCGACGTCTTTATACATGCGGATCCGCTGGCGGGCTGCGCCACCGATCAGCTTATAAATCGGCATGTCGAGCGCCTTGCCTAGAATATCCCAGAGGGCGATTTCGACGGCGCTGATGGCGCTATTCAAGATAGGACCGCCGCGCCAGCGCGGGTAGCGGAACATGCCCTGCCAGAGCAGCTCAATATCGCTGGGATCTTTGCCAGTGAGGAATCGCTCCTGCTCGAGGATGGCCTGGGAGACCGTCGCCTCTTTACTGGTGACCGAGCCTTCCCCGAGCCCAGTGACACCCTGGTTTGTCGAGATCTTGCAGAAGACCCAGTTCACACTGCCAACATTCACGACGATCGTTTTGATGCCGGTGATTTTCAGATTCAGCGAACGGGCTGGTTGAATCGCCTGCGCGGCCGCGATCGCCGGCGCGGCCGCAGCCGCGAAAAATTCTCTGCGAAGCATAACGGAGCTATTCTGTCATGTCCGCCGGGCGCCACGGGCGCGGGAGTAAAATGCATTATCCTAGTGCAGTATTCCTAGTTATGTCGAGACTCCAGTGCGGTAACCGAAGAGAATTTCTACAAGCGGCTCTGGCAACAAGTGCTTTGGCGCAGGGGGCGCAGCACCTCCCTGCCGCGAACATTATCGACACGCACACACATTTCTACGATCCCTCGCGACCGCAAGGCGTTCCGTGGCCGCCAAAAAGCGATGCCATTCTCTACAAAACCACGTTGCCGGCGCGCTATCGCGACCTTGTCCGGCCGCTCGGGGTCCGGGGCACTATCGCAATCGAAGCCGATGCATGGCTGGAAGATAACCAGTGGGTGCTGGATCTGGCAAAGGACAACCCCATCATTGTGGGATTCATGGGGCATCTGGAGCCCGGAAAGCCGGAGTTCCGTCAACACTTGGCGCGGTTTGGACGAAATCCGCTGTTCCGGGGCATCCGGTTAAACGATCGGGCAATCGCCAGCGGGCTGAGGCAGGCGGCCTTTGTCGAAGACCTGCAGCGCCTCGTGGATCGCGATCTGGCGCTGGACACGATCGGAGACGCACCGCTCTATGCCGATCTTGTCACGCTGACCGACAAAGTTCCAAAGCTGCGAATGATTATCGACCACATGCCGCTGGATGCCCCGGCGGACCCACAAACGCGCCTGCAAGCAACGGCGGCGCTGCGCCACTTGGGACAGAGGCCACTCGTGTATTCGAAAGTATCCGGTGTGCTGCGGCGAGTGAACGGCGTTGTGCCATCCGATGTGAAGTTCTATCGCAAGAGCCTCGACGAACTCTGGGTCACGTTTGGTCCCGATCGCCTGGTGTATGGGAGCAACTGGCCGGTGAGCGACCACCTGGCTCCTTATGCGACGGTGTTAAAAGTGGTGCAGGAATATTTCGCGACGAAAGGGGCCGAGGCCTCGGAGAAATATTTTTGGAGAAATTCAGCGGCATTTTATAAGTGGAGAGCGCGCACATAAGACCGATTGCCGCCTGCTATCCTGAGTGAAGTGCCGCCGCCGTTAAATATTCATCTGGAGCAGTACGACGGGCCGCTGGACCTGTTGCTGGACCTGATCCGCAAGCAGCAGATCAATATCTACGACATCCCGATCGCGCAGATTATGCAACAGTATCTCGAATACATGCAGCGCGCCGTCGAGATGGATATCGAGCTCAGTTCGGAGTTCGTCTACATGGCCGCGACTCTTATCCACATTAAATCGAAGATGTTGCTGCCACGCGATCCGGAACTGGAGAAGCTGGATCCCGAAGGAGACCCCCGGCAGGAGCTGGTGGAGCGCCTTCTCGAGCATGAGCGCTTCAAGGCCGCGGCGGAAATGCTCCACCAGAAGCGCGTGATCGAAGACGCTGTTTGGTCGAATCCGCAGATTCACGCGTTTTTGTCGGAAGACGAAAATCCCAGTGTGGCGGTTACGCTTTTCGATCTGGTAAAGACTTTTCAGGAGATCCTGGAGCGGGCCAGGACGCGGCCGATGTATGAGATCGGCAGCGACGACGTCAGCGTGCCGGATATGATCCGGTTCCTGCGCGGGACAGTCGGGAAGCTGCGCGGCAGCGAAACCGTCTCCGTAAGAAGCTTGTTCGAGGAACAAAAGAGCCGGCGTGCGATGATCTGCCTGTTTCTGGCGATGCTCGAAATGGTAAAGCTTCAAGTTGTAACGCTAGTCCAGAGCGAGGCGTTCGGCGAGATTGTGCTGAAGCGCAGCAAGGCATTTGACTCCGCTGCCGGCTCCGGCCCGGCGGAAATCGCGATTGAAGAGGATTACAAGTAATCGGATGGAAGATCTGGAAGTGAATACGGAAGCGGAGTCCGCCGAAGAGACGGCCGCGGCGCCGGAAGGGACTGTCGAGACATCAGCTTCGATGGCCGGCGACGAGAGCGTGCCGGCGCCGGACGCAATGCTGCCAACCGCGGAAGCGGCTGTAGACGACACGGTGCTGAAAGCCGTACTTGAGGCGGTGATCTACGTGACCGACGAACCTCTGGAGGCGCGGCAGATCGCCGGGGCGCTAACTCAACCGCTCGAGCGCGTGAAAAGATTGTTGGACGAGCTGGTTGCCGACTATGCCAAGCCAGAGCGCGGATTAAGCGTGCGCGAGCTAGCGGGCGGCTACAAGATGTCCACTAAGGCGGAGCATCACGAAGCCGTGCGCGCATTCGTCAAGAATCTGAAACCGGCGTTCAAGCTCTCACTCGCGGCACTTGAAACGCTGGCGGTAATTGCCTATAAGCAGCCGATCACCGCGCCCGAAATCATGGAAATCCGCGGCGTGCAGGGCGCTGGTGTTCTGAAAACGCTGATCGACCGTAAGTTGATTGCAACCTCTGGCCGCAAGAGCGTAGTGGGCAAGCCAATTCTGTACAAGACCACGAAGGAGTTCCTGATTCAGTTCGGTCTCAAGGATCTGGCTGAGCTGCCGACACTGAAGGAATTCGAGGAGCTGGGCCGCCTGGCACTGAGCGACAGCGAACCGGAGCCCCCGTCTACGGCAGAATTCTCCACACCAGCGGTTGAATCCTCTTTCGAACAGATAGCCGAACCAGAGGCGGCAGCGAAAGCCTCCGGGGAATCCGACGATCCGCCTGAAACGGATAATGGCTAGCGAGCGCCTGCAGAAAATTCTCTCTCGCGCCGGCATTGCCAGCCGGCGTAAGGCTGAAGAAATGATCGTCGAAGGGCGCGTTCGCGTGAACGGCGCGGTGGTCACGGAGCTGGGCACGAAAGCGGATCTCGAAACCGACCACATCAAAGTGGATGGGAAGGTGGTGCACGCGCCACGGCAGCTCGTCTATCTCGCGCTGAATAAGCCGAAGAGCTGCGTCACCACTGTTTCCGATCCGCAGGGCCGCGAAACGGTGATGAAATTCTTGCGCAATGTGAAGGAACGGGTCTATCCGGTCGGCCGCCTCGACTACAACAGCGAAGGTTTGCTGCTGCTCACCAATGACGGCGAATTCGCGAACCGCATTATGGCGGCCAAGAGCAAGGTGCCGAAAACTTATGTGGTGAAAGTGAACGGCTATCTGACCGCGCAACAGGAAGCACAGTTTCGCGAAGGCGTGCCGATCGCAGGACGAAAAACCGCGCCGGCACGGCTCAAACTAATCAAGCGCGCCGAGAATCCCTGGTACGAAGTTGAGCTAACCGAAGGACGGCAGAACCAAATCCGGCTGATGTTCCAGCATTTCGGCCGGCTGGTAGAGAAGCTCCGGCGCGTCAAAATTGGACCGCTTGAGTTGGACGTGCCGCCCACCGAATTTCGTCCGCTTACGCCGCGCGAGGTTGAACGGTTTAAGAAGGTTCTCGGCATGGGACCCGAGTGAGGACACCGCCGCCTTCTCTGCGCTTGTAAGATAACAAGCGTAATCTAGTGGCACAGAGGCGGCCGGCCGCCTTCGTTGCGCGGCTGTTACTTAGAAGCTAATGGATGGGAGATTAGAAAATGTCTATACAGAATGGCAGGATGATGGACCGGCGCGGATTATTGAAGACCTCGGCCGCGCTAGTGGGCGGAGCCCTTCTGGGTAGGAGCGGCAAGGCCGCCCCGGAGCCCCAAGTCAAGAATGTGAATACAAATTCGAGTCCTTCGACTTTGAAGATCACGGATCTACGTGTGGCCACCGTGCGGAAACCGGGACCGAGCCCATGCACGATCGTACGGCTGTACACAAATCAGGGCGTGGAGGGACTCGGCGAAGTTCGAGACGGCGCCAGCGCCACCTACGCCCTTTTTCTGAAGAGCAGAATTCTAGGCGAGAATCCGCTCAAAATCAGTTATCTTTTTGAAAAAATCAAGCAGTTCGGCGGCGGCGCGCGCCAGGCGGGCGGAGTGGTCGCTATCGAAGAGGCGCTCTGGGATATCGCGGGCAAAGTATATGGCGTCCCCATCTACCAAATGCTGGGGGGCAAATTCCGCGACAAGATTCGGATTTATGCGGACACGGAGGAGTCGAAGGATATTGACGTCTACGCGAAGCGCATGAAAGCCCGCAAGGAGCAAATGGGCATCACGTGGCTGAAGATGGACCTGGGCTCCTATATGGTGGAAGACATTCCGGGCACGGTGACTCGCCCTTCGGGATTGAGCAGATGGGAACTCAGCAGCTTGCCTCATCCGTTCCTCGCCGAGGAGGTGACAGATAAGGGCATCGAGAAACTCTGCGAATACGTCGCGGCAATCCGCGAGGCGGTGGGCATGGAGATCCCGCTTTCAATGGATCACCTGGGCCATATCGGCGTGAATTCCATTATCCGGTTAGGAAAAGCGTATGAGAAATACAATCTTTCCTGGATTGAGGATGTGATCCCATGGCAGTATACCGATTTGTTGGCGCACATCACGGCGGAGAGCCCCACTCCGACAATCACGGGTGAGGACATCTACCTGAAGGAAGGATTCATCAATCTCTGCCAGAAACACGCGGTCAGCAAGATTCATCCGGACATTTCCACGTCGGGTGGAATTCTCGAGACACATAAAATCGGCGAGGCTGCTATGGAATACGGCGTTCCAATGGCGATGCATTATGCCGGCCTGCCAATAGGCGCGATGGCGAGCGTTCACTGCGCGGCAGCCACGGAGAATTTCCTGGCGTGCGAAAATCACTCGCTGGATGTCCCGTGGTGGCAGGATCTGGTGGAAGGGATCGAAAAGCC
>Ga0070735_10004301_pt1 | contig 12062 bp, 10 predicted proteins | sample Coa_R1_FD_66443 | JGI IMG/M metagenome (GOLD analysis project Ga0070735, IMG submission 66443) | Surface soil microbial communities from Centralia Pennsylvania, which are recovering from an underground coalmine fire - Coalmine... | ecosystem: Environmental > Terrestrial > Soil > Unclassified ... | reverse complement strand
CTCCTGCAGCACAGACAGGATCGTGCTCAGGTAGTCTTTAGCAATCGCGCGGATATCGAACCGCGCCTCGGCGGCTGCGCGCGCTGCCCGCCCCACCCGTTCGCAAAGCTGGACGTCTTCAATCAGGCTCAGCATGCGGCGGGCTAACGCTCGACTGTCGCCGACTTCGATCAGAAACCCGGTTTCACCGTCTGTGATGATTTCCTCCGGCCCTCCGCATCGGGTGGCGATCACCGGCCTTGAATAGCTCATCGCTTCAATGGCCACGAAGGAAAACGACTCGATGTGACTTGTGACGATGACGGCGCGTGAGCCTGCGTAGATGGGAGACACGTCCAATTGTTTCGGCCGCAGCAGGAAATGGTCTTCCAACCCCAGGCTGGAGATCAGATCCTGTAATTTGCGCTGGTACGCCGGCGCTCCATCTCCATACACCACGAACACTGCAGACTCTCGGCGTTGCGAGAGCACCATGGACGCCGCTTCAACGAAGGTCTCGACGCCTTTATTGGGTTCCAACGTACACAGCATGGAGAACTGCGGAGGTCCCGACGCCGGCCCTGCGCGATCAAGCAGATCCCTCTCCGGTAGATTCGTTCCGTTGGGAAGAACCATGAGTTGTCTGTCCGACAACCCGAAAAACGTGCGGTAGCAGCGAGCGATCCATGCCGACGGAACGATAATCTTGTCGGCGAGGCTGACTTGGGCGGCATCGATTTTATGCCATTGAGCAGTATCAAGGCCAGGGAGCAGTGCCTCGTTGATCACTCCATGGCAATGAATGACAAGCGGCAGGTCGCAGAGTGCGGCGGCAACCGACGCCGGATAAAGCGCCGTCGTATTAACAACCACGCCATCGAGTTCCAGTTGCGTGTAGATCTCAGTGAATGCGGCAACTTCCCGGTTTATGGATTCGAGCGTGAAAGCTTCACCGTGGGTGGGAATCCGAATACCGTATGGCAGCTCAAAGACGGGCAAGCCGAAATCATCCCTGACCAGCGACTTGAGCGGGCCATCGATTTGAGGAAAAACGACTGCCGTTCGAGCCTTTCCCTTAGGCAGGTGCTGTAGAAGATTGACCAGCGCCCGTTCGGCGCCCGCAATCCACGGGGAGTGGGATATAAACCCGATGCGGGGAGCATTGTATCGTGGCATCGCTCACCTCGCTCTAATCTTGTAAGCCCGCAGCGGCGCGCGCGAGAAAGTCAAGAAACCTGGGCAGCACGGCCGGCGTCGAAAACTGAGTTCTCACGTCACATTCCGCTGCGTCGAAAATGCTCTTTCGGAGCTGGGAATCGTCGAGAAGTTCAGAGATCGCCGATTTCCAGTCCGCGGCGTCATTATCGACCAAGAGGCCATTGTCACGGTCGCGGATGAACCTGTCATAAGGTGCCGTCTTGGAGTAGACCCCGACCGCTCCAGCGGCAGTGATCTCAAGGTACTTGTTTGGGCACTTGGAAGCGTCCGTGCGTGTGCCAGACAACGGGGCTAATAAGACGGTGGGCCGTGCGTCGCACAAAACTTGCGCGTACCTTCGGTAACCGAACACATAAGGCTCGTAAAACAGGCGATCGACAGGCAGGACCTCAAGGGATTCAGGAATACTCGCGCTCATCACAAACACGTCAAAGTCGTCCCTTTCAAGGGCCAGATCAAGGAGAGCCGCAAACGCCGAGTTCTCCCTGCGAAGTGATCCTGCATAGCCAACGCGCGGCCGGTTCGCAACTGCGCGATTCGGCCGACAAAACAGGGTAAGGTCGATATTGGTTGGCAGTTCTTCTATTCGAGGGTTATAAGGGCGCAGATCCTCGGCAAGAACGGGACTATAAGTAAGCACCCGGTCTGCGCGGGTGAGACAGTACATAAAATTCTCATACGGTGCCGCGCCCGGAACGAAGATGCTTGCGTATTCTGGCCACTCATTAGCGACCGAGAGCCAGTTGTCATCGAGCATGTAAACTGTCGGGATCTGCTGCTTGACACAATAGTCCATCAGGCGACAAGCCCATTCGGTCCTGGTGCGGCTAAAAATCACAAGATCTGCTTTCTCCAGGTCAGCATAATTCGCTGAGCAATCAAGTATGCCGCGCCAGGTCGCAATCCCTTGCCCCTCCACTTGGCTGAAGTAGTTGTAAAAGCAGAGTTGATTGTGGGCTGGTTCGTTCAAGCCGCCGAGCACCACAACCCGCAGAGGTGCATTCGGCATCGATACGTTGGTGGTTTGCGCCGCTGTATCGGGCGATATCGGACAGACTTGTCCTTCAGGAATCCAGTGCTCAAACTGGCGGCGTAAGCGTTGGCGCGCCACACTGGGCAAGTCCCTGGCAAACGAATCTACGCTATCGTAATCGGCCGCCACGCCGATGGTTGTGGGGATCCCAGTCCGACGAACCGCACGCCGGGCGGCCAGATCGCCGCTGAGCATCAGGTCACAGTTGAGAGGCAAGTCCCACCACGACCATTGCTTCGGCTGCGGGGGCACATCAAGCATGTCGATTTCACCAGACCGACTGACCCGAATCGTGAATTCCCACCAAAAACCACGCTGTAGTACCGGGCAGCATGAAAACCCTCCCCGGCTCAAGAAATACTTCCTCGAGATGACCACGGACTCCATCGGTACGTAATCCAGCATTTCCAACCACCCACCCTGGAACGCCGGGGGGGCGGCGCCGGAAGTGCCCAGCGTCCAACTTCGCAGTTCAAATCCTTGACCCGTGGCGCGGGGCGGCGGCCCGGCCAGCAGGATCGTCTCTGGTTTTTCGGCCGTAGCCTGGGCCAGCCGTAGAACTGTGGGGAGCCAAGTTGAAAAGTCGATGCCCGGCCAAGCGAAGGTGATGTATTTCCCATTCGCGCGCCGGGCGCCTTCATTGAAGAGAACGGCTGGCAGTTCCTCGACCGAGGGGACCACGATCACCCTCACACCAGACGAGGTCAGCGGCAGAAACTGCAACGCTCTCAGCCACGCTTCGCCGTGGACCAGGAGCACGACTTCCATTTGCAACGGCTTGCTTTCCGAAATGTCCTGAAGAATGCGAGCGACATGCCGATAGACGCGACGATAGTCCCCCATGATGGCCACCAGAGCTGAAAGACTCGGAGCGTTGCTCATCATGGGTGCAGCACTAACTACCGGATCGCAACTTAGTCGCGAACAGCGCCGGGAGAGCCGTCGAGTAAGCGTCGCCAGCCGGATCTTGTCGGACAGCGGAGCTAGATTCTTGGGCCTGTTTCGAGCACCCAGTTAGAAGAAGCAGGCCCACAACAACGGCCCCCTCGGATCGCAGCAGTACCTTCATTTGTCATCCACCTCGATCATTACCCTTAGACGCTGAGAACAAGGTACGTTTCACTGTCGTTTTCCGAAACCCGAAATCGCGGGAACGCAGAATCATACCGAGTCTCAAGACCTTGTCGAGTTCCCGTCCGATACGGTCGAAACGAAGGGCCGGAAAGCGGCACCACAAGTCTATTCCTCAGTGCTGCACCGGACTCACCGCACTGCAGACGGCGACCTCGTCGGACTATCCACCCACCAATGGTACCGTCGTCTTCTGATACATTTCAACGACCTCGCTGGTCGGTCCATCGGCGATCACAATGCCTTTCTCCAGCAAGATTGTTCGGGAGCAATAAGTCTTGAGCAAGTCAAAATTGTGGGAGGAAAAGACCAGGATCTTGCCTTGTTCCATGAACTCGAACATCCGCTTCTTGGCCTTCTCAGCAAAGCGGATGTCGCCTGCGCCCATCACTTCATCAAGCAGAAGGATCTCGGGATTAATGCTGGTTGAAACGGCGAATGCCAGCCGGATGAACATACCGGTGGAGTAAGTTCGCACGGGATATGACAGAAATTCGCCCAACTCGGTGAATTCTGCAATTTCATGCAGTTTCGATTCGATCTCGGCTGGGGACATGCCTAGCAGGAGACCCCTGATCCGGATATTGTCCCAGCCGGACTGGTTCATCTCAAAGCCGGTTGCGAACTCGAACATGGGGCACACGTGGCCGCTCCGTTCCACGTGGCCCGCAACCGGCGGATAGATGCCGGCCATCACCTTCAGGAGTGTACTCTTACCGGCCCCGTTGAGACCCAGCAACCCGACGCGTTCGCCGTGGCCGATATCCAGATTAATGTTCTTCAGGGCTTCGACACGGTAGCGCTGAGGCGCGGCTACGGCCGGATCCTTCACGAAGCGGCGGACCAACCAGGACTTCAGGCCGTCCTGGCCCCCGATCTGCCCTTCAAAGGTCATTCCCACACCGCGTAAACGAAGGTAGATTTCCTTCATAGCAGGATCACGACGCGTGAGTCCAGAGATCTCGCAACCAGCGCGGCGAATACCCACAACAGAACGATATAAAGGATCGCAAAGATATACACTTGCGGGGCGGCTAAATTTCCTTCCAGAATAGGGTGGCGCGCCACCTCGAGAAGGTAATACAAAGGATTGACCTCATAGATCAGGGCCAAGTGGCGGTCCTGTAGCAGCTTGGCTGGAAACATCACCGGTGTGACAAAAAAAGCCACTTGGAGAACACCGCCCACGGCATGCGGCAGATCCCGGAAGCGTACTCCAAGATAGGCACACAGCGTAATATGGCCCAGCACAGCCAGGAGCAATAGAAGCAGCCCGGGCAGGGCGAGCAGCCAGCCGATCGGCGAAAAGCTCCGGAAATAGAGTTGTACCGGAATGATGGCGGGCAGGGTAATGAGCATGATGATCGTGCTGGACACTAATGTCCGCATGATATAGATCTGCTTTGGATAGCAGAACTGCTTGATATACCCTTCGGCATTCACAAATGCCCAGCCCGATTCGGTAAGAGAACTGACGATAAGGGCCCAGAACGTAAAGCCGGTTATCAGGTAGGGCAGCAGTATCTTCATCGGCTGGTTGATCATGACACCGTAAAGCAGGCCCGCACCAACCACGAACAGGGACATATTCAGAAAAATCCAGAGGGGGCCGATCAGGGAGCGTTGAAATCTCGTTCTCACGTCCTGAACGCCCAAGAACGTCCAAACGCGCCAGACGCGAAGGGATTGCCAACTATCGGCCAGCAACTGAGACATCGCTGGCATAGGTTCCCCCGGACAATGGTTGATTCAGCGCACAGCTCATGCGGATCATTCCTCCGGCCTTTGCTTCTTCGCAGAAGCCGTTACGCGCATAGATTCTGATTGCCCTGTCATTGTCCTCTTTCACCTCCAGATAAACGGATTTCAAATTCAACGCCTCCGCACAGCACCGAAGCAATCCGGCACAGGCAAGGCCGATGTAGCCGCGGCCGCGGGCTTCCGGCGCAGCCACGAATCGGCCGACCTCCGCGACTGCGCCCGCCCAGTCGATCCCGTACACCGACGCCTGTCCAACCGGCTGGCCTTGAGCCTCCACTATGAATACGAAGTCATCGTCCCGGTTTGAGTAACTGGAATACCAAGCCAGGTGCTGGTCCCACGCGATGATCTGGGAGTTCTTGAACCAGATTCGAACATCATCGCGGTTCCGCCAACCCAAGGTCATTTCCAGGTCGGCTTCGGTGATCAAGCGTAACCGGACAACGCCATTCTCAAACGGTTGAATCGCCCGCTTCATATTGCGTACCGCAGGAGGAGGTCAGCAATCATGCTAACGTCATCGCGGGTGAGGTTCATATGCAGGGGGAGAGAGATCACCTCGTTGCTCGCCTGGGCGGCGTTCGGACAGGTGCCAGCCGCGTAGGAGTACATGCGGTATTCGGTGTTATCGCGGTAGTGGACACCGGGATAGACCTGGTGTTCGTTGAGCGCCAGCATCACGGCATCCCGCCGCTTCACGCGGACCTGGAAAAGGTGAGTCGCGGACTCGCATCCGGGAGTAGCCTCCACTACTCGGACAGATTCGTGTCCGGCCAGTTTGGCGCGATACCAGGTGACCAGCTGGCGCCGATATGCATTGTCCTGATCGAGCCACTTGAGCTGGACCAGACCCATGCTCGCCATAATTGAATTTCCGTGATATTTAAAGCCAACCTCTTCGACGTCATACATCCACTTATAGGCGCCTTGCGCTGCAGTCCTGCTATAGGTGTCTTTATTGATTCCCAGCCAGGTCAACTTTCGGGCCCGCTCGTCATCTTCCTTATCCTTGAAGCAGATCATCCCGGAATCTGCCGTGGGAAGGTTTTTCACAGCCTGAAAGCTGAATACGACGGCGTCCGGCTCCGGGCCGACCTGTCTTCCACCTACGCGAGTCCCTGCCATGTGAGCCGCGTCAAGAATCAGTTTCAGGCCGCGCTCTCGGCACAGATCCACTATCTTGTCATATTGGCCCGTGTTACCTCCCAGGCCGACGAACACCACAGCCCGAGTCTTAGGGGTAATTCTAGCCGCAACGCTCGCGGCATCCAGGCATAGAAAATCATCGATATCAGCGAAAACCGGCCGGAGGCGACAATAGAGGATCGCGTGGTTCGTGGATACAAAGGTGAAGGGGGTTGTGATGACCTCATCCTCATCCGCCCAACCAAACTTGCTCTTCAGGATGTGGAGTGCCAGATGGAGGCCGACCGTATTGGAATTGAGAAAGTGCGCGTGAGGCAACTGAGCGTAGTTCTTCCAGGCTTCTTCAAACTCAACGGTCTTGAAGCCCAGACCGGTCCAGCCCTTCTCAAGGCACTCCCGGATGCCCTTGAGGCACTCATCAATCCGAAAACTAGGCACGAACAATTGGATGGCCATTAACTGGTTCCTTCAAGAATGTAAGTCGAGCGAAGCAATTGTATTCCAGCCGTGGCAGGGCGGATCGCCATCACCGAATCCAGCCGTTACCGACCAGTCATTTCGGATTTCACGGCCAAGATGGGATGGAAAGGTCTATGGTTTCCACGCGCCGCGACAGATTCGGGCTGTAGAACGGGTCGACCCGGCTGAGCACATTGCCCCATTGAGTCCAAAAGGCCATCCGTTCTCGAAAACTCGTGCCGACCCGGCGGGTTCTTCCCCCATCGTGAGAGAAAACAGTACAGGCGTTGAGAATCACTTCGTAACCCGCACTTTGCGCTCTGAGACATAGATCCACGTCATTATAATTATTGAAATAACGCGTGTCAAATCCGCCGAGTTGTTCGAACAAGGTGCGGCGGATCGCCATGCACGCTCCGGTCACTGCGGCGACGTTTCGGGTCAACCCAAGCCACGGCCAAAACGGGCTGTCCATCTGGAACCGCCCCGAATGTCCGGCGCCATCGCCAACGCCGGTCACCACGCCGGAGTGCTCGATGGTCCCATCAGGGTAGTGTAGTCGCGCACCGACAATGCCAACTTCGGGGCGGGCGAACGGCGAACACAACTCCTCGAGCCAGCCGCTGCCGCTCACCACGACATCGTCATTTATAAGAACGAGGTAGCGACTGGAGACGCGGGCGGCAGCGAGGTTATTCATTAACGCAAAGTTGAAAGGGCCGCGATATTCGAAGATCTGCGCGCCGAACCTTCTCGCGACCGCCGCAGTCTCCTCGTCATTCTTGCCGCCGTCGCAGTGCAGAATCACATGCACCTCGCGGCGAAGGCCGTCTTTCCCCGGCGGAGACATCGACCCGAGCAAGCGCGATAGGAGCGCCCGATCGCGCGTGGGGATGATTATGGCTGCAGAGTCGTCAGCAGAGAACGTGTTCGATAACTGGTAATGATTCGGGAGCCCTCCACCGCGAGCCACAGCATTGATGTTCCGCCGTGTGAGAGTTTCCTCGATCGCTCTCAGACCAGCGGGGTGAGAGTACGGCTTCGCGGCGTGATTGAAGGCTGTCGATGCCGGGTGGCGACGCCAATGGTAGAGGACGCGCGGAATATGCGCAACTTTGATTTCCTGGTCTGCCAGGCGCAGCGCAAGATCGTAGTCCTGCGCGCCGTCGTAAGCGCTGCGGAACCCACCCAGCGCTCTCAGCCGCCCGGTATTGACTACGACGAGGTGCCCCAGATACATGCAGGACAAGAGCAGTGCTGGCGACCAGGCAGGCTTAAAGAGCGGTAAGTGAGCGGCCCCGTTCTCGTCCACATAGTCCTCGTCGGTATAGAGCATGTCCGGTCCGGTGTCCAGGACTGCGGCGGCCACATGGGCGAGAGCCGTCGATTCCAGGACGTCGTCCTGATCGATGAACGCGGTGTAATCGCCCAAGCAGGCACTCAGTCCGCGATTGAGCGTCGAGGAGATTCCACTGCCGCCGCCGGAAATGAACTGAATGCGCGAGTCTTCAGACGGTAGAGATTGAAGGTAAGCGAGGATTTCGGCACCGGGATCGCCGTCAGACGCGACCAGCAACTGCCAGTTGGGATATGTCTGTCTCCGGACCGAGTCAACCGCAGTCCTCAACCAGGCGGGATTCGGCTGGTAAACAGGCAAAACCAGCGAGACGAGGGGGCCATTCGGCTGAGTCGCCGCTGACACACCTCCGACACCGGCATGGACGTCCGTGGCCTGATGCTGCGCGAACCAGCGGCGATACTTCTCATCCGCTGCGACCTGGCCCATTAGCCAGTGGCAGACGCCCGCAAGGGGTGTCCGGAGCATCATGTGGCCGATCCTGCGGTAAAGACGGGTGATCCGGCTCCATACCCCGACTAGGCGGACGAAAGTTGCCTCGATCCGCTCGAGTCGCCAATCCAGCGACTCCAGTTCGTGCAGCAGCACGCTCTCCTGGCCTGAGCCGTTTTCCTCAAGATCCGTGGTGTGTTCCTTAAACTCCCGCAAACGGATCTTTTGGCCTGCAGTGGGCATCTTCAATGGTGTGGAACCAAAACCCTCCAAGCGGCCTGCCATTACGACCGTCGCTCTTCGGAGGCCGCCCGGGTTTCCCTTTGACTCAGGCGGTCACCAAACACACCAATGGCGTAGCGTAGCAGGTAAACCCTCGAAGCGCAATACGCACGAACGACGCCATGAGCGGACTGCTGATTAAACGAGGCTGGCAAACCGATCGAAGCCATGCAAGACTCTCTTCGATCTTAGATGCCCGATCCCGCGGATTCAGCAAAACCTGAATCCCTGCCGCTCGTATCGAAGACAAAAAGGTCGTTAGACGAGCGGCCCGCCGAGTCTCAAAGGTACACCTATCCCCGATAAGGCGATCGGTGAATCCGGATCAGCAAAGGCGGCGAAGAGCGAACACGCCTAGCAAGCCAAGTCCAACGAGCAGCATCGCCGCAAGCTCTGGCGCTTGAGACGCACTCAGCGATACGGCATCGAAATCCGTCTGAATTCCGTCGGATCCAAGTGAGATTCCTAACGACTGCCCAATCGTCGGCCCAGAACCGGGTGACACCCAGGACAAAGTCCATTGCACCCATTGGTACGTGCCGTCGACGTTCTTGGTCGGCACTCCACCGCCAGGGGTCACAAGGTTCATCGTGAGCACCGAGCTGTTGCCCGCAAGCAGGTTGATCTCAGGCTCGAAGGACCCTGCCGACCAACGCTGGCTGACCCACAATGAAAGAGTGTAGTCAGTATTCGGCGCGACCGTGGCACCTAGGATCTGGGTCAGAGTGCCTCCATTGCTCCAGCCGACCTGTACGCCATCTGGAATGCTATCCCAGGGCCCGACGCCGGGTGCAAATTCTCCCCCAAACCCTCCAGTCACAGTCCAGTTAGCTGGAACGCAAGAAGCGGCACTGCATGAGGGGCTCTCAAAAGACGGGTTTTGAATCGTGATCGGGCCAGCGGCAATGGGCGTAGCCGAGATCAAAAGTACAACCGAGAATACTGCTAAGATAGACAGACGCATGGGATTTCCTCCGAACACTTTAAAGGTTCTATGGTAACGTTTTAAAGCTTAAGCCATTGTCAAGCCAAAGTCAATGGCAAATCATAGCGGAATAGTACCTGGACCGTCGCCTTACCCTCAGGCGACACAGGCGTTAGTTCGTTGCCGCCGTAGCTCTTGATCCCCACGGACGAGGTCGGCGCTAAGAGTTGAGACCCTTATTGTATTCCAGGCAACTTGCCGAAGTCTGCGGACATGCTCTATCGCCGGATGTTCGCCTCCGTTGTCTTCCCGATTTGGGCATGGAACCATCAGCCTCGGCGATTCCACGACGTAGGCCCAGTGGTGGATCGGCACGAAATGTCGCCGCCCAGAGAATGACCATTGGCCTCCGCGCGGGATCCGAGGGTGCGCCAAGCTGCGCGAGTGTCGTCCCGAACGTGTGCCCGTATTCGATGTGCCGGCCCCGACCGCTCGGACAGAACAGGTATCGCTGGCGGTGCTGGTGGACGGAATGGGCCGGATCATTTGGGAACGGTGAACGGCCCCCGCGCTCTAGCAGCCGAAGAAGAAGTCAGCCCGTTCGATGCAAGCGGCCCGCAGACGTCCGGCTTACACTGGGGAGTGCGCGATTTTGGAATTTGAGACATGGTGGACGAACTGGACGATCGGCAGCGGCTGGATGAGATGTTCGCGGCGACTTATGAAGAGCTGCGGCGGCTCGCTTCCGCGGTCAGAAGCCGCGACCCGGCTGCTACGTTGAACCCCACGGCGCTGGTGAATGAAGCCTGGATCAAGCTGGCCGGATCGCCGGGATTCACTCCGGCATCGCGGCTGCATTTCAAGCGGACCGCGGCCCGCGCGATGCGGCAGGTTTTGATCGACGCGGCGCGGCGACGCATCGCGCAAAAACGTGGAGGCGAGGCGGAAATCTGCGTCACGCTCGAAGAATCGTCGGCCGCGGCGACCATGGTCGGCGACGAGTTGATCGCGCTCGACGGCGTGCTGGACGAGCTGGCTCGCATGAATCCGCGGCAGGCCATGATGGTGGAAAGCCGGTTCTTCGGCGGCCTGGAGATCGCCGAAATCGCCGAGCTGCTGGGAGTCTCCGAAGCCACAGTGCTGCGCGACTGGCGCGCCGCGCGGGCATGGCTCGCCGACGAACTTGGAAATCGCTAGAGCCTCAGTTTCCTTTCTTCTTTAATTCCGCGAGCTCGGTTTGCAGGGTGCCGTCCAGGTTGACTTCGATCTTGTCGCTGGGCGTCGTCGCGCCGCCCTCGTACAAAACGATTCGGGGTCCGTCCATCCAGCATTCGCGCTCCATCTCAGCAGACAGTCCTTCGGTCACCATGGCTTTGCGTCCGCGAAAAACGATGCGCATGCCGCCCATGCCGTTGGAAGGCTCCCATCGGCCGTCGTACTTTCCGGTACACGGCGTTAACCCAGCCTTGGGAGCTTGTGTTGCGGCTCGCGGAGCGGGTGGCGGAGTGGTCGACGGCCGGATGTTCTGCAGCGTCGTGGTGACCGTGCCCCCCTGGACGTGGACATCGAACTGATTCGCGCCGTAGTTGTACATGGTGAGCTCGCCCTCCAGCCACTTGCCCTGATACAGCACCTGGACGCGATCGTGAATGTCGTATTGCCCGGCCAGGTGATCCTCCATGGTGAGCTTGCCTAGCCGGCGCACTTCGCCAGGGTAGCTCTTCCACACGTCGCCGCCGTTGGAGGCATGCACGAAATACGAACCTCCGCGCACCTGGAGCACTTTGGCGTTCATCCATCCGCCGGCAGTCAGGATCTGGAGCTCGTCGCCGACTTTGAATCCTCCGGCGCCGGTCTGCGCGCCTCCCGATGGAACGCCGCCTCGAGCCGGATTTTTCGATTCGGTATCGGTTTGCGCGTGACACAGGCCGAGTAGCGCCATCACCTGCTGCCGCGTCGATTTTCCGCGCATCGCGCCGCGTCCCGCGCTGGTGGTCTCCACGTCGCACCAATCCCCCGCATTGGGACCGGCGCAGGAAAAGACTTTCATTCGAGCTTGCACGGCGGGGCATTCGTAGACGACGCCATATTGCAGTGTGGACGTCTGGGCCCACCCGGCCGTCGCCAGAATCAGACTACTGAGGACCATCGAGACACGCATTTTTCAAGACCTCCAAGAGCGCGTAGTAGAGTACACTAAGCCTTACGCAAAACGGGCTCCAAAGCCCTCATTTGTCCGGAGGCCGCATGAACGCCACGCGCTGGGACCGAATCCAGGAGCTGTTCCATGCCGGCGCCGACCTCCCCGAGCCCGAGCGTTCGGAGTTTCCAAATCAAGC
>Ga0070735_10004300_pt1 | contig 12064 bp, 18 predicted proteins | sample Coa_R1_FD_66443 | JGI IMG/M metagenome (GOLD analysis project Ga0070735, IMG submission 66443) | Surface soil microbial communities from Centralia Pennsylvania, which are recovering from an underground coalmine fire - Coalmine... | ecosystem: Environmental > Terrestrial > Soil > Unclassified ... | reverse complement strand
ACAGAACGAAACTGCGCCGTATCCGGTACACTGGTCGAATTCAATGTCCATGACGCTACCTCTTGCGCCAATCCAGTTTGCCCTGGTTGCATTGGTGACGGTTGCAGCCCTGTGGGATTTGCGCGTTCGGCGCATTCCGAACTGGCTGACCGCCACGGGTGTGGTTGGCGGCCTTGGCATGAACTTCGCACTCCAGGGCTGGAGCGGATTGGGGAGCGCGGCAGAGGGACTCGGGCTGGCGTTGCTGGTCTATGTGCCGCTGTTCCTGCTGCGCGCGATGGGCGGCGGCGATATGAAGTTGATGGCGGCAGCCGGCGCGCTGATCGGGCCAGTGAACTGGCTGGTACTGTTTCTGCTGACATCGATGCTGGGTGGGATCGTTGCGTTGCTGCTGGTGGTGATGAAAGGCCGGCTCTGGAAAACGCTGCACAACGTCTGGTTGATTCTGAGCGATATGGCGCGGCTGCGATTACCGTACGAGCGCAATTGTGAGCTGGATGCTACCAGCGGCGCCGGCGTGACGCTGGCGCATGGAGCGGTGATCGCGCTGGGCACGCTGGCGTTCCTGTTGCTGGCGCGCAGTTTCAGCGGCTAAGACTCTCAAGGTGATTCCAATGGCAGTAGCGAGAAACCCTTCGATAGTACTAAATGGAGGCATCGGTAGGCGGCTCCTGAATGTCAGGGAGGCCGCCCAATACTTGGGACTCGAAGTGGACACCGTCTACAGAAGGGCCAGTTTGGGGGAGGTTCCCTGCGTCAAGGTTGGTCGAGCGTTGCGGTTCGATTTGAAAGCGCTGGAGCGCTTCGTTGAACAGCAATCGAAGCCATTGGCTGAAAGGAGAAGCATGAGTGTCTATTCACAAGAAGTCCGATGGGGTGTTTGAAGTCCGTTGGAGGGAAGGAGGTCGAAACAAAAGCCTGCGAGTCCACGTCGCGTATGAGCTCGCGCGGAAAATCGAACGTAAAAAAATGTCGGTTCGCGATGAGAACCGCCATCTGGATGTCCAACGGGAGGTCAACTTTCGGATATCAGCGCTGGTCGATGGCTACGGGACGCATTCGGGGTCTGAAGAAGCGTTCGGCAAACCGAGAGAAAAGCGCTCTCGATGCCATCAGGTCAGACTCGGGCTGGAGATTCGTTCGCGAAATTGACGGGACGCGATCTCGCGCTGGCATGAGAACCTAACCGCTGCTCGTGAACTTTCTCCCGGCACGGCCGTACGGCACTTCAACGTCATGCGCCACATGATGGAGAAGGCATCGACGATCTGGTCCAAGGAAACCGATATCGACCGGAATGCAGCAGACCAGATTGAGATGAAGCGGCCATCGCCATCACGACGGGGATGCGCGCGGCAGAAATCTTCGGCCTGTGATGGTCTGATGTGATGTATAGCGAGGCGCTAATGGCGGTGAGGGCAAAGCTGAAGGGCGGAAAATGCGGTACGTCCCGATGCCAGTCGAACTTGCCCGCGAGCTGCGGCGGGTTCCCGCCGTCATTGGTGAGGACCGAATTTTTCCGCCGAAGGCCGGTGCCACGAGCGGACGGTAACGCGTGGAAGCGACTTTCGAGGATCCGCTCGAACGGGCAAAGATCGAAGACTTCCGCTTGTACGATCTCCCTCACACGTTCGCGTCCTGGCGCATGATGAACAGCGGCGATCTCTCTCCAAAATCCTCGGCCACTCGAACATCAAGATGACGGAACGCTATGCCAAGCTGGCGCGGAAGCATTTTGCGAAGACCGGCAGCAAGCGCGGGAAATCTGGAAGCTGCTGGAGCGGGGGGAATTGCGGTAAGGCGAACGTCGGCTGACGATGTTCATGCATTGTTCGCACAGTTAAAAGCTTACGTTTCTGGCTGCTGATAAGTACTTTAGAGTGTGGTGGCCAGGGACGGAATCGAACCGCCGACGCCAGCCTTTTCAGGGCTGCCGACCGATCTGCCGAAGTGGTTCTTGATAAGAGGTAAGTGTAACAATAGGCTGGTCTTATCTGCTTGAGAGCTTGGGCCCGGTTGGGACGATTTGGGCTGTTTTCGGCCCCTCGATGTTCGGTTATTTTTCGGGCGCTTTCCTGGCACCAGCTTTGTGCCGCCCAATCCGGATGCTTGCGGGAAGTAACCCGCCACAGGTATCTTGGTTGCAGTTTTAGCGCTTAATCGCAGGGTCGTCGGCTCCGGAACCAGCCGTAATTCGCGCCCTGGACCGCCGGTCTCGATCGTGTTGCCTTGCCTGACAACCCCCTATCAGACCTCTCCTGTTGAAAGCTTATCCGGATCCGGCGAGTGGCCGCACGATCTCCCTGGCAAGTGGCCGCTCGGGAGATGATCACGCGGTAGCGATCGACAGCTTGTGCCGGGAGATTCTGCTGCCGCGCTTGTATGAAACGAGAGATGAAGCGCTATGTCGGTTCGGAAATCGATGGTTCGCGCCGGCAGGAGCGCTGCGCTCATGGCGCCATCAGCAACAATTCGCGGTGAATGGAATGTGCTGTTGAACCCGAAACATCACGAATTCGGCAAGATCCGGTTCAGGACTCTCTGCAGGCTTTCGAATTTGACTAACGATGTTCGAGTGATTTTGCTGCTGCGTGCAAGATGGGATGAAGGCACGCTAAAATGTTGAAGCTGATGAACTATCAGGAGCGCATCGTCCGTGATCAACGCGTCGTGGGTGGCGAGCCGGTGTTCAAGGGCACACGAGTGACGCTGAGGACAGTTCTTGCAAGTTTGGCAGAAGGGGCGACTACTGAGGAAATTCTGGCCGATTTCCCGACTCTCTCTGAAGAAGACGTCCGGGCAGCCATAGCTTTTGCCGCTACCTCAGCGCAAGAAGACCTGCCCCTGGCCGAGTCACCCATCAAGCGGTGAGGATCCAGCTCGATGAGAATTTGATCGCAGGCGCCAGCCCTTTTGCCGGTGACTGCTTCCCGTCGGTTGCCTTCCGGTATATCCATCCCGAAGAGGTGATCAGCGGCGAAGGATAGGGGCTGAACTGCGTCATTCCAACTTCTCTCGCCGATAAAATCCGAGAATGATTGTCTCCATGTACCTCGACGAATACATCGCCGCCGCGGGCATCGCGGGAGAACCCGACGCGCCCTTATTCCAGACGGCGGCAGGAAAGACCGGCAAGCTCACCGGCAAGGCCATGTGGCAGCAGGACGCCTACCGCATGATCCAGCGGCGGACGCGCGGCACCGGCATCAAGACCAGGATCGGGAACCACACTTTCCGCGACCGGCATCACCGCGTACCTGAAGAACAACGGCACGCTGGAGGCCGCGCAGCACATCGCCAACCACGAGAGCCCGCGGACGACGAAGCTCTACGACCGGCGACAGGATGAGATTTCGCTCGATGAAGTGGAGCGGATCGCGATTTGAGCCCAAATTTGAGCGGGTTCCTGTGGCCCGCCTTCAAACTTTCAGAAAGCGCCGCTGCAAGGCCTTAGCAGCCTTTAAGAGACCTTGATTCTTACTCAGGTAATTGTCTCTGACTTCAGAAAGCCTTCTTCGTAACAAAGCCTGAGCATTCCAGCGTAGGCCGAGGTTTCTAACGGTGGCGTGAATGTTTCGATGAACCAAAGAGAATGTCTGCGAACTGCCGGGAGCTAATTCCACTGAGAGCCGGAATCCGGCATCATCGATCTCCAAGCCGCGGGAGGGCGTTCCGTCCATAAGCACTTGCTCAATCGAAGCGCCGTCGCAAGAGTTGCCCCACTCGATTGAATAACACCGGATGGAACCCGAGTCGTTCGAAATTCGTACGGTACCCGAATAAGCGCGAACATGGTGCGTCCCATCGGGCGCTGTTCGCGTCAGAATTGAGTTGCCGACCACGGTCGCGAGGTTAGACCAATGTACTTCCGACGCCACAGCGTTGATTCTTGCGGCAATCTCGACCAGAGACTCCGGACGTTGGAAGATCTCGTGGTGCTCGACGATCAGAACGGGCCGGCCAAAGAATAGGTTGAAAGCGATGTCGTGGCTCTGGGTTTGCCGGATAGGTTTGCGAATGAATAACGGAAAGCCTCCATATCGAAGTACGGCAGGCTGGGCGAGTTCACCGATTGTGAGCCGAACCGGCTGCTCCGCAGGGTGAGGAACCGTGTTCACCGCGGCGTAGAAGTTGTGGGATTTGAGGACCTTCATTGCTTCTACTGAAAACTTCCCCTGCGGAAACACCATTACCCTGTCACAAGGAAGGCCGGTCATTTGGTGGTGCAAATTCATCCGATCTTCAGCGATCCGGAGCGAGGTATTTAGGAAAGCCAGGTCGGTTGACGCAAACTCTCCCTCGGTGTGATCGTTCCCGTGGAAGCAGATCGACAGACGCGCGGCGTTCTCCTGGAACATGCGCGTGATTCGAGACGAATTTCTCCGGAAGTTGTGAGGAATAAACGCAATTGTGGTGTGGAAATTGTGTTGCTCTGCGAGACGGAGGAGAGATTCGAAGTTTAGAAACCCATAGCTCTTCCGGAGGAGCGGATCATCTATGATGATCGAAGCGTGGGCTTTGCATGGCCGCCAGCACTCGTCGCCGGCCGCATATCGCAGCGCCATGGCGTGGGGCACAAGCCGGGAGAAGTACTCGGCTAGGGGCGCGTCGCCGACCTCAGCGTTCAGGTCCGCGACGTCCTCACTGGCCATAAACAGGATTTCGGTTCCTTCCAGCCTTACTGCGGCCATAAAGGGCCGGCCGCCAATCGAGATCAGTTTCAGCAACGCCGGGCCGCTGCCACCGACGGAGAAAACATGATCGTTGGCCGAATTCGCCGGGCCAAAAGAGAGACCCGAAAACGTTCCGCAGATATCCTGGGAGTTCTCGGCGATCTCATAAGCAGGGTTCCCCCCGTCGATCGCGTGGATGGACTGCAGTCTGCCGCGCGACAGAGCGGCAATCATTTCAGTGTCGAAACCTTCGACGCGCAGGTCATGCACCAGCAGGTACGGAAAACGTGACAAGAGGAAGGCAACCAGGTCGGCCGGAATGCCATCGAGCCCTACCCATTCTTTCATTACCTGCGGGTTCACCACGAAACATGAACACTGATCCGGCACAGTCTTTTCCAGAAATTCCACGTGTTTGGCCACGTTCGCCAGAGCAAGTGTTTCACAGGGTATGCCCAGGAACTCGGCAAGACGCACCATCCGAGCATCCAGATCCCGCAGTTCGCCGACGTAAGGGACAACTAGTTTCACACTCGTTCCTCCTTTCATGGCTTCTGATCCACCCTCTTCTCAGGTGGTCCCTTTGGACTCGGCACGCGAGAAACCAGCGGTTTAAGACATCTGGAAAATTCTTTCACCGAGACATCCTTCCCGAGTGTGATTCCGCATCTGGCAACCGGAACCGCTGGATTCCCCTGGACGACGGTCATGGGAGGTACGGATTGCGTCACCACGCTTCCAGCGGTCACCACAGCGCCCTCGCCAATTACCACATTTGGAAGAATGATGGCTCCTGGACCGATGAATGCATCTCGCTTAATTGTGACGCCTTGGGTTTCCCTGAAGTGAGCGACGACAGTAACCCCCATGCTGAGAGAAACATTCTCTTCGAGAGTTATTAAGTGCGGACGCGATGTTTCAAGGATGACGTCGTAGCCGATCCACACTCGGCTGCCAATGCGGACTCCGCGAGCCCGATGCAGCGCAACACGAAGCGTTTCCGCACCCGGTAGCGCCCTCGCCAGCATTTGAAGTACGCGGTTGCGCAAGGCCCGAAACCAGTTTTCCTTCACGGGCGGGCTCCCTCATAGCTCATCGAGTAATATTTGAGCGTGCCGTCTTGCGATTGACTGCGGCGGCTTATTTCAAATCCGGCCGAACGATAGCAGCGGATGGCGGCTTCGTTGTCCGCATGAACGTCCAATCGGTAGCGCGAATGTCCCAGGCGCGCGCCCTCTTCGATATAGCGGTCGACAAGCGTACGCGATAGCCGTTTTCCGCGGAACTGTTGCGCCAAACCCAATTTGCTCAAGTAGTATTCATCGTCGCCAACGGGTACCATCAGATCCGAGACATTGGTCAAGCGCAGCGTAAGCGCGGGACGATCCTGCGGCGCAACAGACGTCAGCAATGCAACGCTATCGGCTCGTCTGGCTTTCCGCAGATCTCCGCCACTCAAAGCGATGAAGCCGCCTGCAAATTCTGAATCGGACATCAAAAATTCAACCCGGCGAATCGATACCTCGGAAGAGCCTCGGCACGCCCACTTCTGGAGATAGGTCAGCGTCGAACCGGCATCTCCAAAAAGCACGTCGTAGTAAGGATTTCCCGCCTCCATGATCCACGGTAAAGCATAGAGAAGAAGATGCTCAGCATTTGGCGTGTCGGCAGCCTTTCGAAAGGAAAACATTCCAGGAGCCCTCAGTCTCGACTCAACTGTTCGGCTACGAACCTGCAGAGCGGGCCAACGATCGTCATTTGTTCGGGATCGATTTCGTCGAACGTCAGCTCCCGGCCGAAATGTTGACTAATCGCGCCGACGAGATCCAAAAGGCCCAAGGAGTCAATGATGCCGGAAAGTAAAAGATCACAGTCGTCCGCCAGGTCGCCAGTAAGGGTTCGACCGTCCCCCGCCAATTTACGCCTCAGGTAATCCGTTAGGAACAGCCGCACATCGGGCGGTCTGACGACGCTCACAGTCCCTCCTCCAACAGCTTCAGCATAGCCTTGCGATCAAACTTGTTGTTTACGTTTCGCGGCAATCGGTTCATGCAGTGAAACCTCTTGGGCACCATATATTCCGGCAATGCGGCGACGACGGAGCCTCGGAGAGCGTCTTTCTCCGTGACCTCTCCCTCGATAAACACCTCGATTCCGCCAGCCCCACTCGCTGTGACCGGCCATCCGACTGCGATCACGCCGTCCAGGCCTGCGACTTTTCGAACCACAGCCTCGATTTCACCCAATTCCACGCGGTGTCCCAGCACTTTGATTTGAAAGTCGGTTCTGCCGAGGTGAGTCAGCGGGCGGTTTTCAGTTGGGCGACGGACGCGGTCTCCAGTGCGATAGTAAACATCGGACTTTCCCGGTGGAACCACGAACGCAGCCGCTGTCTTCTCTGTATCCCTCCAATAGCCCAGCGACATCTGCGGTCCATTCATGAGAAGTTCACCCTCTTCTCCTGGTGCCACTTCGTTCAGATTGTGGTCTGTCACCAAAACATTCATGCCTGGATGCGGATAACCGATCGGCACGATCTCCAGTTCCGACTCCCCCGGGGAGCGGAACCGATCCCACTGGTAGAGGGTGCAAGAGATGGTCAACTCGGTTGGCCCATAAAGGTTCTCCAAAACGCTGTTGGGCGCGGCTTCGAGCCAAGCGGCGGCCGAGGAAACTGGCAGCGGCTCGCCACAGAACAGGCTGAGGCGAAGCGATTCGTACTGACGAGGCTTCAACATCCCTAGCTGCCTCATAAAGGCGACGGTGGATGGCACGGAGAACCAAATGGTGAGATCCATGTCCTGTACGAACTTACCCGGATTAATGAGGGTTTTCTGGGAGGGACAGCAGACGTAAGCGCCGCGCTCCCACGCCATGAACATGTCAAACACCGAGAGGTCGAAAGTCAAATCGAACATCTGCGACAGGCGATCCCGCTCGGTAATCTCGTAGCGGTCACCCATGTAGTCGAGGTACGACGTGACATTCCGGTGGGCGACCATGACCCCTTTAGGAATCCCGGTACTACCTGAAGTGAAGAGAAGATATGCAATTGCGTCGGGGGTTCCGGCGGGCTCCCTCCACGACCCGGAAGAACACAGGTCTTCCAAGCCGAAAAACAGATGCATAGGCCAGCGCTCACGGAACTCGGGCGCGTGTGGTGCGTCTGGCACTATCACGAGCAGCGGTTGCTTGGACTGACCCAGCAGTTTGCTCAACTGAGGCAGCGATCCGGCGTCGACGACGATTGTCCGGCATTCGGACCGCTCGAACATAACCTCGGTTCTCTCGGTCGGAAAGGTGCGATTCAGCGGCACGTAGCCGTTGCCAGCCAGCAGTGCGCCCAGAACTCCCGCAAACGCCGTCGGGCTTCGATAGCCAAACACCGCCGTAAGCGGGACCTGCGAGAATTGTGGATGGGCTTGGATTGTGGCTGCGATGCGGGTGGCAAGCCCCTGTAGCTCATGGTAAGAGAGAGTTCGGGCTTCTGCGAAGACCGCAGGGCGCTCTGGGAAGCGCTCCGCCGATTGCATAAACCCTGTCCATAAGGCTTTTGCAATTTTCATACGGGTTGCGCCACAAACGCTTGAACTCGATCAACCATCCGCATCAGCGGCCACGCTACCGCCGAACAGTTCAGCCACCGTGTACGGGCGCTTCTCTTCTCCCGCGCCATGCGCGGCTGTTTCAGCGTACTAACCATCGGTGCGCTCATGACGAGTGCCCTTCTACCGCCAAAAGCGGCCATTTCTCCGCGATGTACTTTTCGGCAGCCTCCCTCACCACCCATGCTAACGACACCTTTTTCTGCTGCGCGATTTCTTCGAGGGTGTTGTAGAGATCGGGCGGAAAGCTGATAGATGCCCGAACTGCCGCCTTCCTCTGAGCCTTCAGGCTCCTTCCTTTTGATCTTTTCTCCCTCATTCTGGCAGCCTCTAGTACCTTCACCACTCTACACCATGTTGGTGAATCTAAGAAGGACGCCTTACAAATCTGGTCCCACCGTGATCGTCAACGCGGCTTGTTTCAGCAGTGCCAAACCGGCCATCGAAAACCCTGCCCATAAGCGGTCCACTGAAGCTGAAGAAGCCCGCCGAACAGGCATAATTCTCTCCGGGTGCAACCCGGCAGAGACGGGCCTTATTCAGCCCAAAAACTGGCTCTGGTGCAAACTCGACTGATTTTCTCGAGAGGGGATAATGGGCCGGGATGGAGATACCAGAAGCGGAGCCAGAACGGTTCAAAGGACGGCATTTCGAGCGCGAGGTGATCGTGCTGTGTGTACGCTGGTATCTCAGTTTCAAGTTGAGCTCACGTGACTTGGTTCAAATGATGAGCGAACGCGGCATTACTCTGGCTCACACGACCATTCTGCGTTGGGTGCAACGATACGTTCCGGAATTTGAGAAACGCTGGTTCCGGTATGCCCGGTCGGTGAGCGGCTCCCGGCGCTGTGATAAGACCTATATAAAAGTGAAGGGCCGCTGGACATATTTGTATCGAGCAGTGGATAAACAGGGCCGGACCGTAGATTTTCTGCTGAGGGAAAAACGCGATGTAGCTGCGGCCAAACGCTTCTTCCGTAAGGCGATCCGGAGCCATAGGGCACCGCGGGTCGTTACGCTCGATGCTTATGCTGCTTCCCATCGTGCCGTCCGGGAATTGAAAGATGCCGGAGTACTGCCGCAGCGGGTTCGAGTCCGCTCCAGCAAATACTTAAATAATTTGGTGGAGCAAGACCATCGGCGCATCAAACACCGCATTCGAGCGATGCTCGGGTTCAAACGATTCCACACGGCCGTGGTCACCATTTCTGGAATCGAGCTTGCGGAGAAGATGAAGATTAAGATGCATCAGTTCAAGATCGGAAAGTTATCCGGGCGTCCGACAACGACTCCACAGATTTGGGCCGCGGTTCTCGCTGCATGATCGTCTTCTAAAGAATTCTCCTCGCTTTTCTGCCTCTCACAAAGTTTGCACCAGAACCGGTTATTGTTCGGTTGAGTGAAACCCTATGTTGCTTGCCGTCGCTAAGTTGTTTAGAGTGTGGTGGCCAGGGACGGAATCGAACCGCCGACGCCAGCCTTTTCAGGGCTGCGCTCTACCAACTGAGCTACCTGGCCGGGAATCCTCCTGCATTCTACCAGACCCAACCTGTTGCTGCGCTATGGCACACGTCAGAAAAGTACACGCGTCAGAAAAGCGAATCGATCTGGTTGCCGGTTTGAACCTCACTCAGTCTCTGCGGTACGAATAGAGGGACGGCCGGACAAACAGATCTGGCAGAGAATGGAACCACATGAATCGACTCTTCCTGTTTTTCACCTTTGCGTGTCTGGCTTCGGCGGAGGTGCACACGCTCACTCTGCGCCAGGCCATCGATCTCGCCCTGAAGCAAAGCCCCGATGTCATTCTCGCGCGGCTAGACCAGCAAAAGGTTGCCCAGAACGTCAACATCGCTCGCGATCCCTTCGTTCCGAAGGTATTTGGCGGCAGTGGTCTGGCCTATACCAATGGCTTCCCGACCAGCATCGATGGGGCTGCCCCTTCGATTTTTCAAGCCCGCACCGACATGGAGATCTATAATCGCCCTCAGCGATACCAGGTAGCTGCCGCCCGCGAGAATGAGCGTGGCGCCGCTATCGATGTGCAGAGTAAACAGGATGATGTCGCCTATCGCACCGCCCTCCTTTACCTGGACGCGCGGCAGAGCGGAGATAATCTCGCGATGGCACGCCAGCAGGTCGAGGTCCTGGAGCGCGTTCAGAGCTCCGTACGCGCCCGGATTGCCGAAGGCCGCGCCCTCGAAATCGATAATAAGCGTGCTACTGTCGATGTACTGCGCGCGCGCCAGCGCGTCGAAGCCTTTAGCGATGACCAGGTCGATGCGGAGACCAATCTTGCTTTGGTGCTAGGTTTCACCCCTGACGATCGAGTCCGCCCCGCCGAGGAGAGCCTGCCGGTCCTGCAGGTCAGCGAACCGGAAACCGCTCTGGTCGGGCAAGCCCTCAACAACAGCAACGACGTGAAACGGTTGGAGTCCCAGATGCTGGTCAAAGGCTACGAAATCCGGAGCTATCGTTCCGCGCGCCTTCCGCAAATCGATCTGGTTGCCCAATACGCCCTCTTTGCCACGTACAATCATTTTCAGGATTACTTCCTCAAGTTCCAGCGCAGCAACGGTGAACTCGGCGTATCCATCAAAATTCCGCTGCTGGTTGGTAAGGCCTCCTATGCCTACGCGGCGCAAGCCGAAGCGGACGAAGCCAAGCTGCGCACCCAGATGGCCGTGACACGAGGCCGAATCACCGCCGATACACGCAAGAGCTATCAGGATGTTCGCAGAGCCGAAACGGCCCGCAACGTCGCTCAAGCCGATCTCGACCTCGCCCGCGAGCAGGTGTCCGTCGATCTTGCCCAGATGCAGGAGGGTCGCGTGATGCTGGTTCAAGTAGAACAGGCTCGTTTCATCGAAGATGAGAAGTGGCTCGCTTTCTACGATGCCGAACACGCCCTGGAGCGCGCCCGCCTCGCGCTACTGAAACAGACAGGCACGATTCTGGCTGCACTGAAATAGGGCGCAAGGCGAGCGCGTCCTGCTTTATACGGGATGAGGAGCGCCGGACCGATGAAATCAGCACGTGCTGACCAGTGGAGCACGCGAGGTCGGCTCTTTGCAATGACAATAATCCCGCTCGCGACGTACGAACTCGTAGTCGTCGCCGAGTGTTCTCTCCCTTTAGCCACGTGATCCTGAACTGGACCCGGTGTAATGGGTCGCAAACGGTCTCAGCGGCACGGTTTGATCTTGCGGTCAGGATGTTGCGTTAGTGGCCGAGGGTGGACCGGTGCACGAGCGTTTGGCCCGACCGGCCACGCGGCGGATTCTGTAGCGGGGAACCAGGAGTTTGGTAAACCGGAATTCCGCGACTGGATTCCTGGTCTATCACCTGTGCAATCTCCACCGCAATATGCCCCACCAGCGGCAAACGGTGTTCATGCCCACGCGGCCCATGCCGGGGTCAATCGCGCAACGCCGGAAACAAGGCCGGGTTTCCAATTTCCTTTCCGCATTCTGGGCCAGCACACCGAAGCGGTGCAGAAGTGTTATACGGCGCATCTAAATCCGTATTTGAACAATCACCGTCCGTGCGGATTTGCGATGGCGAGCCCGGATGTGCGCGGTAAACATGAGCGGCGTTATTTATCCGGCCAGCGATTATCAGATGCCTATGAAAAAACTGAGGAAGGCCGCGCAGTACTTGAAACCGGAGCTGAGCCTGGCTACATTGGTCCGGTAGGCCAAGCGCATCAGCGATACCGAATGCACGCAGAAAACGGGAGCAGCCAACGCGCGGCACATGCGCCAATGCAAACTGAAATTGCCGTGC
>Ga0070735_10004299_pt1 | contig 12067 bp, 9 predicted proteins | sample Coa_R1_FD_66443 | JGI IMG/M metagenome (GOLD analysis project Ga0070735, IMG submission 66443) | Surface soil microbial communities from Centralia Pennsylvania, which are recovering from an underground coalmine fire - Coalmine... | ecosystem: Environmental > Terrestrial > Soil > Unclassified ... | reverse complement strand
GTCGGTGCAGGTCCTGATGTCGGACCTGGGAACGGCCTATGCCGCGCGCCGGCATGGTCGCGAGCCGGGCTGGCCGGAGCTGCCGGTGCAGTACGCCGACTACGCGCTCTGGCAGCGGGAGCTGCTCGGCGGGGGCGGCGGCGCCGGGGATGGGTCGGGTGGCGGGGTGCTGGCCGGGCAGGTGGGGTACTGGCGGGAGCAGCTGGCCGGGCTGCCCGAAGAGCTGGCGCTGCCGGCCGACCGGCCGCGGCCGGGCGAGGCGTCGCAGCGGGGCGGGGTAGTGCGGTGGCAGCTGGCCGGCGCCGCCCTGCACGCGGGGCTGGCCGGGCTGGCGCGCGAGCATCAGGCGACCATCTTCATGGTGCTGCTGACGGGGCTGGCCGCGCTGCTGTCCCGGATGGGCGCCGGGACCGACATCCCGGTCGGCGCGCCGGCGGCCGGGCGGACCGACGAAGCCATCCACGACCTGGTCGGGTTCTTCGTCAACACCTTGGTGCTGCGCGCGGACCTGTCCGGTGACCCCGGCTTCGGCGTGCTGCTCGGCCGGGTCCGGGAGACGGTGCTGGCCGCGCAGGCGCGCCAGGATGTGCCGTTCGAGCACCTGGTCGAGGTGCTGAACCCGGCCCGGTCGCCGGCCCGGCATCCGCTGTTCCAGGTGATGATCGCCGATGAGGACGTCGCCGCGGCGCACTGGCAGCTCCCCGGCCTGCACATCCAAGCCGAGCCGGTCCCCGCCGGGGCCGCGAAGTTCGACCTGACCCTGGCGTTCCGCCAGGACCGCGACCCCGCCGGGAACCCGGCCGGGATCAGCGCCGCGTTCGAGTACGCCGCCGACCTGTTCGACCCGGCCACCATCGAGGCCCTGGCCGCCCGGCTGACCCGGCTGCTGGCCCAGGCCGCCGCGGACCCCGCCCGCCCGCTCTCGACCCTCGACCTGCTCACCGGCGCCGAACGCCGCCAGCTTCTGCACGACTGGAACGACACCGCCCGGGACATCCCCGCCGCCACCGTGCCCGAGCTATTCGAGCAGCAAGCCGCCCGCACCCCGCACGCCCCCGCCGTGATCTTCGACGGCACCGAGATGTCCTACACCGACCTCAACCAGCAAGCCAACCGCCTCGCCCGGCACCTGATCACCCTCGGCGCGGGCCCCGAACGGCTGGTCGCGGTCGCGGTGCCCCGCTCTCCGGAGATGATCGTCGCGGTGCTGGCCGTGCTCAAGGCCGGCGCCGCCTACGTCCCCGTCGACCCGGCCTACCCGCCCGGCCGCATCGAGTACATGCTCGCCGATGCCCGCCCGGTCGCGGTGCTGACCACGGCGCTGGCCGCAGGAGACCTGCGGGACGGGACTCCGCAGGTCGCACTGGATGACCCCGCGACCATCGCCGCGGTGTCCCGGCAGGCCGGCGCTGACCTGACCGCCGCCGAACGGCTCGCTCCGCTAGAGCTGTCCAGCCCGGCCTATGTGATCTACACCTCCGGCTCTACCGGGCGGCCCAAGGGCGTGATGATCGAGCAGCACAGCATGGCCGGCCTGACGGGCTGGGCATCCGCCGAGTTCGGGGCCGGGGAGCTGGCCAGAGTCCTGGCCTCGACCTCGCTCAGCTTCGACGTGTCGGTCTTCGAGATCTTCGCGCCGCTGACGGCCGGGGGATGCATCGAGATCGTGCCGAACCTGCTGGCGCTCACGTCCGGGCCGTGGGCCGGGAGCATGATCAGCGCGGTGCCGACGGCGCTGGCGCAGGTGCTGGCCGCGCCGGGTACCGCCGCGCGGGCACCGGCCGTGGCCCTGTGCGGGGAGGCCGTGACCGGGCAGGTCGCCACGGCGATCACGGCGGCGATGCCGGGGACGCGGATCGTGAACATCTACGGCCCGACCGAGGCGACCGTGTACGCCACGGCGTACACCCTCGAGGATGCCGGGCAGGCGGCGGGTCCGCCGCCGATCGGGCGGCCCATCCGGGCCCGGCGGGCGTTCGTGCTGGACGGGACGCTGGGGCTGGTGCCGCCGGGGGTGGCCGGGGAGCTCTACCTGGCGGGCGGCCTGGCGCGGGGGTACCTCGGGCGGCCCGGGCTGACCGCGGAGCGGTTCGTCGCGTGCCCGTTCGGCCCGCCCGGGGAGCGGATGTACCGGACGGGGGACCTGGCCCGGTGGAACACCGCCGGGCAGCTGGAATTCCTGGGCCGGGTCGATGACCAGGTCAAGATCCGCGGGTTCCGGATCGAGCTGGGCGAGATCGAGGCCGTGCTGGCCGCCCAGCCCGGAGTCGCCCAGGCCGCCGCCGCGGTCCGCGAAGACCGGCCCGGCGACAAACGGCTGGCCGGGTACGTCGTGCCCGCACCCGGGGCCGTGCTGGACCCCGCCCGGCTACGGGACGCCGCAGCCCGGGTGCTGCCCGGCTACATGATCCCCGCCGTGGTCGTAGTGCTGCGGGAACTGCCGCGGACCGCGAACAGCAAACTGGACCGCCGGGCCCTGCCCGCCCCCGACTACGCCGCGGCCGCCGGGGCCTTCCAGGCCCCGGCGACCGCCCGGGAACGGGCGTTGTGCGAGCTGTTCGCGAAGGTTCTCGGCATCGGGCAGGTCGGGGTCGACGACAGCTTTTTCGACCTGGGCGGCCATTCCCTGCTCGCCGCCGTGCTGGTGGCCAGGCTGGGGGAGCAGATGAGCATCAAGATCAGCCTGAAAACCTTCATGGGCGACCCGACCGTCCGGGCCATCGACAGGCACCTAGACCAGTAGCCTGCCCTCGGTGCCCGGAGGTAACCGATGGCGTCGCGTTATAGAGCTTTCCAGTCCTGGTCGGCGTCGCGGACGGCGCTGGCGAGGATTTGCCGCAGGTCGGCGGCCCAGCCCTGCACCGTGCTCTCGTCGAATTCGTCCTGGTTGAACAGCACGCCGCCGTTCAGCTTGCCAGACGGCTCCATGGTCAGGTTCCACACCATGCCGCTGGGGATGTCGTGGTAGGTGGGTTCTTGCAGCAGGCGCTCGGTGATTACCCGGGCGCCTTCGGCGATGGGGTAGGTGAGTTCGTCGTCGAACAGCGATACGGAGCTCGAGATGATGAACTGCGATGTCCGCAGGTCCTCGCGTGATTTTATGAAGTCTGGGAACGTTTGCTCTATCACGTTGACCGGGAGCTCGTGCGTGATGGCTTCGATGAACGTTTCCATCGCGCGCGTGACGATATCGCGGAAGCTCGTGCAGCCAGCCAGGCTGGTCCGGAAGGGCACCACGTTGAGGAAAAGTCCCATGGTGTCCTGGAACTGCGGTTCGTCGCGGCCGGCAGTAAAGGCCCGGATCGCCAGGTCGGTGCCACCGCTGATCTTGTGGGCCAGGACGTAGAAGGCCGAGAGCAAGACCGTGAACAATGTGCTGCGGGTGGCCGTGGCCAGGGCGGAGGCGCCGGCTATGACGTCGGCATCGATGTCGTGGACGTGCATGGAGTATGACCTGGAATAGCTCTCCGGGTGCCCGTGGTCGTTCGAGATGGTGAATTCACGCGCGCCGTGGAGTTTCTCCTGCCAGTATCTTGGCGAGCCGTCCGCGGCCGTGCTGGCGGCATTGTCCCGCTGCCACTGCGCGTACTCGCGGTACTGCCGGACCGGTGGCAGTGCCGCCGGGACGCCGGTGTGCCGGCTGGCGTAGAAGGCGCCGAGGTCGCGAAGGATCACCTCCAGCGACCAGGCATCGGAGACCGAATGGTGCACCGTCAGGAACAGGACGCTGTCCCGGTCGTCGAAGCGGCACAGCTCCGCCCGCAGCAGCGGCACTTCCCGGGCGTTGATCGAACCGGCCTCGGCCTCGACGATCAGTTCCTGGGCGATCATGTCCCGGGACGTGCCGGTGTCCGGCGGCACGTCCCTGACCTGGAGCGGCACCGAGCACGGCGGGCGCACGATCTGGTAGGGCGGGTCATCGTCCCTGATCACCAGAGTGCGGAGCAGCTCATGGCGCGCGACCACGTCGTCGAGCGCCCCCTGCAGGACCACGAGGTCCACCGGGCCGGTGACGCGGGATGCGTTGACCAGGATGAACCGGCGGCCGAACGTTCCGCCGTCGTCGCCCTGGTCCAGGGTGATGAACCATTCCTGGGTAAAAGACAGCGGGTACCGCTTCGATTCCTGGTCCGGCGCCATGCCCTCACCGTGGCCGAGCGGCAAGATCACCGCACCTTCCCGGTTGCGCGCCCGGGTCTGCCCGGCGTCGCCGGCCCCGGCTAATCGCGGTCAGGTAGCAGCGCGACCTGCCAGTCGTCTCGGTATACCACCGATGACCTGGACGGATTCTTGCGCCGGATGACACGGTAGGCGCGCCCGCTGGCTCGGGCCTCGGCCGCCACGCGCAGGCCGTAGGCGCGCCAGCCGCGCTCGGTGAACCAGAAACGCACTCGGGGGTTGGACAGCAGCGGCATCGGCAGGTCGCCCCATGCCCCGTCCGCGAATCCGGCGTTGAACGCACCCATCAGCCGGCCTGGGGTCAGCGGGTCGGTCTCCATGGCGCCGGACTCCTCCGACCAGACCCACACGGTCGACTCTCCGACCACACGGTAGATCAACTGATCACTCCAGCTCAGGGCTCAATCCATGGTACGCAGCCGCCAGAGACCTAGAGCTTCTGCTCCAGCGCGCCGTCGGCCAGGACGGGCGTCGCTTCTGCCGGCTGAGCCGTGGCGGTCCGGCCCGCTCGTGCCCGGGAACGCGATACGGCGACCCCGGCCAGGCACAGGGCTCCTCCGGCGACGGCGAGCCACCGCGGGACCTGCCCCAGGATGAGCCACGACATGATGATGACGAGTGTCGGCACCGCGTAGATGGTGGCGCCCATCCTCCCGGAGGTGGTCCGGGCGAGCGCGTAAGCCCAGGTGGTGAAGCCCAGAGTGGTCGGGAACAGCCCCAGGTAGACGACCTGCAGCGTGGCGCTCACCGGAGCCGGGCCGAGCTGGGACAAGAACTGGCCGGCGAACGGAAGACACGCCGCCGTGCCGGTGACGCAGCCGAACGTGGTGACCTGGACGGCCGAGGCATGGCGCAGGGCGACCTTCTGGCACACCACGCCGGCGGCGTAGCAGACGGCCGCAACCAGGCACAGCACGACGCCGATGACCGAGGTACGGCCGCCGTCCGATTCCGAGATGCCGACCACCAGAACACCGCCGAACGAGACGGCCATCCCGGCGGCCAGCCGGCGCGGGAACCCCTCGTGCAGCAGCCAGCCGCCGAGCAGCGCGAGCAGGATCGGGCCGATGTTGACGAGCATTGCGGCGGTGCCAGCGTCGACCTCACGTTCACCCCAGTTGAGCGTGACCATATACAGCCCGAACCACAGCAGCCCCGAGCCGAGAATGCCGGGCCAGGCTGCCCGGGCCGGCCAGCCGCCGCCGTTGAGCAGCCACATCAAGCCGAGGGCGAGCGAGGCCACAAGCAGGCGCCCCAGCGCGAGCGCGCCCGGCGCGAAATGCCCGCCCGCGCTCCGGATCGCTACGAAGGCCGACGCCCACAGCACCACGGTTACCGCTGCCGCCCCGACAGCGCGAGAGTCGTCGCTCACCCCGCCAGGCTAGGCGGCAGATATTTCGACTGCTGGCGAAAAATGGACTCCTCGTTCGGACCCTGGCAGCCAGGGCCGGTTCCGGCCGGCGCGGGGTACGGGTATGGGACAATGGGAACAGGCCCGGGGCATTTCGAACGCTGACAGTCACGTCGGCGCCGTCCGGGGTCAGGTTAGCCCGGCGCACCATGCGCCAGGGAACAGGACGGCCGAGATGTTCGGCTTCAAGATCGTTACCCAGTATGAGCAGGGCCTTGTTTTCCGCTGGGGCAGGGCGCTGCCCGGCATCCGTCAGCCCGGGTTGACCTGGGTAAACCCGTTCACTGACCGGCTGCGCAAGGTCAACATGCAGATCATCGTGGCCGCGGTACCCGGCCAGGAGGCGATCACCCGCGACAACGTCACCGTAAAGGTGGATGCGGTGGTGTACTACCGGGTCGTCGACCCGGTCAAGGCGATCATCAACGTGCAGGACTACACCTACGCGGTGTCCCAGGTCGCCCAGACCTCGCTGCGGTCGGTGATCGGCCAGAACGACATGGACCAGTTGCTGTCCGAGCGGGACAAGGTCAATGCCCAGCTCAAGGACGTCATCGACGAGCCCACCGAAGAACCGTGGGGCATCCGGGTTGAACGGGTCGAGGTCAAGGACGTCTCGCTGCCCGAATCGATGAAACGGTCAATGTCGAGGCAGGCCGAAGCTGAACGCGAGCGCCGCGCGCGGATCATCTCCGCTGACGGCGAGTACCAGGCATCCAAGAAGCTGGCCCAGGCCGCCGTCGTCATGTCCGCCGATCCGGCCGCTCTGCAGTTGCGACTCCTGCAGACCGTGGTCGAGGTCGCCGCGGAAAAGAACAGCACCCTAGTCATGCCGTTCCCGGTCGAACTGCTGCGCTTCTTCGACCGTGCTGCTCGGCCCGGAACACGCACCTGAGGGTCATACTGGTAATGATGAAGCCTGCCCGCGCCGCCACCCGGCGCCTCCTGCCCACAAGTCCGTTCGGCCTCGGGCCGCCCGCTCCGCCTGCTGAGCAGTTCGCGGAGCAGGACCAGGTAACACACGATAAGTACGGTCTCGGCCGGGTTGTCACCGTCCAAGATGACGACACACTGATCATCGACTTCGGCGCACACCGGATGCGGATCACGATGCCCTGCGCGAAGCTGGCCAAGCTCTGATTCAAGGCGTCCTGGTGGGACCACCCTCCGCTCCGCGTAGTGTGGTGTGCGGGACAGAGGCAGCCGCCCTGATTTGGTGCCATGTTTCTTCCGGCGCGCGAGGAAAGCCAGGACGAGCCTTTGGTTTCCGGTGAAGAGGGCAAAGTTCTTCCGGCCGCCCGGCTGACAGCCGCCGGCGCTTCTGCCGACCCGGTGCGGGATTACCTCATGCAGATCGGCAAGGTCCCGCTGCTCAACGCCGTGCAGGAGGTCGAGCTGGCCAAGTGCATCGAGGCGGGCCTGTTCGCCGATCAGAAGCTCGCCGAAGACAGCGCGAGCCTCTCCGTCGAAGCGCGGATCGACCTCGAGCAGGTCGCCGCCGACGGCAGGAGGGCCAAGAACCACCTGCTCGAGGCCAACCTGCGCCTGGTCGTGTCACTGGCCAGGCGGTACACCGGCCGCGGGATGCTGTTCCTGGACCTGATCCAGGAAGGCAACCTGGGCCTGATCCGCGGCGTGGAGAAGTTCGACTACACCAAGGGCTACAAGTTCTCCACGTACGCGACCTGGTGGATCCGGCAGGCCATCACCCGCGCCGTGGCCGACCAGGCCCGCACCATCCGCCTCCCGGTGCACATGGTCGAGGCCATCAACAAGCTGGCCCGGGCCAACCGGCAGATGCTCCAGGACCTCGGCCGCGAGCCGACTCCGGAGGAACTGGCCGTCGTCGTGGAGATGACCCGGGAGCGGGTCATCGAGGTGCAGAAGTACGGCCGCGAGCCGATTTCCCTGCACCTTCCGCTCGGCGAGGACGGTGACAGCGAGTTCGGCGACCTGATCGAGGATTCCGAGGCCATCGAGCCCGGCGAGGCGGTCGGCTTCACGATGCTGCAGGAGCAGTTGCGTTCGGTCCTCGGTGCGCTGTCCGAGCGTGAGGCGGGCGTGGTCTCGATGCGGTTCGGCCTGAGCGACGGGCAGCCCAAGACCCTTGAGGAGATCGGCCAGGTCTACGGGGTGACCCGGGAGCGCATCCGCCAGATCGAGTCCAAGACCATGTCCAAGCTCCGTCACCCCTCCCGCTCCCGGGCCCTCCGCGACTACCTCGAATGACCCGGCCCGTCGTCGCGGGGCCGCCATCATCGCCACCCTGCGACCCCGAACCCCACTCGTCTCAGTAGTTTCCCAGATCTTCGCCAAGGAACCGCGAGGGAACACTGTCCCGCGGCCTGTTGATCCCGATATGTTGTCACCCGGATAGCCGGTCTCGGGTGGGGAGTGGATGGCATGACGGCCATGAAGATGAGGTTGGCGGCAGCTGCGCTTGGCGGGTTCGGACTGCTGGTCGCGACGGGGTACACCAGCCAGGCCGCCCTGGCCTCGGCCGCCCGGCCAGCTACCGTGCAGGCCGCGGCGACATCGCCCTCGGCGAGCCATCCGTGTGGCACGCAGAGCAAGCCCGGTACCTACAAGCACGTGATCTGGATCTGGATGGAGAACAAGAGCTCCAGCACGATCATCGGCTCGTCCCAGGCGCCGTACCTCAACAAGACCCTGGTCAAGGACTGCGGGCAGGCCACCAACTACCACAACGTCACGCACCCCAGCCTGCCGAACTACATCGCCGCCACGTCCGGCCTGGCGTTGTCGGCCGTGCACGGATTCCTGCCCGACTGCGGCCCGGGCGGCAGCTGCCAGACCTCAGCGCGGAGCATCTTCGGGCAGGGCGAGACGTGGAAGTCGTACGAGGAGTCGATGCCGTCCGCCTGCGATCACTCCAACTCCGGTAACTACGCGGTGCGGCACAACCCGGCCGTGTACTACACGACGCTGCGCGGCTGCTCCAGCAACGACGTGTCCTTCTCGCACCTGGCGACCGACCTGGCCCACAACCAGCTGCCGGCCTTCTCGTTCGTCACGCCGAACCTGATCGACGACTCGCACAACGGCACGGTCGCCGACGCCGACAAGTGGCTGTCCCGCAACCTGCCGGCCATCCTGAACAGCTCCGAGTACAAGAACGGCTCGACGGTCGTCTTCATCACCTGGGACGAGGGCGAGGGCGGCCACTACGCCAAGGGCGAGAGCTGCGCGACCAACACCTCCGACATCAGCTGCCACATCGCGGCCGTGGTCCTCAGCCCGAGCACCAAGGCGGGCACCCGGTCCGGCACGCTGTTCAACCACTACTCCCTGCTCGCCACCGCCGAGCAGCTCCTCAAGCTGTCCAAGCTGGGCCAAGCCGCGAGCGCCACCACCATGACCAAGGCCTTCAACCTGTAGGCCGCGGACGCCTGCGTCCTCGTGGGTCAAAACCGAAGGGTTGACGCGCCGGATAAAGACCGTGGACCCTTACCGCTGCTATCACGACGTTAACTGTCCACAATCATGGCCAGTGTCCGGAAAAAGCGGAAGACCACGCCTCCGGGCGAGCCTTCCAACGACGTCGTTGCCACAACGACGCACACCGGACTGCATGGTTGCCGCAACGACGTAGTTACCACCGCCCGCCGACGGCTCGACACCCTCGTGCGCACCGCCGAACGCAACCCCGCGATCCCTAAACGGGATAAAGAAAGCCGATCCCATCTGGTTACCCGGCAGCAAGCGCAGGCACTCCGGTATGACACAATTCTGCCCGCTATTTGCTGCTGACCTGCACCCGCACCCGCACCCGAACCCGCGCCCGCACCCGCACCGTGATCGAAGCCAGGCCGCCCGAACAGCGCCGCCGACCTGCGGTTTCCCCGATAAGGCCGCATTCTCACCAAGTGAGACGATTGCCATTGACGGCATTATCCCGTAACCCCAGAGTTTTACCGCACTAAGCCGTTTGCCTGGACTGTTGCGATATGGCGGGCACCAACCTTTTAATAAGCATAAGCGGCTGAGGGGCGACGCGAGGGAGGTGGCCCGATGGCCAGCCAGGACGCTCTCCCGTGGCCATCGCCGGAGTGGCCACCGCCGGCCGGACCGTCGCACCCGGGCCGCAAGCGCGCGACGTGGATCATCGCGATGGCGGCCGTCGTCGTGATCGGCCTGGCCGTCGGCCTGGTGGTCTGGGCTCCGTGGCACAAGGTCCCGGTCGCTCCGACCGCCCTGCGCGCCCAGTCGCCGACCGCGACGTCCGTGCTGGTCTCCTGGACCCCGTCCAAGGGCGGCGCCACCCTCGACCGGTACCTGATCCTGCGGGACGGCAAGCCGGTCGGCTCGGTCCCGGCCAGCCAGAACTCCTACACCGACCACGGGCTGACCCCGGGTACCGCCCATCGTTACACGATCGTCGCCACGTCCGGAACGCAGCGTTCCATCCCGTCGCTCGCCACCAGGGTCACGACCATCGCCCCGAGCCCGGTCGGGCTGGCCCTGGGCCAGCAGACCTGGACCACCGTGTCCTTGCACTGGGCGCCGTCGCCCAAGGGCCCGGTGCCCAGTCGGTTCGTGATCTACAGCGGCGGATCGGCGATCGCCGTGGTCCCCGGCACCGTGGACACCTACGACGTCACCGGGCTGACTCCCGGCACCGCGTACCAGTACCAGGTGGCGGCGAGGTGGGGCGAGCAGGTATCCGGCCTGTCCCCGGCCCTGGCCGCCACCACGCTGGCCTCGCCCCTTCAGGGCGACGTGCCGGTGCACGTCGTCACCACCAGCACCCCGGGGTCGGGCGCCAGCCTGAGCGTGGGGCAGAGTTGGGACGACACGTGGACGTTCTCCTCGAACTGCGGCGTGAGCACGTGCACCCTGACCGCCGACGCGGAGTTCGCGGCACCCGGCTTCACCGCGCAGCCCTTCACCGTGACCCTGACCGGATCCGGCTCCGGGTACTCCGGCAGCGCCAAGGCCGACATCACCAAGTGCGGGTCGATCAACGTCAAGAACACCGTCACCCTGAGCATCAACGCGAACAAGGGGGCCGTCCAGAACGGCGGGTGGAACGCCTGGAGCGGCATCGTGGTGCTCAGTTCCCCGTATGTCACGGCCACCAGCACCACCTTCTGCCCGGCCCAGTCCTGGAAGTTCTCGGTCACCGGCACGCACGGGTAAAGTCTGCTGACATTAGATGTCAGCAGATACCTCATAGCCTGCCGATCGTGAACGACTTCGACTTCTACACCGGTACCTGGGACGTGGCCAACCGCTGGCGCACCGACTTCCTGGACGAGTCCAGCGCGTGGGAGGAGTTCCCGGCCGTCAGCCACGCCACCAGGCACTTCGACGGCGCGGCGAACTTCGACGAGATCACGTTTCCCACCAAGGGCTTCGCCGGCCTCACCCTGCGCCTGTACGACCCGGCCACCCGGGAGTGGTCCCTGTACTGGGCCAGCAAGCGCACCGGCACGCTGTTCCCGCCCGTGACCGGCCACTTCACCGACGGAGTCGGCGAGTTCTACGGCGACGACACCCACCAGGGCAAGGCGATCAGGGCCCGGTTCATCTGGTCCGGCATCACCGCCACGACCGCGCACTGGGAGCAGGCCTTCTCCGTCGACGACGGCCAGACCTGGCTCACCAACTGGTACATGGACTCAACGCGCCGAACCACGGAAAGCTAGATCAGCCCGACCACTGCCACTCGGTGATCTCGGGCGCGTCCTGGCCCTCCTCGCGGGTGTAGGCCCGGCACGTGATCCGCTTGTCCACCATCATCTGCCGGATGTGCCCGGCCGTGGAGGCCAGTCCGGGCACCCGGTCGATGACGTCCATGACCAGGTGGAACCGGTCCAGGTCGTTGAGCATGACCATGTCGAACGGCGTGGTGGTGGTGCCTTCCTCCTTGTACCCGCGCACGTGGAAGTTGGGATGCCCGTTCCGACGGTAGATCAGCCGGTGGATGAGCCACGGGTACCCGTGGTAGGCGAAGATCACCGGCCGGTCGGTCGTGAACAGGGCGTCGAACTCCGGGTCGGACATGCCGTGCGGGTGCTCGGACTCGGGCTGCAGCCGCATCAGGTCCACGACGTTGACCACGCGCACCTTCAACGCGGGCAGGTGCGTTCGCAGCAGCGACACCGCGGCCAGCGTCTCCAGCGTCGGCGTGTCGCCGCAGCACGCCATCACCACGTCCGGCGCGCCGGACGCATCGTTGGAGGCCCACTCCCAGATCCCCGCCCCCCGGGTGCAGTGGATGACCGCCTCGTCCATGTTCAGCCACTGCCAGTCCGGCTGCTTGCCGGCCACGATGACGTTCACGTACTGCCGGGAGCGCAGGCAGTGGTCGGCCGTGGACAGCAGCGTGTTCGCGTCCGGCGGCAGGTAGACCCGCACCACCGAGGCCTTCTTGTTGACCACGTGGTCGATGAACCCGGGGTCCTGATGCGAGAACCCGTTGTGGTCCTGCCGCCACACCAGCGAGGACAGCAG
>Ga0070735_10004298_pt1 | contig 12068 bp, 8 predicted proteins | sample Coa_R1_FD_66443 | JGI IMG/M metagenome (GOLD analysis project Ga0070735, IMG submission 66443) | Surface soil microbial communities from Centralia Pennsylvania, which are recovering from an underground coalmine fire - Coalmine... | ecosystem: Environmental > Terrestrial > Soil > Unclassified ... | reverse complement strand
CGGAGACGGCCACGCGGACGTGTCCGCGCCGGGTTCGGCCACCCTGACGCCGTCCACCGTGACTCGGTCACCCGCGCCCGAGGCGCCCTCAGCGCCTCCGTCGGCGACACCCCCGGCACCTCCCGAGCCCGCTGCGCCGGCCGCACCCGCCGCACCCGCCGCACCCGCCGCGCCGGCTGCACCGCCCGCGCCGACCGCGCCGCCCGCACCGGCTGCGCCCCCGGCGCCGGCTGCCGTCGTCCCCGACGCCACGCCCCTGCGAGGCGCGGCCGGCCGGCTGGCGCGCAACATGGAGGCGTCGCTCGCGGTGCCGACGGCGACGAGCGTCCGGCCCGTGCCCGCCAAGCTGCTCGAGGTCAACCGCAGTCTCCTCAACCAGCACCTGGCGCGCACGTCGGGCGGCAAGGTGAGCTTCACCCACCTCATCGGATACGCGGTGGTGCGCGCCTTGCAGGCCGTGCCCGCGCTCAATTCGAGCTTCGTGGCCGACGCCGACGGCAAGGGAACGCCGGGTGCTGTCCATCACGAGCACGTCGGGCTCGGGCTGGCGGTCGACGTGGCCAAGTCCGACGGCTCGCGCACGCTCGTGGTGCCGGTGGTGCGCCAGGCCGAGATGCTCGACTTCCGGTCGTTCGTCATCGCGTACGAGGAATTGGTGCGCAAGGTCCACACCGGCAAGGTGACACCCGACGACTTCGCCGGTGCGACCGTGTCGCTCACCAACCCCGGGACGCTCGGCACGGTCCAGTCGGTGCCCAGGCTGATGCCGGGACAGGGCGTCATCGTCGGGGTCGGGGCCATCGGGTATCCCGCCGAATTCCAAGCGGCGGACATCCGGAACCTCGCCTCGCTCGGGGTGGGGCCGGTGGTCACGCTGACGTCGACCTACGACCACCGGATCATCCAGGGCGCGGAGTCGGGGCTGTTCCTCACGTACGTGAGCGAGTGCCTGACCGGCGGCCACGACTTCTACGAGTCCGTGTTCGCATCGATGGACGTGCCGTACCAGCCCGTGCGGTGGCAGGTGGACGTGGACGCCGCGGACAGCGAGTACATGCGCAAGGTCAAGCAGGTGCACGTCCAGAGCCTCGTGAACATGTACCGGGTGCGCGGCCATCTCATCGCCGACCTGGACCCCTTGTCCGCCGAGGCGCGGCCGCTGCATCCCGAGCTCGACCCCACCACCTACGGGCTCACGCTGTGGGACCTCGACCGGGAGTTCGTCGTGGACGGACTGGCGGGGCGCACCACCTTGCGGCTGGGGGAGGCCCTCGACATCCTGCGCGACGCGTACTGCCGCACCCTCGGCATCGAGTACATGCACATCCAGGACCCTGAACAGAAGCGGTGGATCCAGCATCACGCCGAAGGTGTCACCACGACCCTCGAGCCGACCTTGCAGCGTCACGTCCTCGATCGCCTGAACGCCGCAGAAGCGTTCGAGCGCTTTCTGCACAGCCGCTACATCGGGCAGAAGCGTTTCGGGCTGGAAGGCGCCGAATCCACGATCGTGCTCCTCGACACCGTCCTCGACGAAGCCGCCGAGGCGGGGCTGGCGGAGGTCGTCCTGGGCATGGCGCACCGTGGACGCCTGAACGTGCTCGCCAACATCGTGGGGAAGTCCTATGGCGAGCTGTTCCGCGAATTCGAGGGCGACCTCGACCCCAACTCCGTGCAAGGTTCGGGCGACGTCAAGTACCACAAGGGCGCGACCGGCAAGTTCGTCGGCCGCTCGGGCGCCGAGCTGGCGGTGAGCCTGTCGTCCAACCCCTCGCACCTCGAGGCGGTCGACCCCGTGGTCGAGGGCATGGTGCGCTCCAAGCAGGACATGCTCGAGACCGACCGCTGCTTCGACGTGTTGTCGGTGCTCGTCCACGGCGACGCGGCGTTCGCCGGTCAAGGCGTGGTGGCCGAGACGCTCGAGCTCTCGCAGCTCCCGGGCTACCGCACGGGCGGAACCGTGCACGTGGTCGTCAACAACCAGCTGGGGTTCACCACCGCGCCGGAGTCGGCGCGCTCGTCGGTGTACCCGACCGACGTCGCCAAGATGGTGCAGGCGCCGGTGTTCCACGTGAACGGCGACGACCCCGAGGCGTGCGTGCGCGCCGCGCGCCTGGCTTTCGGGTTCCGCCAGGCCTTCCACAAAGACGTCGTCATCGACCTCGTCTGCTACCGCCGGCACGGACACAACGAGGGGGACGACCCCAGCTTCACGCAGCCCAAGATGTACGCCATCATCGAGGGCCACCGCTCGGTGCGGAAGCTGTACACCGAGGCACTCGTGCGCCGCGGGGACATCACCCTCGAAGAGGCCGAGCAGGCGCTCGAGGACTTCCAGACGCGCCTGCAGGCCGCCCTCGATGAAACGCGCCAGAGCGCTCCGCCTCAGCCCACCGTGTTGCCCACGCCGCCGCCGTCCCCGCCGCCCGCGCCGCGTCCCTCGGTCGCGACCGGTGTGTCCAAGGACGAGCTCGAGGCGCTCGTCACTGCCGCCACGCGAGTTCCCGAAGGGTTCACCGTGCATCCCAAGCTGGCGCGCCAGTTCGACCAACGGGCGAAGGTGGTGGCCGGCGGCGAGGTCGACTGGGCGCTCGGGGAGACGCTCGCGTTCGGCTCCATGCTCCTCGAAGGCACCGACGTGCGCCTCGCCGGGCAGGACACTCGACGCGGCACCTTCAGCCAGCGCCACGCGGTGCTCGTCGACTACGACACGGGCGAGGAATGGGTGCCCCTGGCACACCTGTCGGCACAGAACGTCGGGCGCTTCGGCGTCTACGACTCGCTGTTGTCGGAGTACGCCGCGTTGGGCTTCGAGTACGGCTACTCCGTCGAGGCGCCCGACGCCTTCGTGGCGTGGGAGGCGCAGTTCGGTGACTTCGCCAACGGCGCCCAGGTGATCATCGACAACTTCTTCGCCGCCGCCGACGACAAGTGGGCCCAACCCTCGGGCCTCGTCCTGCTTTTGCCGCACGGCTACGAGGGCCAGGGACCCGAGCATTCCTCGGCCCGCATCGAGCGGTTCCTGACGCTCGCGGCTCGCGGCAACCTGCGTCTCACCCAGCCCACCACCGCGGCGCAGTACTTCCACCTCCTGCGGTCGCAGGTACGCGGCCTCGGCCGTCAGCCGCTCGTGGTGTTCACCCCGAAGTCGCTGCTCCGTGCCCGGCAGTCACGGTCGCCGATCGACGAGCTGACCCGGGGATCGTTCGTGGAGGTCGTGGACGACCCCGCGACGGTGCCGAGCGATGGTGGGGATCGCGGCGGCCAGAGCGTCGGCGCTGCGGCCCCGGGCGCGGGAGTTGTCGATCCTTCCGCGGTCCGCCGTGTGATCCTGTGTTCGGGGAAGGTCGCGTTCGAGGCGATGGAGCGTCGAGATGCGCTCGTCTCCGGCAGGGACGGACTCCCCACGCCGGGCGTCGAACCCGCCCGGGTGGCCGTGGTCCGCGTCGAACAGGTCTACCCGTGGCCCGAGGAGTCGTTGGCCGCGGTGCTCGGCCGGTACGACGCGGCCGACCAGGTGCTCTGGCTGCAAGAGGAGCCCGAGAACATGGGGGCGTGGTCGTTCGCGCACGGAAGGCTGCACAAGCTGCTGCGCGACCGTTTCGCGTTGTCGCACGTGAGCCGGCCCGAGTCGGCGAGCCCGGCCACGGGCAGCGCCGCGCTACACCGGCTCGAGGAGGAGGACCTGCTCCGGCGGGCGTTCGCCTGACGCCTCGCGGACCGCGCACCTGCTCGGGGCTCGGCCGCCCGGTCAGCGCAGCGTGACCCCCAGGACGGCTTCCAGCTCCGAGAGCGCGGCGTCGGTGTCGGTGACCTTGATGGTCGTCATCCCGAGCGCGCGGGCGGGCTTCAAGTTGACGCCGAGGTCGTCGAGGAAGACGGCCTGGGGCGGCGTGACGTCCAGGCGCTCGCAGGCGAGCTCGTAGAAGCGGGTGTCGGGCTTGCGGATGCCGACGACCGTCGACTCGACGATGACGTCGAACAGCTCGAGCACCTCGGCGACCTCTCGGTCGGCCAGGGGCGTGACGAAGTTGTTGGTGAGCAGGCCCGTCTTGTAGCGGTCGCGGCACCGTCGGACCGCCTCCACCATCTCCGACCGCAGGGCGCCGGTCAGCGAGGCGAACAGCTCGCGTGCGTCGACCGCGTTCCCCGCGTCGGCGGTCTCGCGCTCGAAGGCGTCGCAGAACGCGTCGAAGTCGAGCTCGTTGCGTTCGAGGCGCGCCCAAGCGTTGTCCAGGTGGTTGGTGGCGTTGACCGAGCGGATGAAGCCTGCGGGCATGCCGTGGGCGAGCTCGTAACGCTCGAACGCCTCGAACGGGCTGTCGCTCAGCACACCGCCGAAGTCGAAAAGCACCGCGGCGAAGCCGTCGCTCGACGGCACCGGCCCTGCGCTCACCCGAGCGACTGGCGAGCGAGCCCGTCCCAGAGTTGCGCGCTCAGTCCGAGCGAGGCGACGTCGACGCGCTCGTCGATCCCGTGGAACATCGTGGCGTACTGCTCGAAGGTGAGCCGCTCGCTGAAGAGGCCGAACCCATAGGCGACGGTGCCCATGCGGCGGAAGAACCGGGCGTCGGTGGCGCCCACGGTCAGGAAGGGCACGCACTGCGCGTCGGGATAGGACTGGCGTGCCACGCGCTCGAGCGCGTGCCACAGGGGCGTGTCGCTCTTCGAAGTGGTGGCTTCTTCGGTGGAATGCCACTCGAGCTCGACGTCGCTCATCAGGTCGCCGAGCGCGTCGGCCAGCATCTTCTCGACCTCGGTGCGACCCCACCCCGGGAGCGAACGGATGTCGAGCTCGAGCTGGACACGGTCGGGGATCACGTTGAGCTTGGTACCGCCGTGCATGATCGTCGGCGCGATCGTGGTGTGCGTGCACGCGTGTGCCTGACGTGCCAACCCGAGTGCAGGGAGCTCTGCGCAGAAGGCGCTGATCCGGTCGGGATCGAGCAACGGGTCCGCCAATTCCTCGGGCAGCCCGAGACCCTCGACGAAGCCCCGCCAGGCCTCGTGAATGTCCGCCCTTGGTTCGTGCTCCGCGAGCCTCCGCACGACTTCGGCGGCCTTCACGAGCGCGTTGTCGGTGCGCAGGGGCTGCGAGGCGTGACCCGGCGTGCCGCGCACCGTGAGCGTGCACCAGAAGACGCCCTTCTCGCCGGTGAGCACGGGCAGGCGCATGCCGTTCGCCCCCGCCAGCGGGAACCCCCCGGCTTCGGTGACGAGGTAGTCGGCACGCACGTCGTCGGCTAGGTGCTCGGTCAGCCACCCGGCGCCGTAGGTGCCGAGGGCTTCCTCGTCGGCGACGCCGATGAAGACGAGGTCGCCGTCGGGGCGGAAGCCGTCGTCGGCCAGATGGCGCACGGCGACCGCCATCGAGGCCGTGAGGTTCAGCATGTCGACGGCGCCCCGGCCCCACACCTCGCCGTCGATCAGCTCGCCCCCGAACGGGTCGTGCTGCCAGTCGGCGGCGTTGGCGGGGACGACGTCGGTGTGCCCGAGCAGCACCAGCGACGGAGCGTCCTCGCGGCGCCCGTCCAGACGGGCCACGATCGAGGCTCGCCCCGGCGAGGGCTCGTGGACCTCGAGGTCGAGCCCCGGGCCCTCGAGGACTTGGCGCAGGATGTCGGCGCTGCGGCGCTCGTGCCCCGATGCCTCGGTGCCGTCGTTGACGCACCCGTTGCGGATCATCTGCTGGAGGAGCTCGGCCACCTCCATGGCGACGTCGGTCACGAGCCCGATCCTACGGGCGGACCCCACGGGCCCGGCAGAAACTCGCTGCCCCCGGAGGGTCAGACCCAAGTCCAGCCTCGGATGGTTGACTGGGAACGGTCATGGCCCGCTCCTACGTCGTCGTGGACGGCTCCAACATCGCGACCGAGGGAAGGTCCACCCCGAGCCTCGCCCAGCTCGACGACGCGGTGCGGCAGTTCCAGGCGGAGTTCCCGAGCACCGAGGTGATCGTCGTCGTCGACGCCTCGTTCGGCCGGCGGATCGACCCCTCGGAGCGAGCCGCGTTCGACGAGGCGGTCGCCCACGGGGAGCTCGTGACCCCACCGGCCGGCGCCATCGGCCGAGGGGACGCCTTCGTGTTGCGCATCGCCGAACGCGTGGGCGGGCAGGTGCTGTCCAACGACTCGTTCCAGGAATTCCACGGCGAACATCCGTGGCTGTTCGACGAGGGTCGTCTGATCGGCGGCAAGCCCGTCCCCGGGGTGGGCTGGTTCTTCACGCTGCGCTCGCCGGTGCGCGGTCCGCTCAGCCAGGCGGCCAGATCGTCGAAGTCGAAGAAAGCGGCCAAGAGCGAGCCCCCGGAATCCGCCAAGGCAGTGAAGGCGGCACAAGGCGAACCCGCGACGAAGGCCGGGCAGCCCGCGAAGGCCCCACGGACGACGAAGGCCCCACGGGCGCCGAAGGCTGGGAAGGCCAGCGGCCCGGCCGCCGCCGAAGCCGCCAAACCTGCGAAACCAGGCAAAGCAGGCAAAGCAGACGGCAAAGCGGACGGCAAAGCGGACAAGGCTCAGAAAGCCGCCACGGCCGAGAAGGCCGCCACGGGCACGAGGGCCGCGAAAGCGAAGAAGGCGGCCAAGTCGGCGGGGCCGGCCGCGCCGGTGAGGACCGCCGACGCCGACAAGACAGCCAAAGCCGCCAAGAAGGCCGGGAAAGGTGCGAGGAAGACGGCCAAGGCGGTGAGGGCCGCGATCGACGCCGCCATGGTCGAGGCGATCACCCCCGACGCGGACGTGACCAAGCCGGCGACGGCGAAGGGACGGACCCGGCGACCGAAGGCGTCGGTGCCCGCGGCGGTCAACGACCCGCTCACCTTCCTGACGTTCGTGAGCGAGCACCCCCTCGGCTCCACGGTCGAGGGGGAGGTGTCGTCGTTCGTGTCGCACGGGGCGATGGTGAACGTGGACGGGATGCAGTGCTACGTGCCCCTCGCCGGCCTGGGCGCACCCCCGCCCCGCCGGGCCCGTGAGGTCGTGGAGCGCGGCGAGAGCCGACGGTTCGTGGTCGTGGCCCTGGACCCACCTCGGCGCGGAGCGGAGCTGGCCCTTGCGGACGTGGCGCCGGCCCGCCCCAGCGGCGCAAAGTAGGCAGCGAAGGCCGCCGCATTCGCCACCGTTAGTGGCAGATCCGGCTCAAGTTGACCACTCGTAGTGCCGATATGCCCAACGGTGGGCGGAAGGACGAGGAGCCTCCAGCCGGGCAGGGCGAGCGAGCCGTGGCCGTTCCGGAGGGTTCGACAGTGGATCACGAGGAACCCACGATGCAACTGAAGCAGACGCTCGGCCGACTCAGCCGCCACTTGCCCCGCCACGGGGGGGCCAAGGGCGTCCTGATCATGGAGGCGCCTCGCATGGGCAACGGCGAGTCGTGGCGGTACACCCAGGCCCGCTGGACCCCTTCCGAATACGACGACCCCTGGCCGACCAGAGGCTGACTCCTCCTTCTGCCGCCTAGCGCCACCCGGCACCGCGCCCCGCGGGCGCGGTCCGGGCACCGGCGCCAGTTCGTCGAGATCCGGTGAGCGTGCTTCATCCGGCTCGAGGCGCCGCCGCCGACGATCCGTCTGGGCCGTCGGTGTTCCGCCCATCTCCGGGCCACCGGTGACCGCGTCTGTGTGGTGTCGAGCCGATGCCGCCCCCAACCCGCCCGGTAACCTCCGCGGGCGTGTTGCATCCCGCCGACGTCCTGCCGCATCGCCCCCCGTTCCTCCTCGTCGACGAGGTCACCGAGCTCGAGCCCGGACAGCGGGCGCAGGGCCGCTGGCACCTCACCGGCGAGGAGGCGTTCTTCGCGGGGCATTTCCCCGGCCGGCCCACGCTGCCCGGCGTGCTGATGGTCGAGTCCCTGGCGCAGTTGGGCGGTGTCGCCGTTCTCGCCGACGAGCGATTCAAAGGACGGCTCCCGTTGTTCGGCGGCATCGACCGGGCCCGGTTCAGGCGGCAGGTGGGGCCGGGGGAGACGCTCGATCTCGAGGTGACCCTGGGGCGCTTGTCGTCGCGGGCGGGCACGGGTCGTGGCCGGGCCACGGTCGACGGGGAGCTCGCGTGCGAGGCGGAATTGCTGTTCGTCATCGTGGACGCCTGAGGAGCACCGTGCGCATCGCCACGTGGAACGTGAACTCGCTCATCGCTCGCATGCCGCGCGTCGAAGAGTGGATCGACTACGCGCGCCCCGACGTCCTGTGCATGCAGGAGACCAAGCTGGCCGACGCGGCGTTCCCGGCGATGACCTTTTCCACCCTGGGCTACGAGTCGGCGTCGCACGGCGACGGGCGCTGGAACGGGGTGGCCATTGTCAGCCGGGTGGGCGTCGAAGACGTGACGGCGGGATTCGCCAACGGCGCCGACGAGCAAGGCGCGCGCGTCGTCGCCGCCACGTGTGGCGGGGTCCGGTTCCACAGCATCTACGCACCCAACGGACGCGCCGTGGGAACCGAGCACTACGACGCCAAGCTGGCGTGGCTGCGCGAGTTGCGTCTCCACCTCGAGCAGACGACGGACCCGGCCGCGCCGGTGGCCGTGTGCGGGGACTTCAACGTCGCCCCCGAGGACCGCGACGTGTGGGACCCCGCCGCGTGCCACGGCTCGACGCACGTGACCGAGCCCGAACGCCGCGCGCTGCACGAGCTCGAGGAGTGGGGCCTCGTCGACGCGTTCCGGCTTCTGTACGACGAGGACAAGCTGTTCACGTGGTGGGACTACCGGGCCGGGAACTTCCACAAGCACCTGGGCATGCGCATCGACCTCGTCATGCTGAGCCAGGTGCTCGCCGACAAGGTGTCCTATGCGCTCGTGGACCGCAACGCCCGCAAGGGCAAGGCGCCCTCCGACCACGCCCCGGTCATCGTCGACGTCATGAACTAGAGCCGACCAGCTGCGCCCGGAGCCGCGCGATGTGGCGAACAGCTGCCGCGGGCTCCGACTCGGCGACCAAGCCGAGCCCCGTGCCGTCGTCCGCCAACAACGGCACCAGGAACGGTGACGGCTCGCAGCGCCAGGAGCGCTCGCCCACCCGGCGCTCGTGCGCCCACGAGCACCACAGCTCCTCCTCGGCCCGCGTGACCGCGACGTACAGGAGCCTGCGCTCCTCGGCGCGCGCCGCATCGTCCGCGGCGTAGGCGATCGGGACGAGTCCGTCCTCGAGGCCGACCACGGCGACCGCATGCCACTGCAGCCCTTTGGCGCGGTGGAACGTCGACACCGTGACCGCGTTGCGGGCGGCGCGGCCGATATCGGCAACGCCGTCCGAGGCGAGCCAAGCCAGGAAGTCGCCGACCGTGGCACCGCGCACGTCGAGGGCATGCTCGTCGGCGAGCCGCGCGATGTCCTGCAACGCCTGTCGCCCGTCCGGATCGCCGTACGTCACGTCGCGATCGGCCTGAGTGGGATCGGCATCGGGCTGCGCCGGATCGACCGTGGGCTCGACGACGACGAGCTCCGCGAGGGCGGTGCGCAACGGGGTGGTGCGCCGGATGCGGCGCAGCTCGGCGAGGAACGCCGCCGCGTCGCCGGGTCGAGGTCGATGTCCCGGCGCACCGTCCGGGATGCCGGCGTGGCGGCAGGGGATCCCTGCCCGGGTGAGCGCGCGGGTGATGGGCTCGAGCCGGGCGTGCGTGCGGGCGAGCACCGCCAGCTGTGACCATGCCCGTCCGGGACGGTGCGCCAGCCGGAGCCAGCGCTCCACGGCGGCGGCCTCGGCGTCGTCGTCGTCGAAGCCCTTCATGACCGGCGGCGGCCCGTCGGGGCGCCGCTCCCGGCCCCGATGCGCGGGACGACGCAGCACCTTCCTGGCCACGGCCCCGATCTGGGGCGTGCAGCGGTGGTTGTCCTCGAGCCGCACGACGACGGTGTCGGGGATGAGCTCGGGGAGCCGGTCGAGGAGCGCCGGGTCGGCGCCGTTCCACGAGTAGACGGCCTGATGCGGATCGCCCACGACGAAGAGGTCGCGACGCTCGCCCATCCACGCCGTGAGGAGTCGCCACTGCGCGGGGTTCACGTCCTGGAACTCGTCGACGAAGACGTGGCGGGTTCGCCAGTGCTGCAGGGCGCGCGCCTCAGGGTCCGACTCGAGCACCTCGGCGCTCGCCGTCACGAGGTCGTCGAGGTCCACGACGCGCCGACGTGCCTTCTCTTCGCGGTAGCGCAGGTACAGATCGGCCACCTGGTCGGCACGCAGTTCGCCGGGCGGCCGGCGGCGGGCGGCGCCTGCCGCCGCCTCGTACGCGGCGGGCGCCACCATGCGGACCTGCGCCCAGTGGATCTCGGCGGCCAGGGCGGCCGTCACGGCGGGGTCGGCGACCGCGTCGCCGCCCACGCGGCGCAGCACGCGCCGGGGGTCGTCGAGCACGCCCCACGGGCTCGCCCCCCTTTCGGCCCAGTGCCGCCGCAGATGCGCGAGCGCCGCGCCGTGGAACGTCCCGGCCCACACCGGGCCGGGCACGTCGAGCGCCATCAGGCGGTGCCGGAGCTCGGACGCCGCCTTGCGCGTGAAGGTCACCACGGCGGTGCGCTCACCGGTCATCGACCCGTCGAGCACCCGGCGGGCGACGCGCCGGGCGAGCACCATGGTCTTCCCCGAGCCCGGGCCCGCGAGCACGCACAGGACCTCGTCGTCGGCGAGGACGGCGTGACGCTGTTCGGGGGTGAGGCCCGCGAGGACGGTGCTCACCGCGGGGACGGTAGCGGTGGGGTGTGGCGCGCCGGGGGATGGCCTGCGCCCTGAGAGGGCCATTCGATGGGGCGCGGCGACAGGGGCCGGTACCAGGGGATCGGCGGGCACCGCGAGGCCCGCCGGTAGCCTCGTCCGCCGATGTTGCGGTCGCTCGCAGAAGGGGCGATGTTCGGCGAGACCTGGGGTGACGGCCCGCCGCAGGTCCTCGTGCTCCATGGTTGGCGGCGGACGCACGCGGACTTCGTGGCGTCGGTGGGACCCCGGTCCCCTGGCGGGGCGCTCGCCGTGCTCGCACCGGACCTCCCCGGGTTCGGCGCCACGCCGGCGCCCCGGACGGCGTGGGGCTCGGTGGACTACGCGGCGGCGCTGGAGCAGGTGCTCGAGGCGGAGGCGCCGGGGCGCCGCCTGGTCGTGGTGGGTCACTCCCTGGGCGGACGGATCGCCGTCCAACTCGCGGCCCGGCGCCCTGACGCCGTGGGCGCGTTGGTGCTGACGGGCGCCCCCCTCGCGGCGCGCCCGGGCAAGCCACGGCGACCGAGGGCCGCGTTCCGGCTCGTGCGGGCGCTGCGGCGTGCCGGGGTCGTGTCCGAGGCGCGCCTCGAGCGCGCCCGGCAACGCCACGGGTCGGAGGATTACCGGGCGGCGACGGGAACGATGCGAGAGGTTCTCGTGCGGATCGTCAACGAGCGCTACGACGAGGTGCTCACCGCCGTGCGGTGTCCGGTCGAACTGGTCTGGGGGGACGACGATCGCGAGGCGCCGCTCGAGGTCGCACGCGCCATCGAAGACCAGGTGCCGGACGCGGTGGTGACCGTGTGCGAGGGGGCGGGACATCTCGTCCCGGTCACGGCACCGCACGCGCTGCGCGCTGCGGTCGACCGCGCGCTGGCGCGTCAGTCGCCATGACGTCCCCAATGATGGTGCCCGTGACGTCGGCGGTGACGTGGGCGGTGAGCTCGGCAACGTCGGACGCAACGTCGGACCATGCGGTGCGAGCCGGGGTGCTGGCGGCGTGCGCGGTGGCCACGGCGCTCGGTGGACTGCGCTGGCTGCGCGTGGCGCAGCGCGAGCACTACGTCGTGGACGCCGCCTCACGCTTCGCGCTGCGCTGGTGGGCAGGATCGGCACTCAATGCCGCGGGCCTGGTGATCGCGCTGGCCGGCCTGGTGCTGGCATGGCGCTGGCCGGCGACGGCATTCGCCACGGCGGCCCTCGTCGCGCTCGGGCCGCTCGGCCTGTCGCCGAAGGGGCGCACAGCGGCGCTCGCCTGGACGCGCCGTCTGCGCACGCTCGCCGCGATCTGGGCCGCGCTCGAAGTCGGCGCCGTGATCGGTGGGGTCCTGACCGGCGTGGGACCGGTCGTCGCGGCGGCTGCGGCGCTGGGGGTGCCCGCA
>Ga0070735_10004297_pt1 | contig 12069 bp, 10 predicted proteins | sample Coa_R1_FD_66443 | JGI IMG/M metagenome (GOLD analysis project Ga0070735, IMG submission 66443) | Surface soil microbial communities from Centralia Pennsylvania, which are recovering from an underground coalmine fire - Coalmine... | ecosystem: Environmental > Terrestrial > Soil > Unclassified ... | reverse complement strand
TCTATTTCAAGGGCTGCGCCGGCCTCCTTGAGGATGTGCAGTGTGGCGGCCATGATTTCGGGGCCGATGCCGTCACCGTGCGCGACGGTGATAGGTACTGGAGTGGGCATGTTTTAGGGGTGATTCTCTAAGATACCAAACGACAGGCGACAAGATCGTCTGTCCGACCACAAGAGAGCCTGTCCTACGCGAATTTGAGATAGACTCGGGGGAAATATGCGGATTCTATCCTTCCTGATTGTGGCGGCGATAGCGTCGGCGCAGCCGCAGACCTACCCTCTGGGTGCGGGGCCGTGGACGTATACGACCTACGAAAAGAACCAGAAGATTCGGGTGTCGGTGGTGACGAAAGGGCTTTCGCATCCGTGGAGCCTGGCGTTTCTGCCAGATGGGGATGTGCTGATTACGGAACGGCCCGGGCGGCTGCGGATCAGGCATAACGGCGCGCTTGCGCCGGAGCCCGTAGCAGACCTTACGAATCTGGGGGTCGACCAACTGTTTGATGTCGCGCTGCATCCGGACTTCGCAAGGAACGGGTTTGTCTATCTGACGTACATCAAGAAAGGCAAGGCTCCCGATGGCAAGAACGGCTATTGGGCGACGACGGCGCTGGCGAGGGGGAAATTCGACGGTAAGGCGCTCACGGGCGTTCAGGATGTTTTCGTGGCGGATGCGTGGCAGCCGCTGAATGGAGGCGATGGATCGCGCGTGGTGTTCGGGCCGGACGGCAAAATGTACTTTAGTTCGTCGCACAGGAGGAATCCGGATGCGCCGCAGGATCTGAATTCGGATGTCGGGAAGATTTTGCGTCTGAATGACGACGGCACGATTCCCAAAGACAATCCGTTCGTGGGGAAAGCTGGAGCGAAGCCGGAAATCTATTCCTTGGGGCATCGCACGGTGCTGGGGCTGACGTTCAAGCCGGGGACTAACGAGCTGTGGGAGACGGAGAACGGTCCACAGGGCGGCGATGAAGTGAACGTGATCAAGGCGGGCAAGAATTACGGCTGGCCACTGGTGACGTACGGGCGGGACTACGACGGCAAGCGTCTGCCGGGACCGTCGCGAGACGGGTTCGAGCCGCCGGAACTGTTCTGGGTGCCATCGGTGACCGCGTCGGGGATTTTGTTTTACAGCGGCGAGATCCCGGCGTGGAAGGGGAATCTATTTCTAGGCTCCATGACAGTTGGGCGTTTGCCGGGGACGGGGAATTTGCAGAGGATCGTGTTCAATGAGAACGGCGAGCAGCGAAGGGAATCGCTGCTCACGGATCTGCACCAGAGGATTCGGGATGTGCGGCAAGGGCTAGATGGGCTGTTGTATTTGCTCACAGATGAAAACGATGGGGCGGTGTTGAAGATCGAGCCGGCACCTTAGATTGACGGGCGGCAAGACCGCCTGTCCTACTTTCAAACAAAATACAAGGCCTTTCCAGAGCGCAACTTAGCGCAGCGCGGCGATCGTGCGCCCGAAGTGTGCGGATAGACTTCGGTCGTGAGCAAACTGAGCGAAAGCAAAAAAAAAAGACTCAGGCCGCGGTAGTGGAGAAGCTGCTAAAGAACGTGGAGAAAAAACTGGCAGGCAAGGAAGTGAAGGCGACCTTGGGGGATTACATCAAGCTGGTGCAACTCCAGACGGAACTGGAAGAGGAAGAACCGAAAGACATCACGGTGACCTGGGTGGAACCGAAATCAGAGGAATAGAATACCGGGCACTACCATCGCAGAGGCGGTTCCACGAATCGGGGGCGAGGTTCAAGGGGTTTTCGGGACCCATTGGATCGGGCAAGAGCCAGGCGCTGTGCCAGGAAGCGATCAAGCTGAGTTACTTGAACCCGGGGCGGACGGGGCTGATCGGGGCTCCGACGTATCCGATGTTACGGGATGCGACGGTAGCTTCGCTGCTGGAAACGCTGGTGAAGAACGGAATTCCGCACGAGGTGAACCGTGCGGAGAATTTCCTGGTGATGAAAGACGCGACCACGGCGTGGATGAAAGAAGCCCATTCCGCGGAGGGAAAAGGCTTCGAGAGCGTGGTTCTATTTGCCCTGGATCAAATGTGCTTGATCGGTTACCCGTTGCCCCTGCCAGACTTGTTCCGGCGGAGTGTGAGGATGGGGAGTTAAACTAGTTTCGGTTGCTCCACGTCCAAAACGTTTCCAAGGTGTATCGTTTGTACCGTCGGCCGATGGACCGGCTGACGGAAATCCTGCCGTTCCTGCCGCATCAACCCGCGTCCGAGTTCTGGGCTCTTCGCGATGTGAATCTGACCGTCGAACGGGGAGAGGTTTTGGGTGTCGTAGGTCCGAACGGTAGCGGGAAGAGCACTTTACTGCAGATCATCTGCGGGATTCTGGAACCGACGCGGGGGCGCGTGCTGGCGCGCGGGCGGATCGCCGCGTTGCTCGAGCTTGGCGCGGGTTTCAATCCGGAATTCAGCGGTCGCGAAAATGTGTTTTTGAACGGCGAGATCCTGGGGATCTCACGGTCGGAGATGGAACGCGCGTTTCCTCAGATCGAGAAGTTCGCTGAAATCGGGTCCTTCATGAACCGGCCGGTGAAGGAATATTCCAGCGGCATGTACGTACGCCTGGCATTTGCCACAGCGATCCACGTGGATCCGGAGATCCTGATTGTCGACGAAGCACTGGCTGTCGGTGACGCGATATTTGCCAATCGCTGCATCAAGAAATTCGAAGAGCTGAAGCAGCGCAAAGTGACTGTGCTGTTCGTTTCGCACGATCTCAGTCTGGTGAAACGTCTATCCGATCGGGCGGCATTGATGGTGGACGGCCGCGTGGCGGTGTACGGCGCGCCGAGTGAAGTGGTGAATCGTTATGTCGGCATGGTGCTCGAAAGGCAGGAATCGCCTCGCACGGGAGTCGAAGGGTTCGGCGGCAGCTATCGCCACGGCGACGGCGCGAGTCGAATTCTGTCGGTGGAGATGCGGCCGAGCAAGAGTGTTGCGCCGGGCGAGCCTGTGACGATCATCGTGCGGGCCAAGGCCGAGAAGGATCTGGAGAATCCAGTGGTGGGCATTTTGATTCGTAATCGGCTGGGAATCGACGTGTTCGGCACAAACACTCGGATCGAACAAGTGGATTCTGGCTGCGTGCGCGCGGGTGAAACATTCGAGGTCGAGTTTGGATTCGATTGCTTACTAACGCGGCAGGACTATACGCTGACGGTTGCCACGCAGTATCCGGACGGCTACAGCCAGGATTGGTTGGACGACGTGATTTCGTTTTCGGTGGTGGATGCGCGCGACGTGGCGGGATTGGCGAGTTTCCGGACACGCGTGGACTGGCGGCGGATTGCCACCTGAGACAAAAAGCCATGAGACTGACAGAAATCCAAACGGCATTGCGCGACGAAGGACTGGACGGCTGGCTGTTCTTCGATCATCATCAGCGGGATCCGCTGGCGTACCGGGTGCTCCAGTTCACGCCTGGATCGATGGTGACGCGCCGATGGTATTACTTCGTCCCGGCCAACGGCGAGCCGCGTGGCTTGGCTCACAAGATCGAATTCGAAACCCTCCAGGATCTTCCGGGAACGATCGGACTGTACGCCGGCTGGCAGGAGTTGGTAGAGGGTCTCCGGCGTCTTCTTGGTAGTGCCAAACGTGTCGCGATGCAGTATTCGCCCAACTGCGCTGTGCCTTACGTGGCGATGGTGGACGCGGGGACCGTGGAGCTGGTTCGAGGCATGGGAATCGACGTGGTCACGTCGGCAAATCTGGTCCAGTTGTTCGAATCGCGCTGGAATCAACAGCAACTGGAGAATCATCTGGAGGCTGGCAGGCGCATCGACAGGATTCGAGCTGAAGCTTTCGCTCGCATTTCTAGCAAAGTGCGTGGTGGGGAGCGGATCACGGAATGGGAGATGCAGCAGGAGATCCTGGCTAAGTTCCGGGCCAATGGGCTGATCACGGATCATGGTCCCGACGTCGCGGTGAATGCGAACGCATCGAATCCGCACTACAATCCCACGCAGGAGCACTGCTCGGAGATTCGCCGTGGGGACCTGGTGCTGCTGGATATGTGGGCGAAGCTCAACGTTCCGGACGGGGTGTATTACGACATCACCTGGGTTGGATATTGCGGTGAGCGGCCGACTGAGGCGATGGAGAAGGTGTTCGAAATCGTGCGCGAGGCGCGAGACAGAGCGATCGTGCGGGTGAAGACTGCGGTAGCTGCGAAAGAGCCGCTGTGCGGATACCAGGTAGATGACGCGGCGCGAGCGCACATTCGCGACGCGGGATATGCGGAGTATTTCTTTCATCGCACCGGGCATTCGATTGGTGTGGAGGTTCACGGCGCTGGCGCCAATATGGACAACCTCGAGACGCACGACGAGCGTCGTGTGATCCCCTGGACGTGTTTTTCTATCGAGCCTGGAATCTATCTGCCGGAGTTCGGCGTCCGATCTGAGGTGGACATGTTCGTCGACGAGACCAGCGCCCGGGTCACCGGCGAGGTGCAGGAAAAGTTGGTTCTGTTGTAGCCCGCCGGACTCGCGAAAACACCCAACCTGGGCGAAATCCCCCGCGTCACCCGCGGGGAATGCGCGTATCTCTCTGATTGTTAAGGTCGCTAAATGGCGATTCACGTGCGCCCAAAACGATCGAAGAAGTGTCGCAGTTCCTTTCAGCCGATTTAATCTTGGTCTACGTCCTGAACCCAAGTGGTCTCGTCGGTCGGCTTGCGTCCGGACGGGTTTCGCGGCGCGCTGGCGGCGAATTGGTGGTTTACGACGCGTACGGAAGGATCATCGAGTACTTATCGGTACCTAGCGGAAAAGTTCGAAGTTGGTGCTTGCTAGGGCCTACGGGTAAGCCAGTCGAGGGTTGGTCCGCGGTGTTGGAGCAGGATCGAGCTCGAGTCTTTCCCTTTAAAGATTCCGGGTGACGTCCGCTCGGGCTGCGTCGAGAGCCGCTTCGCTGGCTGCGATCCAGTCTTCGATGCGCTGCTGTTCAGCGCTGGCGCGATCCACGGCGGCCGAGGTCTGCTCGCGAGCTGGCCCGCCGAACACATTTCGTACCTGCACGAAGTTTTCGGGATTGAGGCAGCTTTCGATCTCTTCAAGCGTAAGCCGCAACTCGGGCCGGGACTTTCGTAGCGCCTGGGCCAGCGAATTCGGATCGTCATGTGGGCCGCAAGCCCATACGGCTTCGGCCACTAGCGCATGCGCTTCCCGAAAGCTCAGGCCTTCACGCCGGACCAAGGTGTCGGCCAGTTCGGTGACCGTCAGGAAAGCCCGGCGCGCGCGATCCGCCATAAGCGCAGTATCTACCTGCGCAGTCGCGAGCGCACCCGCGAGCAGGCGGAGCGCCCGGCGCGCGTCGCCGAACATGGTGAAGACCAGCGGCTGAAGATCGTCTTCGCTGTCATTCACGTCGCCGAAGGGTGTGTTGTGCGCGGTAAGCAGGACCGCCTGGGCTTCCCCCAACGCGCGGCTGGCCAGAATGCGGACGTGTTCCAGCGCCACGGGATTGCGCTTCTGCGGCATGATGCTGGAGGTCTGCACGAACGCGTCACTTAAACGCAGATATCCGAACTCCCGCGTCGACCACAGGAGCAGATCCTGGACCAGCTTTCCGATATTGACCATGGCCACCGCCATGGTAGCCGCAGTTTCCGTGATGTAATCGATCGCGGCGATGGCGCCATAGGAATTTTCAGCAACCCCATCGAACCCCAGAAGCCGGGCTGTTGCGTCGCGGTCGATCGGGAACCCGGACGTGGTGATCGCGGCGGCGCCCATAGGACAGCGGTTTACGCAGGCGAACGCCGCCCGAAAGCGTACAACATCGCGCGCCAAAAACTCGATGGCGGCCAATAGATAGTGGGCCAGCGTGGTGGGCTGCGCGGGCTGCGTGTGAGTGTGCGCCGGCATGATGGTCATGATGTGCTCGGCGGCGAACCTCAGCAGCACCGTCCGAAGCTCTGCCAAGGCGCGCGTTGTTGCCAAGATTTCGCGCCGGGCTGTCATACGATAGAGCGTTACGGCGATGTCGTTCCGGCTGCGAGCCACGTGCATCTTGCCGGCCAGCTCCCGACCGGCGGCTTCTTCGAGCAATCCTTCGATGAAGAAGAACAAATCCTCGGAAGCGCCGTCAAAACGGGCTGCGGAGATGCGATCCCGATCCAGCCCGTGGAGCGCTGCCAACAGCTTGCCCTCGTCTTCCCGAGTCAGAAGTCCGCAACCGGCCAGCATGCGTGTGTGGGCGTAATGGATCTCGATCAGCGCGCCGAGAAAATATTTCTTAGCGTCGTCGAAGTTGTGGATCAGGACTGTTTCAGCGTAGATCGGCGCAGGGAAGGGATCGGACATCCGGTACCTTCATGATACTCGTCGTGACATTTTGATGAAGTAGTCGATTCCGCTCCAGAGTGTCAGTGTGGCCGCGATCCAGCTCAGAATCGTAGCCACGATTAAGGGCGTGATGGCGGCTTTATGGCCCATTGCGAACAGCACGTACGCGATCTGCGCTGCTGTGCTCGCTTTACCCCAAACAGACGGCGGGAAGTCGCGGCGGAGCTTGCGCGCGAGCGCTACGGTCGCGAAGCCGAGAATCAGGAAATCGCGGCCGAGCACGATCGCCATCAGCCAGAAGGGGATCACCTGCCTCAAGCCCAGCGTAAGGAAAGATCCGCTCAGCAGGACTTTGTCGGCGACCGGATCCAGCAGCGCGCCAATACTGGACACAACCCGGAGCCGGCGGGCGAGAAAGCCGTCCACCACATCCGTCGCGCTGGCGATCGAGAACCAGACAAGGGCCGTCCGATATTCGCCCGTCCAGAGCAGGTAAAGAATGTACGGCGCCGCCAGCAGTCGCGCGGCGGTCAGGAGATTGGGAAGATGCTTCAACCAGCGTTCAGGATATCGTCTTAGGACACGAGCGCGTGTGCCACGCGACCGGCGAGCTGATCGAAGCTGAGGATCTCGTAAAGGGTGGGATCGTTCATGATGCGGTTGACCAGTGCGAAATGCATGGCGTGTCCTGCTTTTTCCGCGATCACGTGTCCTAGCAGTGGCTTTCCGATCAACGCAAGGTCTCCGATCAGATCCAGCGCTTTGTGCCGGCAGCATTCATCGGGGAAGCGCAGGCCGCCCTCATTTAAGATCGAAGTTCGGTTGAAGCAAACGGCGTTATCGAGCGACGCACCGCGGATCAATCCCATGTTGCGCATCTGGTCCAGCTCGTATTCGAATCCGAAGGTTCGCGCCGGGGCGATTTCGGCCGCATAGCGTTCGGGAGTCACCTCGATTTCAAGCGTCTGCCGCTCAACCAATGGGTGCGGGAAATAAACTTCGCAGGTGAGCAGGAAACGGTCCGAGGGCAGAATCGTGATGCGCTTGCCGCCGCCTTCCACCGAGACGGGCCGCCGGATGCGCAGATAGCGCCGGTGCTTGCGGTATTCGCGGATCCCCGCGCTGCGGATCAGCTCGACAAACGGCTGCCCGCTGCCATCCAGAATCGGTACTTCCAGGTTGTCGATCTCGACATATGCGTTGTCCACGCTCATGCTGTAAAACACGCTCAGCAAGTGTTCCGTTGTAGAAATCAAAACGCCCTGGCGCATCAGGCTGGTGGCGTAGCTGACTTTCTGGACGTGCCGCCAGCTAGCGGGAATCTGGAAGCCGTCCAGGTCGCTGCGAACAAAGACAATACCGGTTGAAGGAGGCGCTGGAAGAATGCGAATACGAACCGGAACACCCGAGTGAAGCCCCACGCCCGAGGCTTCGACGGGCCGTTGGACCGTCGTCTCAAATCTCAGAAATGTTGTCTCCTGCCCATTCCAAAAACCTTGCATCCATACGTACTGACGACATTGTAACAGTCAGGAGTACGTGGTCGCTAGCTTTCTGAAAGAAAAAGACTTGTTGATGCTGTACCGTGTCTTTTGAGCCACACTCCTAGTATTTTTGTGGCAAATTCGCAATTTCCAGCGGGGCTCATATACCATAAGGAAGGTGCCGCGTCTCTTCCTGATTGATTCCTTTGGGTTCATTTTCCGGGCCTATCATGCTCGAGCCCGTTCAGGAGCCCCTCCCATGCGCACTGGAGCGGGGTTTTCCACAGAAGCGGTGTACATTTTCCACAACATGGTTCGGAAGCTCCGAACTCAGTACAAACCTGACTACCTAGCCGCCATTTTCGAAAGCGAAGGTCCCACCTTCCGTGACGAGGTCTTCGAAGCATATAAGGCTACCCGTACCGAGACTCCTCCCGATCTCCTGGAGCAGATTCCTTGGATTCGCAAGATCCTCGACGCGATGCGGATTCCGGTGCTCGAATATCCGAATTTTGAAGCGGACGACGTGATCGGCACGCTGGCCCGCCGGAGCGTCCAGCAGGGCCTAGACGTGGTGATCATTTCCAGCGACAAGGACATGCTCCAACTGGTGAACGATCATGTTTGCATGATCAACCCTATGAAGGATGATCTGTGCTATGACGCCGCGGAAACCGAAAAGTACATGGGCGTGCATCCGGATCAAGTGGCAGACCTGCTCGCACTGAAGGGCGATTCGGTGGACAATATTCCGGGCGCTCCAGGCATCGGCGATAAGGGCGCGCGCGATCTGATCGTACGGTTCGGCTCGGTGGAGAACGCGATGGAGCACGCGGCTGAAGTCGAGCGCAAGACGTATCGTGAGAGTCTGCAAAACTATCGCGAGCAGATTCTGCTGAGCAAACGTCTCGCGACCATCCACACCGATGTGCCGATTGAGGTTTCGTTAGCGTCGCTGGCCGCGAGCGAGATGGACACCGACGCCTTGCGCGAAATGTATCGCACGCTGGAGTTTTCGAGCCTGCTGCGCGATCTGGCTCCTGCCGCAGAAGCTCCCCGGCAGCGCGACTACCAACAACTCGAGTCGAGAGCCGAACTGGAAGCTTGGTTGAAGATGCTTCCCGCCGATGCTCCCGTGGCCGTTGCCGTGGGTGAGGTGATGGAGCAGCCGGTGATGGGATTTTCCGCGAACTCGGGCGTTGCCCGGTCTTTGACGCTGGACAAGATCCCGGAGCGGGTATCCGTCGGCCATGATATCAAGGCTCTGATCCGGCACTTCGGCGACGCTCCGGGTCTGCATCACGACACACTGCTCTACGGGTTCCTGCTGGCGGCCGATCCCGGCGCATCGGACCTGGCGAAACTCTCGGAGCGATACCTGGAGCGCCCGCTCGATGCTGATCCCGCAGCGCAGGCCGATACCATCCTGTCGCTGTATCATACTCTCCGGCCGCAGGTCGAATCCCAGAAGCTTGCCGAGGTATATGAAACCATCGATCTTCCTCTGATCCGGGTGCTCGCGCGAATGGAGGAGATCGGGATCCGTGTCGATCCTGTTCAACTCGGTCACATGAGCGGGCGCATGGAGGAAGAAATCGCGCGTCTTTCGGGAGAGATCTTTGCGATCGCCGGTAAGACCTTCAATATCAGCTCGCCGCAGCAACTGGGCAAAGTTTTGTTCGAAGATCTGAACCTGCCAGCTCCGACGAAGATGGGCAAGGGAAAAGTGATCTCGACCGCTGCGGACGTGCTGGAGGACCTTGCCGAGGAGCACGAGATCGCCAGCAAAGTGTTGGAGCACCGCCAGCTCTCGAAGCTCAAGGGAACCTACGCCGACGCTCTTCCGCTCCTGATTGACCCAGTGACGGGCCGCGTGCACACTACCTTTAACCAGGCCGGCGCGGCCACCGGGCGGCTGTCGTCCTCGAATCCCAACCTCCAGAACATCCCGATTCGTACGGAGCTGGGTCGCGAGATCCGCGCCGCTTTCGTTCCCGAGCCCGGCTGGAAGCTGATCGTCGCTGATTATTCGCAGATCGAGCTGCGCCTGCTTGCGCACATGTCTCACGATCCGGTGCTGATGGAAGCGTTCCGCAACGGCGAGGATATTCATACGCGCACGGCTGCCGAAGTCATGGGGATTCCTCCCCTGATGATTACACCCGAGCAGCGCCGCAATGCGAAAGCCGTCAACTTCGGAATCGTCTACGGGCAGACGCCATTTGGATTGTCGAAGTCGCTCGGCATCGACCGTAAGGAAGCCGAACTCTACATCCGCGCCTATTTCGAGCGCTATGCGGGCGTGCGCCGGTTCATCGACAACACCATCGCGGAAGTTCGCCGCACCGGAATGGCCATGAGTCTCTTCGGACGGCGCCGCCCGATTCCCGATATGAACAGCCGCAATCCCGCGGCTCGCAACTTCGCCGAACGTACGGCGGTGAACACTCCCCTGCAAGGCACCGCGGCCGATATGATTAAGCTGGCGATGATCCGGATCGCGGAGAAACTGCGTGGCAGGGAAACCCGAATGCTGCTGCAGGTCCACGACGAACTGGTGTTCGAGGCTCCGCCGGGCGAGATCGATGAGATCCGATTTATGGTGAAAACAGAGATGGAGAACGTGCGCAAGCTCGATGTGCCTATGGTGGTCGACGTCGGCGTCGGAGACAACTGGCGGGACGCCAAATAGCGTTTCCATGGGACTGTTCCGATCTCGCCGCGTTTTATTCGTATTCCTCGGTCTGTACGCCGCCACTCTGATCCTGTTGATCCCGGGGAAGCCCCTGTGGATGGATGAGATCATCGACCTCAGTGGGGTTCGCGGTGCGGATTTACGTGGCGTGCTCGCGTTTGTCCCCCGCAACGCCGGCGGAGTCCCGCTTGGGTACTTGGTCGATTTCTGGATGATCCGGTTATTCGGCTATTCGGTCTTCGTCGTCCGGCTGCCGTCGGTTGTGTTCACGGTGCTGACGTGCGCGGGCGTCTACATCCTCGCGCGCCAGACCAGGTTGCGTATGCCCCTGTTAGCTGTGATCCTGTACGCAGTCTCTCCACTAACCCTTCGGTACGCGCTGGAGGCGAGACCGTACGCGCAGGCCGCGTGCTGGAGCGTGTTTTCCGCGGTGGTATTTCTCGCGCTAATTCGCCAGCCGACTTTCGGGAAAGCGGCTGGATACGGTGCGCTGGTTGCGGCCGGATTATTCGCCCAGCCGTACAGTATCTTTGTTCCGGTGGCGCATTTGATCTGGCTTCTGTTCACCCCTTCGGTGCAGAAAAAATCCCGCACAATCTTATTCGCTGGAACGGCCGTGGCGCTGGCCTCGCTCGCGTTTCTTCCCTGGTATTTCAAGGCCCAAGCGGTCTGGCAGGGCGCAGTCAACTCCGGCGCGCGGTTTATGGTCTCAGCCCGAGATCTCCTGGTGATTCCCCATGAACTGATGGGCACCGGCTTCGTCGGCGCCGCATTCACCGCTATCGCGATCGTGGTGGCGCTTGGGAGGTCGTCCTGGTATAAGGACGAAAAGATCTTCTGGGCGCACTACGCGGCGATTCCTCTGCTCCTGGTGCCGGCGGCGGATGCCTACTTCGGATATTTTCTGGCCGCGCGGCAAATGATCTTCGTGCTGGTTCCGATCAGCGTGCTGCTGGTCGCGTGTGCGGAAGTACGGTGGGCTTGGCTGCTTCCTGTCGCGTTGTGCGTCGCGATGGTATATGAGGACGTTCGCTGGACCCGCCGCCCCGGCGAAGGCTGGCAGGTCGCAGCAGGACAACTGGAGGCCGCGGACTGTTCGATCTTCGTGCCCTCCGGCGCCCGGACCATGTATGTCTTCTTCGAACCGCAACTCCGTGAGTGCGATGAAAATATTTTAACGACTGCCGGGACGGTCGGACTCGCTCTCAGTCCCGATCAGTACGAATCCGTCTATGCCGGCGCTCGGCAGAAGTTGAATCAGGCCGGATTCCGGAAGGTGGCTGACCCTCGTGCCGCCAATCCGCGCATCGAACTTTATGGGCGGTGAGGTTATTGAGCCGGGGGCGGATTCCGGTTTATTATAAAGACATGAAGAGTTTGCTTGTGTTGGCGTCAGCCGTCTTTGTTTCCATGGTTCCGATGCATGCCCAGAGCCTCCCGGAAGGCACTGGAAAGAGCATTTTTGAGAACACTTGTGGAGGCTGTCACGGCGCCGACATCGTGATCGGCCAGACCGGTACCCGCGATGTCTGGCAGGATACTGTGGATTCCATGCGCAGCCGCGGCGCGCTCG
>Ga0070735_10004296_pt1 | contig 12073 bp, 6 predicted proteins | sample Coa_R1_FD_66443 | JGI IMG/M metagenome (GOLD analysis project Ga0070735, IMG submission 66443) | Surface soil microbial communities from Centralia Pennsylvania, which are recovering from an underground coalmine fire - Coalmine... | ecosystem: Environmental > Terrestrial > Soil > Unclassified ... | reverse complement strand
GATTGTTCGGTCTTGCGCAAGGTTGTGGAAGGCATCAATTCCTCTCGACACGGAAAGGATATCCAGTAACACCAAAGAACTGCATAAAGTCTGTCATCCTGACGAGGGTGCAGTTTGCCCGCCAAAGGACCCAGGTGAGCTGCGCGAAAGCGTCGCGGTTCTTGCGACGCAAATCAATCGCGCGTTTAGCTCGCTTCCTTACTGGCTCGCAGCAACCGAATACTATAGCAGCGCCCACCGGACCGAATTAATCAGATATTCATCATTCTGCAATCCCATTGCAACATCTCCGCAGTACCGTAAGGTCATCAAGTTGCCCTTCTAACCGGGAGGGTTTAGGGGGACAGTCTCGGGGGCTCCGGACTGTCCTTTTTGCTTTGCCGTCGCGTTTTGTGGAGTGTCGGCCAATTGGTTCATGTGGGGGACGGCCAATTGGTTGTGTTGGGATGGCCAACTGGGGTGGTGTGGAGATAGCCAACTGGGTGGTGTGGAGATGGCCAACTCGGTTGTGTGGGGACGGCCGCCCTCGGCCGTCCGCGGCGCGAAGCGCCGCAGGTTTTCAATTGTCGCCCTGAGGTGCCTTCTTTTGGCACCGAAGGATCCGCGCGATCCGCGCGATGCGCCGCTTTTTGTGCGGCGCAATAACGCGCGCTTGGATAGCTTCCTTATCCCCAACGACATGAATCCCCGAGCCCCCATCGTATAATTTCCTCAATGATCACCGTCTCCAAGGAGGACTATCTCAAGTCCATCCTCGAAGCTGAGACTGAGGGCGAAACGGTCATCTCCGCGCGCCTTGCCCACTTGTTGAAAGTCTCGCCGCCGGCCGTCACCATGGCGTTGCGCCGGCTCAGAAAAGACGGATTAGTACGCGTCGCGGCCAGCGGCGAAGTCTCTCTCTCTCCTACGGGACGCAGCATCGCCCGCAAGCTGACACTGCGCCATCATCTGATCGAACGCATGCTTTCCGAAATGTTCGGCATGGAATGGTGGAAGGTTCACGACGAAGCCGAGCGGCTGGAACATGCCGTCTCGCCGGATTTTGAAGCCAAACTTCTCGCGAAGTTGGGCGCCGACGCCGCCTGCCCGCACGGCAATCTGAGCGAGATCGAGAGTTCCGCCAGCCGTCGTCGCCGCGGACTGGTCCTGCTCGCCGACGCAGAACTGGATACGCACTACACCGTCAGTGGCATATACGAGCGCGACCGCGGCCTGCTCGAATTCCTCGAGCATCGCGGCATCCGTCCCGGCGCGAAGCTTAAGGTGCAGGAGCGCAACTACGATCAAACGTTGACGCTAACGACGCCCAAAGGAACGGTCTCTCTCGGTCCCGCTGCCTCTGAACGTGTCTGGCTCTCCCCCGCCGCGCGCGCCAAGCACTGATTGACTTCGAGTTGGAAAGCTTCATCGCACTCCCTCGACCAGGAATAGATCTGAGTGTTCCCGGTCGAAAGAATATGCGTAGGATTTTCCGTCGGCGGTCATCCGAACGGTTACGATCGCCGTCACTCCTGCTGAATCGCTGGGAGCGAGCGTCGTCACCAAATCTGTCTTCCCCGTAATAACGTCGAGCCGATAAACGGGCGCCGACGTCTTCTCATCGTGGTAGACATAAGCAAAGCGTCCGTCCGCGGACCACGTAATCCATGTATCTTCGGGCAACCAACCGGGAATGCCTCGCGGTTCGCCTCCCGAAATCGGATACAGTTCGCCCCTCCCGTTCGCGTCTCGGGCGAAAATGAACTTGCTATCGGGAGAAACAAGGTGTGACTCGAAATGGGATGCCTTTACCGTAATCAAAGGCGTTATGCTACGCGGCGTGCTGCCGGGTTGATCCACCATATACATCCGCCATCCGTGACCGTCGTCGCCCGCGAAATAAATGCCTCGGCCATCGGGCATGAATCCCTGAGACCCGAACTGTTCTATTCGAAAGTTCAGGGTCTGCGTTTCCCCCACCCCAGTAGGAATCAATGCAAGACGTCCCGCGCCTGCCGATGTGCCTTCGTCCGCTAACACCCGCGTTCCGTCGGGAGACAAAACAGGGTTCCACCATGCTCCGAGTTTCACTGCCGGCGTCCCGTCGGTTTTTCGCAGATAGGCGAGAGAAGAAGAGCCCGCCGCTGCTCCCCAATCGTCAAAGACGATTTCGGTACCGTCTGTCGAAATATCCCTCATGGCTGCGTAATCAAGCCAGGAGAGATCGCGCTCGCTCATATCGCCTGGTCCCTTGAAGTGCACGCCGCTACGCCATGATTCCTTCGACAGCAGAATGCGGCCATCTCGCGACACATCGTGCAGCCGGAGCATGCCGGGCAGGCGAAGAACCATTCGCTTCTTGCCGCTAAAGTCGAAGGCATAAATCGCGTCTGCCCAGCCCGCGCCTACAGTTGTTCCAACCCAGACCTCTGCTCCCGAGGGAGACCATGCCAACCCCTCAAAGCTGGTAAAAACCGCCGAGTGAAGCAGTTCTTTTCCGTCCCGGTCGACGGCCATCGCCCAGCCCGCATCGCCCTCGATGCCGGTAAATTCCGCGAACGCCACCGCGTTGCCACGCGGCGAGATTCGCAAGTATCCGAGCGCGTGGTCGCTCTGATAGATCACTTTCCCTCGGGGAAATTCCACTCGGTACTTTCCCGCCTCTTGGCGAATCACCGCCATCTCGGTGAAGTCGGCCGTCCAGGCAGCGGAAAGTGTGCCCTCTGCGACCTCCCGTGGTGAACCCCCGGCAACCGGAACCAACCCCAACGTGCCCTGGCAATTCCCGATGTATCGATCTTTGCAACCCAAAGAAATCGCAATCTCCGAAGGTGAAACTGCAAACAAGGTTGAGTTCACCAGATTCAGAGGTCGGGATTCTGGGCTGTCCGGCACGGTCGAATAGAGTTGCACGGGTTGGCCATTCCAGCTGGCGCTGTAATAGATCGAGCGGCCGTCGGGCGCAAACCGTGCCGCATAAACCAGTCCACGCTCGAACGTAAGTTGATGGTAGGAAGGCGGAGTCGCCGAGCCAGAGCGCCGTCCCAACATCCAGCTTCCGGCAGCAATGAGCGCAAGCACTAACGCTCCCGCAGCGAGTCCAACCCAGTTCCTCGGTTTGCGTTCGGCTGCGGTGATCGCCGCACCACTTCCACTCGAGGTATTTGCAGAAAGGCTCTCCAGATTGAATGCCAGATCGCGCGCTGATTGAAACCGCTGCAGCGGCTTCTTTTCCAGACACCGCCGGACAATCCGGTCCATCGCGGGAGAGATCGGCTTGCCCGTCTGGCTCAGTTCCGGCGGATCTTCCTTCAGAATCGCGGTCATCGTCTCGGCCGAAGTGTCACGGCGGAATGCCCGCTGACCCGAGAACATCTCGTAGAGAATCGCCCCTAACGCAAAGATGTCCGACCGGGCATCCGCAGCCTCCCCTTTCACCTGCTCTGGAGACATGTAGCCAACCGTCCCCAGCACAACTCCAGCTGAAGTCGGCTCGGCATCAATCGTTGCTCCTTCATCCCCTGTCCGGACCAGCTTCGCCAAGCCGAAGTCGAGAACTTTGACTCGCCCGTCGCGTGTGATGAAGATGTTTTCCGGTTTCAGATCCCGGTGAACGATTCCCTTGTCATGTGCCGCGGCCAGGCCTTGAGCGATCTCGGTTCCATACTGCACCGCCCGCCGCAACGGCAGCGCCCCTCCGCTCAACTCCTCGCGCAGCGTCTGTCCTTCCAGGCACTCCGAAACCAGGTACGGCGCACCGTCGTGCGTCCCAATGTCATGAATCGCAAGGATGTTCGGATGGTTCAGAGCAGCGATGGCCCGCGCTTCAGTTTCAAATCGCCGCAAGCGGTCAGCGTCTTTCGCCAGCGCGGCCGGTAAAACCTTGATCGCTACTTCGCGCCCCAGCCGCGAATCGCGCGCGCGATACACTTCGCCCATGCCGCCCGCGCCCAGCGGAGATTGGATTTCATACGGACCGATCTTCGTGCCAGAGGTCAACCCCACAGTGGCCAGCATTATATTCCACACGCCTTGCGGCGATATTCAGCCGGCGTCGTCTCGGCGGCACCTGGGTACCCAACAGCAGCTTCCTCCGCCCTCGCTGTCGCCCGCGGTCGGAATCACAACGTGATGTTCGCGTTCGACTTTGTCATTCCGACGAGCCGCACAGCGGCGACGGAGGAATCTGCTGCCGTCGGCGGCATCGAAGCTGCGTGCTATCTCTGTGCTGCTTGGGCCAGAAGTGGAGATTTGATTTCCGAAAAGGTCTAGGCGTCCCCTCCACCCGCGGTTTTCAAACGATCCGAACACCAGCCGCGAAGGGGCGAAGCAACCGCCATCCTCTCTTTCGCTATCGTAAAACATAGTTAACTATAGTTTACTTCCTGTTATATACTTGTGCTAACTAGCGACACACTGGGGGCTGCGCTGCCAACCGCGTCTGAATGATCGACCCGAAAACATTGCCGAAGCCGCGCGGAAGTGTACCTTCCGACCTCGTTCCGCGTTCTGCCGAGCTTGTCCTCACTCACGAGGACATTGACCGCGCCCACGATCGCGAGCGCGTCTGGGAAACTCGCGCCAAGCGTGGCGTATGGTCCCGCGCCCGCTTGTTGTGGCTCCTGATCGGCCCCGGCATTCTGGTCATGCTCGGCGAGAACGATGGCCCCAGCATGCTCTCGTATGCGGCCACCGGAGCGCGCTTCGGCATCGGTTTTTTTCTTCCTTTCGTCGTACTCACCTTCCTCATTGCGTGCGTCGTTCAGGAAATGACGGTTCGCCTCGGTGCCGCTACCCATCGCGGCCATGCCGAACTGATCTTCGATCGCTATGGGCCATTCTGGGGATGGTTCTCGATGGCCGATTTGATGCTCGGTAATTTCCTCACTCTGGTCACCGAGTTCATCGCCATTCGCGCCGGTCTTGGATACTTCGGAGTGCCGCCTTTCGTCGCCGTATCCGCCGCCTGGCTCGTCCTTTTCGCTGCCCTCATGGCGCACCGTTACTGGACTTGGGAGCGCGTCACCCTCGTCGCCGCTTTGTGCAATCTCATTTTTGTGCCTGTTGCTCTCCTCACCCATCCACATTGGGGTGCGATCGGCACAGCTATGTTTACCTGGAAGCCGTTGCCCGGCGGTCTCACGCAGGAAACCGTCCTTATCCTCCTCGCTGACATCGGAGCCACCGTGACTCCGTGGATGCTTTTCTTCCAGCAAAGTGCCATCGCCGACAAAGGACTCACCACGCACGATATCCGCTTCGGTCGCATCGATACCCTTCTGGGTGGAGCATTGGCCGCCCTTGCAGCCCTCGCGACAATCATTGCCGCAGCGCCGTTGTTTACCCACGGCATGAGTGCCGGAAACTTTGAAGCCGCCGAGTTTGCCCAGGCATTGCGGCCCTTCGTCGGAAAATGGGGCTCGGCCTTGTTCGCACTCGGGATGTTCGAAGCCGGCATGGTCGCCGCCGTCACCATCTCGACTTCTTCGGCCTACGCCTTCGGCGAAGTCGCCCATCGCCCGCACAGTCTGAATCTTCCGTTCCAGCAGGGAAAGTCGTTTTACTTAGTCCTCATCCTTGAAGCCGCCGCCGCCGCTGGTCTGGTCCTGATTCCGGGCATCCCGCTTGTCTACATTGTTCTTGTCGTAAATGTAATTGCCGTACTCGCCATGCCACCCGCGCTACTTTTCCTGTATATGTTGGTCAACGATCGCGAAATCATGGGCGATCTCGTCAGCCCGTTGTGGGCTAACATCCTCGCGCTCGGCGTCGTTGTCGTCTTGATTGCAGCAGGCATCTTGTTCGGCATCAGCGTGATCTCTCCTCACGCTCTTGCACTCATAGGAGGCAGATAAGATGGAGGATCCTGAGGTTGTTCAATTGAAGCGCGACGATCTCGCTTATATCGTTGCCGCTCTTGAACCCGATCAACTCATTTCTGCCAAGCAGCACCAGCATTGTCCCCGCCGCAACCTCACCATTCTGGAAAAAAACTTATTCTGGCTTCTGCGGGTCTACCTCGTATTCATGCTTGGAGTCGTGATCTATCAGATAGCTACGACTGTGAAGTAGTCCCCGCTGATCCTCCGTGCCCCCTGTGGTGAGAGTTTTCCTATCCCGCTGCAAGGCATTAAACTAATAAGTTCATTCGGATGCAGCCTGTTCGCAGAGATCATCCTTCCAGGGAAGGTTTATATGTCCTTAAACAGCTTCAACTCGCGTTCCATTCTCAAAGTCGGGAACATAGAATACGAAATCTACCGCCTCGACGTCCTCGATAAGACAGGCATCTCGACGAAGCATCTGCCTTTCTCGCTCCGCATCCTGCTTGAGAACCTGCTGCGCACTGAAGACGGCCGCAACGTGACCAAAGAAGAAGTGCGCGCGCTCGCGAAATGGAACGGCAAGTCGAAACCCGAGAAGGAAATTGCATTCACGCCCAGCCGCGTCCTTTTGCAGGATTTCACCGGAGTTCCCTGCGTCGTCGACCTCGCCGCGATGCGCGATGCCATGAAGCAGCTCGGCGGAGATCCCGCGCTCATCAATCCGCTGCAACCGGTCGAGTTGGTGATCGATCACTCGGTGCAGGTCGACGAATTCGGCACTTCCAATGCTTTCGACATGAACGCCCTGCTGGAGTTTCAACGCAACAAAGAGCGTTACTCCTTCCTCCGTTGGGGCCAAACCGGATTCCGCAATCTCGCCATCGTTCCTCCCGACACCGGCATCGTCCACCAGGTCAATCTCGAATACCTCGCGCGCGTTGTCTTCGTCCACGAGTCTCCGGGAAAGCGGGTCGCCTACCCCGACACCCTGGTCGGCACGGATAGTCACACAACCATGGTGAATGGGTTGGGGGTTTTGGGGTGGGGCGTGGGTGGAATTGAAGCCGAAGCCGCGATGCTCGGGCAGCCTGTCTCGATGCTGATTCCGCTGGTGGTGGGAGTGAAACTGAGCGGGAGATTGCGCGAAGGAGCGACCGCTACCGATCTTGTGCTCACCGTGACAGAAATGTTGCGCAAGCATGGCGTGGTTGGAAAGTTTGTCGAGTACTTTGGGCCGGGCTTGCGGGATCTGCCTCTGGCAGATCGCGCGACCATTGCAAACATGTCTCCAGAGTATGGAGCGACGTGCGGAATTTTCCCGATCGACAAAGAGACATTGAAATATCTGCGGCTCACCGGGCGTAGCGAAGAACAGATCACACTGGTCGAGACCTATGCCCGCGAGCAGGGATTGTTCCACGACGAAAAAACTCCTGAAGCGGAGTACTCGGAATTGCTCTCCCTCGATCTCGCAACAGTCGAGCCATCGCTGGCCGGGCCGAAGCGTCCGCAGGATCGCGTTGTTCTTTCGCAAGCAGGAGAATCTTTCAACAAGGCACTGCCCTCGTTGATCAAACCGAAGAGCGCGGCGAAAACTGCAAACCCGTCCGTAGCAGCGGCGAATAGTGCGCGCTGGGAGCAGGAGGGCGGAAGCCCCGCCGCGGTTGGAGTTGAAGATCCGAATGTGCACGAGCATGTTCCGGCTTCGGTGAAAGATTCGCTGAAACACGGCAGTGTAGTGATCGCGGCCATTACATCTTGCACGAACACTTCGAATCCATCGGTGCTGATTGGCGCCGGATTGCTGGCGAAGAAAGCCGTCGAAAAGGGATTGACGGTTCCGGCATGGGTGAAGACCTCGTTGGCTCCCGGCTCGAAAGTCGTGCGTGACTATCTGGAGCACGCGGGACTGATGCCATATCTCGAGAAGCTGAAGTTTCATCTTGTCGGCTATGGATGTACAACCTGCATCGGCAACTCTGGGCCGCTGCCGGAAGAAGTTTCGAAGGCCATCGACGAAAAAGAGTTGGTGGTCGCCTCGGTGCTTTCCGGCAATCGCAACTTTGAAGGCCGCATCAATTCAGAAGTGCGCGCGAATTATCTGATGTCTCCGCCGCTCGTCGTTGCCTTTGCGCTCGCCGGACGAATCGACGTCGACATGCGCAAGGATCCGCTGGGCAAGGGAAAAGATGGGCAGCCCGTCTATCTCGCCGACATCTGGCCGACCTCGCGAGAAGTCGAAGAGGCGATGCAGCATTCGATTACCTCGGAGATGTTCTCGAAGTCGTACGCCGAGGTCTTTCAAGGAGACGAGCGGTGGCGCGGCCTTTCGATTCCGAAAGGCCAGACGTACACGTGGGAGCGGGATTCGACCTACATCCGGCGCGCGCCTTACTTCGATGAAATGGCGGTAAAACCCTCGCCCGTGCAGGAGATCAGGAAGGCTCGCGTGCTGGCGGTGCTTGGCGACAGCGTTACCACCGACCACATTTCTCCGGCGGGCTCGATCAAGAAAGACAGTCCGGCAGGAAAATATCTGCAGGAGAATGGCGTAAAGCCGGCGGATTTCAACTCCTATGGATCGCGCCGCGGCAATCATGAAGTCATGGTGCGCGGCACATTTGCCAATGTTCGTCTGCGCAACAAACTGGTCCAGACCGAAGGGGGATTCACCCGTCATCTGCCGACGAATACCGAGATGTCGATCTTTGATGCGTCCGAACAATATCGCGCGGATGGAACACCGCTGGTGATTCTCGCAGGCAAAGAGTACGGCTCGGGATCTTCGCGCGACTGGGCGGCGAAAGGCCCGGCGCTGCTGGGCGTGCGCGCGGTCATCGCGGAAAGCTACGAACGTATTCATCGATCCAACCTCGTGGGTATGGGCATTCTTCCGCTGCAATTCCCAGCGGGCGAGAACGCCGAATCTTTCAAGCTGACGGGAGAAGAAGTATTCGAGATCACCGGCATCCGGAACGTAGTCGAGAACTTTGCCGCCGGAAGCTTGGTGAAAGTCAAAGCAAAAGCGAAGGGCGGAGAGCCCATCGAGTTCGAAGCGCTGGTGCGCATCGATACTCCGCAGGAAGCGTTGTACTACGCGAACGGCGGGATTCTGCAGTATGTGCTACGGCAGTTGCTGGCGACGAAGAAGGAAGTAGTGGGTGTGTAGGTATCTCGAGCTTAGTCGTTGCGTGGAAACAATCCCGTCCACTTGTTGTGATCGGCGTGCAAGAGCGGAATGGTGTTGTTCGGAGGGCGGTGCTGGAAAATAACCACGAAACCGCAGTCACCGAACCCATTGGGTCATTTTTGTCGGCGATCTTTCCGTAGTGGAGGAGTTTTGCACGGTCCTCTTGCGTGAAATGTCTGCACTTCTCTGAGAATATGTTGTCGGAGTCATGTAAGTGGTGCGCTGGCAGTGGCGACATCGCTGTTTCGGAAATGATGCGGGTTTGCGCCCATCCCCGAAAAACACGAAAGGCGCGACCTGGGGCCGCGCCTTTGCCATGAATTTCTCTGTATATATCCAGAATAGCAAATTGGACAGGGTAAACCGGAAAGGATTCGGAAGTATATATTTCCAATGTTTGCAGTAGTTTAGCCTCAATTTCGTCTTTTAGGCCTATTGACAAGATTTCAGCAAATCGGCCCTCCGGCCCTGTCCACGAGCTCATGAGGAGTTTATTGCGCGCCCGGCGCGGGACGCCGTACTGGGCAACACAACGGTCACAACAACACGTCCTCACACGTAAATGTTTGTCACGCTGGTTGATAGTCGGCAATTCTTGGGTGTATTGTTCTACCCACAAAAATCCATTCTGGGTTCCTCCTCTGCTGCAGGGCCCCAAAGCCAGGTGCGAAATGAAGCGATTACACCGCGATTTCGAGTTTTGCCATTTGCCTTACGCACTATCTCTGGTTGTCGTGCTATTGCTCGGTGCATCTCTGGGCTTGGCACAAACCACGGTAGGCACTGGCAGCATCGTCGGGACGGTTTCGGATCCGTCGGGTGCTGTCGTCAGCGGGGCAAGAGTCACGATCACCAATGTCGCGACGGGGCAAGTCGTCAGCCTCACGACGAACGCTGCTGGCGCCTATAACTCGGGTGCTCTCATTCCCGGAAGGTACGCAACGCGGATCGCGGTGAAGGGCTTCCAGCAATCGGAAGTGACTCTCAACGTATTGGTGGGAAACACAGCGAATGGGAACGTCCAGTTGCAGGTCGGACAGGAAAGTCAGATCGTCGAAGTGCAAGGCGCAGCGGTACAGGTGAACACCGAACAGGCGATTGTGCAGGGAGTGTTGAGCTCGGAGCAGATTGAAAACCTGCCGGTGAACGGCCGCAACTTTCTGGACCTGGCGCAATTGGAGCCAGGAGTGCAGATTCAGGACGGACAGACCTTCGATCCGACGAAGGCAGGGTATTCGTCCATATCGTTCGGAGGCCGTTTCGGGCGCACGGCGCGCATTGAAGTCGACGGCGTGGACGTTTCGGATGAAACCGTGGGAACGACGACGATGGATATTCCGGCGAGCGGTATTCAGGAGTTTCAGCTCAGCCAATCCAGTCTCGATCTTTCGAATGAGCTGACGTCATCGGGCGCGGTCAACGTGACCACGCGCTCGGGGACGAATGCGATTCACGGAGAAGCGTTCGGATTGTTCCGCGACAGCTCGATGGCCGCGGCATTGCCGACGCCTCCGGGAATTGCGGCGCCATTTCAGCGTTCGCAATATGGCGGACGAGCGGGTGGGCCCATCAAGAAAGACAAGCTGTTTTACTTTCTCGACGGCGAACGAACCTTTCAGCATGAAGTGGCACCGGTGGTGGTCGGCGCCCCGTTCACGGCGCTTTCTGGAACATTCGCGTCTCCATTCATCGAAGACAATCTGATGGGGAAGCTCGACTATCAGATCACGAAGTCGCTCCATGGATTCTACCGGTTCAGCTATTTCAAGAATTCTCTGCTGGCGAATGCCGGGCTGGGATTCTCAGTGTACGACAACAAAGACATCACGCGGTCGCACGTGGGGGGACTGGATTTCAACACCGGCCCGTACACGCATAGCATCCGGTTCGAGTATCTGAAATTCCAGAACCAGATAGTCGACGCGACACGCGGCACAACGCTGCCGTTTGCCAACTACCCGGTCGAGATCCAGATGGGCAGCACAGGGCTGGTGACCGGTCCCAACTATCTGGCACCCCAGACGACTTTGCAGAGCGACCGGCAGATCAAGTACGACGGCAGCCGGACGCTGGGATCACACATCATCCGCTATGGATTCGGTTTCAACCGGCTGACGGGCGGCGGACTGGCGGCATTTCAGAGTATTGCGCCGTATCTGATCACGAACACTGGATCCGGACCGAATTCAGAGCAAGCGTTTGCAGCCACGAATCCGTTTGGTCCCGGCGGAGCTTCGAATCCGCTGAATTATCCGGTGGAGTACGTCTACCTTGGGAACGGCTTGGGATACTCCAGCACATCTCCGGCATTTGGCTTCCCGGCAGGAGGAATCACCGACAACCGGATCGGCGCATATCTGGGTGATGGATGGAAGATTCGAAAAAATCTGACGTTGACATACGGATTGCGTTATGTGCGCGATTCGAATCGGAGTGACAGTTATCTTCCAACAATTCCAGAACTCAACGCGGCGTTGCCGGGACTGGGTAACAAAGTCGAGCAGCCGAATTTGAATCTCGCTCCGCAAATGGGCATTGCCTGGGATCCCAAGGGGAATGGCAAGATGTCGATCCGCGCGGGCATCGGATTGTTCTACGAGAATGCGATCTGGAACAACGTAGCTTTCGATGCACCCGGACGGCAGAAGACGGGGGCGTTCGGGCAGTTCCCGACAGCATGCAACGGATCGAACACACCGCTCCCTGTGATCGCAACTGCCGGCCAGCTTCCTATGGCAACCTTTTGCGGCACGAGTTCGGGCGGTTTAGTAGCGATCGGATCAGTGGCGAATCAGATCGAAGCCTACCAGCAGCTATATCAATCGCTGTCGCCGTTCAACACGACTACGCCAAACCCTAATTACACGGGGTCTCTTCTAGACCAGGGGTATGGCTTCGGCACGGGCGCGTCGATGTTCGATCCGAATTACCGAAGCCCGCGGTCGGTGCAGATGAACATCGGAATTCAGCATGAGTTCAAGCCAGGTGTGGTGTTCAGTGCCGACTTTGTGCGGAACGTGCAAACGCATTATCTGCTGGGCATCGACGAGAATCATGCGGGAGACGTCAACTACTTCAA
>Ga0070735_10004294_pt1 | contig 12077 bp, 13 predicted proteins | sample Coa_R1_FD_66443 | JGI IMG/M metagenome (GOLD analysis project Ga0070735, IMG submission 66443) | Surface soil microbial communities from Centralia Pennsylvania, which are recovering from an underground coalmine fire - Coalmine... | ecosystem: Environmental > Terrestrial > Soil > Unclassified ... | reverse complement strand
CGTGATCGGGGCCGCCCCCGACCCGATGTCCCGTCAGTTGATCGATGCGGTCCTGGGTCGTCCGATCACGCTCGCCAGTGAGCGCAAGGCGGTCCCGATCTCAAAAGAGGATCTGGCGCGGTTCGCGGGCGTCTACGACCTCGGTCCGACGCTTTCATTGACGATTGCCGTCGCGGGTGACGGCCTGACCAGCCAGATCAATGGGCAACCAGCAGCAGGCCTGATGTACCAGGGAATTCAAGACGGCCATCCGCGGTTCTACCTGCCGCCATTGAACTTTGAGATCGAGTTCGTTCCAACTGCGGACGGCTCCGTTGCCTCGCTGGTTGTGCACCGGAACTGGGGTGACATGCCGGGAAAACGACACTGAACCGCGTGACGGCTTACCGGCGAGCAATACAATCACGTGCACTTCCGCTCCCGGCCGCCTGCCGCCCCATGGATGGAGATCTGCGGCGAACTCACCTTTTCGACCCAATGCGGCCAGCTGTGATTTCCACAACGATGGTCCAACACCATGTGAAGAAGCCAAGCGGCGAATTTTCATTGACTCTGGCTTCAATGGCAGCTATATTTTACCGTGCGGTTAATTAACCATCTCGTGTATTACACATGCATACTGATTCGCTAAGCATCACGTTTGCCGCGCTCGCTGATCCAACCCGTCGCGCCATTCTTGCGCGGCTTGCACAGGGAGGGACTTCGGTCACCGAGCTTGCGAAGCCATTCTCGATAAGCCCGTCAGCCGTAACGAAGCACCTTAAGGTGTTGCAGCACGCCAAACTAATCACGCAAGGTCGCCAAGCGCAATGGCGGCCCTGCCAACTAAATGCCGCGCCGTTGAATGAAGCTGCCGACTTTATCGGCCAATATCGCCAGCATTGGGAACAAAGCCTCGATCGCCTAGATGCTTATGTCCAAAACCTTCAATCCGTAAAGACAAAAAGTTCAGGAAAGAAAAAATAAAGTGGCGAACAGTGCAGATACCAAGGACCGCGAAATCATCATGTCTCGTCTGATAGACGCTCCACGCGATTTGGTATGGGAGGCGATGACTAAACCTGAACATGTTGTGCATTGGTGGGGTCCAAATGGTTTCACCAACACGCTGGAGAAATTGGATTTTCGCGTGGGAGGTGAGTGGCACCATGTCATGCACGGGCCGGATGGAAGGGACTATCCGAGCCGCAGCGTCTATACCGCGATCGAGAAACCTCACCGTATCGAGTTTTGCACCGGCGGCACATACAAGGGCGATCCGAAGGCGATGTTTGAGGCTATCTGGACGTTCGAGGCGGTGGCTGCGCAGACTAAAGTGACGATTCATCTGCTTTTTCCCAATGCGCAAGCACGCAATATGGCAGTGGAAAAAATCGGTGCGATTGAAGGGGGCAACCAAACCCTGGCGCGCCTTGCCAACTACGTGATCAAAATTTAATCAAGGCGAATATCGTGAGAAAGATCGTTTCATTTGTACATCTGTCGCTGGATGGCTTTGTTGCTTCTACCGCGAAGGGCTCGGCCGGACTAGGCTGGATAAGTAGAAGCGCCGATCTATTTGAATACGTGGAGAAACGGATCCAGCAGACGGACACCGCGTTATATGGGCGTACGACCTTCGAGATGATGGAATCGTACTGGCCAACCGCTGCCGATAAGCCCGATGCCAGCCCGCATGATCACGAGCATTCACGCTGGTATAAATCCGCCCGCAAAGTGGTGCTGTCCAAAACTCTGTTGGAGAAAAATCACGCTAATACGAAAATCATCAGTAGCAATTTGAGCGATGAAATTAACAAGCTCAAGCACAGCTCGGGCAGCGAAATCCTGATTTTTGGCAGCCCTTCCGCCACTCATGCGCTGATGGCGGAAGATCTCATCGACGGGTACTGGTTGTTTGTCAATCCGATATTGTTGGGGCAAGGTTTTCCCTTGTTCAAAAACATCAATGACCAAACCGCACTTACTTTGGTGAACACCAATATTTTTCCATCGGGCGTGGTGTGCCTGCAATACGACGTGAAACGAAATTAATACTGCAAAGTTCTGATATTCAGCGGCGGTGCAATGGCTATTCCGTTGTCCCCCTTGGGCCAGTAATTTAGGTGCCCCACTGACCGCAATTGGCCGACAGCGGGCAAGGCGGTGAGCTGGCGCTTTCGACCCCTAAGCGGACGCTCAGACTGCTCCGGGACCCACCAACGTATTGAGGCAGAGCCGAAACGTCTCGACCGTGAATTGTTTACCGCCGGGAGACAGGATGTTTCTGGAGTCTTCTCGTGTGAATCCTGTTTGCGTTGCGTGCCGCTGCAGTTCTTCGTGCGACAGAAGATGCATTCCCGGCCCCAGCAGTCGCAGACTGGTATACGGGGAGGGAGAAACTTCAGGTAGTGTCCTGTGGGGCACCTGGGATAGCACGGCAAGGACTCCGTTTGGGTTGCAATGGCGCCGTAGGACGCTCATCGTTCGGGCTACATCGACATACTCGAAAACCAGAGCGGCGTATATGAAATCGACCGGCTCAAAAAGCCATGCGGATGTTTGAATATCCGCGACTAGCAGTTCGAGCCCTGGGACGTGCCCAGCGTAGCGCCGCCGTGCCTCTTCGATATATTGCGGATTGATGTCGACCCCGACCACCCGGCTCACGCTGGTGTCGATAAGGCGTTCGAAGCCGTTTCCTCCTGCGCAGCCGAGGATCGCGACGCTGGACGGAGCGTACTTCCTGACGAGGATATCCAACTGCTCGGCAATCAGCTGCGACTGACCGATTGCCGGCAGTGCCATGTGCGCTTCATAGTCTCCGAGAGGAATGTCGAGCCAGGGATTGCGCACTATGGGTCGTTCCGGTCGGAAGATGAGGCAGCCTTCCTGAAAATCTCTGCTGTCATGCTATCGCTTGCGCAGATGAGCCTGGTGGCACCCCGATGCCGACTCAATGCAAGCCCAGGACTGCAGCCGCAGCGCAGCAGTGTGCTATCAGAATGGCCGCCGTAGAATGAATACGCAAGGGCATTGAACAGCAACCAAGAACATCCAGGGGAGGATCCCATGGAAATTCGTTGTTCGTCAGCCAGCCACAAGCCGCTCGTTCTGATCGCCTTGACAGCGTGGATTGTAATCGCGACAGCACCTTCTCACGCCGCAACCGGTACAACATGGTGGGTCGCCAATAAAGGTCTGGACAGCCCCTCCTGTGGAGTTCGAAGTAAACCGTGCCGGTCCATTAGCGCAGCCATCGAGAAAGCATCGGACGGCGATGTGATTGAGGTGGGCGCCGGCCTGTATGGGGACCTGAATGGCGACGGCGCATTTACCGCCCCCGGCGAGGAGCATTTCAACGAGAACGAGTCGTGCATCATTTGCATCTCGAAAGCGATCACGCTTCTGTCGCTGCACGGCGCCGAGAAGACCACTATCGATGCCGGGAACGGCCGTCGGCCCGCCACCAACAATGTCGCATGGGTAGACAGCATCGTGAGCATCACTGCTTCCGGCGTAACACTCGGTGGGCCCGGCGCCGGATTTACGATTACCGGAGGAGGTACTGGAGTGGTTGTGGGAGGCACGGCGGCCGACATCAAAGTCATCGACAACATCGCGCGTGATAACGTCTTTCAAGGTTTTTTCCTGCAAGTCATAGATGAAAACACCCCGCCCTTTCCCGTCCCGGTACGTCTGTATACGTTCCGAGGCAACGTCGCTGCGGGAAATAGTGTCGGCTTCACCGTTGTACACGATGAAACAAATGACGTTCCGACACGGGTGCTCATGACGGGAAACACCGTCTCGGGCAATACCGTGACCACCGTGAATGGAGCTCCGCTACCAAGTATCGGGTTCGATCTGCGGGGTCGGGGTTTCGAGCTTCAGCTCATCGGCAATGTGGTCGCCAACAACCAGGGGATTGGAATCCTCGTCGCAGGCCAGGGTTATCAGATCCGCAATAACAGTGTGCTCGGTAACGCCGCAGAGGGCATTCTGATCGACGGCCGGAGCCAGCCGGCCGCCGGCGATGTGCAGATTACCGGCAATACCATCGTTGGAAACATCGGTGCGGGCATCATCCTGCTGGCCGGCCCCACCGGCAACGTCATTCGTGGAAACAACATCTGGGGCAATTGGGGTGCCGGCTCGATTGCCGCAGCACCGCCGCTGGGAAGTTTTTTGAACTGCGGAGTCGTGAACGACGGTGGCGGGGGACCGGTGCCGGCAACGGATGTGACCAACAATTTCTGGGGAAGCGCGACGGGTCCCGGTCCTGACCCGGCCGATAACGCGGGCAAAGGCTGCGACTTCAATGGAGGTGTGACGATCGTGAAGCCGTTTGCGACCACAGAGTTCGCCATCAATCCGTAGTCGGACTGCATCAATGTCAAGGCACCAGAAGATCCGTTGGTCAGCCCCCGGGCGTTGTCTTGAAGTGCGCGCGTTCATCCTGAATCAGCCACGCGCCGTCACGCCGAACCGCTACGAATGTCACTGAGACCGGTACGGTCGGTGCAACCCTCCCGTCGGGGCCGCGTACGTGTTGGAGCGTGAGGTCACAGTCCACGAACGCAACGTCGCGGCTGACAAACCGGATGCGGTAGTTGGAGAATGTGGCTTTGGATTCCGGCGTGATCGAGGGAGCCTCGGTCCGGAAGTGGCGTTCGATGGCGACCCGACCGGTGAATAGCCCACCCTGTGGGGGCGCGACGGTTCCATCCTCTGCCCAGATCGAAGCGCGAAGGCTGGCGTTACCACTTAGGAGCGCCTTCGCAAAGGTGTCTTTCAAGCTTTTGATAGCGCGTTCGTCGGATGCGCTGTCCTGAGGTGGCGTGAACATTGCTGCGAATGGCCGACCATCGAAGGCCGACACTGCGCGGACAATCTTGCCGTCGCGCACCTGATGCCACTCAGCGACCAGTGTCGTGGCGGGCACCGGCTCGGTGGTCTGCATCTCCATGAAGATTGCTGCGTCAGACCCCTCGCCTATGAGTGACTTGACATCCAAGCGGGTCACGATCGACATGAGCTGCGTAAAGGTGGCGATGTAGGCATCGGCATTCGGGTAGGTCTCAAACAGGCCCTCGAACACCATGTCGTCAGCCAGGTAGCCGCGCGCCTTGCGCATATCGCGCTGGCGAACGGCATCGTAATAGCCCCTTAACACGGACCCTGCGTCTTCCATCGACATTCTCCGCAAATGTGCTTGTGTTATTCGTTCGAGTTAGGCCCAAGTGTCGAGAGCGCGGCCGGTTTCCAGAAGTGATTTGAGGCTGGACAGGACTCTCGGCCAACCGGCACTGATCTTCTTGGCCAACTCCGCCGTCAATTCATCGTGCGTGATCGTAAGTCGTACCATTGCGCCGACGGGTTCAATGTCAAAGGCGACTCGGGAATGCCTGCTCGGATCGGAGGCGTCGGCCACCTCGGCCCATGTCAGCACGAGCCGCTTGTTGGGCACCACCTCGACGACGGAGCCGACGAGCTTCACGGTGTCCTTGCCATCTGCCGTGACGTGTTTCCATTTGGAGCCCGGCTTCCAATCCGATTCGTTCGTGTGTTTCCAGTACTGGCGCGTGAGTTGACCGTCGATGAGCGCCTTCCAGACCTGTGTGGGTGTTGCGGCGATGTAGGTCACATAGACGAATCGTTGGTCGTTCATTTTCTCTTTCTCTCCAACTGGGTCTTGAAGTCATACAGCGCCGCCAGGCGCTGCTCTTCGAATTTGCGAATCCAGCGCTCGTAAAGCTCATGGATCGGCACCGGGTTGAGGTAGTGCAGCTTTTCCCGGCCCTGCCACTGCACGCTGAGGAGATTCGCTGCTTCCAGTAACGCCAGGTGCTCGGAGATCGACTGCCGAGCCATGTCGATCCCCTTGCACAGCTCACTGAGCGTCTGCCCGTTCCTGGCTGCCAACCGATCGAGCAGCTCGCGACGACTCGGGTCGGCAAGCGCCTTGAAGACGAGATCCACATCTTTCACGGCAGATTCGCTCTACGCATCATGCAGGAACTCACCTGCATAATAATATGCAGGCAGATTCCTGCATGTCAATGAGCGGACGGGAACGGCTGCCGCGGCTTCGGGGTAAGATGCCCGGCATGCAATCTGCAACTACTATCGAGCGCCTGGGCCCTGGGGACATTGCGCAGCTTCGTGCACTGAACGAGCTGTTCGCGCGTGCATTTGGCGACTCCGTAACTTACTGCGCACAGCCACCGAATGATGACTATCTGCGAAGTCTCCTCGGCAAGGAGCACATCGTGGTGTTGGTGGCGATGCAGACGGGAACGGTCGTCGGCGGCCTTGTCGCCTACGAGCTGCAGAAGTTCGAGCGCAAGCGAAGTGAGATGTACCTATACGATCTGGCCGTAGACGAAGCGCATCGGCGCGCAGGGGTCGCGACGAACCTGATTGCACACCTGCAGGAGATTGCGGCCCGTCGCGGCGCCTGGGTGATCTTCGTGCAGGCGGACTATGGTGACGAGCCTGCTATCACTTTATACGAAGGGCTTGGAGTCCGTGAAGACGTGATGCACTTCGATATCGAGCTGACACCCAAACGGGTACGGGATTAGCGGACGGCACCGAGGGCGGTCGCAAGGTCGGTGAGGTCGCGCTCGAGACGCTTGAGGCGGGTTGCGCCCAGAGCGCGCAGGGCGGCGGCGATGATTTCGTGCTGACAGCCGGCACAGGCAGTACGCAGCGCGATGCCGCGTTTGGTGAGCCGGACAATTTTGGCACGAGTGTCGGCGGGGTCAGATGCTTGCTCGACGTAACCACGAGTCTGGAGCTCTCGGACGAGCTTGCTCATGGCCTGCTTGGACACTCCCGAGCGCTGGGCCAGATCGGTGGCACGCGCGCCTGCGCCACCAGGATCCAACAGCGGAATGAGTGCGGCGAAGGCGGGAGTCATGTCGCCGAAGCCACAGCCAGCCACTTTGGTCATCATTGCCGCGATGAGGCAGCGATAGGCGGCATTCAGGGCCGGGGCAAAACTGGTCTTGGGGGAAACGGGACGACTTGACACTGTGCTCCTGTCTCGTTGACATCCGGCTGATTCGGTTCATCCGCTCGAGCATCATCTTACGACAGCCCGGCGGGCCTTGGGGACAACCGCTCCTGCCGCGCGAGACCCGTCGCGCCCGCACACCCTCTCCGACATTGCACGTTGATCGCACCTGTCACAGGAGAGGGGCCGTTCCGGTCTTAGAGGCAGTCAGGCGAGCGCCGCCCCCGGGCGCGCGTCCATCCTGTATTTCCGGAGCGTTATGAAAGACAGCATCGTACTGATCACCGGCGCCAGCAGCGGGTTAGGCCTTGAAACAGCCCGGGAACTCGCGGCCCAAGGCGCACGTATCGTCATGGTCTGCCGCGATCTCACCCGCGGTCAGGCCGCTCAGCGGCAGATTGAGAGCGCCGCTCGCGGCGGGGCAAGTCCCGATCTCTATTTCGCGGATCTATCCTCCCAAGCTTCCGTACACGCTCTGTCGCGAAAACTACACACCGACCTGCCACGCATCGACGTTCTAATTAACAACGCGGGCGGCATCTTCGACAGGCGTGAGCTGACCGATGAAGACATGGAAAGGACATTGGCGACCAATTACCTGGCACCCTTTCTGTTGACGCATCTCGTTCTCGACCTGCTGCTGGCGGCCCCCGCTGGACGCATCGTCAACATCGTGTCTGTCCTGCACAACGCAGGGCCTGATGTCTTGGAGAATCTGCACGGCGAGAAGTCATATTCCTTCATGGGCGCGTACAAGATCTCGAAATTCGCGCTCATCAGCTTCACATACGAGCTCGCGCGGCGCCTTCGAGAGACCGCGGTGACCGTCAACTGCGTCGAGCCGGGCCCGACGAAGACGCGCTTTGGCGACAACATGACAGGTCTGCCGAGGCTGTTTCCGCTCATCATGAAGAAACTGCCTCTGTTCCGCCCCGTCCGCGTCGGTGCTCGCTCGCCCGTCTATGTGGCCTCCTCTCCCGAGCTGCAAAATATTACCGGCACCTACTTCGAGAATGGCAGGCCGGCACGAAGCAGGCCGATCACTCATGATCGCGACATTGCGCTACGTTTGTGGCGTCTCAGTGCCGAGCTCACGGAGCTCGATATCCACGATCGGCTGCCCGCTCCGCGCGCCCCTGCCGATCGCAGCCTCGTAACGCTACCCTCTGCGCAGACCACCTGACATGGATGCAGTCACTATCGCAACCGACCGCCAGCGAGCAGTTGCCCGCTACCATCCGCTGCTGGTCTTCCTCCACTGGGGTCTCGCGGCATTCATCCTTGCGGCTCTCGTTCTCGGCGCCTCGAAAATGGCACCGATGGCTAATACGAACCCCCTGAAGTATGAAGCCCTGCGAGTTCATATGGCGGGAGGGCTCGCCATCCTGGTGTTGATGCTGATTCGTCTGCTCACTCGAACGCTAAGCGAGAAACCTGCAGCAGCTCCTACTGGGTATGCCTCGCTTGATTGGATAGCCTTCCTGTCACACCGCGTCTTCTACGCCCTGGTGATTGCGATGCCCGTCACGGGGCTGATCATGGCGACCCAAACAGGTGTCATCCACATCCTGGCGGGGCAGCATCCCGCGCTGCCGGCGAGTTTCTGGGAATACCGGATGCGGGGCGTACATTGGCTCATTTCGCGAATGTTGTTCACGTTGATCGGTCTGCATGTGGCGGGGGTCCTGTATCACACCTTCATTCGTCGGGATCACCTTCTGCGCCGCATGAGCTTTAGCCGGCAACGGGTCTCTCCCTGGCTCACGCGCATCGTCCTGGTCTTCGGCGCTTTCCTGTTTACGATGATTGCCCGCAAGTTCGTTCTCGATCCTGTGACTGCGGTGCGTGCGACCGGGATCGTTCTCTCGACACCGACGGCATTGACGACCATGCGGGCCGGGCTCGGTGCCTTTCCCCTGGCGTGCGCCGTGGTCATCGTCGCCTGTCTTGTAGCGCCTCATCGCAATCGGACCGGCCTCTGGTTCATCGCAATTCTGATCGGCGTGGTGCTGTCGGTGCGCCTCTTCGCGATTTACGAAGATGGCACGCTCTACGAAAATCGAACCCTTCTCACGGCCGAGATCATTTTATTCACCATCACTACGATCGCGCTCCTGGCCGATCGAGCCTCAGGAGAGACACAAGCCGCCGCCACATAAAGGGCGGACAGGAGTCGGCGCCGATCTTGGTGTCGTTGTAAACGCCTGATTTCAGGCAAGTTCGTAACCACGGTCGCCGTTTCGTTGCCGAAGTCAGTTTGAAGCATCGGAGCGGACGTTCGGATTGCGTAAGATGGGGGCTAATTGCGGACGCAGCGATTCCGGGCGGCCCGCACAGCCTAATGTCGAAGCGTGCCGATCGCCCTAAAGACGCGACAGTACGAGTTCCATAAGCTTCAGAGCGGCCGCATCGACGGTCGCATTATCGTGCTTGAAGTCGACGATGCCGACATCGACCTCGTACTTACCCTGCTTTACGCTGAGGTCCCCGCTGTGCGGGTATCCCTTGAAGGCTTGCTGACCGATGCCTTGTACGGGGACTGCTTTCTTGGAGCCAGCCATAGTCTGCCAAAGTGTGTCGTCAAAGTTTTGAACGATGATGCCGACACCTGAGGTCCCAACGCTCCCATCAGGGCTACTCCAGTCGCAGGAGGCCTGCGTGTCCGTCGTCTGCAGATGCCCCGCACTCATCTCGGCGCCCGTGGCTTGCTTGATCTCGGCCAGCGTAAGCAGGTCACAAGCTTTGACGGCCGAGGCCGTGCCTCCACCAGTTCCACTCGCAACTCGCCTACTTGGGTCTGATGGGGAACTACAAGATAACACGGCGATCCCGGCGATAATTGTGACCGCAACTATCCGATACATCGGATACGGAGTCGATCGCGTGTAGCGTGGCTGGCCAGTACTCACGCCACCATCATATAAGATGGTGACTGCCGGTAGTAGCTGGCGGGCACCCTGACCGCTTTGCGGGAATCGAGGCTACACGCTTGAGCGGATGCTCCTGGCCGAAAGTGATCGGTCATGTTGTGATGCAACATAGTACAAGCAGGCTTATAGAATGACGATTGCAACGTCACCGCCGTCGTGAGAGTCGGTGTTAGCTTTCCGACGAGCAAGCAGGGCCAGCGTCTGGCGAAGCTTGCGGCGAGGTGTAATGGAAAGATTGTCCCGCCGCGGTTTCGAACGAACGGCGCTCTCAGCCACCAAGCGGCCGTTACGGGATCCGACGTGAATGAGTCCAACCGGCCAACTCCGGTCAATGACGGTCCCGAAATAGTGGTTTCGAAGCAGTCATTCCCTGTCGGTTAGGCGGTGAGTTGCAAGCAACGCTCCCCCGGCGCATTCTTATCGATTCGAGGAGCATACGGAGGCTGCGATGCGGAGAGGTTCGACGCGACTTCGCCTTTCTCTCACAGCGACCTGGATGTGCTTCGTGCTGTCGAGCGTTGCATCTGCGCAGGCTCCGCCCGGCGTCATGGCGAAGTATCTCGGGGTTGCTGGTTGGGAGATCACGGATGGCAAGACTGTGATTCTCGTCGACCCGTACATCTCGCGGCTCAACGGACCACCGGCCACGGAAGGACCGTCGCCGGAAGGATGGCCGTCGCGGCTAAGCCAGGACGATCTCGCGATTCCAGATACCGCCGCCGTTGATCGGCGCATCGATCGCGCAGACTTCATCTTACTTACGCACGGTCACTATGTTCACCTTTTGGACGCTCCCTATATAGCGCGCACCCGCAAGGCGACCATCGTGGGCAACGAGAGTGTTGGCAATATCGCGCGTGCCTACGGCGTCCCTGACGAACAGATCATCACCGTACGGGGCGGCGAGGATTTCGAATTCAAAGGCTTTTCGCTGCGGGTTGTGCCGAGTCTGCATACGGCCTTGGGGCCGCCGCGATACTACTTCAGCTCGCGAGTGGCGCCCCGTGATCTCAAGCCTCCCCTGCGGTTCGGTGACTTCGTCGAAGGTGGTACCGTTGCGTACTTGATCCGCTTCGGCGGCCACCAGATTTTGGTCTTCGGCTCCATGAACTACATCGAGCGTGAGTTAGAGGGGCTTCGACCCGACGTTGCGCTCGTCCCGGCAAGCCCGTTGCGTCGCTCGGTGCACGACTACACGGCTCGTCTGATGCGCGCCCTCGGCTCACCGCCTCTCGTGCTCGCCACGCACTGGGACTCGTCGGGAATCCCGTACACCGCGTCGCACGAGCGACAGCTTAAGGAAGCGGAAGGATTCGTCGCCGAGGTGAAGGTAGCGTCACCATCGACAAAGGTCATCATTCCACGGCATTTCGAGTCGATTCCACTCCCGACGCCAGCACGAGAGTGAGTGCGCGTATTGGGAGAGGCGGCCGTTGCATCCGTCGAGCCCAGGAGAGCACGCAAATTCCTCTTGGGGCTCCCCAACTCGATGCTCAAATCGACGAAATCGAGAGGACTTTCGAAGTTGATTACCGCAAGGTTGCTGCAGCGCGCCGCGCGCATCCATTGACTTGTACGAGACCTCGCGGAGGTCTATAAGACATCCGACAGGAGAACGGAAAACAAAGATCCGTTCTCCACAAGGACGACTGAGCCGGCTACAACGCGGCCCTCACCCCTTCAGCGGAGGAACTATGGATACCAAAACCTCCTGGACACTACGTCAGGATTTGCGGCGGGCCACCGCGATAGTCTGTCTTCTCAGCGGCATTCTCCTGTATGGGCAGCCTGCAGCCGCCTGGACTTCGACCTCGCCCAGATGGACTTCGGCCTCCTCCTTCGGAGGCAGCGGGTCGGACATTGGGCAGGCGGTTAAGGTCGATCGAAACGGGAACCGGTATGTGACGGGCGGTTTTTCCGCGACAGCCCATTTCCCGGTGCGAGCTGCGGCGGAGTTGGAAGGCAATGACCAAGCTGCGCAATCGGGGTCCGCACGTAAAGCGCTGACGTCGGCGGGTGGTACGGACGTCTTCCTCGCGAAATATGATGCCTCAGGACAGCTGAAATGGCTGACTCAGATTGGTGGCTCGGAAGACGACGAAGGCTTCGATATCGGCTTCGATGCAGCGCGCAACGTCTACGTCACG
>Ga0070735_10004293_pt1 | contig 12083 bp, 6 predicted proteins | sample Coa_R1_FD_66443 | JGI IMG/M metagenome (GOLD analysis project Ga0070735, IMG submission 66443) | Surface soil microbial communities from Centralia Pennsylvania, which are recovering from an underground coalmine fire - Coalmine... | ecosystem: Environmental > Terrestrial > Soil > Unclassified ... | reverse complement strand
GGTCGGATCGGGCTCGTCGCCGTCGTGCGCCATGAGCGGCAGGTCGTCGCCGCCGGTGATGCTGGCGTAGGTCGTCCCGTCCGGGAATTTATACTGTCTGCGCGCTGCGTCGGCCAGCGGGATCTCCAGGACGTTGCCACCGCCGGAGCCGGAGGCCGAATTCGCGGCCGTGCCGCCGTTGATCGGATCGCCGTTCGGCTTCAGGAAGACCTGGCCGTCGTTGCGCGTCAGCCGGATCTTGTTGCCGAGCAGCTCGATGAGCACGCCTGGCGCGCGGTAGAAGGGACCGCTCCAGTGGCCCTGCGAGCTGCCGGCCGCGTTCAGCCACTCGCCGCGGAGGGAGAAGCCGCCGCTAACGCCGGGCGCCGATGTCTCCTGCTGCAGGTCGCTGAAGTTATCGACGTAGATGCCGCGCCCATAGCCGCGCTGCCCGCTATTGAACGTGCCGCCATACCACTTGCCCGAGTCCCGGGTGTCCGCGCGGTAGCGGAGCACGCCGCTGCCGTTGACGAAGGTATCGAAGCGTGGCGGGTCCAGGCGCGGCGTGCCGCGCGGGAAGCCGTTGGGGTCGTTGCCCGACTGGCCATCGCGAACGAGGCCGCCCAGCGTGCTGAACTGCGAGTCGGTGCTGGACCGGATCGCGAAGCTCGTGCTCGGATTCTGTCCGCCGAGGGACGCCGTCGCATTGTCGTACGGAACGTTGACGAAGCACTGCAGGTCGTTATCGTTCAGGATGGCATCGGCGCCGGCGCCGCCGTTATTGATGTTGCGCGTGGGCAGCAGCGATATGTTATTCGAGACGAGCAGGCTTTCCGGCGACGTGTTTGGGCCGCCGGCCGCGGTGGTCCCGCGCGGGCTGAAGTAGAAGAAGACGTCGCCGCCGAGCCGCAGCGAGCCGTTCACCATGACCGGCGCGCCGATGATCAGCTCGTTGTTGTTGATGCCGGTCGGATGGAGGGCCAGGCTGGGGTCGCCGATGACAATGGCGGGGTCCAGCCCGAAGTTCGGCGACGCGGGATCGCTTGCGCCCATGGCAGGCGTGCCGATGAACGACTCCTGCGCCCGCCGGTCGATATCGGTGATCCAGCGTACAAAGTCGGTTAGGCCGATCTCCTTGTAGGCGATCAGCTCGCGCCGGAGCTGCGGGACGTGCCCGGTCTGCACGAATATGGTCGGATCGAGGCCGGTTCCGACTTCGCCGGAGCGTCCGACCGATTCGAGCCGGATCAGCTGGCTGCGCGGATCGTCCGGATGCGGGTCGTAGCCGATGCGCACCAGGTAGCGGCCGCCGGGCGTAGTGATGCGCGTGAAGCCCTGGGAGAGCCAGCGATAATCGGGGTCCGTGAGGCCCATCGGATCGGCCGGCGTCAGGATCGGGCCGGAGGGCACGGGCCGCCAGTCGGCGCCGTCGGGGCTGTTGTTCAGCTGGTCGTTCAGGTAGTTGATGCCGGCCTCGGCGAACGCCTCCGCACCGGACGTATCGCGGCTGCGCGCCGCGGCGGCCAGGTTGCGCGCCACCTGTGAAACGAAGATCGCGCCCAGGAGCAGCAGCACGAACATGACCGCCAGCGCGATGATGAGCGTCTGCCCGCGTCGTGTCCCGGCGCGGGGTCTGGCTGCGCGTGCTCGCTCTGCTGGTTGGCTCATCTGGCTTATCTTATGGCTCATCGGATCACGCTCCGAACGGGTTTCGCAAGTTAGCCGCGGGTCTTATCCCGCCGGGCTCTTAGTGCTGCAGGTTGCGGACCTTCAGCTGCTGTGTCAGCACAGTGTTCATCGGGCGGGCGGAGGCCTGATCGTACAGGCGGGCCTCGACGGTGACGTTGATCAGCTCGCGTGTAAGATAGTCCACCTTGACCACGTCGTTCGGCCGGTTGACCTGGAACTTATAGAACACCTCGATCGGGTCGGACGGCGTGCCCTCGCCGCCGCCGGGCAGAAACTTCGGATTTGCGTTGGAGGGCGGCTGCGAGGCGTCGTACGACGGGTTCGCCTTGAACTCCGGGATGCCATACGGCTTGTAGTCGACCGCCGGGTCGTATACGCCGCCGGTCCAGGCCTTGTCCGAGATGTTCGTCACGTTGCTGCCCTCGGCGCCCGGCCGGAACTCCATGAAGCCCCGCGAAAGCTCGATATGCTGCGTCGCCGGCTGCGGATCGTTCTCGTTCTGGTAGTTCAGCTTGTACTGGTTCGGCCGGATCGGATCTAGGCTCTTGCTCGGCACGCGGGTGTACTGAATCCGCGATCCGTAGTGCGGCCCCGGCCGCTGGTCTGGGCCGAAGACGACCTCGGTGCCGGGCACGATCGAGACGTCGGCGTACCACTTCATTGCCGTAGAGAGCGGCTGCAGCGTAGCATCCGTCATGTTGGGATTGGCAGCCGGGTCCAGTGTCTCCAGGCTCAGGTAGCGCCGCGGCGGGTCGGTCGTGTTCGCGGTGGCGTTGACCGCGGCCGGCGCGAAGACAGCCGTGAGCGGATTGCCGGCGGAATCGTGGATCAGCACCGTGGAGGGGAAGGCGAAGTTGATCGTCCCCCGCTCGTTGTCGATGTCGAACGCGAATTCGGCAGCCGTATTGTTGAAAATGTTCTTGGTCGGATCGATCATGGGCCCCACGTCCGGCAGCGAGGTCGGATCGGGCGGCGGCGAGCCGGGATTGAGGTTCTGGACGTGTACGATGCGCCCGTCGTCGGTCGTCTCGTAGTACTCCAGCTTGGACTGCGTCAGCGGGTTGCCGCCGTTGGCGGCGCGATAGACGAGCACGCGATACGGGTTTGCCCAGTGCGTGAACTGCGTCGCGAAGATGCTCGGCACGGGCGACGGCGATTCGTTGCCGGTCGCGTCCAGCGAGGAGGCGACGGCCGCGTCGTTCTGTACCGTTGCGGGCGCGAAGCGGGCCAGCGGGCGCACATGCGGCCATCCGACGTTGGCGTTCCCGGTCAGGAGCGTGCCCGTGCTGTCGTAGTAAAGTATGGCGTTGGTGTTGGCATCGCGATCGAGGGCGATCATGTCCACCTTGCGCGCGTTGCCCAGCAGGTTTGTCGCGGTCGCGTGCCAGTTCTCCCAGACTTCCACCTTGCCGTCGCCGTTGAGGTCGACCCAGCCCGGCGCCGCCCAGGTCGTCGAGCCGTCGCCCGCAAGCTGCGCGTCGTAGAAGAAGTTCGGATCGTGTACCACCACGTGCAGGCCCATGGTGGCCCGCGTCGTCGGATTCTGGTAGTCGGAGAGCACGTCGTGGATCGCGCCCGTCTTGTCCTTGATGTGGAAAAGTCGAAGATTCGGCACATAGGATTTCGTCGCACCGGTCGGATCGACGATGAAGATCGGCGCCTCGGCATCGTACACCGTGTACCGATTCGAGCCGCCGGGACCGGTGGTCCGCGGGTCCTCGTATTCGTTTCCGTACGGCTTGGACGGCATGCCGCTCCACTTGCCGGACGGCGTATTTGGCTTGTCGTAAGGATTGAACGTCAGGTCTGCCACGTGTGAGTCCGCCACCGCCGTGTTGTCGATCAGGCCGACGAAGATCCGGCCCAGCATGCGTCCCGGCAGGACGGGCAGCCCGACGCCGATCTGCGAGGAGGGCGCGAACTGGTCATAGATTGGCTCCATGTTCGTCGGATCGATCGGGGCGCCGAGCTGGCTGTCGGCCACCTGCTCGAGCTGCTTCGCGGCCGGCACGTACTCAACCATGCTGAAGCGGGAGCTGACGACGATCGGCGCGCCCTGGTTGTTGCGCAGCCATATGTTAAGGCTCGTGTTGGTCGAAGCGCTGCCGGGCGTGCTCAGCCCGGAGTTATCGAAGACGTAGGCCGCGTTGCCGAGCACCGTGGCGATCTGGTCCAGCGTGGCACGCGCCGTGGCCTGGCTCTGGACCTGCGTCGTCGCGCGCTGCGTAAGGTCGTAGCTGCTGATCAATGGACCAAGAATGACCGTCATGAGAATTGCCGTTATGGCCATCACGACGAGCAGCTCGATCAGGGTGAACGCGCGCTCCGCCCGCTGGCTCAACGACACGCACGCCCCCGCAACTCTGGTTCTCATCGGTCTATAGTCCATGGCTATGGGGTCCCTTGACCTGCGCCCTGCTTAATCTGTAAAGTGCGGCCATTAGCGGAGCGAAGGCTGCGCCAGGAATGTCGAGTTGTCGAGCACGCGCCACCGGTTGGCGTCACGCCAGATCACGCGTTCGCGGAGTGAGCCGCCGCGGACGTTGTTGACGGCCCGGCCGGTCTGCTGCGAGTCGAACGTCCAGGCCTGCTGCACGGCTTCCTGGTGCTGCGAGCTGATGTCGATCCATGTCATCAGCCGGCCCGCCACGGTTTCAAATTGGAATGGATCGCCGTTCACCTGGTAGGACTCATTTGCGAATCGGAGCCGATCGTTTGGCGCCGCCTGGTTCGTGTGGACGAAGAACTCGCCGAGCACCACGGTCTTGCCGGCCTCGCCCAGCGGGAAGTAGATCCGGTTCGGGCTGCCGTCGGCGGCGGCGTCGCTCCCGCCGAGGTAGTAGCTGTTGTACTGCACGTTGGCCGGCGTGTCCGACTGCAGGTAGCTCGCATTCGCCTTCTGAACGGCGATGCCCCAGTCCTTCTCCGTTCGGTAGATGACGCGGACGGTCGCGCCCTGCAGGTTGTTGGACTCGACGTCGGCCTGGTTCAGGTGAATGACGCCGGCGCGGTCATCCAGCGTTGCGCCCACGAGACCGGGACCGGCGCCCAGCTTGGTCACCACATCGCCCGTATTCGCGTTGAAGATCATCAGGTGCGGCGTCGTGTTGTTCGGGTCGCGGAAGAGGCCGTTATAGGTTGTCATCGTGTCGTAGCTGCGGCCCGGGTCGCCGACATGGCCGTTTATCAGAATGAACTGCAGGCTGAGCCGGATATCGTAGGGCGGAGCGACGGGTATCGAGCGGTCCTCGTGGATGATGTGGTTGTCGAATATCGTGTAGTCCACTCGCGCGGTAAGCGGCTGGCTGCCGTTCGATCCGGGAACGACCTGGTTGTAGCCGGCGGGGTTAAAGATCAGTATGCCAGGATTGCCGTTCGTGGCGGTCTGGTTGCTATACCAGTTGTATTCGTAGGGATCGGTATCGAACGCCGTGGTCCGATACCGGAACTTGCGGCTCACATCGTCGGAGTTGAGCCGGATGCCGAGGTTCGTGTCGAAGTTGGCCGGCATCGTAACGCCGTTCATGTTGCCGCCGTTCGCGAAGATGTCCTGCCACGCGGGCGCGGGCGTGGTGACTCCGGGCGGCAGGCTCGCCGCCGCCACGTCCGGCACGGTCATCGTCGTGGTCGCCGGGTTGGCCGGGTTGGGCAGCACAGGCACGACCACCACCTGGCCGCCGCTCGTTACCTGGTACTCGTAGCTGAACACGAACTGGCGCGCGCTGGTGCCGACACGCGGATAGAAGGCGATTTTCAGGTGCGCGTAGTCGATGGCGTACTGGCCGTCGTTAACGAGCTGCGGCGTCGCTGTGGGATCGGCGAACGTCGCCACCGAGTTCTGCTCGATCCGCTGCATCGGCAGGCCGCGTACCGTCAGGCTGTCGGTCGGATTGCCGCTGCCGTCGGTGCCGAAAATGTTGTAGACCGGGCCGTGGCGCAGGAAATAGACGGCGCCCTGGCCCCCGGCGCTGTTCGAGCTCGGAACCGTGATGCGGAAGCTCTCGCCGATCACCTTCAGGAAGCGGTTGACGTTGGAGACATAGTAGGGATCGGTGTAGCGCTGGACGTTGTTACTCGCCGAAGCGATCGATTCGTCCGTCAGGGTGTCCGGCCGCACATCCGCCAGCACGTTCGAGGGGTTCGTCGGATCCAGGGCGACAATGCTGTCCGCGATCGACGGCGTCTGCTTCTCCGCGTCGACCTGCTCCTGGGCGAGCCACTGCGCCTGCGTCTGCTCGCTGGTGCGCAGGATGGTGAGGAAGCCGCCGGGGAATAGCCGGATAACGGCGAATATGCCGATCGCAAGAATCACAAGGGCGATCAGGACCTCGATCAACGAGAAGCCTGCGCGCTGTCGCCTCGCGGTTTTTCCGATTGTCGTACCATGCTTCATATCGTTCGTGCCTCGGCTCTCGACCAGACGATCTCCTCGTTCTTGGACGACGCCTTCCCAGCGGTTGTTCCTGCGCGGAACCGGGATACCGGTATTCAGGCGTTTGGTCTTCGGGTCTTCAGGGATGCGCGCCGCCAAGCGCCGCGGTCCCTGAAGGCCGGAACGACCGAAGACCTGAATATCTGATCCGCGTTAGTGATAGCCCGTGGGAAGCATCTGGAAGGCGTCGCGCGGCGAGATTTTGCGCGCCGTGCCGCTCAACAGCAGGACCAGTATCTGCGGGTTTCCGAGCGCCGAATGGTGCGTGACATAGGTGATGACAGTGCGCTCGGACGGCGGGAACTTGTACTTGAGCTGTGGCACGAGCGGGCTGTTGCTGGCCGGATCCAGGTCATCGGTAGCGCCGAGGCGGTGCGACCAGTCCGGGCTGTAGTGCAGCTCGTAGCAATAGTTCAGCGGGTTGGTCGTCACGGCGCCAGCGCAGGTGACCGCCTGCCCGTTGACGTTCAGCGTCGGGCCGATGTCCATCGAATCCATGGTGTAGAAGAACTTGGGCGTCCCGCCATACTGTACGGCCGGCAGGTCGTTGTCGCCGTACAACTTTGGGTTCGCGGCGGAGTTCGACTGCGTCCAATCCACTTCGATCCGGTTGGAGAGCGTGCCGCCGGCGCGGATCGAAATCGGCGAATTGAGCGGCCAGTAGACCTTGGTCACCGCCGACTTGTCCGTAATGACGTTGTCCGCGGCGAGGAAGGTCCGGTAGTCGCGCACCTGCTCGCCGTAGAGATAGCCCCGGTTCCTGCCGGCGTACTTTGATCCCGGCGCCGCGTCCGCCGCGTTCGCGGGATTGGTGGCGAAGTCGTTTGCGATGCGGTCCAGCGGGAGCACGTTCGCGGGTATATCGGCGGCCATGACCGGCACTTCGGGCGGATTGGGTGCGGTCTGCGCCGAGCTCTTCATGACGTAGCCGAAGAGCGCGTACGGGAAGTGGCCCTCATCCTCCTGAAACGTCCTGGAGGCGACGTACATCGTGTGCATGTTGCTCATCGTGCTCGTCTGCCGCGCGTTTTCGCGAATGGTGGCGAAAACCGGGAAGAGGATCGCGGCGAGAATCGCGATTATGGCTATCACGACGAGCAGCTCGATCAGCGTAAATGCGCCGAGCCTGCGCGCGATGGCGGTTGGCCGAGATTTCATAGCGTTCTCCATCAGAGGCTAAAGCCTACCGGCCCCTTGGGCACGAACTGGTTGGTCGGGACCGCCTTCACCGTTCCGGACAGGAAAAGAACGGGAATGACATTCGACTTGGCAGTTGATACGTGGTATGTACACCAGGTCAGGACCGTCTTGTCGTCGGGCGGAGTGGGGTACTTCAGCTGGTTGGGCGCGTCGCCTGGGCCGGCCGTGCCGGTCCAATCCAGGCTGTAGTGCAGCTCGATCACGAGGGCGCCGTTATTCAGGACCTGCGCTCCAGCCGCCGTAACTTGCGGCCCGACGTCATACGAATCGATCTTGTAAAAATAGGCGGGATTGGCAGGGCTGAACCTGTTCGGCACCTGGCCCGAGAGCAATACTCCAGGCGCCGTGGGATAGACCGCGGTCGTCACGTCGGTCTGCTGTGTCGGCAGGATGTCCGGGCAGGCGAATAGCGACGGGTCCTTCAGGTACTTTCCGGCGCTAAGCGCGAAGAGCGGACGCTGCGTGGCCTGGTTCATGGCGACCGGCGTGCCGCTGCCGTTATAATAGCTTCCATTTGGGAGCTCGGCATAGTCGTAGAGCGTCGCCGGATAGTTATTGTGATCCAGCTTGTACTGCTGCACCGCGACCCAGATGTCGTGCATGTGCGCCATGCAGGTGGTCTTTCGACTGTCCTCCCGAACGAGCGCGAAGACAGGGAACAGTATTGCCGCGAGGATTGCTATCATTGCGATCACGACGAGCAGCTCGATGAGGCTGAACGCGCGCGCAGACGACGCTCGGCAAGTCGCTTTCGCGATTTTGGTTGGGACTCTTTGGGAAAGCATGGGTCACTCCCCGTCGCAAACGCCGCGCATGATCGACGCCGTCTCCTGACTCGTTGATTTGACGACGATCCGATCCACGCTGTTCCAATGGGCGCAAATCCGGCCCGCGACGAAGGCCGGAAGCAGGCGCACTCGAACAGAACGACCGATTGGTCCCGAGGTCGCCGCACTCGCGGACGCTTTGGGACCGGAAATGCCTACATGTGCCGCGGGAAGGCCACCGCGATGTACCAGGCCGTCAGCGCCTCGCCCGCGAACAGCGTGGCCAGGAATCCGACGGCGAGAAACGGACCGAACGGGATTCCGTGCGGGTCCGGCGTATACTCCTCCTCCGCGATGGAGGAGGGCTCGGACGCCACGTCGTCGCCGCGAAGCCCTCGCGGCAGCCGCTCCCAGATACGCTCCCCGAGCGGCTCTGGCAGCCTGGTGACGACGTATTCGACCAGGTCGAACAGCACGACGACATAGACGATGGCCCAGAGCTGGGACGCGAGCGTCTCCTGCGGCTCCTCCGGCGGCGGCTCTCCAATTTCGATCTTGGCTGCGGTTTTTCCTCGTTTGTCCGGCTTGGACGGCGGGCGCTCCTCTTCCGGCGCCGCCTCCGGTGCGCGGCGCATCATCACCAGCGGTATGCCGACGATCATTCCGGAGATACAGGAGAATAGCACCCAAGTAGGAAAGAGCCGGAGCATCGGAAGCGAGACCGGCACGAGCTGAACCAACATGGCGCCCATCGCGCGGGCCAGCAGCACGTCGCCGAGGCCCATCGCCTCTTTACGCATCCAGATCCAGCCGGCCACTCGGACCGCGCCGAATATCGCGATGCCCACGGCCGCGCCGACGATCGAGCGCGGCAGCCAGCCGAACAGCGGCGCGTGATCCGGCTCGTGACGTGCAATCCCCCAGACGTCGCGTCCGATCGCGACGGCGAAAGCGAGCAGATTGAGCTGCTCCGGGATCGCGAAGAACTCCAGGTCGATGAAGGTCATCGGCACGAGGAGCGCCGTGAACAGCATCAGGCTCGCGGCGTCCGCGACGTTATCGTGGAAACGGACCGCGAGAGCGAAAAACAGCAGGCCGGTCAGCAGCTCGACACAGAAGTAGCGCCATGAAATGGGCTGCTTGCAGGCCCTGCACCGCCGTCCGAGCAGGAGGAAGCTGAACAGCGGAACCAGATCGATCGCGGTGAGCCGCCGCTCGCAGTGCGGGCAGTACGAGTGTTCCGGCCGAATCAGCGACCCGTTGCGCGGCAGCCGCCAGATAACCACGTTCAGGAAGCTGCCTATCGTCAGGCCGAACAGCAGCGCCGTAATGCTCCAAACCCACGTGGCTGGTGTCATTGATATTGGGCAGTCGGCAATCGGCAATCGGCATTCTGCACTTCGGTGTTTCCGATTGCCGATTGCCGACTGCCGCGAACTTACTCTTTAAGCGCTCCGCCGGACTTTGCGTCGTCGTCGCCGCCGGAGAGGTTCGTGATGACGGAGAGCAGCGGCGCGAACATCGCGATAACGATGAACGCGACGACCACGCCCAGGATCACGATCATGATCGGCTCGATCATGGACGTGAGCGACTGCAGCGTAGCTTCCACCTCGCCCTCGTAGAACTCGGCGACCTTCGACAGCATCTGGTCGAGCGCGCCCGACTCCTCGCCGATCGAGATCATGTGGACGACCATCGGCGGGAACATCTTGCTCTTCTCGAGCGGCTCGTTGATGCGGTCGCCCTCCCGGATGCGGGCGCGGGCGTTCATGATCGCCTCGCTGATGATCTCGTTGCCGATCGTGCCGGCGACCGTCTCCATGGCCTGCAGAATTGGAACGCCGGAGACGAGCAGCGTGGAGAGCGTCCGCGAGAACCGCGCGAGGCACACCTTATGGCCCAGCGGCCCGAAGACGGGGATCTTCAGCTTGACCCGGTCGAGTACGCGCCGGCCGATCTTCGTGCTGTAGAAGTACTTGAACGACAGGTAGATCGCGACAACGCCGACGATCAGCATCCACCACTTGTGCAGCATGAAATCGCTGAAGTCCACGAGCACCTGCGTCATCCACGGAAGCTCTTTGACGCCCAGGTCCTTGAAAAGCTCGACGAACTTCGGGACGATGAACGTGCAGAGCCCCATGACGATCGCGCACGCTACGAAGACGACGATAATCGGATAGGTGAGGGCCGCCTGGACCTTGCGGCGGAGCTCCATGTCCTTTTCCAGGAAGTGAGACAGCCGCTGCAGGGCCTCTTCCAGTACGCCGCCGACCTCTCCGGCGCGCACCAATCCGATGAACAGGTTGCTGAAGACGTTCGGGTATTTGGCCAGCGACTTAGAGAGCGTCTGGCCCGACTCGACCTCGACCTGGATTTCGCGAATGATGCGCTTCAGCTTCGGGTTCGAGGTCTGCTCGCCCAGCACGTCCAGCGATCGCACGAGCGATACGCCCGCGTCGATCATCGTGGAGAACTGGCGGCAGAAGATCGAAAGGTCCTTCAGCTTGACCTTGCCCCAGCCGCCTCCCGCGCGCTTCTTGCTCTTCGCGGTCTGCTTTACGTCGCTGACCGTGAAACCCTGCTCCTGGAGCCTTCGCTTCAACACTTCGGGGTTGTCCGCCTCGGACGTGCCCGTGCGCACATTGCCGGTCTGGTCGCGAACGGTGTACTGGAATACTGCCATCTAAGTCCCTCCTCAATGGAAAGGGGTTGGGCAATCGACAATCGGGAAAGAGCCTCCCGATTGCCGACTGCCGACTGCCTGGTGCCTAATACCGGCCGCCTCCGCTGCCGGGGGCTTGCGGGGTGGTCGCCGTCTTGATCATCTTCTCGAGCTCCGGCGCGTTCATGGCCCGCGTCATCGCCTCCTCGAACGAGATGACCCCGCGCACATAGAGGTCGCGGAGGCTCTGGTCCATCGTGGTCATGCCGAGGTTGGCGCTTGTCTGGATCATCGACGTGATCTGGTGGGCCTTCGCCTCACGGATCAGGTTTCGGATAGCGGGGCTGGCCCTCATTATCTCAAGGCAGCAGACGCGGCCGGGCTGGTTGGCGCGCGGAATGAGCTGCTGGCAGAGGATGGCCTGCAGGTTGTTCGAGAGCTGGAGGCGCACCTGCTCCTGCTGGCCGCCCGGGAACGAATCCACGATGCGCTCGACGGAGGTCGCGGCCGAGTTCGTGTGCAGCGTGGCGAAGACGAGGTGGCCGGTCTCGGCGGCGGATACCGCCATCTGCATCGTCTCCAGGTCTCGCATTTCGCCGACGAGGATCACGTCCGGGTCCTCGCGGAGAGCGGCGCGGAGAGCGTTCTTGAACTGCTTGGTATCCTGCCCGACCTCGCGCTGGTTGATGATACTGAACTTATGGTTGTGCAGATACTCGATCGGGTCCTCGATCGTGATGATGTGCTTGCTCTCCTCCGAGTTGATCTGGTTGATCATGGCGGCGAGCGTGGTCGACTTGCCCGATCCGGTTGGTCCGGTGACCAGCACGAGGCCGCGCGGCAGGCGCGTCAGCTCCTCGAGGATGGCGGGCAGGCCGAGGTCCTTCAGTGTAGGAATCTTCTGCGGGATCTGGCGGAAGGCGATCGCCGTATTGCCCTTATCGCGGAAGACGTTGACGCGGAAGCGGGCCAGGCGCGCAAGCTGATACGAGAAGTCGAGCTCGAGGTCGGTCTCGAACCGCTGGATCTGCTCGTCGGTCAAGATGTCGTAAATCAGCCGCTGCGCATGCTGCGGGGTCAGCTTTTCAAACGGCAGCGGGATGAGCGCGCCGTCGAGACGGATGATCGGCGGGATGCCGACCGCGATGTGAAGGTCGGAGCCGCCCTTTTCGTGTAGCGAGCGCAGAATATCGTCGATGTGGGCATCGTCCAGCGGCTGCGGGCGCGCCTGCGCGGGCGCGGCCGGCGCCATCTGCTGGGTCGGCATCATCGGGGCGCCCATCTGCCCGGGCATGCCGGGCATTGCCGGCTGGCCCGGCGCCTGCGGTACGCCCGGCTGCCCGTAGGC
>Ga0070735_10004292_pt1 | contig 12083 bp, 9 predicted proteins | sample Coa_R1_FD_66443 | JGI IMG/M metagenome (GOLD analysis project Ga0070735, IMG submission 66443) | Surface soil microbial communities from Centralia Pennsylvania, which are recovering from an underground coalmine fire - Coalmine... | ecosystem: Environmental > Terrestrial > Soil > Unclassified ... | reverse complement strand
GTCGATAGCAGGCGGCGAGGTCCACGCGGAGCGTCTGTTCGTCGGAGGTTTGCATGGGTCAGCTCATTCGGGCGACCGCCGGGGTGGCGGGACTGCAGCTCGTCCCTCAAGGCGTCGAGCCGCTCGGTGAGGATGTTCTTGCGGAGGGGGCGCGCCACGACCCCCTTTCTACACTTTCGAGGGCGCTCGACAACGCCGGGTCCGATTCTCCCGTGGGTGGGACACTGTGGTTTCGCCCTCAGATGGCCTCGCGCACGAAGAGGTCCTCGAGCGTCTCGCGCTTGGGCGTCACGCTCCGCAGGCGCGCCCCTTCGGCGAACGCGAGCGTCACCACCTCGCGCACCTCGGCCTCCCCTTCGACCTCCATGACGAGCGCGTCCCCGACGCGGCGCATCCCTTGCACCCGAGGTGCGAGCGAGGCCCCAAGCCCCTCGCTGGCCCCCGTGATGGTCACCTCGCTCCGGCGCTTTCCCTCGGCGAGGAGGTTGCCGAGGGCGCCGGCCACGACGACCTCTCCTTTCCGCAGGATGCAGACGCGGTCGCAGAGCATCTCGACGTCGCTCAGGATGTGGCTCGAAAAGAAGACGGTGCGACCGCGGTGCTTCTCCTCGAGGATGAGGTCGCGCACTTCCTTGCGGCCGACGGGGTCGAGGCCGCTCATGGGCTCGTCCAGGATGAGGAGCACCGGGTCGTGAACGAGCGCCGCCGCGAGCGCCGCACGCTGGAGCATGCCCTTGGACAGGGCGCGCGCCGGCCGGTCGATGGCTTCGCTCAGCCCCACGCGCGCGAGGACCTCCTCGGTGCGCCGGCGCAGGGCGGTCCGGTCGACGCCCGAGAGACGCGCGCAGAGGCTGACGAACTCACGGGGCGACAGGTACGGGTAGATGTACGGGTTCTCGGGCAAGAACCCCACCGAGCGCATCACCTCGGGGGAGGGTACCTTCACCCCGAGGATCGCCATTTCGCCTCGCGTCGGCGCGATGAGGCCGGTCAGCATCTTGATGGTGGTCGTCTTGCCGGCGCCGTTCGGTCCGAGGAAGCCGAAAATCTCGCCGCGACGCACCTCGAACGAGACGCGGCGCACGGCCTCGACGCGCCGTCCCGTGAAGGGCTTGCGGAAGACCTTCTGGACGTCCGCGGCCAGGAGGACGACGTCGTTCACGGCTTCTTCTCTTCCCCGCGCGCCTCCGCCGCGAGGGCGGGCAGCGACTGAGCGTACTCGTGCAGCTTGTACTGGATCTTGCGCGGGCTGACGCCGAGCACGGTCGCGGCCTTCGACGTCGAGCCGCCGCACGCCTCGAGCGTCGTCAGGATGGCGTAGCGTTCGAGGTCGGCGATGGTCGACCCCGGGATCGGGGGCGGTCCGTTGCGCGCCTCGGCGGGGACGACCGTTGGGGGCAGGTGCTTGGCCTCGATCCTCGCCCCGTCGCACAGCACGACCGCGCGCTCGACGATGTTCTCCAGCTCGCGCACGTTGCCGGGCCACCCGTACTCGAGCAGCGCCCGAAGCGCGTCGTCGGCAAAGGTGTCCACGGTCTTGCCGTTCTCCGAGGCGTATCGTCGCAAAAAGAAGCTCGCCAGGACGGGTATGTCGCCGCGCCGTGCACGCAGCGGCGGGAGATCGATGGTCACCACGTTGAGGCGGTAGAAGAGGTCCTCGCGGAAGGTCCCCTTCTTGATCTCGGCGCTCAGGTCCCTGTGGGTCGCGGCGATCACGCGGACGTCGACCCGCTGCGTCTCGTTGCCGCCGACGCGTTCGAAGGTGCGTTCCTGCAGGAACCGCAGGAGCTTGACCTGCACGCCCGGCGGGATCTCGCCGATCTCGTCCAAGAGGAGCGTGCCGCCGTCGGCCTGCCGGAAGCGGCCCTCACGGCGGGCCACGGCCCCCGTGAACGCTCCGCGCTCGTGGCCGAAGAGCTCCGACTCGAGGAGGGATTCGCTGAGCGACGCGCAGTGCAGGCGGACGAACGGCGCCCTCGAGCGGGGGCTCGCGGCGTGGATCGCCTCGGCGATGAGCTCTTTGCCGGTGCCGCTCTCTCCGGTGACGAGCACGCTGGCCTTGCTGGGCCCGACCTGAGCGACGAGCTCCAGCACGGCCTGCATCTTCGGGTCGGCCGAAACGATGTGACTTACGGCATTGCGCTCGCGCAGCCGATCCCGGAGTCGGCGCGCTTCTTGGACGAGCTTTGCCTTCTCCATCGCGCGCTCGACCACCGCGCCGAGGGCCTCCGGATCGAGCGGTTTGAGGAGGTAATTCTCGGCCCCCTTTTTCATGGCTTCGACGGCGCTCGAAATCGTGCCGAACGCCGTCATGACGACGAAGACCGTGCCCGGCGCCGCCATCCGCCCCTTTTCCATGAAGGCGATGCCGTCCAGGCCGGGCATCTTGAGGTCCGTCAGGATGACGTCCGGCGCGAACTCCTCGAGCTTGCCCAGGGCCTTGAACCCGTCCGCCGCCGTCTCGGTGGCGTACCCTTCCTCGCGCAGAATCTCGCTCAGGGCCGCGCGGGCGTTCGATTCGTCGTCGACGATCAGGATGCGCCCGCGATAGGCCATTTTGAGGCTCAGCGTAGTCGGCGTCCGCGGTCGACGCGAGTGGGCGTCGCCGCGTCGCGGCAAAGCGCGATGACGCGAGGATTGTGGTGATCCTTTTCACGCGCGCCAAGCCACTCCGATGCCAACGTCGCTCGAACGTCGGGCCAGGTCTGCGGCCTCTCGGACGAAGCAATCGGCCCCTCCTCCGGCCATGGAGGAGAGTCGCTTATCGGCACCACGAAAGGCTTGTAGAGAAGTGAAGCGAGTTGGTGATAAAAGGCACGGGCTGTCGTCAGAGGCTTTGCACGCCGCCACATGTTGGAGAGTGCTCATGCGTCGCTCCCGCGCTCCTCGTAACCCATACCTCGCCGCCCTCGTCCCCGCCTTGGCGGGGTTTCTGCTGTCCGGCGGGGCGAGCGCCCAGCAGGGGGGAGCCTCCGTCGGGGGCTCGGCATCGGGCACGATCACGGCCTCCCCGCCGCCCCCCCCGCCGACTCCGCCGGCCGCTGCTGCAGCGCCTGCCGCTCCGGCCACCCCCGACGCCGCCCCGGCTGCCGCCGCGCCGGCCGCTGCGGCTCCCGCGGCTGCCGCTGCTCCCGCCTCGGGCGCCGCCGCCGCGGCGGCCGCCGCTCCGGGCGACCAAGAGGGCGACGAAGCCGCCGAAGCGGCCGAGTGGGCGGACCGCGACCGCAAGGTCAACGAGTCGAACACCATCACGGGCGGCACGGGTCTGCTGAAGACACAGCACGCCCAGACCGGCGAGCCGGGGCAATTCCGCATCGGGTTCGTCGCCGAATGGTTCTCGGCGGGGTTTCTCTGCACGACGTCGTTTCCTTGCCCGGCGAATGCGCCGGGGGGGTCCGCGATCATCAGCGACACGATGAGTCACATCGGCGGGACGTTGTCGCTCGGGACCTCGCTCTTCAAGATCGGGACGGGCACGTTCGACGGGTATGCGTCCATCGCCGCCCAGGCCAACAACGACGGCGCCAACAGGCCCTCGCTCCTTCAGATCCTCGGCGACACCAACGTCGGTATCAAGTACGTGGCGCCCGTCGCCAGTGTCCTTCACCTCGGGCTCTTCACCGAGCTGTGGCTCATCAACGGCCTGGGCTCGGTGGGCCTGGACGGCGGGGGAACGAGCGCGAAATTCGGCGGCGTCGCGACCCTCGATCTGCGGGGCCTCGATTCGCCGGCTCCGGTCCGGTTCAGCGCAAACATCGTCTACGCGCTCGACAACACCGGGGACGTGCTCACGGACACCGAGAACGCCCGGGCTGCGGCGATCGGGGCGAAGGACGCGGTGCCGGTGACCCGCATCGAGCGCTTCGGCCTCGGCGTCAATCGCGTGGACCACGTCGACTTCCTCCTCGGCGGCGAGGCGTTTCTGGCCGAAGAGCGCGTTCGGCCGTTCATCGAGGCACGGATGATCGTGCCGAACAATCGCCAGGGCTACCAGTGCCGCCTCAACAACAGTAGTCAGGACCATTGCCTGGCCAACGACTCGATCGTCCCGTCGACGCTCACGATTGGCAGCCGATTCATGCCGTGGAAGCGCGGGTTCTCCCTGCTCGCGGCCCTCGACATCGGCCTCGGCGGCACGAGCGACTTCATCGAGGAAATGCAGCCGATTCCGCCGTGGACGCTGTTCCTCGGCGCGGGCTGGGCCGTCGACACGTGGGACCGCCCGCCTGTCGTCAGGACGAAGCTCGTCGAGAAGACGGTCGAGAAGGTCGCACCGAAGGCCCACGTCGTCGGCTTCGTCCACGAGAAGGACAAGAACGACCCCATCATCGGCGCCATCGTGGCCTACAAAGACCACGCCGAGATTCCGCCCCTCGCGACGGGCTCCGACGGCAAGTTCGGGGACGACGTTCCGCCGGGGACGTGGACGTTCGAGATCGCGGCGGACGGGTTCAAGCAGGGCTCGTGCGACGTGACGGTCCCCAAGGAGGTCGGCGACATCGCCATCGACTGCCCGCTCGAGGCCTTGCCGCGCGTGGGGACGGTGGTGGGTCACGTGCGAGACGCCGAGACCAATCAGCCGCTGGCGGGCGTCCAGGTCGTGCTGACCGACTCCCAGCGCAAAGAGCTTCGGTTGTCGACCGACGCGTCCGGCGGCCTGAGGTTCGAGGGGGTGTCTCCCGGCACCTCGGAGATCAGCGTGATGGCGGACGGGTACCTCGTCCTCGTCGTCCCCGTCGACGTCAAGGCGCGGCAGGACAACGAGGCCGATCTGATGCTTCGGCCGGTTCCGAAGAAGGCCGCCGTCCAGGTCACCGCAAAAGAGATCACGATCCGACAGCAGGTGCAGTTCGCGCTCGACAGCGCGGTGATCTTGCCCGAGTCCTTCGGCCTCTTGAGCGAGGTGGCCGACGCCATCATCCGGCACAGCGAGATCAAGCGGATCGAGGTGCAAGGCCACACCGACAACAGCGGGACGCCCGAGCACAACCAGCTCCTGAGCGAGCAGCGCGCGGAGGCGGTCCGCGCGTGGCTGGTGCAACACGGCGTCTCGGCGGATCGGCTGGTGGGCAAGGGGTACGGTCAGACGAAGCCCCTCGTTCCCAACGTGACCCCGGCCTACCGGTCGCAGAACCGGCGGGTGCAGTTCATCATCCTCGAGCGGGAAAACGCGGCTCCTGGCCCCGCCGGCCCCGGAGCTCCCGCGCCCGCGCCGGCCCCGGGCGAGCGTAAGAAGAACCCCCTCCCCGGCTTCTGAGGTCGAACGGGGGGGTGGGTCGTGCGGGTTTTGGGGGAGAGGAGCTCCCCCAAAACCGGGTGATCGAGAGTTCGGGCTTGATCCGAACGGCGCCGAGAGCTAGTTTTCGGCGCCCTGTTTGGTCGTGTTTCAAACACGCGGACCCCAATCCGGGGCCCGCGTTTTTTTTTGTTGTTGGATTCTCGACGTTCCCTCCGCTCCAGCCATGCCTTCCCCGAGCCACAGCTTGCACGGAATCGATCGCGACGCGCTCGAGCGCGTCGTCACGCCGATCGTCGTCGCGCACGGCGCCGAGCTCGTCGACCTCGAGTTCAAGCCGGAACGCGGTGGCTGGGTCCTGCGCCTCTACGTAGAGAAGGCCGGCGCGGCCGACCGCAACCTGTCCACCCGGGACGCGGCCGTGGACCTGGACCTATGCGCCCGCGTGTCACGCGATCTGAGCCCGGCGCTCGACGTCCTGGACCTCATCCCGCACGCGTACCACCTCGAGGTGAGCTCCCCCGGCGTGGAGCGGCCGCTGCGGGGAGCCCATGATTTCGTTCGATTCGCGGGCCACCGCGCCAAGCTCAGGCTGAGGGAGCCCGACAGCGGGCAGAGGGTCCTCCTCGGTCAACTCGACGGCGTGGCCGAAGGCAAAGTCCATGTACGCGACGGCGATCGCCGCCGCGAGGTTCCTCTTTCCAACATCGAGAGCGCCCGGCTCGTCTTCGAATTCGGGCGCATGACCCACTTGAGCAAGCACTGACGCCGCCCGCCCCTGCGCAGGCGCCGCCGAGACCCGAGGCACACCATGGCGATCCAACAGCAACAGTCCGCGACCGGCGATTTGACCCTCCTTCAAGCGATCGAAATGGTCGCGAAGGACAAGGGGATCGACAAGGCTCGGCTGGTCAAGACGGTCGAGGAGGCCATCCTCAAGGCGGCGCAGAGTGTCTTCGGTGCCAACCGCGAGCTCGAGGCGCGCTTCAACGAGGACAACGGCCAGGTCGACCTCTTCCAGTACATGACCGTGGTCGACGACGTCGCCGACGACGACCGCGAGATCGCGCTCGAGGACGCACAGCGCCTCGGCCTCGAGGCGGACATGGGGGAGGAGCTCGGCTTCCAGATCTTCTGGCACCCCGCGGACGCCAAGAAGGCCGCCGAGCAGGACAAGGACTACGGCGACATCCTTCGCGTCAAGCAAGCGAGGCAGGCCTTCGGGCGGATCGCGGCCCAGACCGCCAAGCAGGTCCTCATCCAACGCGTCCGCGACGAGGAGCGGGACCTCATCTTCAACGAGTTCAAAGATCGCAAGGGTGAGCTCATCAAGGGCGTCGTGCGCCGCTTCGAAAAGGGAAACAACCTCATCGTCGACCTTGGACGGACGGAGGGGATCCTCCCGTTCCGCGAGCAGACGCCGCGCGAAACGTACCGCCCCGGCGACCGGATCGTCGCGTACGTCAAGGAGATCGATCGCGAGGCGCGCGGCCCCCAGGTGATTCTGTCGCGCAACGATCCGCGCCTCGTCGAGAAGCTCTTCGAGTCGGAGGTCCCCGAGATCTACGAGGGCATCGTGAAGATCGTGGCGTGCGCGCGCGAGCCGGGCGCCCGATCGAAGATCGCGGTGACGAGCCGCGACGCGGACGTCGACCCCGTGGGCGCGTGCGTCGGAATGAAGGGGGCGCGGGTCCAGGCGGTCGTCCAGGAGCTTCGCGGCGAGAAGATCGACATCGTGCCGTACGACCGCGATCCCGCGCGGTTCGTCTGCGCCGCGATACAGCCGGCTGAGGTGAGCAAGGTCATCGTCGACGAGGCCGACGGTCGGATGGAGCTCGTCGTGCCCGACGAGAAGCTCTCGCTCGCGATCGGGCGCAAGGGTCAGAACGTGCGCCTGGCCGCGCAGCTCTCGGGGTGGAAGCTCGACATCATCAGCGAAGCCAAGTTCAAGCAGATGGAGGAGGAGGCGGTCGCTCAGCTCCAGCAGATCGATGGGGTCACCGAGGCCATCGCCCGCGGCATGTACCGGCTCGGCTTCCGAACGCTCGAGGAGCTGGCCGAGGCGAGCGAGCAGGAGCTCGCGTCCATGCCGGGCCTCGGCGGGGCAGAGGCCGCGGCGCGGATCCGATCCAACGCCGAGACGACGATGGAGCGGCTGCGTCAGGATCGCATCCGCGCCGCGTCGGCCCGGACCGAGCCGCTCACCGAGCGCGAGCGCCTACTCTTCATTCGCGGGGTGGGCGAGCGTACCGTTCAGCTCCTCGAGGACGCCGGCTACAAGGGGGTTGAGGACATCCTGCGGGAGGACGAGGACAAGCTGGCCATCAAGACGGGGCTGGGCATCAAGAAGGCTCGCGCCATCAAGCAGGGGGCGGAGCATTTCTTGTCGAGCGAGGCCAAGGCGATCGAGGCGGCTCGTCGCGAGGCGTTGGCCAAGGCGCGGGAGGCCGCCCAGCCGCAGACGTGAGCGAAGCAGACGAGGTCCACAGAGGGCGGAGCGAGGCGCGGAGGAACGTGGCGAGCAAGGTGGAGTCATCGGCAGCGCGAGAGCGGCGGGACGCAGAGGCCGTTCCGACGAGGACGTGCGTCGGCTGCGGCCGACGGGACGCCTCGGCGGCCCTCCTCCGCCTCGTCATGCTCGAGGGGGAGGTCGCGTTCGACCTCGCGGGCGGGGCGTTCGGCCGGGGCGCGCACGTACACCCGATCGCCGAGTGCCTGGCCCGGGCGCCGCGGGGGCTCGCGCGGTCGTTTCGGTGCTCCGTGTCGACCGACGCCTCCGAGCTTGGACGGCGCCTCGTCGCCGCGTGCGACCGGCGGACGCGCGGCCTGCTCCTCTCGGCCCACCGGCTACGCGCCGTGGCCGTGGGGGCCGAGGCTACGGCTCGCGCGCTGCCCGCCGCGCTCGTCGTCGTCGCGGTCGACGGCGGGTCGGTGGGGGACGGCAGCCGGCACACGGCCCTCGGCGAGGCGATCGCCGCGGGCAACGCGCTCGTTTGGGGTACCAAGGAGGAGCTCGGCGTTCTGTTCGGGGCGGAAGGGGTCGCGATCTGCGCCTTGAGCCATCAGGGCATCGCACAAGAATTGAAATGGGCGCGCGCAGCGCGAGACGCGGGCGTGACAGCGGCGAGAGAAGGTGCTGAATGCAGCAGCAGATTTCGGGAGGCTCGATGAGCGGCAAGGTTCGCGTCTACGAGGTGGCCAAGCAGCTGAACCTGGATCCGAAGCAGGTCGTCGGCTTGTTCCAGGCCATCGGCGTGGCGGAAGTGCGAAACCACATGAGCTCCGTCGATCCCGACGCGGTCGACCGGGTCAGGCGGCACCTCGAGAAGCAAAGGACGCACGACGTCGTCGAAGAGCGCGTCCGGTCGGACGGCCGCGTCATCAAGCGTCGCGCGATAGCGAAGCCCGGTGCGGCGGCCGACACGCCTTCGGCCTCGTCGCTCCCGTCGTCCGGCCCATCGCTGCGCGACGCGGCCATGTCGGCGCCCGCGACGCGCGGTCGCTCCCGCGACGCGGCGTCGGTCGTCGCGGCACGCGGTCGCGCGGCCGAGGAATCCCTGCCGGCCGAGCCGAACGGCCATCCCGCGCCCGAGCCGGTCGACCTGCGAGAACACGAGAGCGGTCGCCTCCCCGTGGCCGAGAGCACGCCCCCCGCTCCCTCCGGTCGCGAAGATCGACGGGTCCCCCCCGCGGCGGCGTCGGCCCCCTCCGTCGCCGAGCACGCGGCCACGCGCGACGTGCCCGTCGCGGAGGCGCCGCCGCCGAGCGCGCCGTCGCCCGAGCCGATGGTCGAGCGGGCGACCGACGACGCGGTCGCGGCGGCCAGCCCCGCAGCCCCCGAGGCCATGCCCGAGCCGCCGGTCGCGCCGTCTCCCTCGCCGGTGTCCCCGCCCCCCCCGGCGCCCCTGGAGGCGCCGGCCGTTCCGCGAGGAGGTTCGCCGCAGAAGACGGGGGTCGAGTACTGGACCGGGCGTCCGGGCGTGCCGATGCCGTCTCCCTCCGCGACGGCCTCGCGCGCGGCGACGACCCAGCCGAACATGCCGCGCCGCGTTCAGTACGATCCGAGGGCGGGAACGGTCGGCGCGCCGAGCGGCCGTCGCGACGTCCGAGCGCCCGGCCAGCAGCCGGGCCGTCCGATGATGGGCCGCACGCCGGGAGGGGCCGGTGCGCGCAGGTTCGGCGGGCCCGCCGTGCCCAGAAAGCCCGCGGCCGTCTCGACGCAGGAGATGAGCGCCCACAAGAAGGTCATCCGCATCGACAACGACGTCACGCTTCAGACGATGGCGCAGCGGATGAGCCTCAAGGCCACCGAGCTTCTCATGAAGCTCTTGTCGATGGGCATGAGCAACGTCCACATCAACACCACCCTCGACGCCGATACGGCGAAGATCCTCGCCGGCGAGTTCGGCTGGGAGGTCGAGGACGTCGGCAAGAGCGAGGAGCAAACGATCGCCGAAGCCCGCGGCGAGGAGGAGACCTCCGCCGAGGCAGACATCGCCGGCAGCCGGCCGCCCGTCGTGACCGTCATGGGACACGTCGACCACGGCAAGACCAGCCTGCTCGATCGGATCCGCAAGGCCAATGTCGCGGGCGGCGAGGCCGGCGGTATCACGCAGCACATCGGGGCCTACAAGGTGGAGACGCCGCAGGGCACCGTCGTCTTTCTCGACACACCGGGTCACGAGGCGTTCACGCAGATGCGCGCGCGCGGCGCGAGCGTCACCGACATCGTGGTGCTGGTGGTGGCCGCGGACGACGGTGTCATGCCGCAGACCAAGGAGGCGATCGCCCACGCCCGCGCGGCGAAGGTGCCGATCATCGTCGCGGTCAACAAGATCGACAAGCCCCAGGCGGACACCGAACGCGTCAAGCGCGAGCTCGTCGAACAGGGACTCGTGCCGGACGACTGGGGCGGCGACACGCTCTTCGTCAACGTGAGCGCGGTGAGCGGAGAGGGCATCGGCCGTCTCCTCGAGGCCATCCAGCTCCAGAGCGAGCTCCTCGAGCTCAAGGCGAACGACAAGCGCCCCGCGAGCGGCACGGTCCTCGAGGCGCTGCTCGACCGGGGTCGCGGCCCCGTGGCGCGGGTGCTCGTCCAGGACGGAACGCTGCGCGTCGGCGATTTCGTCCTGGCGGGCGCGGGCTTCGGAAAAGTCCGCGCGATGACCAACGAACACGGCAAGCAGGTGCAGGAGGCGGGGCCCGCCACGCCGGTCGAGATCCTCGGCCTGAACGAGGTTCCGAACGCCGGCGACCGGATGGACGCCGTCAAGGATCCCAAGAAGGCGCAGGAGATTGCCGAGAGCCGCAAGGGCAAGATCGCCAAGAACCTCATCCCGTCGACGGCGAAGGTGTCGCTCGAGGAGCTTTCCAAGCGAATCGCCGAGAGCGGTCAGCAGGAGTTGCGGGTCATCATCAAGGGCGACGTCCAGGGGTCCGTCGAGGCGTTGGCCGACGCGTTCGCGAAGCTGTCGGGCGAAAAGGTCAAGCTCTCGATCATCCACGCCGCGGTCGGCGCCATCACCGAGGGGGACGTCAACCTGGCCATCGCCTCCAAGGCCATCGTCGTCGGCTTCAACGTGCGTCCGGCCGGAAAGGCCGCGGCCCACGCGGAAGAGAACAAGATCGAGATAAGGCTCTACTCGATCATCTACAACGCGCTCGAGGACGTAAAGGCGGCGATGGAGGGCCTCTTGCCCCCCACGCTGGTCGAGAAGCAGCACGGCAAGGCCGAGGTCCGGCAGATCTTCAAGGTCAAGGGCCTGGCCGTCGCAGGCTGCTACGTGACCGAGGGCAAGATCGTCCGCAGCGGCAAGGTGCGGCTCGTGCGCGACGGGGTCGTCTCCTGGGACGGCAAGATCGCCAGCCTGAAGAGGTTCAAGGACGACGTCCGGGACGTCGCCGAAGGGTTCGAGTGCGGCATCAGCCTCGAGAACTTCAACGACCTCAAGGAGAAGGACGTGCTCGAGTGCTACGAGGTCGAAGAGATCAAGCAGAAGCTGTAATGGGTGTCGCTGGTCCGCTCTCTCGCTACGCTCGAGCGTGCGGACCATGGTGAAGTCCGTCGCTGTCGTGACAGCAATGTCTACATGATCGTCGGCGTTTTGCGCCTCACGTTCCACATCCCGCACGCGCGTACCCTCAAGGACAAGCGTCGCGTGGTGCAGAGGATCCGCGACCGACTGCGCTCCAGGTTCGACGTATCGGTGGCCGAGGTGGCCGCCCAGGACCTCCACCAGCGCGCGGTGTTCGGCGTAAGCGTCGTCTCGGGAAGCGCGCGGGTGTGCGATTCGGTGCTCGAGGAAGTAGCCCGCGTGGCGGAGGCGGTCGGCGACGCGGTCCTGTCCGATCGTGAGACGGAGCTCGTCACCATAGGCGACGACATGTACGGCGAAGGCGACCATGAGCGGTGAGGGGCATCTGCGAGCGAAGAGGGTCGCGGAGCGGGTGCGCGAGGAGCTCGCCTCTCTCCTGAGCGACGAGGTAAAGGACCCCGGCGCGGCCGGCGCCGTGCTGACGTCGGTCGAGATGGCGCCCGATCTGCGTCGCGCGAACGTCAAGGTCCGCTTGCTCCAGGACGGCGACGATCGGCGGCGTCGGGGCGAGGTCGTCGGCGCGCTGAGGCGCGCGTCGGGCATGCTCCGGCGCGAGGTGACCCAGCGGCTCGGTCTGCGCTTCGCGCCCGAACTCCACTTCTTCTACGACGACGGCTCCGACAACGCGTCCCGGGTCGAGCAGCTCCTCGCGGAGATCGAGGCCGAGCGCAAGGGCCGCTAGCCCGCAAGCTCGAGCGAGGCGAGAGATCGGACTCGTGGAGAGCCCCCAGTCCGGAGAGTCCTATCGCAGG
>Ga0070735_10004291_pt1 | contig 12083 bp, 9 predicted proteins | sample Coa_R1_FD_66443 | JGI IMG/M metagenome (GOLD analysis project Ga0070735, IMG submission 66443) | Surface soil microbial communities from Centralia Pennsylvania, which are recovering from an underground coalmine fire - Coalmine... | ecosystem: Environmental > Terrestrial > Soil > Unclassified ... | reverse complement strand
ATTGAAGACGCATTGCAAACTTTCGCTTTTGGTGCGCCGCGATCCCGACGGCGTTCCGCGCAGTTATGTCCACATTGGAACCGGGAACTACAACGCGACGACCGCGCGAATCTACACGGATCTCAGCCTGTTTACCGCGAATCCGGAGATTACGCGGGCGGTGCATGATGTCTTCAGTTTTCTGACCGCGTACGCCGAGAATCCAAGCTACGAGCCGCTTTTGGTTGCGCCACTTGACCTGGCGGAGAAGCTGATTGCGCTGATCGACCGCGAGGCCGAGCACGCACGCCAGGGCCGCGAAGCAAGGATCATTGCCAAGATGAACGCATTGCTCGACAAGAATTTGATTCAGGCGCTGTACCGTGCATCGCAGGCAGGAGTGGAGATCGATTTGATCGTGCGCGGCATTTGCGCTTTGCGGCCGGGAGTGCGCGGACTCAGCGACCGGATCAAGGTGCGCAGCATCGTCGGGCGATTCCTCGAACACAGCAGGATCTACTACTTCGGAAATGCCGGCGACGAGGAAATTTACATTGGTAGCGCTGACTGGATGCCGCGCAATCTGTACGAACGCGTGGAAGTGCTGGTGCCGTTGCGCGACGAGTTTTTGCGGGAACGGGTGCGGCGCGAGATTCTCAACGCATATCTCGCAGATAACCGGAAGGCGAGAATTTTGCTGCGTGACGGGACCTACGTATACGCCTGGCAGGGGCTGCATGGAAAACGAAAGCGCAAGCCGCCTGCGGGGGCAGCCGCGTTCAGCGCGCAGGATTTTCTGATCAGCGTGGCGGAAGGCAAGCAGGGGGAAGTAATTGTTCCGCCGGAGCCGGCGGTGAGAAAGCGCAAATCGACCGTTAAAGTTCGATAATCAAACATGATTGTTTATTTTTTACGCCACGCCAGCGCCGGCGAATCGGTGTTGAACCCGAAGAAAGACGAGAAACGCGGACTGGATAAAGACGGCATCGAGCAATGCGGCTATGTCGGCCGCGCTCTCACTGCCATCGACGCGCAGGTTGATGTAATTATCTCCAGCCCTCTGAAACGCGCCACGCAGACCGCGTCTTTAGTGGGAAATGAAATGGGCTATGAAGGGAAGCTGCAAATCGATGCCGGTTTACGGCCGGGGTCGAACTTCGCCGATTTTCGCCGTCTGCTGGAAAAATATGCCAATCAGGAATCGATCATGGTGGTGGGACACAATCCGAACTTGAGCCAGTTCCTGGGAACGGTCATCAGCGAATCGGGTTGCGAGGCCTCGGTCGACTTGAAAAAAGGCGCGGTGGCGCGAGTGGAAATGCGGCGCAACTCAGGAACGTTGCAGTGGTGTCTGACGCCCAAGGCGCTTCGTAACCTCTACTCCGCGGCAGTCGAGAGCTCACGTCCAAAGACTTCCCGAAAGTAAGGCGCATCTTTTTCAATCGCCCACAATTCCAGGTCCACACCCATGCGCTGCCGAGGCACAAGCGTCAATCGCACCTCGGCGGCGCGATGACTAATCCGCACCTTTTGCACGGCCCGGCTGCGGCCCAGGTTCAGAGCGCGCGCGATCCGCAGCAGCATGATCGCCTTTTGCACGCTGGCGCGCTCTTCCGCCTCGATCGTTTCGATGGCGTGGTCATCAGGGGTGGGACGGGATTTGCCCAGAAATCGCGCGATGGCTGCGATAATGCGGCGCTGTTGAGGCGTGTAGCCGAGAATTTCGGAGTTCGAAAGGATGTAATGGGTGTGGCGATGGTGCCCGTTGCGGTTCACATAATCTCCCACCTCGTAAAGCATTGCGGCAGCAGATAGCCATTCGCGATATTCGGCGGGCAAACAATGGACGGAGCGCAGCGCGGAAAATAGAAACATGGCCGAAGAGCGCACGTCGAGTGCGTGTTTCATATCGACGTGATAGTGCTCCACGGCTCGCGTGATTGACGCCCAGCGCTCGGATTCAATCTGCTTGCCAGAGCGGGTGCTGCGATCGTGATCTGCGGCCATCTGGGCCAGCAGGCCATCGCGCAGCCCAAGGGGCGAGTAGCGAAAGCCGTTCAGATGCAACCGCTCGAGCAGTTCGTGATACACAACCGCTCCGGCGACAACGATTTCGGCGCGGCGCACACCGATGCCATTGATCTTGCGACGCTCCTCGACCGGAAGTCGAGCCAGCCTGGAGGCCAGCCGCGTCATCTCGGCGCGTGAAACCGCCAGACGCTGCCGGGTGCCACTTTTTCGCAGATGCCTTGCAGCCGTAGCGAGCGCATCGGCAGTTCCAGAGGTTGCGATCACATTGTGCGCCTTATTCGCGTTAACGCGTGAGATGACGCGATTGACCTCACGCGTAATGAAGCCTCGCAGACGCTTCAATTCGCCTTTGCGCGGCGGGTCGTGGCGCAGGAATTCGTCTGTGAGCCGCACGGCACCCAGCGGGAGACTTACAGTTTCACGAATCTGGCCACGGACTGAAACCGTAAGCTCGCAGCTTCCACCACCCAGGTCGATCATCAGCGTGGGCCGGTTATCGGTACGCGCATTTGAGACCAATCCCAGGTGAATCAACCTTGCCTCTTCCAGGCCGGAGATAATTTCCAACGTCCAACCGGTTGCCGAGCGCACCCATTCGAGGAAAGCCTGCGAATTGCGCGCATCGCGCAGGGCGCTGGTAGCAACCGCCCGCACCGTGTCGGTGACGGTCTGCTGCGTGGCGCGATGAAATCGGCGCAAGACTTTCACGGTGTCCGCCATCGATTCCGGCGTAAGGAACCCCGAGCGAAACACTCCTTCGCCAAGCCGGGTAACTTCCCGGTCTTCATGCACCGGACGCAGATGGCCGCGCGTGAGACGCGCGATTTTCAGGCGGACGGAATTAGAACCGATATCGACGGCGGCGAAGGTCGGCATGAGGGAAGAACCACAGTTTACATGACAACATTGGGTGAGGGATTCGAGGTAGAGTTTGCTCAGGATGCTGCGAACCTAACGCGGTTTCCTACTGTAGGCAAACAGCAGGGTCCTCACCGAGCTGATGTCCGATTCGAAAAAACACAAACCCTGAATTCTTATTGCAGTTTGGCGAGTTCGGATTGGGCTTCTTTCAGAATCGGGATATTTGCGTCAGCATCCTTCCATAGCGCGAGAAAGTCCTTATAGGCGGCAAGCGCCCGGACGCGGGCAGCGTCGGAGTCAGCGCCCCGCGAATTTCTTGACTGTTGCGCGTTGGCTCGAGCGATACCCAAATGTGCAAGTGCGCCCGTCCAGCAATTCCAGACGATGCCGCTGTGGTCGATAATCTTCTGAAACTCAGCTGTAGCCTCGGTAGATTGCCCCGCTGCAAGGTGAGCCTCGCCGCGCAGGTATACGTCGTAGAGGCATGAGATATTGCTGACAAAAGTGATCTGTCCAAGCTCAATAGGGGAAGCGGCCTGGAGAGCAACAAATGCGCCGGTTGGATTTTTTCGATCGAGTTCCAACTGAGCCTGAATCGCCGGCAGCCAAAGCGACTGCATTTGGGTGTCGAGCGGATAACGGCTGTTCAAGTCTTTCGCTATTGAATCGGCGCGCCCAATGTCGCCGACCATAGCAAAAGCGAGGGCAGCTTCGCTCTGGGCGCCCTGGCTTGCGGGGGCTAGTTTCAGGCCTTCGGCAGCGTCTTTGCTCGCTTCGCTCGCATTGCCGTACGCGGCTTCGCGGGTGGCCTGATTCTCGTACCAGATCGCAGCATTCTCTTTGCTATCCGCATGAATCGCGGAATCCACAGCGCGCTGGCTTAGGTCGCGCGCTTTGGAGTCGCGGCCCATGTAGCCTTCGGTGTCAGAGGCCAGGGCGAGACCATAATTTTCTTCGGGCTTGCCTGCGAACCATTGTTGCTGTTCGGTCATGCCCGCGGTATCGGAGGACAGAAATGCGAGGGCATAGAGCGCGTTGCGGGTAATATAGTCTTCGAGTTTTTTCGCCTGAGCTTCACGAATCGTCTGACGGGCATCGTCGAAACGCTGCAAGGCGAGATACGCATTGGCGAGATTATCGTAGGGTGCAACGTTGTCCGAGTTCATCTGCAGCTCCTCGCGGGTCAGCTCTGCAGATTTTTCGTGTTGACCCTGTTCAGCGCAGACCACGCCCAGATTGAGACGCGCGGCATGGGTCTGGGGGTAATTCTCGATTTCTTCCTGATACGCTTGCGCCGCTTTGGGCAGCTCTCCGGTCACATTCAGAAAATAGTTGGCCGTGAGTTGCAGCTTTTCGCGTTCGCTGGCGTGATCGCGTAACTCGAAGGCTTTGGTGAGATATTCACTTGCGCGAGCCGGTTCGGCGAGGCTGAAATATTCCCCACCTACGGCGAGATACCCCATGGCGAAATTGGGATCGAGTTCGATGGCGCGCTGATTGTAGGGAAGGGCCGCCCCCGGCCCTTGTTCGCGATCGGCTTTTTGGCCGAGCGTGTAAGCCTTGAGCGCATCCAGGGAAGAGGTGGTGGCCTGCTCCAGAGGCACGTCGAAGCGCTGCACGGTGGCGAGCGACTCGCCCATCTGGCCGCGAAGTTTCGAAGCTGCCGCGCCCAGGACATCGAGAACCTTCTCCTTCGAGCCGGCAGTAACCTGTTCTTGCGCCAGCACGTCGCCGTTTCTGCAGCTGACCGCTCTCAATCCAATCACGTATTCGGTGCCAAGGCTGCCAATGGAACCTGCGATGTACGCCTTGCTCCCCGTGCGGAGGCATAATTCGCGAGCCACGTCAGGAGTGAGCCTCGTGCCAACAGGGCGCATCATCTGCTGCAGGGTTTCGGCAATTTTGTTTTCCGAAAGGACATTCAGGAATGGAGATTGATTCAGAGAGACGCTGAGTGCCGTCTTAAGCGTGTCGTCGAAGATTGGGTCACTGGTGCTGTTGGAAAAGTCGGCAAGCACGACAGTGTCTTTTTCTGTGAGTCGTTGACCGTAACGGGTGCGGTAATAAAGCGCACCGGCTACGAGAGCGGCGACCACCACGATGGCGGTCGCATAGGCGGCAAACCTCTTTCGGACCGCATTCCTGGAAGCAGAAGATTGCACCGCCGGGACGGAACCCGAAGAAGCTGAAGAAGCAAAAGCCACGCCGGAATGCGATTCGGTATCGCGCTTCAAACGCTGCAAATCGGTGCGGATTTCCGCTGCGCTTTGGTAGCGAAGGTTGCGGTCTTTCTCCAGAGCTTTGCAGATAATTCGCTCCAAATCCGCGGGCACATCGGGATTCAGTCGAACCGGAGCCGTGGGCGTCGCATCCAGAATAGCTTTGAAAATTACGGCGGAGCTTTCCCCGCGAAAAGGAAGCGCCCCGGTCGTCATTTCATAAAGAACCGCGCCGAAGGAAAACAGGTCGCTGCGCGCGTCTAACTCTTTGGCGCGCGCCTGCTCAGGCGACATATACGCCACCGTGCCCATGGTTGAGCCTGGGCTGGTCAGATAATCGTCGCCCACGGAAGTTTGGGTGTTAAGAGCCGCGATGCGGCTTGAGGAACTGGGCGCGGGCGCGACTTTCGCCAGTCCAAAGTCCAGAATTTTGGCTCGACCACGCTTGGTAATAAAAATATTGGCAGGCTTGATGTCGCGATGAACGATTCCTTCAGAGTGCGCCGAATCGAGCGCGTCGGCGATCTCGATCGCTAATCCCAACGTCAGGTCGGTATCGAGCGGTCTTCCAGCAATGCGGTGCTTCAGGGTCAGCCCATCGAGATACTCCATGACGATGAAAGGCCGGCCGTTGTCATTTCCGATTTCATGAATTGTGCAGATATTGGGATGGTTGAGTGCAGATGCCGCCTGCGCCTCACGCTGAAAGCGGGAAAGCGCCTGCGGGTCGTTGGCTACATCGTCCGGCAAAAACTTCAGGGCGACGAAGCGGTGCAGCGTGAGATCCTCGGCTTTATAGACAACTCCCATTCCGCCGCCGCCCAATTTTTCGACGACGCGATAGTGGGAAATAGTTTGGCCGATCATGCCTGACGATCACGCTAGCAAAGGTATGGTATGGCAGGAATCGTAGGGCCTGTCGGGAAACAAGTCAATCGCCCTGTGCGCGTGAAAGGCGTCTCAAGGCTGCGGCACGACTCGGGCCAGAGCGTCCAAGAGATTATGGGCGCAGGTAGAACAGCAAGGGCCTTGCTCCAGAGAGTTGTCCTGAACGCAACGGATCTCGAGTTCAAGCGTCGCGGGACTGGTCTCACAGAATCTGCATTTCCCCGGCCCATCCCGAGCCTTAAAGGTCATCGAGTCCGGCATAAAAGCTCCCACGCTAGCAAATAGTTGCACTTATGGGAGGATAAAGCTGTGACGCAGGTCACTCGTGATTGTTCAGGTATCACGATGGTTGCGAGGGCGTTGCTCGGACGTTGCTCGGGCTAGGCCGCGGAAATGTTCTCTTGCCCGTTCTTTTCTGATGTATGGGCTGGCGCTGGGGCGGACAGTTTGGGATGTGTCGCATGCCTGGCGCGCAATTGTGAAAGTACGGCAATCGCGCGCCGATACTTCGCGCCAGTTACGTTATGCAGTTCCGCCACCAGGGATGACTCATGTACCTCACCCAGATCTTTGGAGGCGGTTTGAGTCAAAGTGAGCCAGTCGTGCCAGTCGCCCAGGGCGTCCTGCACTCGTTTGATCTCCTCGATGAAGGCCGCAGCGGATGCGGCTGGCGCTGCAAATTCGGCAGCATACCGCGCGCGCTTGGTCAAGATCCTATATTCGTGCAGCAGTTCTTCGTTCAATGGAGCGCCCGCGGCATGGAAATGGTCGAGCATGGACTGGGCCGCGCTCAGGGGATCGCGAGCAGACTCCGGGTTGAACCGTTTTGCGGCGCGTTTCAGGCGTTTGCGGATTTCACGAATGGTTCCGTCGGCGGCGGACTTGCGCAACTTCTTTTCCTCCCTCGCCCGCACTGCGATCAAGTGATTCACCAACTGCGTTTTTCGCCGCGGTTCCCGCGGGACTTTCAGACTGAGCAATGCGGTTAATTGAACATCCAGATCACGGAGCTTTCCGGCGCGTTTGCGAATCCCGTTGAGCAATTTAAGCAATTTTTTGCCGCTGCGATCCAATTTCGGAGACAACTCTGTCAACAGGATTTGAACCCGGCGCGTGCCCGTGCGAAAGCCGTGTACATTCTTGGCGGATGGCTTGGACCCAAGCTTGATGAGATCGCCATCCAGCTTTTGAAAAACGGCACGGCAGCGCTTTGTGTCGATGGGCATACCTGGAGGAAAACGGAAGAACGTTACAGGCTCGGCAAAGAAAAAGCAACGTTCAAAAAGCCCCGCTATTTTAACATCCTGTTAACAGGATTCTGCTAGGGTAAAGAGGAAATGGCTTTACCTGCCCGGCCCCGGCCCGATATGTCAAGCCCACAACCCGTTGAAGCGCAAAAAGTTACAAGCATATCTTCAACTGAACAAAGAACGGCAAAGTTGCCCCTTGGTGGAGGTGAAATACCCGACCAGATTTTCAAGTACGCCATGCTCCTGTGTGGCGCCGCGGTTTTGGGCACGCTGGTATTGATTGTTTATCAGTTGGTTCTGCGCTCGGGACCGTCCTGGCAAGCATTCGGGATGAAGTTTTTTGCGGGACGCGATTGGGATCCGGTCAGCGAACAATTCGGAGCCTTGCCGTTCATCTACGGCACACTGGTTTCGTCGCTTCTGGCTTTAATCATCGCAGTGCCGTTGTCGATTGGCGTGGCGGTATTCACGACGGAGATGTGCCCGGTCCGGCTACGAGGACCGCTTTCGTTCTTCGTCGAGTTATTGGCAGCAATTCCAAGCGTGGTTTACGGCTTGTGGGCCATCTTCGTACTCGTGCCTCTGCTCAGCGGATACGTGGAGCCGTTTCTCTCGAAGGTGCTTGGCTGGACCGGACTGTTTACCGGCCCGCCCTACGGTATCAGCATGCTGGCGGCAGGAATCATTCTAGCCATCATGATTGTTCCGATTATTTCTTCCATCACGCGCGAGGTGTTGATGGTAGTTCCGCAGCATCAGCGCGAGGCTGCGCTGGCGCTCGGGGCAACGCGATGGGAGATGATCCGCATGGGCGTGCTGCGCAACGCGCGAGCGGGGATTATGGGGGCGATCATACTCGGCTTGGGCCGGGCGCTTGGGGAAACTATGGCCGTGACCATGGTGATCGGCAATCGACCGGAAATTGCGAAATCGCTATTTGCCCCTGGATACAGCATGGCCAGCGTTCTTGCCAACGAGTTCAGCGAGGCCACCGGCGATGTTTATTTATCGGCGTTGATTGAGATTGGACTGGCGCTGTTCCTCGTAACCATCGTGGTGAATGCCCTGGCGCGCCTGATGGTATGGAGCGTGACGCGTGGCCAGCCTGCGAGGGCGAATGCCTGAGCACAGCGAAGCAAGAGTCCCACCCATCGCATTGCGGCGCAGAATTACGGACCATGTGATGACCGCGGCTTCTGTGCTCACCGTAATCATCGTTCTGGCGCCGTTGTTTGCGATCTTCGCCTATCTCGTTTATAGAGGCGTCGGTTCCATCAACTGGGCGTTCCTGACTCAGACTCCGAAACCGGTGGGCGAAGCGGGCGGGGGAATGGCGAATGCCATCGTCGGCTCGGTCTTCATCCTCGCGCTAGCCAGTATTCTTGGCGTGCCGATCGGGGTTGGCGCTGGAATCTATCTGGCTGAGTACGGCAGGAACCGCTTCGGAGATACGATTCGTTTCACGGCTGACGTACTGAACGGGGTGCCTTCGATTGTGGTCGGCATTGTGGCTTACTCGATCGTAGTCTTGTATCAGAAGCACTTCTCGGCTCTTGCGGGCGGCGTGGCGCTGGCCATTATGATGATTCCCACGATTACGCGCACGACCGAGGAAATGCTGCTGTTGGTCCCACAGGCCTTGCGAGAGGCCGCGTACGGGCTGGGAGTTCCGCGGTGGCGTACTACGCTTTCTATTACCTTGCGCACCGCGACCTCCGGTGTAATCACGGGCATTATGCTCGCCTTTGCACGCGTTGCCGGAGAAACCGCCCCGTTGCTGTTCACGGCGTTCGGCAATCAATTCTGGAATCTGCGTGTGAACGAGCCTACTGCCGCGCTGCCGCTGCAGATTTTCAACTATGCCATTTCTCCGTATGATGAGTGGCACCGGCAAGCGTGGGCCGGGGCGCTGGTTCTTATCGTTCTCATCGTTTCGGCAGTGGCGGCGGTGCGAATTGTAGTTCGTCACGGTACTTTTGGGACGGCATAGTCTATGGGCGTGGGTATTAAGGTCGAGAATCTTAACGCTTGGTATGGCAAGACCCAGGCGCTCTACGACATCGATCTGGATGTCGCTGCCAACCACGCCACGGCGCTCATTGGGCCCTCGGGTTGCGGGAAATCGACCTTCATCCGCTGCCTGAACCGCATGCACGAGACGATTCCTGAGGCGCGCGTCACGGGCAGTGTGAAAATCGGCGAGATCAGCGCATATAACGGAACGTCGGCAACCCAGTTGCGGCGGCGAGTGGGAATGGTTTTCCAGAAGCCCAACCCTTTTCCCAGCATGTCAATCTACGACAATGTTGCCTCGGGACTGAAGCTGAATGGCTTCCGCGACCGCCGCAAGCTGGATGAGGTTGTCGAGAAATCTCTCACGGTTTCCGCCTTGTGGGATGAGGTGAAGGATTATATCCACAAAAAATCGGGTGCGAGCCTCTCCGGCGGCCAACAGCAGCGGCTCTGCATTGCGCGAGCGCTTGCGGTGGAACCGGAAGTGTTGCTAATGGATGAGCCCTGCTCCGCTCTGGACCCGATTTCGACGGGGAAGATCGAGGAGTTGATCTTTCAATTGAAAGAGCGGTATACCATCGTAATAGTGACTCACAACATGCAGCAGGCGGCGCGGGTCGCAGAATTCACCGGATTTTTCCTGCTGGGCAAGATGATTGAGTTCGATCGTACGGAAAAAATCTTTACCAAGCCGGCTCACAAGCGGACAGAAGACTACATTACAGGCAGGTTCGGATAATGCGGACGCGCTTCCAGCAGGAACTCGACAATCTTCGGCAAAAACTGCTTCGTATGGGCGGGCTGGCAGAGCAGGCCGTGGACCGCGCCCGCCAGGCCTATATCGATCGCGATCTCACGCGCTGCCAAATGGTGCTTGAGGGTGAGAGCCTGATTAACGCCTCTGAGCGTGAGATCGACGAGGCGGCTTTCGACCTGCTTGCCATGCAGCAGCCGATGGCGATTGATTTGCGATTCATTCTGGCGGTGACCAAGATTAACTCCGACCTCGAACGCGTTGGCGATCAGGCTGTGAATATAGCTGAGCGGGTCATGGATATGATCGAGCTTCCCGCCATCGAGCTTCCGGTGGATATCGCGCGAATGGGATCGGCGGTGAGCGCCATGGTGCGTCGGGCATTGGAGTCTTTCATTGAAGGAAAAGTTGAACTCGCACAGGCCGTTCTGGAGATGGATAACGTTGTGGATCGCATGAAGGATGATGCCTTCATCCAACTGGTTAAAACCATGAATCAGCGGCCGGAGACGGTGCGGCAGGCTCTGGATGCGCTTCTTGTGGCGCGCAATCTCGAGCGGGTGGCCGACCACGCTACCAATATTGCCGAGGACGTGATCTTCTGGGTGCAGGGCTCCGACGTGCGTCACAATGTGAATCCAGATCATCCTCAAGCGGCTTCGGGCCAGGAAGATTCCGCACACGCCACAGGGGATTGATTTGCTAAATGAGGGACGTTTGACGCGGGTTTTTCGAGAATTCTCCTGTCGTTGGTGTTCCCCCGCTTTTTAGATCCCCGCGCCTCACCTCGTCCTCGAACTTTGACCCCGGCTCCGTGGTTGAATTACGCTGAACTCCTCTCGATTTGTTTTCTTGGTATCAGAGAATTTCAGGGAGGCCCTCGTGAGCGGTGTTTTCCGGATTCGTAGTCTCGTGATCACATTTGCGGTTTTCACGGCGCTGGCTGCGGCGCAGGAACCGGCAAGCAGCCCCGCTCCGTCTATTCAGCTGCCAACCAGTAAGACACTGACGCCGCCGTCCCCCGGCCGTATTGGCAGCACAAACAGCTTTCCCGCCACGATCGCGATCAGCCCGGACGGCCGCTACGCCGCCCTTTTGAATGATGGTTACGGCACGCAGGAGACGGACGTTACACAGTCGATTGCAGTGCTCGATCTCAAAAAGAATCGGATCACAGACTTTCCTGACAAGCGATTCGGTGAGGATGCTCACCAGAGTTATTTCCTCGGTCTCGCGTTTAGTGGCGATGGCAAACACCTGTACGCATCCGTCGGCTCAATCACCGATCCGACGGGAAAAAATGCGAACGACACCGGTAATGGCGTTGCCATCTACAAGTTTTCGCATGGCAAGGTTTCGCCGGAGCGATTTATCGCCATTGCTCCGCAAACACTCGCGGCAAGAAAGAACGTTGCCGATGAACTGCGCAAGACAGCAGCCGGAACCGCAATTCCGTTTCCTGCAGGATTAGCTCTGATTTCGGGCGGAGGACACGACAGGCTGCTGGTCGCAGACAATCTCTCGGATAACGCCGTTCTGCTTGACGTTGCGACGGGAAAAGAATTGCAGAGTTTTGACTTGAGCACGAACAAGCTGATTCCGTCCTCGCTTCCATATAGCGTGGTAGCTACGCGCGATGGCCGCCGCGCCTGGTGCAGCTTGTGGAATGCATCGCAGGTCGCCGAGTTGGATTTAGAGTCCGGAAAGGTCGTTCGCGGGATCAAGTTGAAAGAACCAGAGGATCCGATCGGGCCGGGATCTCATCCGACGGCGATGTTGTTGAGTCCGGATGAGAAGTTTCTCTATGTTGTGTTATCGAATGCGGATGCCGTGGCTGTAGTTGACACGGAAAGCGGTGCTGCCACCACCTTTCTGGCCACTTCGGCAAATGGCCAAAAATTCGCTGGCAGCTTCCCTAGCGCTCTCGCCCAATCCGCGGACGGTAAGCGATTGTTCGTGGCAGACTCGTCACTGAATGCCGTTGCAGTCTTCGACGTCTCTCAGCTCGCTAATGGCACCGAGCCCGATTCTCCGGCTAGCCCTCTCGGTTTTATTCCTACGGATTGGTATCCCAGCGCGTTAGCCGTG
>Ga0070735_10004290_pt1 | contig 12083 bp, 9 predicted proteins | sample Coa_R1_FD_66443 | JGI IMG/M metagenome (GOLD analysis project Ga0070735, IMG submission 66443) | Surface soil microbial communities from Centralia Pennsylvania, which are recovering from an underground coalmine fire - Coalmine... | ecosystem: Environmental > Terrestrial > Soil > Unclassified ... | reverse complement strand
CGCTCACCCGACGGGAAATATCACACCATCAAGATTCAGGCCGACCGCAAGGACGTAATCGTTCGCGCCCGCAAGGGATACTACTCGATTCCGATTCCGGGTTCAGGCGCGAAACCCGCCACGCAGTAGATTCGTTCATACTAAGTCTGTCATTCTGAGCGCTAGCACCGAGGACCCGCGCCGAGGCGAAGCGAAGGATCTCTTAGTGTCCTTGCTCGCACCTAAATCGAAGAGAGATCCTTCGCTTCGCTCAGGATGACAACGCGAAACATTTGACGGTCATGTAGCGCCCGCCTTCAGGCGGGCATCCTCGGTACGCCGCAATGCCCGCCTGAAGGCGGGCGCTACACGAGTCACACTCGAGTCCTGCGAGCTTTACTCGTTGGGTGCGTAGTATCCGCGACGAGTCAAAGCCGAATAATCCTTGTTCTTCAGCTCCACTTTCACTTTGCGATAGCTTCCGTCATGGGCCTTGTTGGTGGGGACGTAGCCGATGGTGTACTGGCTGCGCAGTTCCTCGGAGATTTGATCGAACGCCGCTTCCAGATTTTTTTCGCTGCGCACGATGATCATGCGCCCGCCGGTCTCATCGGTAAGCCTTCGCGCGACGCTCTGGTCTCCGCCGTCCGCCGCGACCAGTAGGATGTGCACCACCGTGTCGGTGCGCTGCGCGGCTTCGATGGCGTCGTTCAGCCGCAAGCGGCTGCCGGTATCCTCCGCGTCGGTCAGGACGACGATCGCTTTTCGACCCGCTTCGCCGGACAGCTTGTCATGCGCGGCCAGGTACACGGCGTCATAAAAATTCGTCCCGCCGGTGCCGCTGGTGGGCAGTGGCCCCTGGGCAATCATCCCGCCACTCGGTGCGTTGATCTGCGCGCGATTGATGGCGCGGTCCAGCAGGCCGCGGTCATCGGTAAAATCGGCCAGCAAGTCGACGTCGGTATCGAACGTCATGATCATCGCCAGGTCGCCCTTGCGCAGCACCCGCGCGAGAAAGCGCGAGCCGGCTTCCTTTTCTCCGCCCAGCATGTAGTATTCGCTGCCGCTGGTATCCAGCAGGATGCCCAGAGTGATCGGCAGATCGGATTCCGCGGAAAAATTGGTAATTTCCTGAGGCTGGCCATCCTCGTAGACCTGAAAGTCATCCTTAGTTAGGCCGGTCACAATGGCTTTGTGTTTGTCGCGCACGGTTACGAAGAGGTTGACCAGGTTCACCTGCACGCGGATCTGGCCGGGAGACGCGGCGAGGGCCATGCCTCCGGCGAGCGAAGCAAGGCACAGATAGGAAAGAATGGCTCGGATCCGCATTGTATAATCTCCTCCGGCTGCGACAGGCGTAGGATGCTTTGCCGGATTGGAAAGATGCTAGAAGCGCGGCCGCCGCTGGCCGCCTGATTGGAAATACTGACGGGACGCCCATGAATTGTCCACGAAAATTCCTGACCGCAGCCCTGGCCGTAGCTTTGGCCGGAGCGACTCTTGCAGTCCTTCACGCGCAGGACGCCGGGAAGCCGAAGGAGCAGCCAAAGGATCAAGGTCCGGCGCCGTCGCTGAAATCGGGCGGATCGCGGGCGCCTGAACCGGCCGCGCCGGAATCCAGCGCGCAGGACAGCCAAGGCCAGGACCCGCGCGCCAGAATTCACACCACGGTGTCCCTGGTGGTGGTGCCTGTAACGGTGAAAGACAGCGCCGGCGAACTGGTGACCGACCTCGGCGAACACGATTTCCGCGTATTTGAAGACGGCATCGAGCAGCCCATTGCGCTGTTCTCGACGGATGCTTTTCCGCTGTCGGCGGCGATCCTGATTGACAACGATCTGAAGCGCGGAACGGCGGAGAAGGTTCAGAAGACTCTGGAGACGCTGGCCGGAGCCTTCAGCGCGTCCGACGAAGTTTCCCTGTGGCGGTTCGATGAAGTGCCCGAGCAGATTTCCGAGGATTTTATCGCCGATAACGACCAGCTCCTCACGCAGTTGAAGCGCGTCGACCTCAGCACGTCGTTCCCCGGCATCGGTTCGTACACCATGACCGACGGCCCGCGCGTGAATACCGCGGCGCCTCCCGGCCCGGCGAAAATTCCCACCGAAGCCAACGGGCATCCCAACACCAAGCACGTGACCGACGCCATCTTCGCCGCCGCCGACCAGTTGAAAGACCGGCCACGCGAACGGCGTAAAATTATTTTTGTGATTTCCGACGGGCAGAACGTCAAGAACAACACCCACAAATATGACGAGACACTGCAGTTGCTGCTGTCCGCCGATATTTCCGTCTATGCGGTGGGCGTGGGCGAGGCCAATTTCAATCGCGGCATCACGTTTCTGGGAAACAATATTCTATCGAAGTACGCGCACGCCACCGGCGGAGACATTTTCTACGGCGGGATCAGCCGTGAGAATCTGGAAGAATTGTACGCGCGAGTCTCTGAACAGGCGCGCAACCAGTACACCATCGCCTATTCCGGCGCGCATACCGACCGCTCCAAGCCCTACCACACGATTGAAGTGCGCGTGAAGCGCCCCGGCCTGTCGCTGCTCACGCGCGACGGCTACTACCTGAACGCGACTCCGTGATCGTTCTTTCTTTGCTTGTCATTCTGAGCGAAGCGAAGAATCTCTCTGCGGTTTGTGCAAGGACGAAAAGAAGGAGAGATTCTTCGCTTCGCTCAGAATGACAGCAAATGTTTTTTCGTGGGGCTGAAAGTCTGCATCATTGGTACGGGAAAAAACAAAAAACTACAATCAAGTTTTTCTTTTTGCACACTCCGGAATTTCTTCTTGACTTCCGGCACGCACACTCGTAAAAGTGCTTTAGCGAGTCTGTGAAGTATTGATTCGCTGCTCCGAGGGGAGAATGGTTTACGGAGCGATTGCGCGAACGGCACAACAGGAAACGCAAGCCGAGTCTGGTCTAAAAGAAACGTTTCCATGAAAGGGCGGTCACTTCGGTGGCCGCCTTTTTTATTTGGAGTAAGCTCCGCGAGCGCCGGCTGTGCTACCGTTCACTCCTCGCCCGATGCGCTGGCCGCCGTGCCCTGCTCGCGCGCCGGGCAGATGGGCTCGTAATCGCAGAACCGGCAGGCGAAGCCGGGCTTGGCGGGAAATTCGCCGGCGCGGATGTCGGCAGCAGCGTCCTGAATTTCATCGCGCACTTTTTTGAGTTCCTTTTCGTTGCGCGTGGCGCTCACGGGATGATTCGTCTGCAGGAAATACAGCGTCAGCCGCGCGGGATTCCAGTCAAACACTTCGCGGGCGGCGAGCGCGTAGGCGCTCAGCTGCACATCTTTTCTGGCCTTCTCCTCGTTGCGCGGCTTGCCCGTTTTGTAGTCGACGATTTCCTCTTCGCCGGGACCGATGCGGTTCACCTGGTCCATCCGGCCGGTGAGCACCACGTTATTGTCCATGGGCAGGTCAAAAACTTTTTCCTGCGCGATGACCTCGGGCGGCGCAGCGAGCGTCGCGGCGTGGAACGCGCGCAGTTGCTCGACGCCGTCTTTCTTGTACTCCTGCTCCTGGTAGTCATCCTCGAATCCGGCCGAGGTCCACTCCAACTCGAATTTCCGCCGCACCTCGTCAAACGGAAGCGCCGTGCCTTTGGCCAGCTCGCCGACAAAATACTTGATGGTGTTGTGCATCACGCTGCCGAAGCTCATGGCCGCGGCCGGCCCGCCGCGCAGTTTCCACGCGCAGCTGAATAAGTATTTTTGCGGGCAGGATACCAGCGTGCCGATCTGCGAGGGGCTGATCTTCAGCGGGTCCGGCACGGGCGGCCGGTACGCGGTGGCCCATTCGCCGATGAGCGAACCGATGCGCACGCTGAGCCTCGGCGGATCGAAGAGAAAGCCCATGGTGTCGTCCAGCGCGGGCGCGGCTTCCGCCGCCGCGGCCGGCGCGAGCTGCTTGATGTCGCGCCGCTTGATCTGCGGGTCCATCAGAATGTCATCGAGAAACGGAGAAGCCTTCGAGCGCTTGTTCACCACGGTGTTGAGCGTCAGGCGGTCCTTCGCTCGCGTCACCGCCACGTAAAACAGCCGCCGCTCCTCCTGAATGTGAAAGCTGCCCTGCGGCTGCTCTTCCTTCATCAGTTCGGCGGGAAATTCCAGGACCCGTGGCCTTTCGCCGGCGGGAAATCCGCGCTGCACGGCGCGCAGCACGTAGACGTGATCGAATTCCAGGCCTTTCGCCGCGTGCACGGTCATCAACTGCACCGCGTCGCCGGATTCCTGCTCCAGGTTGATCGACCCGCCGGCCTGCTCGAAATAATCCAGGTACTCCACAAATTCCTTGAGCCGCTGGGTTTCGCTCTTGGGCTGCCACTCGCGAACGAACTGCGCGAGGCGATCGAAGTATTTTCGGTCTTCGCCGGACACCGCAGTACTGATCTGCAGCGCCTCGGCTAGTTCGTCGAATAATTCCGCCGCGGTCAACTGGCGGGCTTTTTTTCGCAAATCCGCGACCAGTTCGACGAGCGCGCCGAGATCGCGGCCGTCACCGGAGAACGGCGGCTCGGCTTTTGCGGACTGCATCGTATCCCAAAGAGAGACTCCCTTGCTCTTGGCGGCGCGTTCGCTGAGGCGCACGAGGTCGGCAGGCTGAAGCCCCCACGCGGGCATGGCCAGAACGCGCGCGCATGCCACATCGTCCGATGTGTGATCGATCAGCCGGAGATACGCGATCAGGTCGCGCACCAGCCGGTGCGACAGGATCGAGAGATTCTTGATGACGAAGGGAATCTTGCGCGCCTTGAGCTCGTCGACCAGTTTGTCGCGATGCGCGTGCAGCCGGTAGAGCACGGCGAACGCGCGCCAGCGCGCCCCGGCTCGATGCAGCCGTTCCAGTTCGCCGGCCACCCAGCGCGCCTCGGTCACGCTCGATTCGTGCGTGACGATGCGCACTTTTTCGCCGTCCTCGCGCACCGCGCTCAGCGGGTATTCGGGAATGTTGGTCGGCTTTTCGTTGTGGCGGATCGCCTGCCCGGCGACGCGCAGGATTCGTCCCGAGGAACGGTAGTTCAGCGTGAGCGGCCGCAGCAGATCCTGATTCCCGGCGGCCGGGCCTTTCGCGAAGCGGTTCAGAAAAATGGTGAAGCTGCCGAACGATGCGCCGCGAAACCGGTAGATCGCCTGCCGGTGGTCGCCCACCACTACCAGATTGGGCCGCTCGCCGCCCAGCAGCCACAGCAATTCAAGTTGCGCAATGTTGGTGTCCTGAAACTCGTCGACCAGGATGTACTGGTAACGCGCGCGCAGCTTCTCACGCAAAGCTGCATCGTCGCGCAGGCGCACGACCGCGTCCATGATCTGCGTGCCAAAGGTGAGCAGCTTGCGTTCGCGCAAGAGCAGTTCGCTCGCGCGATAGGCGCGCGCGATTTCCTGGATTTTGGCGACCTCTTCGTCGCGGATGCGCCGCTCGTCCTCGGGCAGCGAGCCGCGCACCTTGCGGAACTCTTGCGCTTGTTTCTCCGCGTAGCGCTGGCAGTCGTCCGGCGACACCAGTTCATCCTGGCAGCGCGAGAAAAATTGCACGAAGTCGCCGAGGAATTGCCCCGGCTCCGCCAGCCGCCGGTAATGCTCCAGTTGCAGCAGTGGCAGGTTGCGGCGCAGCAGGATCCAGTGATCGATTCCGTCGATGGGCTTGAGGTCCGGATCGATTTCCTGCAGCAAGCTGTTGCAAAACGCGTGAAACGTGCTGAGCGTGACGTTCTCGGCGCGCTCGACTTCCGACTCACCGAGATCGCGCGCCGCGGCCACCACGCGGTGCTTCATTTCCGCCGCGGCCTTGTCGGTGAACGTCAGGCCCAGGATTTCCTTGCCGGTGAGCTCCGGGCGCGTCTCCAGCAGATAGCGGATGCGCTCCGTGATCACCCGCGTCTTGCCGGTGCCCGCGCCGGCCACCACGACCAGCGGCCCGTCGCCATGCTGCGCGGCGGCGCGCTGCTCGGGATTCAGTTGGATTCCGGGCGCCGGCGCGCCGGCATGCTCAAAAAGATCGGTCAAAGTGAAATGAGTCCTGGAAACCAAGGTAGCACAGGAGCAATCGGATCGGCGATTCGCGGGTTTTTGTTAACATTTGTGTTAAATCATAAAAAGCTACATAAATCCTTGTATTAACTTTTTAAGAATGTGTTACAGTTCGGTTTACTTATTCACGAAAGGACTGGAAACAGTCAAAAAACGCAGCATGTTGAGACAAAGGAGGGTCCCCATGTCTCATCGAATCCGCAATCGGGCCTCGTCCTCTAGAAAGACGCCGATTGAGCGAATCTTCGAAAAAGTAATGCATCGAAAGATGACTTCGCAAGAGCGTGTCTACTTCCACCTCAAGCGCAAAGTGAAAGCTCCCCCTCGCGCAGCGACTGCGCGGCAAACTCGGGCGGCTTGATCACCGCTCGAAATTGACCCGATTGAAACGAACTCCTATACTGGCCCATGGCGACGCCGCCATCCGGCGGCGGCACAGCTGTCTTCCATCTGCGGGGAAACGACCATGGACCAAGCTGTTATCCTCAGCGCTGTCCGCACACCCATAGGAAAATTTCAGGGAGGCTTGGCACCTCTTTCTGCCATGCAGCTCGGCGCGACGGCGGTCGCCGAGGCTGTCCGCCGCGCCGGACTTGAACCCGGTTCAATCGACGAAATCATCATGGGCAATGTGGTGCAGGCGGGCCTGGGCCAGAATCCCGCGCGGCAGGCGGGCCTCGGCGCGGGATTGGACGTGCGCGTCGCGGCCATGACCATCAATAAGGTTTGCGGGTCGGGGCTGAAAGCGGTGGGCCTCGCCGCGCAGGGCGTGATGCTGGGCGAAGTGGAAATCGTGGTGGCCGGCGGCATGGAGTCGATGTCCAACTGTCCTTACTTGCTGCCGGGTGCGCGCACCGGCTACCGCTTTGGCAACGCCGAAGTCGTCGATTCGATGGTGCATGACGGGCTGTGGGACGCCTACAACGATTTTCATATGGGGATCACCGCCGAGTTGGTGGCGGAGAAATACGGCATCACACGGCAGGAGCAGGATCAATTCTCGCTCGAGAGCCACCAGCGCGCCGTGCGCGCCCGAAAATCCTGCTTCATCGAATCGCAGATTGTGCCGGTGGAGATTCCGCAAAAGAAGGGCGATCCGGTCGTGGTCAAGTATGACGAATCCCCGCGCGAGGATGCTTCGCTCGAAGCCCTCGGCAAATTGCGCCCGGCATTCAAGAAGGATGGCACGGTGACTGCCGGAAATGCACCCGGCACGAACGATGGCGCGGCAGCGCTGGTGGTAACCAGCGAGCGCACCGCTGCCCGCCTGGGGAAATCGCCGATGGCGCGCATCGTCGCGCAATCCGTAAGTGGCGTCGATCCCAAGTGGATCATGGAAGCGCCGATTTATGCGGTCGAGAAAATTCTGGAGAAGACCGGCTGGAACCGAGACGGCGTCGACTTGTACGAATTGAATGAGGCCTTCGCCGCCGCAGCCATTGCCGTGACGCGAGCGCTGCGCCTCGATCCGGCAAAAGTCAACGTGAACGGCGGCGCGGTGGCCATCGGCCATCCCATCGGCGCTTCCGGCGCGCGCATCCTGACCACGCTGCTCTACGAATTGCAGCGCCGCAACGCAAAGCGCGGCATCGCCGCGCTATGCCTTGGTGGCGGCAACGCAGTGGCATTGGCTGTCGAGCGCGCCTAAACGTTCTGCGTTTGTCTTGTATAGCGCCCGCCTTCAGGCGGGCATCCGTGGTACGCCACAATGCCCGCCTGAAGGCGGGCGCTACGAATGCGCAAAAGCTCTCATACGCACTCGAATGCCTGCCCAGAAAACCTTGCCTCTGAAGAGGCGAGCTACAATGCTTCCCATGCCCAACGACTCTCTGGAAATTCTCTGGCGCGGCGCTGACCCCGCGAAATTCACCGCGCTGCAGGCCGCCCTGCGCGACGAAAACATTCCGTTCTGGCAGACGCAGGTTTACGATCCCGCCGGCGGCTTTCTTTCCTCGCGCCCCTACTATCTGGAGGCCGTGCCCGGCTTTGAAATCCGCGTGCACGCCGCCGACCTGGAACGAGCGAGCGGCGCGCTGGAATGGGTGGAGAGCAAGGAAAAGGAGCCCGCGGATTTCGGCGCAGGCGACGCGTCACGATTTGAGCCGGACCGCCTCGATCCGCGGCAGCCGCTTCCGTACGATTGGGATTCCCGCGAGGCGACTTCGGAAATCTGGTCAGGCGAAGACGAATCGATGGCCGAGTACCTGGCCAGCGCGCTGCGCGAAAACGGCATCCCCAGCCGCATTCCGGATGAGCAGGGCCACCGCACCCGGCTGTGCATCCGCCCGGAAGATGTAACGCGCGCGAGAGAGATCGTTCGCGAAATTACAGACCGATAGATTTCCCGTCCGCGGCGGCGGTAGAATGCACCCCTTATGATTTGTCCCAATTGCCAATGCCAATACATTCGCGGCGTTACCCAGTGCCCTGAATGTGACGTGCCCCTCGTGGACGAGCTTCCCGATCTTGATGCGCATCCCCTGGGGGATGCTCCGATCGTGGCCATCTGGCGCGGCAACGATCCCGCCGAATTCGAGCGGGTCGGGGAAGCCCTGGATAGCGCAGGCATTCCGTTTACCGCTCCGGCCGCCAAAAGCTCCTTCAGTTTTATGCCCACCGAGCCGAGCATGGAGGTTTGGGTGGCGGAAACGGATCAGGAACGGGCCAGGAAGATTCTGGATGATCTCGACGATCGCGCCCATCCCGACGAGTTAACTCCCGAAGAAGCCGAATCGCTGGCACTGCCGGAATCGGAAGGCGCGGACGACGGCGACGCTGCGGACGATCAGCCGCCCGCGTTGCCGGAACATTGGTTTGAAGACGAACCCGTCGCCGAAGTATGGAACGGCGATAGCGATGAATTCGCGGACACGCTGGCCGCCTGCCTGCGCGAGGTGGGAATCGCCTCGCACAAATTTTCCGAAGCCGGCCATTCCCGGCTGGTGGTAAGCCAGAAGCAGGAAGCCCGCGCCAGGGAAGTGGTCCGCGAAGTAGTGGACGCAACGCCGCCGGAGTAGACAGTAGGACAGGCTTCAGCCTGTCTGGTTTAGATGGGTGGCAGGCTAAACTTTAAACCAGACAGGCTGAAGCCTGTCCTACTTTGGAGAGAAATGACCATTGAAGATATCCGCACCGTGGCAATTCTCGGCGCCGGCACGATGGGCAACGGAATTGCCCACGTCTTTGCCCGCTGCGGGTACAACGTGATCCTGCGCGACGTCGAAGAAACTTTTCTGGCGCGCGCCCGCGACACCATCGCCAGGAATCTGGATCGCGAAGCAAAAAAAGGAAAAATCGCAGACGGCGAACAGTCCAGAATTCTCGGCCGCGTTTACACCACCACGGACCTGTCCGAAATTTCGCGCGCCGATTTCGCCGTCGAAGGCGTGCCCGAACGCCTCGACCTGAAACTTTCCGTCCTGCGCGATGCGGACAAGCTGTTGCGCCCGGAAGCGATTCTCGCCTCGAATACTTCCTCGATCTCCGTGACAACGCTCGCAGCGGCGACCGGCCGCCCGGACCGCTTCATCGGCATGCATTTCATGAACCCCGTGCCCGTGATGGTCCTGGTCGAAGTGATTCGCGCCCTGCAAACCAGCGACGAGACGTTTCACTCCACCATGGCGCTGTGCGAGCGTCTGGAAAAAAAGCCGGTGGCCGTGAATGACGCCCCGGGCTTCGTTTCCAACCGCGTGCTGCTGCCGATGATCAACGAGGCCGCCTTCGCCGTGATGGAGGGCGTGGCCACGGCGGAAGCAGTGGACGCGGTGATGAAGCTGGGGATGAATCACCCGATGGGCCCGCTGGAACTCGCCGACTTCATCGGCCTCGACGTCTGTGTGAATATTCTCGAAGTGCTGTACGATGGTTTCGGCGATTCCAAGTACCGGGCCTGCCCGCTGCTGAGAAAAATGGTGGCGGCGGGCTGGCTGGGACGGAAGAGCGGGCGAGGATTTTATGGATATGCCGGAAGGTGAGAGTGCGATTCGATCGAGAGCCTACCGCGACTGAACACGAACGTCGATGTCCCAGCGCTCTTCGGTGCTGTGAGCGCGTACGCCGATGACGACGTAGTCGCGAACGAGCGTACTGTAGATGTCATTTGGGCTTGGACGATTTATGTTCCCTTTATCGTCTCTCGCCGGTTGAGAGTAACTAAATACTTTCGTACCGGAATCTACCTCATATCCAGTTATTGTGGTCATATTGGAGGCTGGCATTGATGGTCTCCTTCTCACTTCCGAGTGCGATTTTGACCCCCGGCTCTAAGTTTATGCAAATAGTATTTGCTTTTTCTTCGCCATGTGATATCTTGCCTCTCGCAACGAAATTGCGCCGCGCGGAAGGCTTTGTAGTACACTCCGAACGGGAGCGCGAGTCACTGAACGTGACAACTTGGTTTTCGAGGTGAAAGGGAATGACCGACGATAAGAGCAAGATGCTGGAAACCGCGATTTCACAGATTGAAAAGGATTACGGCAAGGGCGCCATCATGCGTCTGGGCAGCCGCGATGTGCTGGTGCCGGTCAGCGTCATCCCGACGGGAGCGCTGTCGATCGATGCCGCGCTGGGCGTGGGCGGCGTGCCGCGCGGGCGGGTGATCGAAATTTACGGCCCGGAATCGGGCGGCAAAACGACGCTGACGCTGCACATCATTGCCGAAGCCCAAAAGATGGGCGGCCAGGCCGCCTTCATCGATGCCGAGCACGCGCTCGATCCGGTTTACGCGCGGAAGCTCGGAGTGGACGTAGACAACCTGCTGGTCTCCCAGCCGGACAACGGCGAGCAGGCCCTGGAAATCGCGCAGAAGCTGATTCAGTCCGGCGCGGTCGACGTGATCGTAGTGGACTCGGTCGCCGCGCTCGTGCCGCGCGCCGAGCTCGAAGGCGACATGGGCGATCCGCAGATGGGTTTGCAGGCGCGCCTGATGTCCCAGGCGCTGCGCAAGCTCACCGCCATCGTTTCGAAATCGCGCACCTGCCTGATTTTCATCAACCAGATTCGCGAGAAGATCGGCGTGATGTTCGGCAACCCGGAAACCACCACTGGCGGCCGCGCGCTGAAGTTCTACTCCTCGATCCGCCTGGACATTCGCCGCATCCAGTCCATCAAGGAAGGCGATCGCGTGGTCGGCTCGCGCACCCGCGCCAAAGTGGTGAAGAACAAGGTGGCCGCACCGTTCCGCGAAGCCGAGTTTGACATTCTCTATGGCGAAGGCGTTTCCCGCGAAGGCGACTTGATCGATCTGGGCGTTGAAAAGGGCGTGCTGGAAAAGTCCGGCACCTGGATTTCGTTCGGCGGCGAGCGGCTCGGCCAGGGCCGCGACAATGCGCGCCTGTTCCTCAAGGAGCACGCCGACGTGCGCGGAAAAGTCGAGAACCAGCTTCGCAAGAAGATGGGCATCCCGATTCCCGGCGCCGCCAACGGCTCAGCTCCCGCGGGAGAGCACGCCGAAAAGGCCGCGGAAAAGCCTGCTGTTCAGGCCGCCGCCGCTGCCGCGAATTCCGCGGCCAACAACAAGCCGCGTCCGGCCGCGCGGTAGCGGCGTCCGCGGGCTGCGAACTGTTGTCTTGTTTTGTCATTCTGAGCGCAGCGAAGAATCTCTCTTCGATTTAAGTGCAAGCAAAAAACGAAGAGGGATTCTTCGCGTCGCCTCGGCGCGAGTCCTCGGTGCGAGCGCTCAGAATGACACCGTTTTTAGTGTGCGGCCTCTCTCGCCGGCGCCCCGCGGCAATCCCAAGAAAATTCCAATAAATGTTGAGAATATTAAGTTGGACGTCTTGCTGATAAGAAACGTATGATGCGCTCGTATCGCATCATCGGTTTCTCATGGCGTGTATCGCCGGGTGCCGCTGCGGCAATCGCATCCTTCGCGGCACCCGGTGTGAACCAATTGTCCCCGCCGGACACAGCTCGCGAATCCGTGCACCGGTCCTAGGTGGCGCGTTTTCAGGCTGGTACGATGGTACTGGCAATTGGTCCAGTTCGTGATAGTACGTAAATGTTGCGATTGGCTATTGCGCTCGAACAGATAAATTACTTAGAATCAGCCTTCAGCTCAATA
>Ga0070735_10004287_pt1 | contig 12085 bp, 12 predicted proteins | sample Coa_R1_FD_66443 | JGI IMG/M metagenome (GOLD analysis project Ga0070735, IMG submission 66443) | Surface soil microbial communities from Centralia Pennsylvania, which are recovering from an underground coalmine fire - Coalmine... | ecosystem: Environmental > Terrestrial > Soil > Unclassified ... | reverse complement strand
TCGCCTCTGACCGACGCTGCCTGGGGGCGCGGAAACGCTTTCCCGGCGCTGGGCCTGGCGCTTGCGCTGTCCGATTTTCCCAAGGATCATCCGGCCTATTCGCATATGATGGCCGAGTTCCAGCAACACATGTTCACCCTGGCGAAATTTCAGGATGAAGACGGCATGTGGCATGAGGTGATCGACCAACCCGGCTCGTATGCCGAAACGTCGGCCACCGCGATGATCGGGATCGCGATGGATCGCGGCATTCGCAGAGGTTGGCTGGATCCAACGACGTATCAGCCGCGCGTGAATCGGGCGTTTAGCGCGGTATCGGCGCGCGTGGGGAAAGACGGCCAGTTGGTGGACGTGTGCGAGTCCACCAACAAGCAGAAGACGTTGGAAGATTACCTGCATCGCGCCGCGATTCTGGGGCCGGATCCGCGCGGGGGCGCCATGGCGATGCTGTTCGCAACGGAAATAGGAGGTTTACCTTGATGAAAAACATTGTTTTGGTAATTCTTTTGGTGACGGTGGGCGCTTTGTTGGCGCAGCAAAAAGCGGAGCCGCAACTGCACGTGGTGACCTATGTCGACGTGTATCCGAACTTCGCGGACGCTACGGCGAAATTGCTGCAGCAGTTCGCCGCGGATAATCGCAAGGACGCCGGTTTCGTGCGCTTCGAAGCGCTTCGCGACGTGGCGCGCGTGAACCACTTCGCGATCGTCGAGGTGTGGCAGAACCAGAAGGCGTACGACGCGCATCTGGCGGCGCCGCACAGTAAGGCTTTTCGGGATGCGCTCCAAATGGGGCTGGGGAGCCCATTCGACGAGCGTCTGTACAACGCTCTGCCGTAACCTACGGGACCTTCGGCAGCGCGCAGGTAAAATTCTCCGCCTGATCGGTGCTGCCCGAGCCCTTCCACTGCGCTTCCTGCGGATACGGACATAGCGGCCGCGAACGGTCGACCGCACCGTTCGTCGCATGTGTCGCGACCATCTTCTCCGGAGCTGCGCCCTTCTCTTTCCACTCCTCCAGCGCCGCGAGGGCGTCGAACGTATTCGGGCCAGGGCCGCCTTGGCAGTGGAACATTCCGGGCACCATGAACAGGCGATAGAAATTCTTGGTCTCACTCAGCCCGTGCCCGTCGCGATCCATGAACTGGACCACGCTCTGGTAGTAGTTGATGCTGTTGATCGGCGAGATGTCCGGATCGGCCCAGCCGTGATACTGGATCAGCTTCCCGCCGTTGGCCTGGAAAGGTCGCAGATCCGGATTGATGTTGTTGATGATAGGACCCATCTTCTGATCCAGGAAATCGACGTCGCTATCGAAGCCCTGCGTGCGATCGAAGCGGAAGGTTCGGAAGTCCCAATCCGGGTTTTCAAAGGCGATGTTTTTGAGCGCCGGGAACCCCAGCGTGAAATGCGATCCCCGGCCCGGATCGGTTCCCGTGATCCAGGTGCTCCAGCCACCTTGGCCGGCCTCGCCGCCTGGCATGATGCCGGGAAAGATCTGCTCGCCGTCCGAACTTCGCGCGCCCTGATAGATTTTACGGACCGCTTCCACCTGCGGCTGCGTCAGGCAGCTGGGCGCGTCGCCGTTCTTGCACAACAGAACCACAGGATCGAAATGGCAGCGGCGCGGGTCATTGAGTATGCCGTCTTTCACGCCGTCGATGGAATCGCAGGCGGCATAGACCGCATCGCCGATCATCTGTAGTTTGGTCGTGGGGATATAGCTGGCTGGATCCATGAGCGTGGCCTGAGCGATCCACAAGTGGCCGCCCGCGTAGAGATGCGTCCAATAGTTGGCGGGATCGCCGGCGATGATACCGTCGTAGTCGCGAGGATAGCGCTGAGCTTCAGTAAGCGCTTCCAGGCCCCCTTGCGAGCAGCCGCTGAAGTAGGAATGCTCGGGAGCGGAGTTGTAGAAAGCCTGGATGATCGCCTTGTCGGCCTGCGTGGTCACATGTACGGAGCGATGCGCGAAGTCGATCACCCGCTCCATGTGCCCCTGCGCCCAGTGGGCGTCGTTGTCGGCGACGTGGCCCGTATCGGTGCTGCTCGACGCATAGCCACGCCGCAGCGGATCGAGCATCGCGGTGTAATTGATGGTGCCCGCCAGTCCGCCGTTGCCGGCCGTCTGCAGTTTCTTGTTCCAGGCGGCGGGCATCCAGAGCTCGAAGTGGACTTCCGGCGTGACGGTGCCGGCCACGCGGCAAAATGCCGGAACATTGACCGCCGCGCGCGCCGCGGGTGGAGTGAACTGGCCCGCAGCCACGGTTTGCGCGAGAGTAATCGTGACGCCGGGCAGCTTCAGGGATGTTAAGTTCTCGCACGGCCGCTGTGCGAGTACGGGCAGCGCGAGAGCCGCAAACAAAAGCGTTCGGTTCCAGAGAGCCATAGCGAGATTCTACTGCTTTGGGCGTAATATATGTGGGGAGGTCAGGGAGGCAAACGTGGCTAAGAACGACGCGGGAGACGGACTCGGGCGCAGACAGTTCCTCGGCGGCGCGGGCGCGCTCGCGCTCGGTGGTTTAACCGGCGCGAGACTGCTTGCGCAGTCGCAGCCCGCACCAGTTGACCTGGTTCTGACGAACGGCAAGATCCATACAATGGACTCGGCCAATCGCGTGGTCTCGCAGGCACTGATCCAGAACGGCCGGTTCACCGCCGTGAGCAACAACGTGTCCGTGCCCCGGGGCAACATCAGGCGTATTGATCTCAAGGGAAAAACCGTGATTCCCGGCCTGATCGATGCTCATAACCATATCGTCTTAGTCGGAAACCGGCCCGGCTGGCACACGCCTCTGGAACACGTCTTCACCCTTCCGGACGCGATCGCAGCCCTGAAAGCGCGTAGCGCTGAGGTGCCCGTGGGCGAGTTTATTACCATCTGCGGCCCAGTGTCAGCGATGCAGTTCACGGAGCGCCGTTTACCGACGCTGACTGAGCTCGACGCAGTCAACCGCCCGGTCTATATTCAGGCGGCGCAGGGCGGAACCAGAACGAATACTCAGGGCAAAGCCTGGCTCGAAGCCAAGGGCGTCACGGTGGGTGCCGACGGCGCGATTGCCGGACCGGCGCTGACCGCCGCTCTTCTCGCGTTGCGCAAGGAATTCTTAACCCCGGAGACCAGGAAGCGATCCGCGATGGACGCCCTGAAGTATTACGCGAGGCTCGGCATCACCACCCATCGCGACGGCGGGGCATTTCATTCCGAGGCTCTCTCCGGCGGCCTCGCGAACGAAAACACCTACACGATGCACAACCCGTTTCTGGCGCTACATCGCGACGGCACGATGCCGGCTCGCTTGCGGATCGAGTTTCTGCACCAGGACTCTCCGACCGCGAATCCGCCTCTGCCCACGCTCGGGCCGCGCTTGAGGAACTCGTTTCCGTTTTTTGGGGATGAATGGATCAAGACGGGCGGCATCGGCGAGTTCACCGGCGGCGGCGTCGAGGGCCTCAGGGCTATTGCCAAGGCAGGATGGCGTGCCGAAGACCACGCGCTGAGCCTCGCCATGGTCACCAACCTGATCAAGGATCGCGAGACGGTCAACGCGGAGATTCCGCTTTCCGGCCTGCGCTGGATCATCTCCCACGTGCCGGAGTTCCCGGTGGATCTGGCGAACCGGATGAACGCCATGGGTATGGGTGTGCTGGTCGGCTGGGGACCGCTGCGCACCGGTACCAACGTGGGCCCACCCTACAAGATGCTGATGGGTCACGCCATCAAGAAGGGCTACCATTCCGACGGCGGTGACATCACCATCATCAATCCGTGGGTGAACTTCGCGACGATCGCTTCAGGCAAGAATCTCGCGGGGCAACAAATCCTCGGCGATCAAACCCTCACACGCCAGGAGGTGCTGTGGCTCGCTACGGCCGCTAATAAATGGTTCATTGAGGAGGACGATCTCGGCTCCATCGAGATCGGCAACCACGGGGACCTCGCGGTGCTCGATCGAGACTGCTTTACCGTTTCCGATGACGACCTGAAGAGTACGCGCTCGCTGTTAACGGTCGTGGGCGGCAGGATTGTCCACGAACAGTTAGGTTGATTCAGCCGGGCTCAGCCGGGTCCAGTGGTAAGACAGGGCGGCGGTCAGATCCTCCAGCTTCAGGCCAGCCCGTTTGGCCTCGACAACTACCCGTTCCAGGTCATGCTTGAGCAGGTTGTTGCGTCCAGAAGAGTTCTCCGAGATCGTGGCCGACACGATGGTCCCGATCCCAGGCTTCACTTCGAGTAAGCCCTCAGCAGTCAGACGGGCGATCATCTTGTGCGCTGTGTTGGGGTTGACTTTTAGGGTCGTGCTGAGTGAGCGCACAGAAGGGAACGGCTCTCCCGGTCTCAAGTGGCCGGAAACCAGTGCCTTCTTAACCGCATAAACGGCCTGATCGCAGATAGATGCGCCGGTCTCCGGCGTGAGATGGAATTCTGTCACATGTGTACTATAACACATGTGTACTAGAACAGCTAGTAATCTATTTCGCCTTGCCCTTGCCCGCTGGAGGCGGACCCCCGCCCGGAATCACGCCATTCATACGCGCGTAGACGACCATTTGCCCGTAGTGATCATAGCTATGCTGGCCCAAAAAGGCTGCGGCTGCGACTCGAGTCATCATGCCGCGCCCGAACGGCGAGGGAACCTGGTCGTACATGTTCTTCTCGGTCAGCGTGCCCATGGCTTTGTGAGCGAAGTCGAGCGCACCCTTGAAGTAGTCGATAATATCTTCCTTGGTCTTGAGGGTATCGGGGCCGTTATCTGTAGGCCCGATCTCGACGGGCGCCTTTTCGCCCGACACGGAAGCCGCGATCCGATAGATGTAGGTCGCGATATGCCGGACCTGCAGGGCGTAGGTCCGGACGCCCGTGAAGGTGCCAGGGCTAGTGGGTGCGAAGTCGTACTTGTCGGCTGGCATCTTCTGGGCCAGGCCTAGGACCTCTCGTTGCACGGTGGACACCTGGTCGTCGAAAACTTTGCCGATTCCTTCGGCCCCAAACACGGCGGGAGCGGTCACCAGGGAGACGGCGAGAACAGCGAACAATACGTGGTTACGCAAAAGGAAAGACCTCCACTGCACATTGTACCGTGGAGGTCCTTGCGGACTAAGATTTCAGGATCGTTTTACCGGTGCCCTCCACCGTGACCGCCGCCACCGCCGCGGAAGCCACCACCACCGCGGAAGCCACCGTCGCGGAAGCCACCGCCGCCGCGAATGATCACGCTTGGGCCGAAGTAGCCGAATCCCAGCCCGTAATACGGATAGTAGCCGTACGGATACGGGTAATAATACGGATCATAATAACCGCCGTAGTAGGAGTAGGGCGCTCGTGGCGCTACTTCACTTTGACGGGCCGGAACCTGCGACTGGTAACCGTACTGGCTTATCGGTTGAAACGCACCTGAAGCCGCATCTGTGGAGATCGTGATCGGACCGATTGTGCGAAACGTCAGCAAGGCTTCGGGATGAATCTCGGTAGCGTGCGCCCGTGTGGCCAGCACACCAATGAGGCCTGCCGCGCCGCCGGTGATTGCACCGACTCCAGCGCCGAAGCCTCCCCCCGCGGCGGCTCCGATTGCCGCGCCGGCAGCAGTCGTGCCGAATACAACACCGGTATCGCGGCCGTTGTTGGTCGCTCGATGGTATTCCATCAGCTGAGTCCGAATGGGCACCTGCTGCCCGTCGACCAGGCTCAGTTCCGTCAACTCCAGACCGAGGCGCGATCTGCCTTTGCCGTCCTTCGCTTTAACGGCTTCAGAGACTCGCCCGGCGATGTTCTGGCCGGGTTGGGCGATTACCAGGCCGTTGGCGATCAACGGTTGCACCAACGTGGCGGTAAACAAGTCACCGGCCTGGTTCTTATCGCTCGAAAGTTTTTCATTGACGCGCACGCGCAGGAATGTTCCCGCGGGAAGCGTGATCTGCGCCGGCACAGGGGCGGCAGAAGTATAGTTCTGCGGCGACGAATTTTGCGGCACAGATTGGTTCACCGCATAAGACTGATCACCGGATGAGGTTCCGAATTTCCTCCACCCGCTGGAGTCCTGGCCACTTTGTTGAGCGAGCGCTGCCGTGGCCAAGCCAGCAGCGGCAATGATAACTGCAATACCCGTGAATAAACGTCGATACATAACGCACCTTCCGATTAAGGATGTGCATGTTGGTTGCCACTGCCAAGCCATTGAAAGATCGGGAATTGCGCCGGTGTTCGTGCGGTCGAAATTCGCCAGCTGGTGGTTTTCAACCAGTTGGGGCCGGCGAGTAAGTTGGAGCGCCTACCGCCGATCGGGTAGTGCGAACACGTATAAAGCGTTCCCGTTGGACGGGTAGTGCACTTCCGGAGCGAGCACGCCCGGCACCATGCGCGGGCTGCCGCCGCCGAGCCCCGTCGAGACGGCGATGTACTGCTTACCGCCCACACTGAAGGTCAGCGGGAAGCCTTGCACCGACGTACCAAGGCGCGTCTCCCAGAGGACCTTCCCGGTCTTCACATCGACGGCGCGGAAATAACGATCCATATCGCCGACGAACGCAATGCCGCCGGCGGTCGAGAGAATCGCGGTCATGAACGGCGAGCGCTGTTCAAGCTTCCAGTTCTCCTTGAGTGTCCGTACATCGTAGGCCGCGAACTTTCCGATGTTACCGTTGCTGCCCGGCATCTCGAAGAAGCGCCGCGCCGCACCGCCGCCGCTGCCGCCGCCTTCCACCAGATCGATCTTCTGCGGATTCATTTCCTGGCAGCTCTGGGCCACGGGAATCAGGATCTGGTTGGTCGGCTGGTTGTAGCTCATGGCGTGCCAGTTGTGGCCGCCCTCGGAAGTCGGGCAGTCCTGCACCCACTCGCCGACCTGGTTCTCGACGATGTCGTTGCGGAAGTGGGGCTCGCCGGTTTTCGGGTCGATGGAATCGTAGACATTCTGGAACACCGTTTCCTTGTGGCCGATATACTTGCCGTTGGTGCGATCGAGCTTCCAGAGAACGCCGTCCTTGCCGGCGCTGAAAACGTACTTCTGGCCTTGATCGTCGACCAAGACCCGCTCGAATACCTCATCCAGGTCTAGCGTTTCGCCGGGAGCATGGTTGAACCACCACTTGAGCTTACCGGTATCGAGGTCAAGGGCCACCGTCGAGTTCGCGTAATTTGTCGCGCCATTGCCCGATCCGCGGGATGCCCGCATCCACGGCTTGGCCTGCGCGACGCCCCAGTACGTCATGTTCAAATCCAGATCGACGCTGCCCGTGATCCAGGTGTCGCCACCGGCGCGGAACAAGTCCGACAACTTACCCCAGGAGTCGCCGCCCGGATCGGCAGCCTTGGCGATGGTGTAGAACTTCCAGACCAGCTTTCCGGTTTGCGCGTCGTAGGCGCTGATGAAGCACTTTTCCTCTCGATACTGATCGCACAATCCGCCCCCGAGACCTTGGAGCACCTTGCCCTTCGCGATAATCGGCCCGCTGCTGGTACTGTAGGTGCCGTTGGTGCGGTCGCCGATCGTGGTTTGCCACACTTCCTTGCCGGTTCGCGCATCCAGCGCGTAGATTACTGCCGACCCGGTGGTTACGTAGACCTTGTCGTCGTAAATCGCGAGGCCGCGCTGCGAGTTGCCTGTGGCCGTCTCGCCAATGCGGTTCTCCCAGATCAATTCACCAGTCTTTGCGTCAAGAGCCTGCACGATGTTGCCCGGGTTATTGATGAACATGGTCCCGTTGTGGACCACGGGAGCCGGCTGATTGGTGCCCTCATTCATCGCCCAGGTCCACACCAGCCGCAGATCCTGCACGTTGTTCGCGGTGATCTGGTTCAGTGTGCTGAAGTTGTTGGCGTGATAATCGTGACGGATCATCAGCCAGTCAGCCGGATCCGGATTGCGCATCATCGCATCGGTAATCGGCGTATAGTTCTTCACGTTTCCGGGAATGGTCAAGCCTCGGGGAGCGGGCGCCGCGGCGCCACGACCGCCAGCAGCTGCAGCTTGTTTTCCTTGCTTGCCCTGTTTCCCTTGACCGCCTTGAATTTGCGCCACTACCTGTCCGGTAACGCTGCGAATCGCGACTGCGGAATTCCCGGTGAGCGCCTGATTTCCGGCCCGCGCACCGTTCGATTGCAGGATAAACGCGGTGATATTCAAGTAGTTCTGCTCACCTAGCGTACCGGGATTATTGGGCGGCATCGCGCCTTCCATGAAACCCACGAGATCGCCTACGGTGCGGTTCCCCCAACTGCCCGTGAAGGGAAGACCCGCGAGCGGAAGCGCGTTACCGATTCCCGAGAGATCCGCCGCATGGCAGCTGGAGCAATTCTGCTGATAAGCGTCGCGCCCGGCAGCGGCTTGCTGGACCGTGAAGGGTCCTGCGGTCCCCGGTTGAGCCCCCTGCTGGCCAAATAACTGGAGAACTCCGTAGAGAGCGGCGAACAGCGATACCAGGATGAGAGTTTTCTTCATGATGATGGGCGCTCCTAATGTTGCAACCAGCCCCACAGCGTGCCATCCGTGGGTTTTTCGGTGTAGATCTGGACGTAGATTCCGCCCTTTTTCAGATACTGCAACTGTTGTGGATTCAGGTCTGCTGAGCCAGTGATGGTGCCGCTCATCGCTTTGGTGATCGTGAGGTCGGCGAAAACCGGTCCGCGCACACCCGCCATAATGCCGCTCTGGAGCTTAGCCGAAACGGCATTGGTCTTAAGCCCTTCGAAGGTTCCATTGACTGTGAGTTTCGTGCCGGAGAGCGTGGCGGTCACCGAACCGGTGCCTGCCAGATCGGGCCGCGTCTTCGCGTCTGCCGGCAGAGCGGAGAGCCGGGTCTTATAGGTTTCACCGCTTTGCGCTAAGCTGGGCAGCCCGAACCAGCCTAATCCTGAGCCCACCATCAAAGCCGCAGCGAACGTGAAAAACGCCGTTTTCTGCCCTGTTTTTTTCAAAGCCTCATTCCTCCCTGGCCGGGGGTCAGCATATCACAAATTTCACAGACATCTTACCAACCCAGTATCCGCATCCGGTCTTGAATGATCGCGCTGTACTGGTTCATCCGCTCCGGTTTGCGCCTTCGAGGAGACGGCAAGATCGCCGCGAGCCGCGCCGATTGTTCGCGGCTGAGCGCTGCCGCCGAGGTGTGATAGTGATACTCGGCCGCAGCTTCGGCGCCGTAGACGCCGGGTCCCCATTCGATCACGTTGAGATACAGCTCCAGCACGCGATTTCGCCCCAGAATCATCACCGCCATCGGCGCCAGCGTGTATTCAAAGGCTTTCCGGACGGGGTTGCGATGCGTGGTGAAGAACAGATTCTTGACCAGTTGCTGGGGAATGGTAGATGCACCACGGGTGACTTCGCCCGCGTCGGCGCTATCTTCGATGACCTGCCGTACCTGGCCCCAATCGATGCCATAGTGCCTGTAGAAATTGCCGTCTTCAGCCGCGATCACCGCATGCTGGAGCTGTGGCGAAATGCGATGCAGCGGGACGAACGTCTGCCGTTCCTTGTACGCGCTTTTCCCGAACATCGCCTCGATGCGCCGCTGGATCTGGACGCCAGTGGTCGGAGGATCTACATAGCGCAGGGACAGCAGCGCGATTGCGAATAAGGCATGCAGCGCGACTAGAAACAGCACGGCCGCAACGGCGCATCGCTTCCAGATCGAGCCAGACTTGGACTTACGTGCCAACTATTGTCGATAGACTTCCAGCCAACTGCGGGTGGGTATTAACGCTCCCACGGCCGCTCCAATCCCACCCAGGATAATCGCACCCGCTGCCGCATCTTCCCCGCGAGAACTGTTGAGGAAACAGAAACCGGTACAGTCCTGGTGGCTCGCCGCTCCAATGATCGCGCCTGCGGCGGCGCCGGCACCCAATCCGATCAACGAGTTTCGCCCCCGGTGACTGCCTCCCCTCAGAAGAACTCGTTTCACTTCTGGCTGGGGAAACATCTCCTGGCTTTTCCCGGCCGCGAGCACTAGACTATCGTCGGTAACTCTGAGAACGCTGCCGCGAACCGTGCGAGAACCGGTGGTGATCCGCACCTCGGCTCCCGTCGCCAGCGCCTTGACGGTACTCCAATCCGTGAATTTTGCCTGAGCGGGCGCGAGGGACGCCATCAAGACAAGCATTGCCGCGAGCCGGACGTGCTGGGGCTTTGACATGGTCCTTAGGCTATCATTTCCGCGGCGTTTCAACGGGCTTGCGATAGACTGATTTAGGAATGAATCTGAAAAACGCAGTAGCTCTCGTCACCGGCGGTAGTTCGGGGATCGGACACGGTATCGCCAAGTCTTTGATCGATAGCGGCGCGCGGGTGGCCATCACCGGGCGCGATAAAGCCAAGCTGGATAAAGCCGCGAAGGAGCTGGGCGCCCATCCCATCCACGCCGATGTATCCAAGGAAGCTGACGCCCAACGCGCCATTCGCGAAGTTCTCGAGAAATTCGGCGATCTCGACATTCTGGTCAATAACGCGGGGCTGGGCTGGTTCAAGAAACTAGTGGATTTAGATCTCGCGAGCTTCGAGCGCACCTTTGCGACCAACGTCACCGGTGCGATGTTGATGGCTCGCGAGGCGGCCAAGCACTTTATTTCCCGTAATCGCGGAAACATTGTGAACATTGGGTCTACCGCATCGCACCGGGGCGCGCCCAACGGCACGGCGTACTATGCCAGCAAATTCGCGCTACGCGGCATGACCGAATGCTGGCGGCAGGAACTGCGCAAGAACAACATTCGCGTGTTTCTGGTGAATCCCAGCGAGGTGGTCACCAGTTTCGGCGCGGCCGCGGGGTTCGAGCAGAAAGACAACCCCAGCAAGCTGCGGCCGGCGGACATCGCGCACGCGGTCAAAGCGGTGCTCGAAATGGAAGACCGCGGATTCATCACCGAACTGACCGTGTTCGCCACCAATCCCATAGATTAGTTCGACGAGATTAGTTCGACGAGTCTGTAACCCTCGCTGCGTTCGCCGGTATTACGCAGCGGAGGTGTTATGAAACTTGCATTCTTATTGACCCTTGCGGTCGGGCTGTACGCGCAGCTACGGGATAATCGAACTCCCCAGATGAACTGCAACAGTGGCAGTTACGACGGAGATCGCCAGCGTTTCTGCGAAATTCGCGAACAAACGATCCCGGGCGTCGGGCGGCTGACGGTAGATCCCGGTAAGAACGGCGGCGTGACAGTCAAAGGCTGGCTACGGAACGACATCTCGATTCGCAGTCGCGTCGAGACGTGGGCTGGCACTGCCGGTGAAGCCAGTGCGCTGGCCGGATTGGTTCACGTAGACGCTTCGGCCGGTCAAATAAAGGCATCCGGGCCAGATTCGCAACGTGACGCTTCGTGGTCGGTAAGCTACGAAGTCTTCGTCCCCCAGACGACGGATCTCAACATGACCGGCATCAATGGGGGCATAAGTTTGTCCGATGTTCGCGGGCGTATCGAATTTGAGACCAAGAACGGAGGCGTGCGGCTGACGCGCGTCGCCGGAGACGTCAAGGGCCAAACTCAAAACGGTGGAATCCAGGTGGAACTGACCGGCAGTACCTGGGACGGCCGGCAGTTAGAAGCACGGACGAGCAACGGTGGTGTGACTATCGCCATGCCGGAAAGTTATTCGGCGCATATTCAAACCGAGACTGTGAACGGCACGATCGATTCGGACTTTCCGGTATCCGTTACGGCGCAGGGCCGCATCCGGCCGCGGAATCTGGACTTCAACGTTGGTTCCGGCGGGCCGCTGATTCACGTGGCTACCACCAACGGAGGCGTGAAACTGCGGAAAATTTGAGACACTGAACGAGTGCGCGTTCAGATCACCAAGAAGGCAGACGGTTCGGGCGTGCTGCGCTGTGTTCGGGCCGATGGCTCGGTCACCTGGCAGAAGCAACCCGACCGGCAGGCCGGGTACTTCGCGCTGCACGATCTGACCCATTTCGCGGTGGAGACCACGCTTGGGTTGTGCCGCGGGTTTTTCGGACTGATTGCCGAGGGTTGGGAGATCGACGACACCACCGGGAAAACCGCTCGCGGTCCTCTGCCGCCGGAAGCGGGCGAAGCCGAGATGCTCGTCGGGCTCTTCTCTGCCGAGCGAGCTAGCGGTGTTATCTGG
>Ga0070735_10004286_pt1 | contig 12086 bp, 11 predicted proteins | sample Coa_R1_FD_66443 | JGI IMG/M metagenome (GOLD analysis project Ga0070735, IMG submission 66443) | Surface soil microbial communities from Centralia Pennsylvania, which are recovering from an underground coalmine fire - Coalmine... | ecosystem: Environmental > Terrestrial > Soil > Unclassified ... | reverse complement strand
CGGTCGGACCCCGGCTACGTCCGCCATCTCTTCGATCAATTTTCCGCGGATTATGACCAACGTATGCGCGGCCAACTCGCCTACCGCGCGCCGGAAATCTTGCGCGAGCTCGCAGAAATGGTCCTTCCGGGCGCGACGGGCCTGGTCGTGCTCGATCTGGGCTGCGGCACCGGCCTTGCCGGCGAAGTCTTTGCCGGCATGGCTGCGGAGATCGACGGCATCGATCTCAGTCCGGCGATGGTCGCACTGGCGCGCGCGCGCAAGCTCTATCGCAATCTGGAAGTTGCAGACATCGAAACCATTCTTGCGAACGGGTCGCCGGACTATGATCTCGTGCTTGCGGCGGACACCTTGGTCTATCTCGGAGATCTGACGAAGGTCTTTCGGGGCGTTGCGCGCCGCCTGAAACCAGGTGGATTGTTTCTCTTTACTACCGAAGCCAGCACAGGCGCCGAATTCGAACTCGGCCTCAAACGCCGTTGGCGCCACTCCGCGAGCTATATCCGCGATTTGGCCAGTTCGGCGGGCTTGGACGTTGCCGGTCTCTTAAGTTGCACGCCGCGACGCGAGGCAGGCTCGCCGGTCGATGGCTTTGCTGTCGCCCTGACCAAGCAATAGGCAATCTGGCAGAAGGTCTTTGTCATTTCGGCCGCCTCGGCATGACGCTAGCATATGGCGAGCCGTGCCAGGCCCAGGGAGAACCTGATGCCGATCCGTATCGGAATTCTGATCTTCGAGGGAGCCGAAGAACTCGATTTTGTCGGTCCCTGGGAAGTCTTCACGATGGCGCGAGCGCTGAGTTCGAACGGATGCGAAGTCTTGCTCATCGCCGAACGCGATTCTGCCGTGCGCTGTGCCAAAGGCATGCGCGTTCTGCCCGATGCAACCATCGCAGATTGTGGCGCTCTCGACGTCATCCTGATTCCCGGGGGCCAAGGCACGCGGCGCGAAGTCGAAAACAAAAGCCTGCTCGAATGGATCGAGCGGAGTTCGCGCACCGCCAAGTGGGTAACGAGCGTTTGTACGGGAGCGCTCTTGCTGACCGCTGCCGGCCCGGCCAAGGGCAAGAATGTCACGACGCATTGGAATTTCGTCACCGCACTGCGCGAGCGGGGCGAGGCGGCGCAAGTGTTGGACAATTTCCGCTACGTCCAGGACGGAAACGTCGTGACGGCGGCTGGCGTTTCTGCCGGAATCGACATGGCGCTTTGGCTTACAGGCCAACTTTTCGATGTTCCGTTCGCCCGGCGGGTACAGCGTCAGATGGAATATGATCCACTTCCCCCCTATGGCGGTCTAACGCAGTAGCCTTCGCTCTATCGGCCTTCCTTCTGCCCCATTGGATATGCTTGTATCGACCCGGTTTGCGAGGGGTCGCAAACGCCAAGGGAGAAGAAAGTCGATGATTTTGAAGACAATGGGGCTCGTTGCCGTGCTCGCCGGTTTGTCCATCGGGCCTGCACTCGCGGACAGCATATGCCAAGAACCGATCCCGCCCGCGGCGGTAGATGGCGCAAGCGCGACGACCGCGCAGATGAACGGCGCCCATGAAGACGTCATGACCTTCATCAAACAATCGGACGACTATCAGTCCTGCCTCTACAAGGAACTGGACGATGCCAAGGCGGATGCGCTGAAGAACAAGAAACAGATGGATCCGGCGATGGAGCCGGCGGTCGCAGCCAAGGTCGACGCCAATCAGCATTTGAAGGAAAAAGTCGGGGGCGAGTTCAACGCCGCCGTGATCGCCTACAAGGCCAAGCATCCCAACGGCTGACGCATCGCCGCAGCCAAGTCGAGCGAGACCGCGCCAATGGCGCGGGCTTTTCGAATCGCACAAGTCGGTCGGGCCGCGCGAGCGAATCGCTTATGTTCGCGTCATGTCGAACGTGACCGAGCAGAGAGTTTTGCGCCGCGCGCAGGCTCATGCCAGCACCCGAAGCGGAATTCTCGACGCTGCGCGCCGGGTTGCCGCTCGCGGTGGCGCGCGCGAATTGTCGTTGCGAAGTGTCGCGGCCGAGGCTGGCTTTGCTCCCGCTGCGCTCTATGGCTATTTCTCCAGCAAGGATGAATTACTTTTGGCGCTCGCCGCCGACGAGCTCGGTACTCTGTCGCGTACAATGCGAGAAGCTACAATACAGACTCCAGGCCCGAATAAGCTTTCGTCCGTGGCAGCGGTCGCGATTGAAAAACTGCGCGACATGGAGAGCCTGGCAGCAGCGTCGGGAGCGAAGTCGGCAAACTTTGGCTCAGGCGAGGCGCAACGGCTGCTCAATGGCCGCCTGATCGCGGTCTTGAAAGCCCTATCGGATGCAGCGGGCAATCCGGCCGCAACACGCGAAGCCCAGTGCGATGCAGTCTTGCTCGGCGCGACCATCGCGGGATTGGCGTTGCTGGTGCGCTCCGGCCGGCTTGAGTCACTTGGCTTTTCGCGTGACGAGGTCATTCGGCGGCTCGAACAGCGCTTTTCGTCCCACTCTTGAGCGCAATTCGCTCGATTTCCGCGCGCACGATATCGGGCCGCTCCATGGGCAGAAAGTGCGTGGCGCCCGCAACCTTGACGAGCCGCGCTTTGCCGTGACCGCGTGCTACGATCTGCACATCCTCTTCGCGTGCTGTGCCGTCGCTCGCATAGAGCACCGTCAGCGGACAACGAACTTTTTTGGCCAGGCGCGCGATGCCCGGCGGCGCGTGTTGGAATACCGACGACTCCCATGCCGGAGCGCAGGCCAGCCGCATTTCCGATCCGTTTCCGGTTGGGATCAGGCCACCGCGCAGGTAGTCGGCAATTGTTTCGTCCGACCAGGTCTTGAAGGCACCTCGTCCGCGATAGGCGGCGAGCGCGGCTTCGAATGACGCAAATGTCGAACGTCGCTTGGCCGCCAGTTGGGCGAGATTGGATTCCGGCAAAGGCTCGCGTCCCAAGAGTCGCGCCAGGCGCGCTTTCAAACGCGCGAAACGGGGAACCAGAACCGGCTCGACAAGCACCAGCCCGCAGACTCTGTCGGGATGGCTTGCCGCCACCATCAGGCTCGTGATTGCCCCCATGGAGTGGCCGGCCAGAACGGCCGCGCCCTTGCCAAGGCGATCGAGAATGCGTTCGAGATCGCGGCCGAAAGTGGTCCAGTCGGCGAGCGGCCCTGGAACGGCGTCGAGGGTCGTGAACCCGTGGCCCCGCATATCGGCGGCGGTGACATGAAATCGGCCTTGCAGCGGCGTCAACAAGCCACGGTAAGTCTCGGCATTGAAGCCGGTCGCGTGCGTAAAGTGCAACAGCGGCCCTTCGCCATTCCACTCAAGGTATGAAACATCGCCGTCGGACAACGACAGCGTCTTGCGCTCAGGTTCGATCATGCCCGCATCTGACCGGCGTCGTGGCGACTGTCAACGTCCGCTTTACGCGCCGCCCTTAGCCGCCGTACAAAACCGAAACAACCAGTCGCAGACGGACCCGGGATATGCATCCATCGCTGATCGCCCAAAAGACGCCGGACAAGCCAGCTATCATCATGGCTGCGAGCGGCGAGCAGGTCAGTTTTCGCGAGCTCGATGCGCGCACCAACCAAGGCGCGCAACTCTTCCGCAAGCTCGGACTGAAGACAGGTGACGGCATTGCTATCTTCATGGAAAACAATATTCGTTTTCTCGAGATCTGCTGGGCGGCACAAAGGGCGGGGCTCTACTTCACGGCGATCTCGTCGCGACTGACGGCCGGTGAAGTCGAGTACATTGTGAAAGACGCCAATGCCAAAGCGCTGATCGCCGGTCACACGCTTGCCAAGGTCGCCGGCGAAGTCGCGCCGCTCATTCCAGGCGCGACGCTTCTCATGGTGGGCGGAACGATTTCCGGCTACGCGTCTTACGAGACAGAAGCGGCCAAAATGCTTGCCGAGCCGATTGCCGATCAGACTTCCGGTGCGGCGATGCTCTACTCGTCGGGGACGACAGGCCGCCCGAAGGGCGTGCGCCAACCGCTCTCCGGCCTCGCGATCGACGCACCCGCCCCACTGATCGGACTCGTCACGATGCTCTACGGCATCAATGAGGAGTCGGTCTATCTCTCGCCCGCTCCGCTCTATCATGCAGCGCCCTTGCATTATTCCATGACGGTCCAGCGCTTGGGCGGAACGGTTGTGGTCATGGAACATTTCGACGCCGAAGGCGCCCTGAAAGCGATCGAGACCTACAAAGCGTCGGCGAGCCAATGGGTGCCGACCATGTTCGTACGCATGCTCAAGATGCCGGATGCGGATCGTTTGAAGTACGACGTCTCTTCGATGAAGTCTGCCATCCACGCGGCGGCTCCGATTCCGATCGACGTGAAGCGCCGGATGATCGAATGGTGGGGCCCGGTGCTGCACGAATACTATGCCGGCACCGAGGGCAACGGCATGTGCTACGTCAACAGCAAGGACTGGCTCGAACATCCCGGCACGGTCGGCAAGTCGCTCCTCAGTCCGATCCATATCTGCGACGAGAATGGCGACGAGGTTGCAACGGGCGTCGAGGGCACGATCTATTTCGCCTCGGCTGCCACCTTCACCTACCACAACGACCCAAAGAAGACCGCGGAGTCCCGTCATCCCAAGCATCCCGACTGGTCGACGCTCGGCGATATCGGCAAACTCGATGACGAGGGCTATCTCTATCTAACTGACCGCAAGGCCTTCATGATCATCTCCGGCGGCGTCAACATTTATCCGCAGGAGGCCGAAAATTTGCTGATCGGACACCCCAAGGTGGCCGATGTGGCGGTCATCGGCGTGCCGAACGAGGATTTCGGCGAGGAAGTGAAGGCAGTCGTCCAGCCGATGGACTGGGCCGACGCCAACCCGAAGACAGCCGAAGAGTTGATCGCCTATTGCCGCGAGCATCTTTCACCGATCAAATGTCCCCGAACCATCGATTTCGATCGCGAATTGCCGCGTCATCCGACGGGCAAGCTCTACAAGAGACTGATCCGCGATCGTTATTGGGGCAAACGCGAGTCGCGCATTGTCTGACGAAGAAGAAAAGCCTGACGATCTCCCGATAACGCCGCTCGGTCGCGACCTGCGGCGGGAAGACTTCACCCTCGAGCGTGTGCGCCGACTGGCCGATGCGGCCGCCAGGCGCGGCAGCGTCCCCTTCATGTCGGAGGAGGCGCGGCGCGCTTCTCTAAAGGCGATGCTGGAAAGCGTGCCGATCGGCGACGATGTCTGGGTGTTCGGCTACGGCTCCTTGATGTGGAATCCGGCGATCAATGTCCTCGACAGCCGAAAGGCTCATGTCCGCGGCTATCATCGGACTTTCTGTCTGACCGTTGGCGCCGGTCGCGGTTCACCGGAGCAGCCCGGCCTCATGTTGGCGATCGATCGCGGCGGGTCCTGTTCCGGCGTCGCGCATCGCATCGCGGAAAACGCGGTTGCTAGTGAGCTTGCCATTCTATGGTTGCGCGAAATGATGTCCGGCGCCTACGAACCGCGCTGGCTGAACGCGGACATCGCCGAACTCGGACGCCGACGCGTACTCGCATTCGTTTCCAATCGCTCGCATCCACGCTATGAGGGTCAGTTGGCAGAGGAACGGGCGGCGCAGCGGATTGCTGTCGCAAAGGGTTTGCTCGGCACCAACCGCGAATATCTCTACCGCACGGTGAACCATTTGGCGGCACTTGGTATCGAGGATGGGCCGTTGCGCAGCCTGGAACGCCATGTGCGCAAGTTCGCCAACGAATGGAATGCAACAGGAGACTGACATGAAGACCGCAACGTTCGAGACCGTCGCATCGCTGGCGGGACAGGAAATCGGAGTATCCGACTGGGTCGAGATCGATCAGGACCGCATCAACAAATTTGCCGACGCTACCGGCGACCATCAATGGATTCACGTCGACGTCGAGCGCGCCAAGAAAGAAATGCCGGGCGGCAAGACGATCGCGCATGGTTATCTGACGCTTTCGCTTATTCCCTGGCTCACCGGCGGCATGCTGCGCATCGAGGGCGTGACGCGGGGCATCAACTACGGCTCGAACAAGGTGCGCTTCACCAACATGGTGACGGTGGGCTCGCGGGTTCGCGCCCGTCAGAAACTGACAGCCGTCGAACCGAGAGCGGGCGGCATGCAGCTCACCAATGAAGTGACGATCGAGATCGATGGCCAGCAACGTCCCGCCTGTGTCGCCGAGACCATCAGTCTGATCTACAAATAGGTTCACGCGCCGCGGAAATGGGACGCGACAGTCCACATGCCGACGGCGATGAAGCCAAGTCCGGCGATCAGCTTAAGCGGCAGCATCGTCAAATAGCGCTCGGCCGCGGCGCCGAGCGCGACCGCGATCGCGGTCGACAGCACCAGTGCTGAGGCGGCGGCAAAGAATACCGGCCAGGGCGATGACTTTTCATCGCTTGCGAAGAGCAGCGTGGCGAGCTGAGTCTTGTCGCCGAGTTCGGCCAGAAAAACGGTCGAGAAGACGATCATCACTTCGTGCATGAAATCACTCGTTTGGGTTTCGCCGGCCCCCGCCGTGCGGCTGGATATTTGGAGAATCCTCTGAGAAGATGCAATCCGATTGGGTTGGGGGCACCATGATCGACGCTATAGGACGACCGAGCGTTCGCCACGTTTATCAGAACCATCATCTCGACACGCGACGCTGGGACGGTTTCGTGCCACGCGGCGACGACATCGTCGTCTCGACGTCGTACAAGGCCGGAACGACTTTGACGCAGACCATCATCGCCAACATGTTGTTTCCCGATGGCAACCTCCCCGAGCCCGTCATGGAGATGATGCCATGGCTCGATTTGCGCATGGCACCGCTTGAGGACGTCAAGGCAAAGCTTGCCGCACAAACGCACCGGCGCTGCATCAAGACTCATTTACCTCTCGACGGAGTCCCCTTCTTCGAGGAGATCAAATATGTCGTCGTCGGCCGCGATGCGCGCGACGTCTTCATGTCATTGGTCAATCATTATGGCGGCCATACGCCCGAGACGTTCACGATGATGAATAGCCTGCCAGGACGCGTCGGCGACCCTTTTCCGCCTTATGACGGCGACATTCACAAACTCTGGCACAACTGGATCACGCGCGGCTGGTTTTCCTGGGAGAGCGATGGCTATCCCTACTGGTCGCATTTGCATCATGCAAAAACCTGGTGGGAGTTCCGCCATCTGCCAAACATCCGTTTTATTCACTACAACGATCTCAGACGTGATCTCGAAGGCGAGATGCGCAAGCTTGCCGACTATCTCGAGATCGAAGTCCCGCAAGCGCGCTGGCCGGCCGTCGTCGATGCCTGCCGCTTCGAAACGGTGAAGGCGCACCCCGAGAAGGTCATGCAGAGAAACGTCGCAATGATTTGGAAGGGCGGCGGCGACACTTTCATCCACAAGGGAACCAACGGACGCTGGAAAGATGTTCTGTCGGCCGAAGAGCTTCAGCTCTATGATGCGGCGATCAAGAAGACATTGCCGCCCGATTGCGCGCGCTGGCTCGAACAGGGTGGGCCTGTCAACTAAGCGACCGTCATCGCGTGCAGGCCTGTCCCGCGTTCTGCTTGTCGAGCCACGCCGACAGTGGGGCGAAATAGTCGTTAATCGCGCTCGCATCGACGTCGCGCTCGCCGGTGAAAGTCGCCAATTCCTCCGGCCATGGCTTCGAGCGTCCCATCTTCAACATGGCGTTGAATTTGGCGCCGACGTCCTTGTTGCCGAAGATGTTGCAGCGATTGAGCGGACCCTGCCAGCCGGCGAGCCGGCAGGCAGCGCGATAGAACTGAAACTCATAGATTTCGGCGAGGAAATAGCGCGCGTAAGGCGTGTTGCTCGCGACGTGGAATTTCGCGCCGGGATCGAAGGCGTTGGCCGGCCTTGGCCCGGGCGGCATCAGCCCCTGGTACTTTTCGACGAGATCCCACCAGGCGTCATTATAGTGCTCCGGCGTAATCGCGCCTGAGAAGACGCCCCAGCGCCACTTGTCGACGATCAGCGCGAAAGGAAGAATCGCGATCTTACTGAGCGCCATTTTCAGCAGATATGGCAGGTCCGCGTTGGGGCCGGGAATGGTTTCGATCAGGCCGAGCCGTTTCAAATAATCCGGCGTGAGCGCGTTCAAGCCCGCAAAATCGCCAATCGCTTCATGGAAGCCATCATTCGCGCCACCCTGAAAGAGGTAAGGCTGATCGTCGTAGGCACGCTGGTACATGTTGTGGCCAAGTTCGTGATGCACCGTGTAGAAGTCATCGGCGGTAACCGTGATGCAAGCCTTCAGGCGAAGGTCGTTCTTGGCATCGATGTCCCAGGCCGAAGCATGACATATCACGTCGCGATCGCGCGGCCGCGTGATCTGCGAACGCTCCCAGAAAGTCGCCGGCTCCGGTGCAAAACCGATCGACTGATACCAATTGTCGGCAACATGAACCATTTTGACCGCATCGTAGCCATGCGCGACGAGTGATGCGGTCAGGTCATAGCCCAGTCCCGTGCCAGCAGGCTGTACGATGTCATTGATGTTGCCCCAGTCCTGGCCCCACATATTACCGGTCAGATCGGCACGGATGAGACCGGTCGCAGGTTGCACTGCGTCGCCGTACTTGGCGTTCAGCTTGGTGCGAACGTAGCAATGCAGCTTCTTGTACAGTGGCTCGACCTGATGCCACAGCGCATCCGTTTTGGCGGCAAACGCCTCCGGCGGCATGTCATACCAGGAGCGCCACAGTGCGCCCGTATCGGCATAACCCAGTTCGCGCGAACCTTCGTTGGCGAGCGCCACGAGTTTTGTGTAGTCGTCCTTCATCTGCGGCGACGACGCAGTGCGCCAGCCTTCCCACAGCACGCGCGTTTCGTTCGGATCGCGCGAAGTGCGCAGAATGTCTTCCATATCGTCGAGCGTCAGCGACTTGCCATTGTAACTGAACTTGGCAGTCGAGTAGGCGCTGTTGAGGCGGGCGCGGATGTCGGAAAGCTCCTGCGACGCTCCCGGCCGCGATGAAGCGGGCAGGACAAGCTCCTGCTTCAGAAGGTAGAGTTTGCGTCGTGTGATATCATCGAGTTTTACGTGGTCAAACCGTGCCGCGTCCTTCGCCAGTCGCACCGCCAAGTCGGTATTTTCGGAGTTGGCACGGGCCACCAACCAGTTGGTGTCGCTATTGATATAGGTCGCTTGTACCCAGGCCGCGTGATTGCCATAGAGGCTTGCTGCCGCGAGGTCTTTTTCTGCCTTGACGACGAACGCTTTGGCCTCCGTCACTGTCGGCGCACCCACCGCGTTGATCGTCGCGGTATGCTTTGCTGCGCCGATTGTCGTCGAGCCCACGATTGCAATGATGGCCGCACCAGCCAGGAAGAAGCCTTTTCTCATGATTACCCCCGCAGTTCTGAGCACGCTACTATGCAGTGGCGCATGTCTTCTGACGAGCATGCGGGCTCATTTCTCGCGTATAGTTGAAGACCGCGCTGTGCCGCAATCAGGATTTTTGCATGTCCTTTGACGATCGCTTGCCTTTTCTCTCGGCGCTCGAGCGCAAAGTCCTGTGGCTTGCGAGTTGGACGATTCATCATGCCAACCATTTGCGCCAAGGTGACGATAGCCTGAAGGTTGGCGGTCACCAGGCTTCATCGGCATCGCTGGCTGCGATCATGACCGCGCTCTATTTCGCCGTGCTCAAGCCGGAAGATCGCGTCGCAGTGAAGCCGCACGCCAGCCCGATCTTTCACGCGATCCAATACCTGCTTGGCAAGCAGACGCGAGAGAAACTCGAGAATTTTCGCGGCTATGGCGGTGCGCAGTCGTATCCTTCGCGCACCAAGGATAGCGACGACGTCGACTTTTCGACGGGCTCTGTTGGACTGGGCGTCGCCATCACCTCATTCGCAAGCATGGTGCAGGACTACGTTCACGCCCATGGCTGGGCGAACGGACGGCCAAAGGGGCGGATGATCGCGCTCGTCGGAGATGCTGAGCTCGACGAAGGCAACATCTACGAAGCCTTGCTCGAGGGCTGGAAGTTCGGACTGAAGAATACCTGGTGGATCATCGACTATAATCGCCAGAGCCTCGACGCTGTGGTGCGCGAGGACCTCCACACGCGCTTCGAGCAGCTGTTCACCGCGATGGGCTGGGACCTCGTCGTCCTCAAATACGGCAAGCTGCAACAGGCGGCATTCGCCGAACCCGGTGGCGAGCGCCTCAAGCAGTGGATCGATGCCGCACCCAACCAACTGTATTCGGCGCTCATCTTCCAGGGCGGCGCGGCCTGGCGAAAAAGATTGCTGGACGATCTCGGTGACCAGGGCGATGTCTCGCGCTTGATCGAACGGCGCAACGATGCCCAACTCTCCGCGTTAATGTGCAATCTCGGTGGCCACGACATTGCGAGCATTCTCGAGGCATTCGAAGCGATCGATCACGACCGCCCGGTCTGCTTTCTTTGCTACACCGTGAAGGGTTTTGGGCTACCGCTCGCTGGCCACAAGGACAATCACGCCGGCCTCATGAACGAGGCGCAGATGACGGGCTTGCGAGAGGCGATGAACATCCGCGAAGGCGCGGAATGGGAACTGTTCGAGGGTCTCGATATCCCGCAAGACAAACTCGAGGCATTCCTTGCTGCCGTTCCGTTCGCGCAACAGTCAAATCGGCGTTTGACGGCTCCCTTGATCGATCTGCCCGAGGCGCTTGCGATCCCGCAACAGAAGACGGTCTCGACCCAAACCGCCTTTGGAAACATCCTCAACGATATCGGCCGCGAGCAATCCGATCTTGCCCGGCACATCGTCACCACATCGCCCGATGTGACGGTTTCGACCAATCTCGGCGCCTGGGTGAACCGGCGCGGTATCTTCGGCCGCGATGCAATGCCGGATCTCTTTCGCGAACAGCACATCGCATCGGCGCAGCGCTGGGAATTCTCGGCCGCCGGCCAGCATTTCGAACTCGGAATCGCCGAGATGAATCTGTTTCTCCTGCTCGCGGCGATGGGGCTTTCGCACAGCCTGTTCGGGGCGCGGTTGATTCCGATCGGCACGCTTTACGATCCGTTCATCGCCCGCGGCCTCGATGCCTTGAACTATGCCTGCTACCAGGATGCGCGATTCATATTGGTCGCTACGCCGAGCGGGGTGGCGCTTGCACCCGAGGGCGGCGCGCATCAGTCGATCGGGTCGCCGTTGATCGGGATGGCGCAGCCTGGCTTGACTTCCTATGAGCCCGCCTACGCGGACGAGCTTTCGCTTATCCTTCGTTGGGCGTTCGAACACATCCAGCAGGAAGGTGAAGAGGGTGGCTCGGTCTATCTGAGGCTATCGACGCGCGCGCTCGATCAACTGCAGCGCACGATCAACCCGGAATTAGCGCGCGAGATCATCGCAGGCGGCTATTGGCTCTCGCCGCCGGGCCCGAGCACGCGGGTCGTTCTGGCCTATCAAGGTACCGTCAGCGCGGAAGCCATTACCGCCGCCGGTCTCATGGCGGAAGACCGCCAGGGCGTCGGCGTGCTCGCGATCACCTCCGCCGACCGTCTCTATTCCGAGTGGCGGCGCGGCCAGCATCATCGCCATGATGGGCGGCTGGCGCATCCGGCGCACGTGGAAAAGCTGCTTGCCCCCGTGCCGCGCGATGCGGTGATCGTCACGATCATCGACGGGCATCCGGCAACTTTGAGCTGGCTCGGAGGTGTTGCCGGACATCGGGTGCACAGCCTCGGTGTCGATCACTTTGGCCAGACCGGAACGATCGCCGATCTCTATCGCCATTTCGGATTTGACGCCGAAAGCATCATGCGTGTCGTCGAGGCCAGCGCTCCCGGACGTCCGATCCGCTTTCGCGCGGGATAGGGCAGGAGTGTGAGGGCGATTACCACCGCAGCTGCGAAGTGGTGGCTGGGGCGGAAGGGGTGAAGAGCGGCGCGCGAAGCGCGTGAGCATGTCCAGCGGACATGCGAGAGCGATGAACGCCGCGAGCTTGCGAGCGGCTCGAACCGCACAATGCTTTTGCATGTTTATGGATCCCCCGGACAAGCCGGGGGGACAGCCGCCACGTAAAGCGCGCTTCGCACGCACTACGTTGCGGCTGGCTGGGGCGGAAGGGATCGAACCTTCGAATGC
>Ga0070735_10004285_pt1 | contig 12087 bp, 8 predicted proteins | sample Coa_R1_FD_66443 | JGI IMG/M metagenome (GOLD analysis project Ga0070735, IMG submission 66443) | Surface soil microbial communities from Centralia Pennsylvania, which are recovering from an underground coalmine fire - Coalmine... | ecosystem: Environmental > Terrestrial > Soil > Unclassified ... | reverse complement strand
CCGCGCGGGCGATCTTCGCGAGGCTTGGCCTCGTTGACCGTGAGCGTTCGGCCGCCCATCTGGGTGCCGTTCAGGGCGTTGATCGCCTTCTCCGCCTCGGCGTCATCGTCCATCTCGACGAATCCGAAGCCCTTCGCCTGGCCCGTATACCGGTCCGTGATGATCGTAACGTTGTTAACCGCGCCCTGCTGCGCGAACAGGGTTTCCAGGTCCGACTCGGTCGCCGAGTAGGGCAACCCACCAACGTAGATGCGCTTTGCCATTTCGGATGGCTCCTTTCCTGCACGGGTCAGAGGCCCTTACCTCGATGCGGGGCTCGAGCCGGAACACGACAAACGAGGACGAAGGGCCTCGTGATCCCGATTCTCGTGGCATCGAAGGTGGAAACGGAAACCCGGAACAGTGCGGATCGGAGGAGTCTGACTTAGCCCTCGCTCGACGGCAGAATTCGATCAGGCGCCCACAACTTCTCGTACGGAGAACCGATAGGACAGTGTAACACCCTTTGCAATGCGTGTCAAGCAAAAAATCAGTCGCTTCCACACGGTAAATCGAACTCGAATCGGACTGGCAATCGCGCCGCGCCGCCAGCGCGTCGGCGATTCGGGCGCGGCAGGACTAAATGCCCTTTTCGATCAGCCGCTCGTCCGCCAGGACCTGAGTTAATGACCGGCTGCGAGCGGGCAGCGCGTCGACCGCGGTCGCCATGTCGAGCAGCGTGTCCGTCAGCCGCTGGATCGCGGACAGGTCCCGCACTTCGCCCGCTCTGCGCCACTCCATCTCGCCCATCCGGATGTAGATCTCCACGTCGTGGAACTGGCTGAGGGAGCGGCGCGCTTCCGCAGTTAGAACGGCCGCAAGGTTGTCGGGATCGTTGCAGTAGAGGAAGAATTTGCGCTCGAAGTCCGGATCGTCGAGATCGTACTTGCCGGTGTCGCGCATCGTCTGCGCGGACTCGAGCAGGCTCTTACGCCGCAATCCCAGGATGAAACTGCCCGTGTTCTTAAGCGGCACGCGCCCGCGCGTATGGTAGTAGGGCGCGTCATCCTCACTGCTCGTACCAGTTTCAAGCAGGAACGGCCGGTCCCGCACCGTGCCCGACACGGCGTGAGGCGCCATGCCGTCGATCGAGCGGAACTCGCCGCCAATGGACGCGGCAAATCGCTGCCAGGCGCGATAGGGCGCCCTGCGCATCCAGACGGCGACCAGGGCCACCAGCGCCGCGACGACGATAGCGCTCGTAAGAATCGCCCATGCCGGCGGCGGACGGTTGGGGTTCCGCGGAGGCGGCTGCTCGCGTACGGCGCGCAGCGGCCCAGAGCCGATCTGGCCCGGCACTCGCGGCCCCGATGAATCGAACTGCGAAACCTGTGGCATCCGCCCCTTCCCGCCGCCCTCGAACAACCGGATCCTGGGCGCGCCAGGCGCCGATCCTGACGCCGAATGGCCGCCGCCGATCGCCCACTGCGGATAGCCACCTCGCTGTCCCGTTCCCGCAATACGCGCCCGATTCCTCCCCGGCTACCGTACGGAAATGCGCGACAATTGCCAAATATACTGCAAATGGGTCTGAAAGCACCGAGCACTGACGCTCGATGAAACTAACAGGCCGGCTCCTTGTCTGACCATTGGGGAAACCACGGGATATCTGGTATCCTGGATTTTATCCGTCTGTTAAATCTTCCCGCGATGGCGGACGAACCTTATGCTGAACTATATGCTTTAAGGGGGTTTTGCGCTATGCGTCCTGGAATTCTAATCGGTCTATGCGCTCTTGCGCTGCAGACCGCAATATGTGCTCGCGCGGAGCTGGAGCCGAAGGCGGTCGCGGTCGAGCCGGGCGTCGTGATGCCCGGCCAGCCCATCACGCTCCGCTGGTACTTCACTGGCAATAAGGTGGTCGTGTCCGGTGGACGGTTCGGCAAGGGTACGGTCGTCACCGGCAAGACGCAAATCACGGACCGGCCGGAGAAGACGACGCGATATGCGTTCGACGTATGGTACAACCCGCCGCCCGACCCGGCCAAGCCGGAGGTGAAGCCGGCGCAGGTGCATGTACAATACACGGCCGTCGCCGCGGTTGACAAGCTCACCTCCTTTCACGGGCCGGAGGGATTCGACGTGCGCCTCATCAAGGGATGGCGGACGGACAGCTTCTCGCCGGAGCCGGGCAGCAAGGTGTACTTCTTCCAAGAGGAGGAGGACAGCGTCGAGCGCGTCGCGGTGGCCGTCGTACCGATCAAAGAGGGAGAGACGGTCGCGACCGTTATGGAAAAGGTCCGCGGCGACGTACCGTCCCACTACACCAAGGTCGAGTTCGTCTCTCTGTACGATATGCCGCGAAAGCAGGACCAGGCGCAGATAACACATTTCAAGGGCATCGACTCGACTCACCCCAACACCCGAACCGAGTCGATCGTCGTCGTCTACATTCACGGCAACAAGGCCTACGTGGCAAGCGGCCGCACCTATGCCGACAAGTTTGCGGAGCGCGGGCCGCTGCTGGACGGGCTCGTGCGGAGCTTATCGTTCTCGGGGGCGATTGCCTCCAAGTAGCAGCCGTACCGGCACGATTCGCAGCAAGGGCAGGTCCAATGTGGGCCTGCCCATTTTTTCGGCAACTTTGCGAAACTTTTTCACGTAGAACGGATCGAATGGTTTATATATATCGACTTTTCACTCCTGTGAATTAATCTCCCTGCTCCACAAGCGAAGGAACAACCGAAGGAAACGCTCCCATTATGAAACGGTGGATCGTACTGCTGATCTCCATCGGCGCAATCGTATCGCTCGTAGCCTGGAGGCTCGCGTCGAAATCGAAGGACGCGCAGATGGCCGCGCAGGGCCGCGTCGCGCAGGCCAAGGCGGCCCTGCCGGTGACCGTGGCGCCGATCGTCGCGCGCGACATTATCCAGACATTCACCGGCGTCGGCAGCGTCGTCGCGCCGTTTAACGTCAAGATCGCGCCGAAGGTGTCCGGCAGGCTCGACTACCTGCAGGTGCGCGAGGGCGCGCGCGTGCAGCAGGGCGAGGTCATTGCGCGCATCGACCCCTCGGAGATACTGGCGCAGGTCAATCAACAGCGCGCGGCCGTCGCGGAGGCGCAGCAGCGGCTCGCGCAGGCCCAGTTCACGCAGAATCCGACGAATGTGAACGTGGCCACGCAGATCCAAACCCAGGTCGCCGCCGTCGCGAGCGCGCAGGCAGACGCCAACCAGACCCGCGAGAACTACGCCTCGCAGGTTGCGGCGGCTAACGCCGCCGTCACCGACGCGCAGGGGCGGATCGATTCCGCGCAGGCTGCGATCACGAGCGCAAACGCCAATATCCGCAGCGCGCAGGCGAATCTGACCAACGCACAGGTTCGCTATAACCGGACGTACGATCTCTACAAGCAGGGCTACGTCGCCGCACAGGATGTGGACGACGCCAAGACCACCGTCTCGGTGCAGAATGAGGCGGTCGGGGTGGCGCAGAGTGCGCTAAATGCGGCCAACGCGGCGCGCAGCTCGGCTGCGGCTCAAAAGAACGCGGCCCAGGAGCAGGCGAACATCGTGGCCAAGAAAGGCAAGGCCGACATCGCCGCCGCCGATGCCCGCCTGGCGCAGGCGAAGTCCGCGCTGAAGTACGCCCGGTCGAACGTCGCGCAGACGCCGGCATACGCGGCGAACCTGGCCGCCTTGCGCGCGTCCGTCTCCGCGGCGCAGGCGCAGCTCAAGAACGTCGAGGCCCAGCTCGACGACACGATCCTGCGCTCCCCCGTTTCCGGATTCGTCAATGCGCGCTTCGTCGATCCTGGATCGATCGTCTCCCCGTCCCAGCCGGTCATCGGCGTCGAGTTTACGCGCGACGTATTCGTCGACACGAGCATCCCGGAGGACATCGCAAATCACCTCCGGGCAGGACAGCCGGCGGATGTGACGTTCGATTCCTTTCCTGGCCGCAAGTTCGACAGCCACATCACACAGATAACGCCCGCGGCCGACCCGACGAGCCGGCAGATGCCGGTGCGCGTCACGCTGAACAACCCGAACAACACAATCAAGCCGGGAATGTTCGCACGTGTGGCCGTCATCACCGACCGGATCGCGGGCGCGCTGGTGGCCCCGCGCGAAGCCGTTCAGACCGGGCGGACGGGCTCCTTTGTGATCCTCGTCGACAAGGCGAATATCGCGCACCGCGTACCGGTCGAGCTAGGCGCGCAGGACGCGGCCGGCTTCCAAATTCGCAGCGGCGTACATGCGGGCGACATGGTGGTCACGCTCGTGAATGGCAACATCAAGGACGGCGCGCCGGTCAAGTCGATCACGCTCGCCGCACGCGGCGCGCCGCGAGGTCGCGGCGCCGCGCCGGAATCGGCCGGCAGACCCACCACGGTGGGCGGAGCAACGAGCGCATCGGCAGGTCGATAGGTCGATAGACCGATAGTTAGGGACACGTCGGGAACTAATCAATGAATATTGCCAAGTGGTCCGTTTCCAAGCCCGTAGCCGTCACGATGCGAATCGCCGCGCTGGTGCTGCTCGGCGCGATCTGTGTCACCAAGCTGCCGATTGACCTTCTTCCGAAGGTCTCCATCCCCACCGTCGCCGTGGTGACTCAGTGGCCGAACGTCGCGCCGGAGGAGATGGAAACACAGATCACTCGGCCGGTCGAGCAGGCCGTCTCCTCCGCGCCGAACATCAACAACGTCAGCTCGCAGACGTTCGAGGGAGTATCCACGGTCCGCGTTCAGTTTAACTGGGGAACCGACATTGGCCAGGGCGCCGTCGACGTGCTCCAGCTCGTCGAGCGCGCGCGCCAGGCGTTCCCGACGGACCCGACGCTCCAGACGCCGATCGTCTATAAGTATGACCCGTCGACGCTGCCGATCCTGATCTTCGGCGTGTCCGGACTCGATGACCCCGTCAAGCTCCGCCAGATCCTCGACAACGAGATCAGTCCGCTGATCGAGTCGGCGAATGGCGTCGCGGCGGCCATCGTCACGGGCGGTCAGCAGCGCGCCATCGTCGTCGACGTCGATCCGGACAAGCTGCGCGCGTACCATCTGGCGCTTTCGGACATCGGCAAGCGCATCGTGCAGGAGAACGTAAATCTTCCTGCCGGTATCGCCCGCGAAGGAAATACCGAGTATACGATCCGCAGCCTTGGGTACTTCAGCTCTCCGCAGGAGGCGGCGGCAATCCCCGTGGGCTCCTTCGACGGCCGGCTCGTCTCGCTTGGCCAGGTCGCGACAGTGCGCGACGCACACCAGGAGACGCGCCTGTACACCCGCCTGAACGGCCAGCAGGCTGTCGGCATCATTGTCACCAAGCAGAGCGAGGCCAATACCGTCGAGACGGCACAGAACGTCTTCGCGAAGATCGAGCAGGTCAAGAAGCTCTATCCGGAGATGAAGTTCGGTCTCGCCTACGATCAGGCAGAGTTCATCCAGCACTCGATCGAAGACGTGCGGTCGAGCGCGCTAATCGGCGGCGCGCTTGCGGTAATCATTCTGCTGCTCTTCCTGCGCAACTTCCGCAGCACGTTCGTCGTCGCACTCTCGATCCCGATCTCGATTGTTTCAACCTTCGCGCTGCTCTATCTGTGCCACTTCACGATCAACACGATCTCGCTCTCCGGTCTCGCGCTCGCCACCGGCCTGATCGTGGACGACGCCGTCGTCGTGCTTGAAAACATCTTCAGACACATAGAACGCGATAAGCAGAAGGTCACGGACGCCTGCGTGACCGGTACGCAGGAGATCGCGGGCGCCGTCGTCGCGTCTACCCTGACGATCATGGTCGTGTTCCTGCCGCTGTTCCTCATCCAGGGCCAGTCTGGACAGACCTTCACGCAGTTCGCGCTCGTCGTAATCTTCTCGATCGCCGTCTCGCTTCTCGACGCCGTGACGGTCGTGCCGATGCTGGCCTCGCGGCTCATCAAGGAGGAGGAGGTCGAGGAGGAGGCCGCGATCGAGCGCGGCGAGTCGCACCAGACGCGGAGGCGCGGCTGGGTCAGCCAGGTGTTCCTCTGGTTCGGCCACAAGTTCACGGAGCTGGACCGTGGCTACCACCGCGCCCTGCAATGGGCGATTCATCACCGCTGGCTTGTGTTCGGCGGGGCCGTGCTCGTAACGTGCGCGAGCCTGCTCCTCGTGCCTCAGATCGGCAGTGAAATGCTGCCGCAGACGGACAGCGGCGACTTCCAGGTGATCGTCAAGCTGCCTGTCGGCACGGCGCTCGAAAAGACGAACGAATCGATGATCTACGCCGAAAACGTGGTAATGCAGAACCCGAACGTCGCTACGGTGTTTTCGGCGGCCGGAACCACGCTCAGCCTGCGCGGCACGACGACGGCCCTGACGCCCTACCAGGGCTCTATGACCGTGAAGCTGAAGGACGACCACAAGGACTCGACGCAGGTCGTGATCAAGCAGCTCCAGCGGAAGCTGGGCGCGGGTATTCCCGGCGCGCGCGTCCTGATCAATCCGTTCGACCTGGTCACCCAGATTCTGACCGGCGGCGCGCAGAACATCGAAGCCGACATATTCGGTCCCGATATCAACGTGATCAGCCGCCTCTCGCACGACGCCATGGACAAGCTGAAGCAGATACCCGGGCTGGAATCGGTGGACCTTGCGGTCCAGGACGCCACGCCGGAGCTGCAGTGGAAGGTGGACCGTGAAAAGGCGCTTCAGCTCGGGGTCAACTTTACGGACATCGCGAACGCGCTGAACACGGCCACGAACGGCAATCTCTCCAGCTACTACCAGGAGTCCGGCTTCCAATACCCGATCTACGTTCAGCTCCCGGAGAGCAAGCGCAAGAGCACAGAGGAGCTCCTCAATCTCCCGATAAGCCACGCCTCCGGCAGCAGCTCTGGCGGCGCGACCGCCACCACGAGCGACATACAGCTTCGACAGGTGGCCACTCCGATCCGCACGCTCGGACCGAACGAAGTCGACCGGCTTGACCGGCAACGGTATATCGCGATCACCGGGCGCGCCAACGGCCGCTCGGAGAGCGAAATCCAGGCGGACATCACGAAGGTCATGTCGCAGATGCAGATGCCTTCCGGCTACCACTGGGACTTCGGCATCAACCAGAAGCGCCGGATTGACGAGTTCTCCGGGCTGGGACTGGCGGTGTTCATGGCCATCGCCCTGATCTACATGCTGCTCGCTTCGCAATTCGAATCGTTCGTCCACCCGCTGACGGTGCTCGCATCCGTCCCATTGTCCGCGGTCGGCGTGATCCTGGCGCTCTTCCTGACCGGGCGCGCATTCGGCATCACGGCCTTTATCGGCCTCCTGATGCTGATCGGTATCGTCGTCAAGAACGGAATCCTGCTCGTGGACTACACGACGCAACTGCGAAACCGCGGCATGTCGCGCGACAAGGCGATTCTCACCGCGAGCCCCACGCGGCTGCGGCCGATCCTGATGACTGCGAGCGCGGCCATCCTCGGAATGCTGCCGCTGGCGCTCGCCATTGGAAAGGGCTCCGAGACGCAGGCCCCGCTCGCAACTGCCGTCATCGGCGGCCTCTTCACCTCGACGGTCCTCACGCTGTTCATCGTTCCCATCGTCTACACGATGTTCGACGATCTGCAGCTCTGGATCACCGGGCGCAAGGAGAACGGCAACGGGCGCGCGTCCAGCGGCTCCCCCGCTTCGGCCCCTGGGGGCCACGCGGCCGATCAATAGGGCCGCCGGCTATGGGCCGCGCCGATCCCGCGGCCCGTCGGCAGCGCCGTTCCTGCCGGCGGTCCCACGACAACGCAACAAAAAGCGAGACACAATGGTAAGCGCAATAAGGAACCGTCCTGGCGGGGATGCCAAAATCGAGGAACAGGCCGCGCGATTGGAGCATCTTATGCCGACGATACTTCGCCGCCTGTTTACGATCGGTCAGTCCGGCCCACTGGCGGACATGCCGCTCGCACAACTACGTATCTGCTCGTTCCTGCAGGACGGGCCGAAGTCTATGTCCTCGGTTGCCGAGGAGCTCGCGATATCCACCAGCGCGGTCACTCAGCTCGCGGACCGCATGGAGCGATCCGGCCTCGTGGAGCGGGTCGCCGCGCCGTGCGACCGGAGGCTCAAGCACCTGCGCCTTACTCCGCGCGCCGAGCAGATGATGTCGGAGCGCCGCGCGAGCCGAACTGGGCGAGCAAGAGACGCGCTCGTTATGCTGCCGGCGCAACAGCGGGACGACCTGATCGAGGCGCTGGAGCAGCTTCTCAAGGCGACGATCGCAACGGGATGCCCCGTCGAGGCTGCATCCTGAGCTGCATGCATCCGTCACTTCGCAATGCGGGACGTTCCCTCCGGCGGGATGAACCGGCCTAGCCGCATTCGACCGATCCGGCCCATTCCGGGCTACCGCCTGGACATCGAGGACTCATTCGAGTATGAATAGATTCGCTCCACGAAGAGGCCGCACAAGAACGATCGCGGGGACCAGCCTTATCGCATTCGGTGCGCTGCCGGCGCTCCTCTTGGCACCCGCGGCGCAAGCCCAGCAACAGCAGCCGCCTCCGCCGCAGGCCGTCCCCGGCCAGACGCCGCCGATCTCCCCGAACGTGCGCGACACGGTGATCCCGCCGCCCGTGACACTCCCCGGCCCGCCTGCGCGGCCGCCGGACGTGGCAAGCCGGCCACTGACCGCCGAGGAGACCGTGCGGATCGCGCTCCATAATCAGCCATCCGTGATCGCCGCCCGCGCCGCCATCGCCGCCGCGCAGGGCCGAACGCAGCAGGCCAGGTCGGGTCTGCTGCCACAGCTAAGCATAGTCGCGGGATACACGAACGTCCAAACGATATCGACGGAGGGCGGATCCGGCGGCGGCGGGGGAACGGGGACAGGAGGCACAGGAACGGGCAACGGGGGCAATGGAGCCGGAAGCGGTAGTACCGGAACCGGAACTGGGGGCGCAGGCGGAGGAACGGTCACGACAACGGGAGGCGGCTCGTCGAGCGTGACGGCTTCTGGCACGCAGATATCGGCCAACCTCCGACAGCTCATTTTCGACTTCAATCACACGCGCGACACGGTGCGTGAAGCGTCGCTGCAGGAGCGCGCCGCGCTTGAGAACCTGATCGCCGTCCAATCGGATCTCGTGTTTCAGGTCAAGCAGGCATTCTACCAGTACGTGAACAACACGGCGCTCGTGAAGGTCAACGAGGACAACGTCGCGAACCGCCGGCTGCAGCTGGATCTGGCGCAGGCCCGCTTGAACTCCGGCCTGGGCCTTCCGTCCGACGTGGTCACGGCACAGACGGCATTCGCGGATGCCGCGACCGCGCTCATTACGGCACGCACGAACCAGGGCATATCGCGGATCAACCTCGCGCTTATCATGGGTATCGACCCGCGCACCCCGATCGACGCCGCTACGTCCGCGGAGCCGCCCGTCGCCACGAACAACCTTCAGAGCCTGGTCGATTCCGCGCTGAAGCAGCGGCCGGAGGTTCTCCAGGCGAACAGCCTCATCAGCGCGGCGAAGTACGGCGTAAGCGCCGCCCGCACCACCAATGCGCCCGTCTTCTCAGGCAATCTTGGCTTTATATCGCGCGGCAACAACATCCCGCCGGGCAACGATGCGCTGACCATCGGCATCTCTTTGCAGTGGAGTCCCATAGACGGCGGACTGACGGCGGGCCGCGTCAAGGAGGCGCGCGCGAACGTCGACATAGCACAGGCGAACCTGTTGACTGCTCAGCTAAACGTGACTTCGGACGTTTCGCAGGCCTACGTGAACCTGAGAGCCGCGGAGCAGCGACTGGTTACGTCCGACACGGAGGTGTTCAACGCGCTGGAGGGAGTACGGATCGCACAAGGGCGGTTCGCGCGCGGGATCGGGCAGTTCCTGGACATCATCAACGCGCAGGCGGCGCTCGTGACCGCCCAGACGAACCGCGCCGAAGCACAGTTCGGCGTCGACCAGAGCCGGGCCGCCATGGCGCGGGCGATCGGCGCGCCGCTGCCGCGGTAGGGGCTCAGGGCATGGCGATTGGGACGTAGTTTTGGCGCGCCGCGCGCGCCTACAATCGCGACTGAGTCCGGGTACAGAGTGCGGCGACGCGACCTGCTTTGCCCTACACCCGATCCGCAACACCCTCGCACACCGGCGTCGGATCGAGGATTGCCGCGCTCTTCTCGAAGAATTCATCGCTCAAGCGGAACACGCCGGCTTCCGGCCGAACCCAGGGCGCGTGGGGCAGCGCCAGCTCCTCCTGCATCCGGTCCCAGTTCCGGTAGTTCTGGAAGCCATTGGTTTCGAGCAGCGCCATTCCGAGCTCCGGCAGCGGGGCGAGGTGCGCCACGAACAGTTTGTTCCACTCCACCAGCCCGGGAGTCGCGGTCAGGTCGGCGCAGAAGCAGGCGACGCCGGCGGAATGTGCCGCCTGCGCCATGCGAAAGCTCATGCTGAGCGTCTTCGCAACCGGCTTGATGGCGATCGCGCCGTACCCCAGCCCGATCCTGTCGACGACGTCGCGGTCGGTGTGCGCGCTCTCGTCCGCAACGATCCGCACCGGCAGGTCGCCGACCTCCGCTCGGACCTCCTCCGGGAACGGCTCCTCCAGCAGGATCGTGCGATCGAGCGCGCCGATCGCGTCAAGGTGGCCGAGCAGGCGCATCACACGCTCGATTCCATCATATCGCCCGTTGGCGTCGAGATAGTAGAGGACGCGGCCAGTCGGGGAGTTGGCGGGAGCGGCGCCGCCTACGGCGTCGTGAATTGCCGTCATTCTCGCGCAGTCCCAGGCCAGCATCGCGTCCTGGTCGCCGTCACGGTTGGGGTCGGAGCCGATCTTGATCTTCAGGAGGAAAAACCCGTCCGCCACGAGCGTCTGTACGTCGGCTACGGGCATGCCGTAGCCGATGGCGGGCGCGCTTGCGATGCGCGTCTGGCGGTGGCCTAGCGCGGGCCGCGCCAGCTCTGGAATGAGCGCCTCAAATCCCACCCCGCGCTGCCTGGCGACGAGCCGCCAGGCAGCGAAATCCAGGGCGGCGAGCGCATTGAGGACGAACGTGAGCCGGAGGTCGGCGCGGCCGCATATTTCCCGGCCGCGGGCGGCGGCGTCCGGCAGGATCGCGTCGAGAAGATCGAGCGGCGACTCGAAATCGACGCGCTCCGCCTCTCGAAGGCCGGCCGCGGTGGTGAGCAGCATCGTCGCATTGCCGGCCGCCTCGGAGCAGCTTGCGAACAGCCCTGGATCCGACCAGAGGACTCCCTGCACGCCCTGCCCCGCCGCCGACAGACCGTCGGACGAGTCGAGCCGGACCGCCGTGTTCCAGACTTCGGTGACGAAACCGCCCTTGAATCCGAAAGGCGCCCGCAGCGGCTCACGCTCGAAGTCGAGGTTCGACTGAACGATCCGTGTCAACGTGATAGCCTCCGCCGGTGGGCAGGACGCACGGCCCTGCCCTAACGCGTGCCGCGCGAAGGTCGGCGGCTGGCCGGCAGCTATCCTTCCGGCCGCGGGCGATGGGCAGCGTGATGCCCGGCCAGCCCGCTAACCGCCGGCGATCGCGCCGACGATGAGCAGCGGCTCTTCGCCGGACGCGACCGCCTCCGGCAGCGGGTCCTCCGGAGAATCGTGCGAGAGGTCTTGCTCACAGGCGAAAAAGCGGAGCCACGGCCGGCGCTCGCTAGAGTTGTGGAACCGAATCGTACCGCGGAGCACCGGGTACTTCGCCTCCAGCGCGTCGAGGACCGACCGGATCGAGACCGGTCCGTCCACCGAAACCTCGACTTCGCCGTCCACCTTCGCGAGCGTGCGAAGGTGGAACGGCAGCGCTACGCGGATCATTGAAGCGTCTGGACCTCCACGGAGAGGACCGCAGGTAGATCGCGCACGATCGGCGACCAGCTGTCGCCGGCGTCCGCCGAGGCGTAGACCTGCCCGCCGGTCGTGCCGAAGTATACGCCGCATGAATCGAGCGAATCGACGGCCATCGCCTCGCGCAGCACGTTCACGTAGCAGTCGCTCTGCGGCAGGCCCTTCGTCAGCGCCTCCCACTCGTTACCGCCGGTCCGGCTGCGCCAGACCTGCAGCTTACCGTCCAGCGGGAAGTGCTCGCTGTCGCTCTTGATCGG
>Ga0070735_10004282_pt1 | contig 12092 bp, 7 predicted proteins | sample Coa_R1_FD_66443 | JGI IMG/M metagenome (GOLD analysis project Ga0070735, IMG submission 66443) | Surface soil microbial communities from Centralia Pennsylvania, which are recovering from an underground coalmine fire - Coalmine... | ecosystem: Environmental > Terrestrial > Soil > Unclassified ... | reverse complement strand
GTGACGGCATTGTTGAACCGCAGCACATACATCCACCCGCCGTCCAAGACGTGATGCAGCGCCGCGTCGTCGCAGTCGAACGTATGGTCGGTCAGAGACGCGCCGCGCGAAACGAGCAGATTGGCCCACGGCTCGACGCCGGTGAAATGCCCGAACACGGCCCGCGAGCTCGTGCGCATCGGCTTGGGATCGAGCGGGATGCCAAGCTGCCGGGCCATGAATCCCCCTTCTCCCGAAGCGTCGATGATGAAATCGGCGGCAATGGCGAATGCCTCGTCGCCGCGCCGGCATGCCAGGCGCCACGTTTCGCCTCCCGAAAGCTCGACGACAGTCGTCTTGTCAAAGAAAGGGATGCCCGCGGCCTGAGCCTCGCGTACAAGAAAAGTGTCGAAATCCGGCCGGAACCAGTGCGCGTCGGCGTCTTCGGCCGCGAAGCTGGCGGCGACCAAGAGCTCGTTGGCATGATCGGCGCGCGGCTGGAAGTCTCGCCCCGGGACGTGACCGAAGTAGCTGAACCCCCGCTTGAGGCCGCATGCCAGGCGCGGATACTCGCGCTGCCACGTCCCGTATTCGGCGAGCGGCTCAAGCCGCGGCAGCGAGTACCTTTGCGCCAGCGTTTTGAGCAGCATGTCGGCCAGGGGCGTCGACGATTCGCCCAATACAAGCCGCGGATGGCTGGCCCGGTCAATCAGCACAGGGCGCAGGCCGATCTGGTTGAGGATCAGCGCTGTGAGAGCGCCGCCAAATCCCGAGCCGATGATCGCCACGTCGACGCGCAGTTCTGTCATGCCGCGCATTCTACGCACAATCGCAGGGAATTGGCGGAAGAAACTGTTGCGAAAGGTTCATTTCGCTCAGGCGGGCGGCCCGCTTTGGCCCGCAGCGGGCGCATTCGAATACCCGCTCGACTTCCCAGAGATCGACGAACACGCGGCCGCGGCCCAGCGCGATTCCATCGGCGAGAACCTTTTCGAGCGAGGCCAATCGCGGCGGTGAGAATTCTCCGCCGCGCTCGAGCTGTTCCATGATTCCGTTTCCCGACCGGGTCGGAATGACCGAACAGACGCCGACGCCGCAATCGAATGCGAATTCCATCGATCGCAGGGCCCACTCGACGCAATCGTCTTCCTGCATGAAAGGGGGCTTGAGCAGTATGAAGGCGCGCAGCGCGATCTGATGAGATCTCAGAAATTCGGCCGCTCGGGAAAAATCGTCAACCGTCATCTGCTTGTTGAGGCGCGGCAGAATCTCGGGATGGACGGTTTCCAATCCGAGCGCGACTTCGAGCTGCGGGCCGGTCAGAGGCCGGTCAAGCATCCGCTCGGAAAGAGATACCGACGGCTCACCCAGGCTGCCTTGATCGGCCGATTTCGGGAATTGTCCAGCGGCTTTCTCGAGTTCGTCACGAAATTCCAGGCACAAAGGGCCGCAAAGCCGGGGATGATTCTCGACAATGACGGTGTGAAAGGGGGCGACCAACCGGGCGATGCGTGGGTAATCTTCGGGTGGAATCGCCTGCCGGTCGAAAAAATTGCCGCTGTTATAGAGCTTGATGTGCTTTGCCTGTGGCAACCGCGCCAGAGCATGCGAGATCTGCGCGGGGATCGCCCCCAGGCTGACGCGCTCATCGGTCGTATTCTTCCACAGATCGCAAAACAGGCAGCGAAACGGGCACTCGCGGTTCGTGAGGAAAATGGTCGCCACGTCCTCCACGAGTCCGGTCGCCGTGCGCTCCGGTTCGACGAGCGACGCGTAGGGAACCTGCGGGTCGACACGATTCTTTGGTCTCCGCAGGGCCAGAATATGCCGATCGTCGATCACGAGTCCGGGCGTCATGCGATTCATTGTCGGTTTGCGGCATAAATTCGGCAAGCTGCGGAACCGCACGTTCGGCCCGGATTGATCCGCGCGTCTCGGCGAAATACGCGCCAGCTCATCATGAAAATGCGTTGTGATGGAGGGAAAGAAGAACCACAGAGGCACCGAGGCAACAAAGAGATACTGGTTCAACGTTTTGGAAAACGCACGAACGGAAATCTTTTTCGGGTGTTTCGTGGTTCTCTCCTCAAACTGTTACGCTGTGGAACTGGCAGAAAAAACCGCGAAATCTACTTGGTTGCGGCCTTTCGGCCGCGCTGGGTGTTTCGTGGTTCAACAGGTTGAAAAAACGCCTCAGACGACGACGGCTGCTCCGGCTTTGCGAGACGATATTCTCATAAGACCTTGCGAATCAAGAAGATGCGTCACGTTCGCCGATTTCCCCGCGGTGAAAATCGTAAGCTATGTTTGAATGCGTATTTGCGCGCAGAGTCCGCCATTTTCTCCGGTTCCCACGATGTCAGCCGTTGAGTCAACCAACGAGTTGAAACAGCTACCGCTGTTTGCGCTTCTGGCGTTTGCGGCCAGGTGCGCCCGTCGTGTCGCGCCGCTGTTTCGGCTCGATCCCCAGAATCCGGAAGCCGGCCTTTGCCGCCAGGCCATCGAGGCGGCGATCCGGCTCACCGAAGAGCTCGCCGCCGGAAACGAAATCGATCCCGTCGAGTTGTGCGTCGCCGAAGAAGGGACGGTGCGCGCCGTGGTCGTCGCCAGCGAAGCCCTGCCGCCGGATGAGTGCGCGGCGTATGCGGCGAATTCCGCGTATGCCGCCGTCAGCGCGGCCAAGGCCGTGCTCGAAGCGTTCGCCAGCGACAATCTCGAGGCCGAGGCCGACCGCGCCGCCGAGGCGGCCGCCATCGCCCGCGATGCCGCCGTTTCCGCCGACGATCGCGTCGAGCGCGCGGCCGATCTCGATTGGGAGATGCTGCACCGCATGTTTCTGGGGAAGTATCCCGACTTCGGCGATCCGGTCGAGGCGGCCGAATCGGGAATGCTCGGGCCGCTCTACAACGACGGCACGCGCCCGGGGCGCCGCGAAAAACCGCCCGCGGCCGATCCGCAGGAAAAGTCGAAGGCGGCGCGCGGCAAAGGCAAACCGCGCAAAGAAGCCGAACAACCGCGATCGTCCGAAGAAAGCGCGCGGCTGGCCGCGTTGGCCGAAAAGTTGGAAAGCGAGGCCGGCGCCATCCGGCAGCAGCAGGAGCAGCTTCGCAACGACGCCGAACAGGCGGCGATCGACCGCGCGCGGATGATCGCCGAAATCGATGCCCTGCGGGAACGCGTCGAAAACGAACGGCAGCAGTTTCGAATCGAGCGCGAGACGCTCGACCAGGAAATCGCCCAGAACGAAAAGCTCCGCGGCGAGCTCGAACAGCGCGAACGAACGGAGTGCGAGAGAGTCGCACAGGAAACCGCGCAGAATGAAAAGCTCCGCGGCGAGCTCGAACAGCGCGAACGAACGGAGCGCGAGAGGATCGACCGCGAAACCGCGCAGAATGAAAAGCTCCGCGGCGAGCTTGAGCAGCGCGATCGAACGCAGCGCGAGAAAATCGATCAGGAAATCGCACAGAATGAAAAGCTCCGTGGCGAGCTCGAACAGCGCGAACGAATCGAGCGCGAGAGACTCGATTCGCAAAAAGCTCAGCTCGATGAGCGCAGCCGCCAGGAGCTCGACGAGCTTCAATTGCGGCGCGACCAAATCGACCGCGAGCGGCAATCCCTCAAGCAGCAGGTCGAACAGTTCGAGTCGCGCCGCAAGGAGTTGGCGGACCTTTCGGCGCAGTCGGCTGAAGGAGAGACGGCCCTCGAGACGGCTCGCAAACAGCTCTTTCTCGAGCGGGAGGAGTTCGAGGCGCAGCGCCGCGAGCTCGAGGCCCAGCAAGCGGCGCTCGACGAAAAGACGAAAAACGTCAAAGACGAAACGCAGGCGCTCCAGTCGCAGCAAGCCGCTCACGAGGCCGCGTGCGCCGCATTGCAGGCCGAGCGGGCCGCCGTGCGCGAGCTCGAAGAGCGGCAGCGCGAGGAACGCGGCGGTTTGGAGTCGCAACAGGCCGAATTCAAGGAGCGCCAACGCCGCGAGGCCGGCGATCTCTTGGCGCAGCGAAAAGAGCTCGGACGGGCGCAAGAGCAGCAGCGGCAGGATGAACAGCGTCTGCATGCCGAGCGCGACGAACTGGAGCTTCAGAAGGCCAAACTCAATGACGCGGCGCTCGCCGCCGAAACCGATCGGGAAGCGCTGTCGAACCAAAAACGCTCTCTCGATGACGCGCTCGAAAAATTCGAACGCGAGCGGCGGGCGCACGACGAGGCGCGCGGCCGGCTCGAATCGGAACTGAACGGGGCCCAAAGTGAACTTCAGGCGGCCCGCGACGAATTCGATCGCGTCCGCAAAAAGCACGAGCGCGAAGTCGAACGGCTTCAGACCGAGCGCGACGAGCTGGCGGCCGAATCGAAAAACCTTCACGAGTTGCGCAGCAAGCTTGACGCCGATCGCCTGACGCTCGCAGAAGAGACGGCTCGGCTGCGCGAGGCGCTCGAAGCCTTCCAGCGCGAGCAGCGGGAAGACAAGGCCGAATGCTCCCGCCAAAAGGCCGAGATCACACGCGCCGAACAAACGCTGGCGGCCGAGCGGGAAGAATTCCAGAAGCGCCAAGACGAGCACCGGCAAGACGCCGAGCGCGTCGCGGCCGAGCGGAAGGCGCTCGAAGCCAAGTCCGGCGCGGTCGATGAAGCCCGCCGCGAGCTCGAAAACGACCGCCAGGCGCTGTTGCTGGAGACCCAATCGCTGCAAGTGCAATTGCAGAAGGTCGAAGCCGAGCAGGCCAACTTGGAAACGGTGCGCAAACGGCAGGAATCGGAATTTCGAGCGGTGCAAGAGCGGCTCGATGGCGAGCGCGCCCAATTCCAGCAACAGCGCGACGAGCACCGCCACGAGGCCGAGAAGACCGAAGCGCGGCAAGTCGAATTGGCCTCCGAAGCGGCCCGATTGACTGAGGATCGCGGCCGGCTTGACACCGATCGCCAGGCTCTCGCGAGCCAGACCGAAACGCTGCAAGCGGCGCTTAAGGATTTCGAGCGGGATCGTCTGAGCCATCAAGCGGCGGCCGAAAAGCTCGCGAGCGAGCAGCAAGAAGTCTCGCAGCAGGTCGAACAAATCCGGCAGGACGCCGCCACGCTGCAAGAGGCGACGGAAAAGCTCGATGCCGAGAAATCACGCCTGGAGGCCGAAGCCGCCGCGCGCCAGGAAGAATTGAAAACTCGCGAAGCCAAGCTCGCCGAACAGCTTGCGGCCCTCGAAGAGCTTCAGAAAGAGCAAGAGCGATCGATGCAGCAAGATCGGGCTCAACTCGAAGGCGAAAAACAGCAGCTTCGCACGGCGTTTGAGTCGTTGCAGAACGAGCGCCGCGAAATTCTCGAAGAAAAGCTGCGCTGGAGGCCAGAGGGCCAGAACGCGGCGGCCCCCATGCAGCCGACCGAGCCGGCGCCGAAATCGGGGCACAAGCGCCGCAAGCGCCATGCTTCCGTGTCGCAGCAAGCGGCGCCGCCGGCCCCCACGGTTGATCTGGGAGAGCAGCTCTTTCGCTTGCAGGCCGAGCGCCAGCAATTGCAGGCCATGCGCGCCCAGTTCGCCGAAGAGCTCCAGCGGCTTCGCGCCGGACGAATCGCATCCGAGCATCCGGCGGCCGACGCTCGCAGCCTGCCGCCGCCCACGATTGCGCCGGAAGAGGCCCCCAGAGTCTTGCGACTTCTGCTCGATCCCAGTCGAGCCGCCAGCCGGGCCATCGCCGAAATCCTGTCGGAAATCGTGACACTCGGGCGATTATCGGGCATTCAGATCACGCAGATTGCGGCGACCGATTGCCGCACGTGCCATTTGACTCGTTCGCGAAAATCGTCCTCGAAGCCGCGTTCCGACGTCGTGCGGACGCTGATCGAGCTGCATTTGACTGCGGCACCAAACGACGCAGCAGGCCACAGCGAGAGCCAGGCCCTGTTGTGGGACCAGTTCCAGTCGTCGCTGCGGATGATCGTCTCTTTGGGGACCAACTTGAGCGGAATGTTCTCGCTGGGGGGGCCGGCCCCGGCCGACCACAAGTTCCGCGCCATCGGCCGCGATGCCGTCGATTTGGCGGCCAAAGACGCGGCGCAGCGGGCCTCGCAGAATCCCGTCAGCCAGCCGGGAACGTTGCCGGTCGATCTCATCACGCGGCAGTTGCAGAAGATCGAAGCTTTGCTGCGGCGTCTCTCGACCGAATCGGGAGTCACGATCGAGCTGGCGGGTCTCTCCGAGTGCGATTCGAAGAAGAGCGCCGGCGGCCGGTGCCTCGCCTGGCTGCGGCCCGGGAAAAAATTCCTCATGGCAAGCCTCGTTGCCACAATCATCGCCCTCGGCGCAGCCGGATTCTATGGGTGGCCCGCGATCGCGCGGCTGGTCGGCCTTGCCGAGTGAATTCGGCGCGTACAATACCGCGAGTTTGGCGAAAGCGTATCCTGCCAGAAGCGCGAATGGCGCGGCCTCTTGTTCCTGCGGAACCCGCCCGCCCTCCGGGACGGACGGGCCACCCGAATCAGTCGCGCATGGCTGCAGTGGCCCGGCCGCGTGCGCGAGCACCGGCCGGGTCGCGCAGCGACAAGAGGCCGCGCCCTGTGCGTTCATTTATTGAACGCGGCACTCCGGTTCAAATCGGCTGCTTCATCGATCACAAATTGGCGGCACTGCAATGCCGCGAGATTGGCGAAAGCGTATCCTGCCAGGAGCGCGAATGGCGCGGCCTCTTGTTCCTGCGGAACCCGCCCGCCCTTCGGGACGGACGGGCCACCCGAATCGGTCGCGCATGGCCGGAGTGGCCCGGCGACGTGCGCCAGCACCGGCCGGGTCGCGCCGCGACAAGAGGCCGCGCCATGCGGGTGCACTTATTGAAGTCCTGTCGCGCGGCGCGCTTCTTGAAAGATCGTCGTGCAATGAGCGCGAACGGTATGGCCTCTTGTTCCTGCGGAACCCGCCCGCCCTCCGGGACGGACGGGCCACCCGATTCGATCAATTTGCAATGGCTAATTTGCAATTTCCTTCACCACAGTGCGATGACCCTCACTTGCTCTCGCCTTCTTCGACAGCGGGCCACGCGGCCGAGCCGATCAGCGGAACGAAGCTGCATTGGCACGAATCGACTGTAATCGGGCCCTCGGCCGTTTTGGCAATCACTTTCAGCACTTGAGGCTGGCCGCCGCCGATCGGAATCACGAGCCGGCCTCCTTCGGCCAATTGCGAATAGAGCGGCTGCGGAATCTCGGGCGCCGAAGCGGTCACGATGATTCGCTCGTAAGGCCCGCGCTCCGGAAAACCCAGGCTCCCGTCCCCCACGTGAAATTCGATGTTGGTGCAGCCCAGCGACGCGAGCGTTTGCCGCGCAGCACTCGACAATTCGGCGATCCGCTCGACCGTGACGACGCAGCGGCACAGCCGCGCGAGAATCGCCGCCTGATAGCCGCTGCCGGTGCCGATCTCAAGCACCGTTTCGGTTCCCGCCAGCGCCAATTCCTGCGTCATCAGCGCCACCATGTAGGGTTGGCTGATCGTCTGACCGGCGGCGATCGGCAGCGCGTGATCGTCGAACGCCGCGTAACGACATTCTTCAGGAACAAATCGATCGCGCGGGACCGCTTCCATCGCGGCGAGCACGCGCTCGTCGGTGATGCCCCGTTCACGGAGCTGCGCGATCAATCGGTGTTGTTCGAGCTGCGGTTCGATCGGCATGGCCCTCACGACGGTGCGCGCTGCCAATCGACCAGTTGCAGCTCGACGTTCTGTTGACCGCGGAAACGGTTGATGCCGGCGGCGAAGCTGATGGAAAAGGGGCCATTGACCGCGGCGATTTCATCGGCCCATTCGCTCCGGCCGAAAGCGATCGCCCGCATCACCTTGCCATAATGCCGCACGCGCAAATCCAAATGCCGCTCTCCCTCTCCCATCTTCTTAGGAGGCTCCGCCAACTCGACGCGGCTGCTGGCCAGAACCGGGCGTGGATTGGCGCGGCCGAAAGGCCCGAGCCGCTCCAGCTCGGCGACCGCCCTCAAGGTGAGATCGGCCAGCCGCACCTCGGCATCGATTTGCAACTGGAGGTCGCCTGCATCGACCCGCTGGTTTTCCGCGGCAAATCCGCAGAATGCCTCGCGAAATTGGGGGATGCGGTCGGCGGAAATCCGCAGTCCGGCCGCCGCGCGGTGCCCTCCGAAAGTGATCAGATCGTCCGCGCAGGCCGACAGGGCCGCATGCAGATCGACTCGGCCGAACGTCCGCGCCGAGCCGTGCCCGGGCTGGTCGGGTGCGGCCAGCGCGATGAGAACCGCCGGTTTCTGGAATTGCTCGGCGACGCGGCTGGCGACGATTCCGATGACGCCCGCGTGCCAATCGTGATGCTCCAGAACGAGTGCCGCATGATCGAACCACTCGGGATGTGCGGCGACCAGCTCTTTGGCCTGTTTGAACATCCGCCGCTCGACGGTTTGCCGCGCCTTGTTCTGCTCTTCCAAATACGCAGCCAGCATGGCGGCGCGCTCGGGGCTTTCGGTCGTGAGAAGCTCGACCGCCAGCCGCGCCTGCCCCAGCCGTCCGGCCGCATTGATCCGCGGCGCGATGCCAAAGCCGATGTCTTCGGCCGTGAGCGCGGTTTTTTCAGCCAGTCCCGTCACGCGCAACAGCGCCTTGAGCCCCGGCGACGAACGCTCGCAGAGGCTTTTCAGGCCGAACCGCACCAGCACGCGGTTTTCATCCAACAGCGGAACGACATCGGCGACCGTTCCAATCGCCGCCAGCCCCACCGCCGAAAGCAGGAACTCGCGCATGCGGGGAGAGGCCTTCTTGCCATCGCCCAGCCGCGCGCAGACGGCCCACGCCAATTTGAACGCGACCCCGGCGCCGCACAGCTCAGCGAAGGGATAAGTCGAGCCGGGCAGACGGGGATGCACGAGCGCCGCGGCATCGGGAAGCTGGGGACCCATCTCGTGATGGTCGGTTACAATGAGCTCCAGTCCCAGCTCCCGCGCCAAGGCGGCCTCGCGAACGCTGCTGATTCCGCAATCGACCGTCGCCACCAGCATCTGCGGATCGCGCTCGTGCAACTTGGCCAGCGCTTCACAGTTGAGGCCGTAGCCTTCTTCCAGCCGGTGCGGCACGTAGTATTCGACGTTGCCTCCGGCCAGTTTCAGACAATGCCAGAGAAGGCTCGTGGCCGTGACGCCATCCACATCGTAATCGCCGTAAATCGTGATGCGGCGATTTTGTTTGAGCGCGTCGACGATGCGGTCGGCTGCGGCGGCCGCGCCGGGGAGCCGTTCGGGATCATGCAGCTCTGTCAGCCGCGCATCGAGAAAGGCCCCCGCTCGCACCGGGCAATCGAGCCCGCGGGCCGCCAGAATCTGCGCGAGGACGGGCGAAACGTTCAGTCGGCCGGCCAGACTCTGTACAGAGGCCTGATCAAACGGCGAGAAGCGCCACTCTTTGGGCATTGTCGGGCCTGTCGGTCATCCGTGCGAAGCATAAACCCACATCCGCACGGCTGATTACAACAAAGCGCGGCATGACTGTCAAAGCCGGGCGGCAGCGTGTGGCAGGTGCGCGCGGCAGCGGGCTGCGGGGAGGTAATTGAAAAATGAAAATTGGAAAATGAAAATTGGAAATTGGAAAGCGCCCGGTGGGCGAGATTCGTTTTTTGCAAGGTTGTCGATGGCACGGGCAAGCGAGACGCTTGCCCTACGCCGGTTCCACGCACACGCAAGCGACGCGCGGATGGTGCGCGCGTCTTGTAAAGAACGGCTTTAGTTCGCGCTTTCGCGGCGATAACTCAAAATCGGCCGCGGAAAGATTTGCGCAAAGGCGTCGGCTTACTTGCGATTGACGGTCGTGCTCGATTTTTTTCTCGGCAGATCGCCGGAGGTCACATCGGGGCCCAGCTCGCGATCGTTTCTATCCGACGCGCCGGTCCGGCCGGGTGCCGCGGCGCTGCCGGTTTTTTTGGCGTTGGAAGGTGCAATGGGCGGCTCCCCGGGACTGCGCCCAATCCCCTTTTCGAGCAGAACCTGCTTATAAGTCCACAAGTTGGGCTTGAACGGGTTGGCTCTGAAAATCTGCTGGATAAACCCACCGCTGTTGACCTCGAGATTCTCGAAGCGATGCACCGATTCCTGCCCCGACGGGTCGACCAATTTGACGGCCTTCGGAAGAAATGTCTTGGCCTCAATGATAACGGTTGCCCTTTGATAGTTCTTGGCGTCCTTTTCCCACTTGGGAATCACATTCAACCAGATTTCGGATGGGTTGGACTTCATTCTCTTGGTGTCGAGCGAGAGCTTGTACCTGAGCTTGGCTTGTTCGGCTTTCATGCCGAACAGGAAGGGCAACGGGCCATCAATCATATTCTCGCCCTGGCTTTCCGGCGGAATCGGGACTTTCTCGTAGGTCTTGTCTTTATCGTAAATGCGGATAACGTCTTTGCCCGTGCAGACCCAGCGTTCGGCGCCGTCCGACATGATGGCAAAAGGAATTCCATCCTTGCCAACTTTTTTGCTCACGTCGGCCTTATCGATTACGGCGCCTCGCAGCTCGTAATACCCCTTGTCGGGCGCCTCGTAGGCGAATTTGCCGTTGGCGCGAATCTCGACTTCAAACGTCGCGTCGTATTTGAACCGCGAGAATTCACCGGCCAGCTTTTTGAAGTGCGACGTGGTGAGCTCCCAATCCTTGAGGATTTGCTCCAGCGCGGGATCGAGCTTTTCGGCTCGCAAAGGCTCGACTTGCGGCCGCGCTTTCTTGCCCGATTTTCCCTGCGTCACGGGGGCCGCATCAGTGTCGTCGGCCGACTTCGAGCGGGCGCGGCTCCGGGGCACTGCAGGCTGGTCGTTTTCGGCCTGCGTCTGCTGAACGGCCGATTTTTTTTTGGATGCGCTTTGCGCCGAGAGATCGCCCGCACCGGCCAGGCACAAACTGCCGAGAGCCAGACCCGCGGCGACCGGTTTCAACATGCGTGACATCGATGTGCGGTTCCTTCCAGCCTGATCGCTTCTTGACCCAGGATGCACGGGAAAAGGATGCTATCAGACAAGCCGATTTGCGGCTATAGCGGTTCGAATCGTACGGCCCGCCGCGCGATTCTCACCCCTGAGAAATCGCGAAAAATGGTCCCTTGACACTCCGGAAAACCACCACTAGGATGCAAGCGTAGCCTGGGTTTTCGACCCGAAAAGCGGCCATTTCCGAGAGAAAGGATGGAGTGATGACTCACGTCGTAGCCGAGCCGTGTTTCAATTGCAAATACACGGATTGCGTCGTCGTGTGCCCGGTGGAGTGCTTCTATGAAGGGGAATCGATGTTGTACATCCACCCCGAAGAGTGCATCGACTGCGAGGCGTGCGTTCCCGAGTGCCCGGTGGAAGCGATTTTTCACGAAGACAACCTGCCGGAAGAATGGAAAGATTACACCCAGCTCAACGCCGAGCTCGCCACTCAGTGCCCCGTCATCACCGAAAAGAAAGAGCCGCTCGCCGGTAAAGAATAGGCGGCGATTTTTTCTGAAATTGATCTCGAGTCAGCGGCCGTTGCGGGCGGTTGCTTCGCCGGCATTTTCAGGGGCCGCCATCTCGAAGAAATCGTCGGGCCGCACTTGCTTCAACCCTGCGCCTGAGAGCAGCATTTCCCAGTAGTGGATCACCTTCAGGTCGTCATCGTTCAGTTTCCAATGGAAGCGATGCTCGGCGGTCAGGTGCAGGCCATTCGTGCGGCTGGAGTGCAATGTCACTTCGACCGGCAAAAGATGCCGCCGCCGCAGAGACTCGTTGAGCGCCAACCGCGGTCGCGGGAGCATCGACTGCCGGTTCACCAGGTAATTCAGCCGCGCCGCCCAATCGGCGTAGTTCAAGTAGACATCCATCACTTCTGCCGACTCATGGCTCTCGCATTTGACGACGTACGAAACGACCGGACTGGCCAGGTCGAGCATCCGCCGCGCGTCGTCGTAGGATTCATGGAATTTGGGGGCAAGTTGAAATTGAAGGTAGGCTGAGAGCTGCCGAGCCTCGGCGGTATGATCGCCGGCGAGCTCGGCCAGATGCTTTTCGGCGCTTTTGGCGGCCCGGTAGAGAATCGCCTCAATTTCTTCGAATCGAATGACCGTCACGATGCCACGCGAACCGTCGATCACGACGAATCGTTCGTGCGCCGGTTC
>Ga0070735_10004281_pt1 | contig 12092 bp, 11 predicted proteins | sample Coa_R1_FD_66443 | JGI IMG/M metagenome (GOLD analysis project Ga0070735, IMG submission 66443) | Surface soil microbial communities from Centralia Pennsylvania, which are recovering from an underground coalmine fire - Coalmine... | ecosystem: Environmental > Terrestrial > Soil > Unclassified ... | reverse complement strand
GATCTTTTGGCGCTTGAACATGCAGACTGGAAATCAGCATGGAATCCAGCGATGCGGACAAATCGGCGCGTTCACGCCATCCATTCGCATAACGGTCCAGCAATAACCCGAGAGCCGGACCTACAGCGTAACCGAATGATCGCGCAAAGGAATTGCTGTCTTCGAACGCCTCTACGACGCGCGCTTCGCGACTGATATTCTCGCCTGTTTCGCGTAAAGCGATGAAGACACCGGTGTACTCCGCCAGTCCTTCCTGCTTTTCCATTGCCGTTCCATCACTGCCGAACCGGGACAGAGCCGATCGCGATACATCCAAAACAACATGGCATCAACGGCGCTCTGCCGCCCGAGTACGCCAGTCGAGCGAAGCGCGCGGGCCAAGGCAACGCAGCTCCAGGCGGAACCAGAGACGTCCCGCTTCGGTATCAAGATACGGGTCCGGCGCATCTGATGCGTTCAGGCCAAGACTGGGTTGTAGGCGATGGAAAGACTCGTGTGCAAGCAAGGCGAGCCGCCGAAACGGGTCGGCCGGCAACGGTAGCGTCACCATGGCCCATTCTTGTTGTTTCCATCGGATGGACGTATTCGATGGCGTAAATTGTCCGGGAAGAACGCCAATATAAACGTCTCCATGTTCTTGGAACTTGCCTTCAGGGTCCAGACCGTTCGCAATAGCGGAGCGGGTGGACGGGTCCACCAAAATCACGGGGCCACACAAGGATTTCCGCCATAGGAGCGTCCCATCAGCCTGGCAGACCTGTGTCCACTCGTTCAAGGCCTTGATCGATGGTGTCGCTTCTGGCGCGATCTCGGCAGAGATCATCGCGCACGCACCTATAGCAAAGAGCGGGAAGATCAGCCGCATATCTACGATGGCCATCGTATACGATGCTTTTCGTACCAGTCAAATGAAAAAGGCCATTTACGATACGCGCCACGGTTTCAACGCGAGCCCCCAACCAGCGGTTAGATGGGTGCGGCAAACTCCCGAGCACCCTAGGTTTGTTTGATCCAAGCGTGTTGCGGGTCATCCGACCATGCGCCGTAGACGCGCCCTTCGCCGGCCAGTATCCAGGTGTAGTGGAGAGTATAACCGGGACACGCGACCACTGGATGGTAACCACGCGGGATCAGGACAGTATCGCCGTGCTCGACTGCGTAGGCGTTATCGAACGGATCGGTATCGTCGGAATGCGTGTAGACCCGCATGAAGCCGAAACCCTGACGCGGCTCCAGTTGGAAATAGTAGATCTCTTCCATGGGAACTTCGCTCGGCGGCGCGAATCGGTCATGCTTATGAGGCGGGCAGCTAGACCATCCGCCTGGCTGGTTGACTGTTTCTCCGCAAATGAGGTGCTCCGCCGGAACATTGTCGGCAATGTAGGTGAAAACCGTACGATTCCAGTTATCTTTCCCGACATTTTTCGAATCGCCTCTGAGCAGCGCAGGCGCCACGGCGCGCTTGCTTTCGGCTCCAGCAACCGTGATGCGGGAAGCGCCATTCAGCGTTTTCAGCGTGACTTTGGAATGCGACGGGATGTAGATCATCGAGCCCGCCTCAGCAATGGAATGGCGCTCTGGAACGTCGGCCGACCAGCCTCCAAATGCGCCCTCCGCCGTCACTTGCGTCGGCCCCGTATAGAAGTTAAGCGAGATTTCTTCATCGCCAGTCTCAAAAGTATACTGCTTGAGGGGCGCGCCCAGTTCCACAATCTGGAAGGAGAGATACTTCAAGTCCTTGCCGCGCGCTGCAATCGGATAAATGCCTGGCTTCTCGCCCGGCGATTTGAAGTGCAGATTCATCGATTCCAAGCTATCATGGATGCTCCCGTTCCATGCAATTGCCGCGTTTTTATCCAATTCTCGATACGGAGTGGGCCGCCCGGCGCGGATGTGCTCCGGAATTGGTTGCCGGCGCGCTACTGGAGGCCGGCGTAAAAATCCTGCAATTCCGGCACAAGGGCCATTTTTCGCGCGGCGTGTTCGATCGCGCCGAGCAGGTGGCAGGGCTCTGCCGCGAGGCTGGGTCGTTGTTCGTGATTGACGACAGGGCGGATATTGCGATGCTGCTCGACGCCGGGCTACATCTGGGGCAAGACGATCTCATGCCTGGCGAAGCCCGGCGGCTGATCGGTCCGAAACGCCTGCTCGGTTTTTCGACACACAATGAAGCGCAACTGCGAGCCGCGCTGGACCAGCCGGCAGATTATCTCGCGCTCGGGCCCATCTTCGCCACCGGATCGAAGCAGAATCCCGATCCAATCGTAGGCGTCGAGGAGTTGCGGCGGTTGCGCTCCGTAACAGCCCGGCCCCTGGTTGCGATCGGCGGGATCTCGCCGGAGAATGCGGGCCTGGTCCTGGCGGCCGGAGCGGATTCCGTGGCCGTGATCGCGGGCTTGTATCCCGAGGAAGCGACAGCTTCCGCGATTCGGAGACGCGCGGAGGAGTGGTTGGCCGCTGTCGCGCGGTAAGCGGTACCATGTGTGCTATATATGAACCTGTTCACGACGAAGCCGCTCGACCGGATTCTCGCCCAATGCGAGGGTGAGGCTGGGGGACTGAAGCGCACTCTCAGCGCCACCTCACTGGTCGCGCTTGGGATCGGCGCGATCATTGGAGCGGGCATCTTCACGATAACCGGGGTGGCTGCCTCTCAGCATGCCGGACCCGCTCTGGTATATTCGTTCCTGCTCGCCGCAGTAGGCTGCGCATTCGCCGGTTTCTGTTATAGCGAATTCGCGACCATGATTCCGATTGCGGGCAGCGCCTACACCTATGCCTACGCCACTATGGGCGAGCTGATTGCCTGGATCATCGGGTGGGCGCTGGTGCTGGAATATGCCGTAGGCGCGGCCACTGTCGCGGTGAGCTGGTCGGCGACAATCGCCTCCATCCTTAAAGATTTCGGTATCGTGATTCCCAACGCGCTACTCGCCTCGCCTTTCGATGCGCAGCCCGGTGCGGTCAATCTTTTGGCGGTGGTGATCGTCGTCGCCATCTCGTCGATTCTGATCGTCGGCATTCAGGAATCGGCGCGGTTCAACTCGTTTATCGTGTTCATCAAGGTCGCGGTGGTTATTTTGTTTATCCTGATCGGCTATTTCTATATCAATAAGGCGAACTATACGCCATTCGTGCCGCCGAACACGGGCGAGTTCGGGACATTTGGCTGGAGCGGGGTGCTGCGGGCAGCCGGCATGATCTTCTTTGCCTACATCGGATTCGATGCGGTTTCGACCGCCGCACAGGAGGCCAGGAACCCGAAGCGCGACATGCCAATTGGAATTGTGGGATCGCTGGCGGTTTGCACCGTGCTCTACATTCTGTATTCGATCGTGCTGACCGGCGTCGTAAATTACAAGGATCTGAATGTGGCGGCTCCGCTGGCCGTTGCGGTCGACCGCATGCGCGATTACCCATGGATTGGCGAGCTGATGAAAGTCGGCTCCCTCCTTGGATTGACGTCGGTAATTTTGGTGATGCTGCTGGGTCAGTCGCGAGTTTTTTACTCGATGTCAAACGATGGGCTGCTGCCGAAGCTGTTCTCTCAGGTACACCCGAAATTCCACACTCCTTATCTTTCGAACGTGCTATTGATGGTTTTTGTCTCGTTGGGGGCAGCCTTCACGCCGATTTCACAGCTCGGAAATCTGACCAGCATCGGGACCCTGTTTGCATTCGTCCTGGTCTGCGTGGGCGTTATTATCATGCGCAAATCACAGCCGAATCTGCCGCGGCCATTCAAGACGCCGATGGTGCCGCTGGTTCCGATTCTCGGTATTCTAATCAATTTTGCCTTGATGGTGGGACTTGATTCACTGACCTGGAAGGCGTTTCTGACGTGGATGGCGATTGGATTGGTGATCTATTTTTCGTATAGCCGGTTCCATAGTCAACTGACTATGGAAACCGAGCAGCAGCCGGTGCGATCTTAGCGCTGCGCTAGTGCGCCTTCACCGGGCCGGGCGGCGACCACCATGCCGTGGTCTCCCCGCGATATACAATCTTCAACTTTTCCGTTTTGATGAAATCCAGATCCGAAGGATCGAACAGAACATAGCCTCGTTTATCGAGCGGATAATCCGTGATATCTCCGGGCCGCGAATGTAAGACCTCAAACTTCGCGATCGTTTCGTCTCGATTGTCTTCCCGGTAAAAGTTGAGGACCGAGACAAAGCGCCATTGCGACGCCAAGTCGTGTATTCCATAGCGGCGATTGAGGTCCTCAATGACAGCGAACCCGGTTTTGCCGTCGGCATTGAATTTCCATTCTTTGAATACGAGAGGAGGCGCAGGCAGCCAATGAAATAGACCGCGCCCACCCAAAGAATAGCTATGGTCGCCCCGCGAAGGTGAACGGAAATACGCGACCTGGGGCCGGCAACGGCGGCAGCGCCGAGAATCAGAACTGAGAGCGGCGCGAAATAGAGAGCCGTCCGCGCCTCCGGGAGCGGAATGTGCAGTAGCCGGAAAGCAAGCCAATGCAGTGCAAGCGCGATAGCGGTAACGCTACCGAGGAGCGCGGCGAACTGCGAAAGGCGAATCCCAGGAAAAGGCTTAGGATATCTGATTTGTGGATCGGCCGGTGTCACAGCGCCACGAAAACTTGCACGTCGATAGCCTTCCGGGGGAGGCGCGGCGACAGAAGCCTGGCCGCCTCAAGTAAGGCCGGCAACTCACGACATGCAGCTCAAGCAGACACGCCACTGTGAACAGATGCCACGTTTGATATGGCAGTGATTAACGTGCGATCAATGTGTAACTAGGCGCCGCGCGCGCAAAGCTTCTTCCACAATGGCAACCAGTTCGTCACGCGTCAGCTCGTAGCGCTCATCGCCGGAGGATTCGCGTTGGGGCTCGACATCTTCGGCCACCACCGGGGCGCCCGGTTCCATGGAATTTCGCGACCTGACGCCATACCGTTTGCGCGAAGCGAACAGTTTATCCACTTCCTCCCGCGGGAGGAGTTTGGCGCCGCCAAGCAGCTCGGCAACCAGCGTGATCCGCGCAAAGTGCTCGACCGTTTCCATACGGAAGAAGGCTTTGTAAACGTCTTCGCCATACGCGACAGCTCCGTGATTGCCCATCAGTATGGCATCGTACTTCGGAATGAACGGCAGCATTCCTTCGGTGAGAGCGGGTGTGCCAGGCAGTCCGTAGTCGGCCAGCGGAACGCAGCCGAGGCCAATCACGACTTCAGGCAGCAAAGCCCCGTTCAAGGCTCTGCCGGCGGCGGCAAAACCTGTGGCCACAGGTGGATGCGCATGGACCACGGCATGGATATCGGGGCGCGCCGCGTAAATCGCCATATGCATCGCTATCTCGGTGGTGCGCTCGCGATCGCCTTCCAGCTTGCAACCTTGCGCATCGCACACGATCAGATCGCTGGGCCGCATCATGCCCTTGCAGACCCCCGTCGGCGTACAAACAATGCGATTCTTCTCGAGCCGGATACTGATGTTGCCGTCGTTGGCCGCCACCCAGCCGTGCTGCCACATCAACTTGCCGACGTCGACAATGTCCTGCCGATATTCTTGCTCGGTCTTCGACATCCGAACTCCAGATTGTACCAAAGGGGACCGAGCGGCGCGGGGGGACTTTCACTGGCCGCAGCCATTTGCGCTACAATTCCGGCATGGCAAGGCGAAGCGCGGAACTCTTTACAATCGCATGCCCCTGCTGTGAGGCCGAGCTTCAAATCGACCCCGAAACGCACGCCGTCATCAGTCACAAAGAACATAAAAGGCCATCCTCGGTCGGCGATCTGGAAACTGCGGTCTCGCGGCTGAAGGGCGAGGCCCAGCGGCGCGAGGATGCCTTTCAGAAATCGCTCGCGCAACAGAAAGACCATCAGAAGGTGCTAGACCGGAAATTCGACGAACTGCTGCGTCAAGCGAAAGAAAATCCCGACGAAGCGCCACCCAAACGCGATATTGATTTCGACTGATTTCGGCTGCACCGAAAGCGGCCGCTAAGATCTCTAACAGATATGGGCAATCCGTTTCAGATCCTGTCCAAGCCGCCGGTCTCGGTCAAGGATCCGGTCTGTGGCATGAACGTCGATCCCGCCAGGGCCGCCGGCTCGTGGGAGCACGAAGGTAAGCCCTACTCGTTCTGCAGCCTGAATTGTTTGGTGAAATTTCGCGCGGAACCTGCGCGATATCTTGATCCTTCTTCCCAAACGGTCGCCCCCTCTCCGGTGCCAGCCGCTGAGTACACCTGCCCGATGCATCCGGAGATCGTCTCTTCGAAGCCGGGAGCTTGTCCGATTTGCGGCATGGCCCTGGAGCCCAAAACTCTTTCGGCCATCGGGGTTGACGAGCCAAATCTCGAACTTCTCGACATGCACCGCCGGTTCCGTATCAGTGCGGCGCTTACTATTCCTGTCTTTCTGCTCGCCATGCTCGAAATGGTCCCAGGGTGGATGAAGATGGCGCGCTGGGCGACATGGGTGGAGCTGGTGCTGGCGACGCCGGTCGTGCTGTGGGGCGGATGGCCTTTTTTTCAGCGCGCCTGGGCCTCCTTGGTTAGCCGCAGTCTGAACATGTTTACGTTGATCGGTATCGGCACTGGGACGGCATACCTCTACAGCCTCGTCGCCGCGCTCGCTCCGAAAATATTCCCGGCTTCGTTTCGTGGCCAGCACGGTGAAGTGCCGGTTTACTTTGAAGCGGCCGCTGTGATCGTAACGCTAGTGCTGCTCGGCCAAGTGCTGGAACTACGCGCGCGGGGACGGACGGCGCACGCCCTTCGAGCTTTGCTCGATCTGGCGCCGAAAACGGCCCGGCTTCTGTGGAACGACCGGGAAGCCGACGTGGGTGCCGAGTACGTTCAGCCCGGCGACCGCCTCCGTGTCCGGCCCGGCGAAAAGATTCCTGTGGACGGTGTGGTACTCGAAGGATCGAGCGCGGTCGATGAATCGATGGTTACCGGCGAATCGATCCCGGCCGCTAAAAACTCCGGCGATCCCGTCACGGGGGGAACGGTCAACGGAACAGGCAGTTTCCTCATGCGAGCGGAGCGCGTCGGCTCGCAAACACTGCTGTCGCAAATTGTTCGAATGGTCGCCGCGGCGCAACGCACCAGAGCGCCCATCCAGCGGCTGGCCGATGTGGTCGCATCGTATTTCGTGCCCGCGGTGATTGCCGCGGCTGGTGTGACATTTCTCGTCTGGACCCTGACAGGACCGGAGCCACGCATGGCGCATGCCCTGGTGAATGCCATCGCGGTATTAATCATCGCCTGCCCGTGCGCGTTAGGCTTGGCGACGCCGATGTCCATCATGGTGGGGACAGGACGCGGCGCTCTGGAAGGCGTGCTGGTGCGCAACGCGGAGGCGCTCGAAATACTGGAAAATGTCGACACGTTGGTGGTCGACAAAACAGGCACATTGACCGAGGGTAAGCCGCGCCTGATCACGCTTGAGGGTGGCGATTCTATTTTGCGCTTGGCGGCCAGTCTGGAGCAGGCGAGTGAGCATCCACTGGCGGCGGCTATCACAGCGGCGGCGCGCGAAAAACACCTGATGCTCGCTTCCGTCGAGGACTTTTGCGCTCTCGCCGGACGCGGCGTCACTGGGCGTATTGAGGGACACGCTGTCGCGGCTGGAAATGCCGCGCTGCTCACAGAATTGCACCTGGATGCCGGCACCTGGTCTGATCGAGCTGAGCAATTGCATGCCGATGGGCAGACCGTGATGTTCGTTGCGATCGACGGGAAAACGGCGGGGCTGGTTGGCGTGACGGATCCGGTGAAATCGTCTACCGATGAAGCACTGCAATTGCTTCGCGAGGGCGGCCTGCGAATTGCGATGGTGACAGGGGACCACCCGGCGACAGCGGAGGCAGTCGCGAAGCAACTCGGGATCGCTGAAGTGCACGCGGGAGTTTTGCCACAGAGAAAGCAGGAAGTCGTGCGCGAGTTGCAGGCGCAGGGACGCATTGTGGCGATGGCTGGGGATGGCATCAACGATGCTCCGGCCCTGGCGCAAGCGAACGTTGGGATCGCGATGGGCAGCGGGACCGACATTGCGATGGAGAGCGCCGGTGTGACGCTGGTGAAGGGCGATCTGCGCGGCGTTGCCAAGGCCGTGCGGCTCAGCCGGGCGACGATGCGCAACATCCGGCAGAATTTGTTTTTCGCCTTTGTCTATAACGCGCTTGGCATCCCCGTGGCTGCCGGCGTGTTGTATCCGGTGTTCGGTTGGCTGCTGAGTCCCATGATTGCGGCCGCGGCCATGACCTTTAGTTCAGTCTCTGTGATTACTAACGCGCTGCGCTTGCGCCGGACAGCGTTGTAGTCACGATCTGTGTTACAACGTCTTTGTCTGCTCTTGCGGCCTATTGACACGGCCATCACTTTCGATACACTCTACTAAGACTCTGTTTTTGCGAGCCGAGCGATCCTACCATGCTGAAGACCAAAAAAAATCGATCCGATTCCGCTCCTTCCGCGCGGGCGTTCACGAGTAGTGAAGTTTCGCAGGTTGCCGATGTCAGCCTGCGGCAGCTCCAATGGTGGGATGAGCGCAAAGTGGTATCGCCGCACCACGCCGGCCACAAACGGGTTTATCTGCCCCAGGAAGTGATAGAGATCACGGTCATCGCCGAGTTGCGGCGCAAAGGTTTCTCTTTACAGAAAATCCGGCGCGTGCTGCGCTTCTTGCAACGCGAACTGGGCCGGCGTCTTAACGATGTCGTCAACGCGAACTCCGATCTGCATCTGGTCACGGACGGGAAGTCGATTCATCTGGAGGATCAGCCGGATCGGATTATCGATCTTTTGAAGAACGCGCGCCAGCCGATGTTTCTGGTTTGCGTGAGCGACCAGGTCAAGCGTCTGGATACAGTCGGCCCGCGCAAGCCGCCGCGCTCGGAGCAGGCCCCTGCCATGCGCCGGGCGCGAGTTGGCGTCTAGATTTAAGCCTGCTGTGGTTGTCGCCAGAAACTCACGCCTGGCTGAATCCTTGCACAACCCACCAGACCGAACTTCCGCATCACCACACATGCCATCTCAAATTGACGAATTGCGTCACAAACTCCCGCCTTGTTCGCACGCGCCGCTCCAAAATCGCAACTTGCGTCACCCCCGCCGCAGCCTAAAGGTAAAATGACTTTCATGAACATCGGTATTCTCGGTTCTGGCAACGTTGGGGGGACTCTCGGCAGACGCTGGGCGCAGACAGGCCACCAAGTCGTGTTCGGGACGCGGGATCCCAGCGCGGACGAAATAAAACGGTTGGTCTCACAGTCGGGTGCGACAGCGCGAGCCGCAACACTCGCTGAAGCGGCAAAAGACTGCGAAGTCCTGCTGCTCGCCACACCCTGGGGAGCCACAAAGGAGGTCTTAAACGGACTTGGCGATCTGAGCGGAAAGATCCTGATCGATGCCACCAATCCTCTGCGGCCGCGTCTGGATGGCTTGGAACTCGGCACCACCACATCAGCCGCCGAGCAGGTGGCCGGTTGGGCCGCCGGCGCAAACGTCGTGAAAGCCTTCAACACGGTTGGCTTCAATATCATGGCGAATCCAGCCTTCAGCGGCGGCAAGCCCGTGATGTTCGTATGCGGCGACGACGCCGATGCCAAACGGATCGCCAAGCAACTGGCAGACGAACTGGGCTTTGAGGGTGTGGATGCCGGACCACTCACGCAGGCGCGTCTGCTGGAGCCGTTTGCATTGCTCTGGATCTCGCTCGCCCTATCGTTTGGCCTTGGCCGCGATATCGCGTTCAAGCTGCTACGGCGCTGAAAATGCACCTCCGGACTCCCAACATGTTTTCGCGTCGCGCCTTCCTGAGTAACGCTACAGGCGCAATGGTCAGTGCAACGGGAGAAACCCTGTGGGCTTCTCCTCGGCCGAAAATCGCTGTGATTCTGACGGTATACCAGCCCGCTTCACACGCCGACGTGTGGGTAACCGCTCTGCTCGAAGGCTATGATAACGGCCAGCCGCGAACGCCTTCCGTAGAAATCGTCTCCATGTATACCGACCAGCGTCCTCAGAACGATATGAGCCGCGCTATGTCCGCCAAACACGGCTTCAAAATCGCCTCGACGATTCCAGAGGCACTCACGCTGGGCGGCGGCAAACTCGCCGTGGATGGCGTACTGCTCATGGCCGAGCAGGGTAAGTATCCGGTGAACGAAAAGGGCCAGATCCTCTATCCGCGCTATCGGTTCTATCGCCAGGTTATGGAGGTGTATCGCCAAAGCCAGAAGACGGTTCCTCTGTTCTGCGATAAACATTTGTCCTACGACTGGGAAAAGGCCAAATGGATGTATGATCAGGCCCGTGAATTGCGGTTCCCCTTAATGGCGGGATCGTGCATTCCATTCACCTGGCGGCAGCCTCCGCTGGAATTGGAGTTGGGAACTCCGATTCAGAAAGCTGTCGTGGCCGCCTACGGTCCCAAGGAACCGTATGGATTTCATGCTCTAGAGGCTCTCCAATGCATGGTGGAGCGCCGCGCAGGAGGCGAAAAAGGGATTGCTGCCGTCCAGTGCCTCGAAGGCCCCAAGGTCTGGCAATGGACTGAGCGCAACGATTGGTCCCAACGCCTTCTGAACGCCGCCTTGCAGCGAGTGGAAAATCGCAAACCGGGAACGCCGCAAGCGAACACTGCGAAACCGATTCTGTTTCTTGTGGACTACCTCGATGGGCTGCAGTCTGCGCTTTATCTGTTAAATGGTTACATCCAGGACTGGACTTTCGCGGCACAGATCCAAGGCCGCCCAGAAATCGCCAGCACCAAGTTTTGGTCGCGGATGAAAAAGCCGTGGAGCCATGCCACTGGCCTGACCTACCAAATCGAACGGTTATATTTAACTCGCCGGCCAGCCTACCCCATTGAACGAACCTTGCTGACCACCGGAGCGCTAGCGGCGCTCATGGACTCTTCCTATAAGAGGAGCCACCGGCTCGAGACGCCGCACCTGAACATTTCCTACCACGCGCCGAAACAGTCACTGTTCAATACAGGCCGAATCCCTCCGCCGCAGTAAATCCCGCCAAACGCTCGACGCGACGCCCTCACGGCCTAATCCAACTGGGCTTCAGTATAAGTAAACGAAATGCTAGGTCTGGTTTTAGCACAGATTTTACAATAGCACCCGATATTTTTGCCTTCTCTGTAGTACTTTCATTACGATTCTCTCATTAGTACTAGTACAATCGTTTGACATGATCTACCTTTCTCGATGCACCTGGATCGCAGCTCTGCTGCTTTTCTCGAGCTTCGTCGCGTCGGCTCAAGGTCCGACACCGGAGCTTTGGTATTACCACCACAGCTACATCTCATCAAGCCAAGCGGTGCAATCCAGCGAAGCTTTGATCGACACCGCAGTAGCGGCCGGCTACACGGGTGTCGCCTTTGCGGACAGCAGCTTCAATTTGATGTCCAATTCTTTTTGGCCCCCGCAGAATTTCGGGTACCTGCAGCAGGTCCTGAACTATGCGGCCGGCAAAGGGCTCAAGATCATTGTCATGGGCGCGCCATTCGGCCATTCCAGTGACGTGTTGATGGCCAATCCTAACTGGGCTGAGGCGCAGCGCGTTGTCGGAGCCCAGTTCAAAGTCGATCCGACCGGGACAGTATTGCAATTCCTCAACTCATTTCCCGGGCTAGCGAACGGAGGTTTCGAATCCGGCAAAGTTAACTGGTTCGATTTGAACGACGTAGGGGTCGGAGTGGATTCCACGGTTTCCCACAGCGGTGGATACTCCGGTGTCATCACGAATGCACCCGCCAATGCGCGGTTCCGTCAGCTTGTGCCCCTGAAGCCCTGGCGTCAGTATCACATCCAGTTGTTTTACAAGACCCAGAATTTTTCGGGTGCTCCTGCTGTGTACCTGTTTGACGCCGCCGATTTCAGCCAGACGCGCCTCAATGCCTCGTTCAACGCGAGCGGTAACACGGACTGGACCGAGCTCGATTACACCTTCAACAGCCAGAGCAGCACGCAAGGTTATCTTTACCTTGGCGAATGGGGTGGCAACTCCGGCAAGATTTGGTTCGATGACATTTTCATCGAAGAAACGGATCTCGTCTATGTGGCTCGCAGGCCCGGTACGCCGGTACAAGTCTACGATCC
>Ga0070735_10004279_pt1 | contig 12097 bp, 12 predicted proteins | sample Coa_R1_FD_66443 | JGI IMG/M metagenome (GOLD analysis project Ga0070735, IMG submission 66443) | Surface soil microbial communities from Centralia Pennsylvania, which are recovering from an underground coalmine fire - Coalmine... | ecosystem: Environmental > Terrestrial > Soil > Unclassified ... | reverse complement strand
TCGGCCGCCCCGACCTCATGGAAGTGCACACTTTCAATGGAAGTATTGTGAATCTTTGCCTCGGCTGTTGCCAGAGTTTCAAAGATTGCGATTGCAGTTTTCTTTGCCGTTTCGGATATCGAAGCGCCGGAAATCAACCGCTTAATCTCGATTAATCCGCGAGCATGCTCGTGCGAATGCTCATGCTTCGAGTGCGCTCCATCTTGGTGCTCGTGGCTACCGTGCGCGTGCAGATGTTCACGCTCACGCCGCTGCCAGTATTCTTCCCTTGACGTATCCTTCTCGCCATTCACCCACACGTCGGCCTTGGTCGCCGAGATTCCGCCACGAACGGCGCGAGAAAACTCCAGCCGCGCGCCTACTTCAAGTGCAGCCACTGTATCTTGCAGCAACTGGGGTGACACTCCGGCATCAACCAGCGCCCCCAGAAACATGTCGCCACTGATGCCCGAAAAGCACTCAAGATAGGCTATGCGCATAGCATTAACGTTTGATTTTTCATCATAGGGAACGCCTACATTCCGCGTCAAACCTGCACTGCAGTGCGCTCTGCTAGAATCACTATCTTCCCGTGAAATCCAGAGGAACGAACCGCCGAGGAAAGCCTTGTATCGTGAACTTGAACAGCGCTTAGCCAATAAAATTCTGGAGCTTCTTTCTCGCCGTTATCCGGGGGTGGCGTTGCCGAAGGTCGTAATTGAGCAACCCCCGAAGGTTGAGATGGGCGACTACGCGATTCCCCTGTTTCCGTTCGCCAAGCCGCTGCGAAGCGCCCCGCTGAAAGTGGCCGAGACGATTCGCGGTGAGATCGGTCCTATCGATGGGATTGCGGCGATGCAGGTTGCACCGCCGGGGTATCTGAATATAAAGATAGATCGCGCGTGGATGGCGGCCGCTTTGGCAGCCGATAAGAAGCCGGAGATCGAGGTTCAGACCGGAAAGATTCTCGTCGAACATACCAGTATCAATCCCAATAAAGCAGCCCATATCGGCCATTTGCGTAACGCGATTCTCGGGGACACTTTCGTCCGGTTGCTGCACTCGGCAGGAAAAGAAGTCGATGTGCAGAACTACATCGATAACACCGGTGTACAAGTAGCCGACGTGGTGGTTGGCTTCACGCACCTCGAGAAGAAGTCGTACTCCGAAATCGAGGCGCTCACGCGTAAGCCGCGCTTCGATTACTACTGCTGGGATCTCTACGCGCGCGTTTCGCAATGGTATGAACAAGAGCCAACGAACAAGCAGGCGCGTGTGAACACGCTACACGGCATCGAAGACTCTTCGAGCGAGGTGGCGGCGATTGCCGAGTTAATTTCGACAGCGGTCCTGCGCCGACATCTTGAAACGATGGATCGCCTGGACATTGAGTATGATTTCTTGCCGCGCGAAAGCGAGATCCTGCACCTGCATTTTTGGGAGGCGGCCTTCACCAAATTGAAAGCCGCCGGTGTGCTCACCTACGAAAACGAAGGCAAGAACAAAGGCTGCTGGGTGATGCGGCGTGCTGGAACGAAACCTTCAACCACAGAGGAAGCGCAGGGGATTTCTGAAGAAGATCAAAAAGTGATTGTCCGCTCCAACGGCACGGTCGGCTACGTCGGCAAAGACATTGCGTATCACATGTGGAAGTTCGGCCTGCTGGGGCGCGACTTCGGTTATCGTAAGTTTTACCGTTATCCGAACCAGCACGAGTGTTGGATTTCGGCCATGCAGGGCGAGAAGGACCATCCTCACTTTGGCGATGTCGCCGAAATCTACAACGTAATCGATACTCGCCAGGCCGAAGCGCAGAGCACCGTGATTGAAGCGTTGCGCGGGCTCGGCCACAACGAAGCCGCCGATCACTACACGCATTTTTCCTACGAGATGGTCGCGCTCACTCCGCGCTGCGCGGAGGAACTGGGGTATTCGCTCAAGGCTGAGGAGAAGGCGCGTCCGTATATCGAGGTTTCTGGCCGCAAGGGTTTCGGTGTCAAAGCCGACGATTTGATCGATCAACTCATCGCATCGGCGAAGAAGGAAGTCGATTCCCGCCATCCGCAGCTTTCCGATTCGGAGCGATCGCGGATTGCAACACAGATTGCGATCGGGGCATTGCGTTACTTCATGCTGAAATTCACGAAGCAATCGGTGATCGCCTTCGATTTTGAAGAGGCGCTCAGCTTTGAAGGCGAAACCGGGCCTTACTCGCAATACGCTGTGGTGCGGGCTACGAGCATTTTCAAGAAAGCTGATTTGGATCCCGATGAGTTCAGCCGCGATATTTCAGCGAAAATTTCAACGAGTGACTTCGCTCAATTTCTGGGGGATGAAGCGGCTAACGAAATATGGGAGCTGTGGCTGGCGGCGGCGAAGACTTCGTATATTGTCGATCAATGTATCAGCACGGCCGAGCCGGCATACCTGGCCAAGCATGCGTTTCAACTGAGCCAGCTATTTAATACGTTCTATCACCGTTATCCGATTCTGAGCGAGCCGGATGAGAAGCGCCGACACTTGCTTCTCGCGACGGTTGCTGTCGTGCGCCGTGAATTGATTCGAACCTTAAAGACAATGGGGATCGAAGCTCCACCGGTAATGTGAGTGCGGCGTCGGCGCGCGCTCGTGGTTTCCTGGAAACAGATGTCAACACCGGCCATTTCCGTGAAAACATCCCGCCACTGGTTGCGAAACATTCTCATCGGCATGGCCGTCGTGCTTGCGCTCGCGGCGGCGGCGGGCGCGATCTACCAGGCCGTTGAAACCGCCCGCGACCGCCGGGCGTATCCGATGCCCGGTCAACTCGTGGAGATGGGCGGCTACCGGATGCATATTTATTGCGTCGGCGATGGATCGCCCGCAGTGATTCTCGACTCCGGACTCGGCGATAGCTTCGTCTCGTGGGAAAAGGTTCAGCCGCAGATCGCGCAGTTCACGCGCGTTTGTTCCTACGATCGTGCAGGCCTGGGTTACAGCGATTCCAGCCCGCGACCTCGCACAAGCAAGGACATGGCCGAGGAGTTACACAGCCTGCTGCGCATTGCGAAGCTCCCGCCGCCTTACATTCTGGTAGGCCACTCGATGGCCGGATACAACGTGCGGCTCTATTATGCTCTTTATCCCGCCGACGTTGCAGGCATGGTGCTGGTGGATGCATCCCATCCCGATCAGGAGAAGCGCTTTCCCGCTGCCCTAAACGACCTGGACAAGAGCTGGATAAGGCAAGAAGAATTCCTGGAATTCACCATGCCATTCGGAGTGCCGCGCCTTTTTGGATTTTGCGGAGATAAACCCGCAGTTCGCGCCGTTGACTGCAACTTTCACAGCGTGCGAGAAGGGGTGCGGGAGCTGAAGGCATTCGCCACCAGTGCTGCGCAGGCCGCGAAGACTGGTTCCCTCGGCAACTTGCCCCTGGCTGTCTTATCGCATGATCCTGCTATGCCGCAGCCGGACCTTCCTGAAGATCTGGTTCAGCCCATCAATCAGGCTTGGGGCGAGATGCAGGACGAGCTTGCTCATCTCTCAACCCGCGGAACTCGTGAGATCGCCAAAAACAGCGGCCACTATATTCAACTCGATCGCCCTGAACTTGTCATCGATGCCGTGCACCGGGTCTTCAAGCAGGCCAGGGAATCCAACGCCGCTACCGGACAAAATTAGCCCATTTTGTGTCAGAATATTCACACGCGCGCTGCGACCAGCGCGACGCAATAGAACTTGGCTGTAAGACTATATGTGCAGGAATATCAAAACCCTTTTCAATTTCGATCCGCCAGCGAATGCCGACGAGGTCCGCGCAGCTTCGCTCCAGTTCGTCAGAAAGATAAGCGGCTTTAACAAACCCTCGAAGGCCAATGAGGCGGCTTTCCTCGCGGCAGTGGAGGAAGTGGCATCAATCTCGGCACGTCTCATCCATTCGCTCGAAACCACGGCTCCGCCGAAGAATCGCGAAGAAGAGGCAGTTAAAGCGAAAGCCCGCGCGGCGATGCGGTTCAGCGCCTGACCGGAGTTCGCACTGCGCCCTAGCTTTTGCTTCCCGTTATCAGCAGGCCTGCTCCCACGATGACCAGCACGACACCCAGTACCGGTGGCACTTTTTGATCATGCTTGGTAGTAATGCCGACGTGCGCATCGCCTACGTCGACTCCGTGGTGGTGGTAACTGGGAAAGGGCACGACGAACGATAAGATCCCCAGGACAAGCAGCAAGACTCCAGCAATCGCCAAGCCTTTCACGATATCCTCCTGACTTCGGGGGCGGCCAGAGTAGACGGGTTCGCGCGCCCCAGCAACGTAAGATGCGCGCTGGCGAGAAGGGTTGGCGGCGAAAAGCTGGCGGGGTGCCAGAGCAAAGCGCGCCAGGAAAGCGCAGCCTATGCATACCTTCAGCCGGCATAGCCCTTTACGAATTCCACCAGGCTACGCAATGCGATTCCCGAGGGACCTTTCGAGATCCATGGCTTCTGATCTTCCATCCAGGCGGTGCCGGCAATGTCCAGGTGAATCCAGGGCGTATCTTCCGCAAATTCCTTCAGAAACATCGCGGCGTTAATGGCCCCACCCCAGCGGCCGCCGGTATTCATAATGTCGGCGATGCTGGAGCGAATCTGATCTTTATATTCATCATCGAGCGGCAGCCGCCACATTTTTTCGCCCGCTGCCTCGTTCGCCTCGTGAAAGCGTTCGTAGATAGCGTCATCGTTCGCCCAGACTCCGGCGTTGGTATGGCCGAGAGCTACGACAACGGCTCCGGTTAACGTGGCGGCGTCGACCAGATGGGTACACCCGAGCTGGCGCGCGTAATACAGGCCATCGGCCAATACCAGCCGCCCTTCTGCGTCCGTATTGATAATCTCGATCGATTTGCCCGACATCGCAATTTGCACATCGCCCGGCTTCTGAGCCTTGCCGGAAGGCATATTTTCCGTTGCGCACACGATGCCGATAACCTTCACCTTCGGCTTCAACTGCGCAATCGCGCGCATGGTGCCAATCATCGTCGCACCACCGGCCATGTCGTATTTCATCTTCTCCATACCGTCGGCAGGCTTGATGGAAATACCGCCGGTGTCAAATGTGATGCCTTTGCCAACCAATCCCAACACCGGCTTGGCGGGCGCTCCGGCAGGTTCGTAAGTCATCACGATCAGGGCCGGGGGCTCGTCGGAGCCCTGCGCCACGCTCCAGAAGGCCCCCATCTTCATTTCTTTGATTTTGTCTGCGCCATAGACTTCACACTTCAAGCCAGTTTCCAAGCACATTTTTTTTGCTCGTTCGGCAAGAATCGTCGGCGTCATGCGGTTGGAGGGCTCGTTGACCAGATCGCGCGTGAAATTTTGCGCTTCACCGATGATGCGAGCCTCGTTGGCAGCTTTTTCAAGCGCAGCAGACTCGCCAGTAGACACAATGGTAACCGAGTCGATCTTCTGGTCCTTGCGATCGCTGCGATAGTAATCCGGATCGAAATTCCCTATGAGCGCGCCTTCGATGATTGCGCGGACGGCCTCCGCTGGCGGTACGCCCACCGGAGATATGAAAGCAAAGCTGCGAATCCCGCGCGACTTGAGAGTGCGGGCTGCGGTTCCCGCCACCCGGCGAAGATCGTAACTCGCGAATTTCTGCGCCGAGCCTCCTCCAACCAGCAGCAGGCGTTTCGCTTTCAGTCCTGCCGGCTTGTGCAGCAAATTCGTTTCGAACAGCTTGCCCGTCAGTTCACCGCTCGAAAGCAGATCAGCGGAAACGGACTGCACCGCGGCGTCGTCCGTCGCCAGCTTAAGGCGAGGTTTGGCGTCTTTGTTCTGTTCTTTTTTTGCCGGATCTGTCTCATCCAGGACCACTGCGACGAGCGCTTCGGTTTCAACTTGCGCGGGGGTAGAAAGCGAGATTGTTGTCTTCATAATGTCGTGAAAAAGATATTGGATGACATTCCAGTATCGTCGGCAAACAGCGAATTAGGCAAGCGCTGGTGTTCCTCATGCCGAAGATTTCAGTCAACCCTTCGCTGCAAACGTGTTTACTTTTTGGGATGCGACACACTGAACGGAGACATCGCCACCAGATACTTGCCTTCGTCGGAATTGACGGGGTCGAGTTCGAATACGTAGTCGCCTGCATGTCCGGGGAAGACGCGCTCGCGGAAATAGTAGGCTTTGCCTTCTTCCGCGGTGAAGTTCGCCATCGCGAAAGCGCGTGAGCGTGATTGCAGGCGCGATTGCCAGTTCATGCAAAGATGGTGTTCGCCGGGACTGACAGCGAAGAAAATATAGGAGCTCCCTCGATTGGCTCCCATCCAAGCTCCATCCATCCCTACTTTGGTGACAGCATTGTCTACAGTATTGAAAAACCCAGCGAATGAATTGCTCGCTATGCAGCCGGGGCACTCCCCCAGATCCTCGACTACATAGACGAAAGATTTCCCTGAATCAGGTTGAGCTGTGGGGTGCTGGGTTGCATCCGGCTTGACATCAAATTTTGTATTCGCGGGACCGCATGCGGATTCGGCTGCGACCACCGCCCCCGGATCCTGGGCAAACACCGACGCCGCGAAAAGCAGAACAACCAGAACGGTTTTCATCGCGTTTCTCCTGCCGGATCTGTGCAGCGTGATCGCGCAGCTTGAACGGGCATTGGCCGGTCGCGGCGCAGCATCCAGCTAGCGATATGATAAGTGCGCCATGTAAAGGGATGTAGAAATCCGGTCAATTTTCGCAAAGATTATCGAACTCGCATTGCAATGGAACTACTGCTGGGGGCGATTCGTATTACCGGCAAGATAATAGCGCCGTCGCGATTCAGCATGAGATAAGATTGCATGCTTGGCATAAACTGAGGCTCGCATGAAAACCCGTTCCTTCATCTTATTTTTTCCACTGCTGTCGGTCATTGCCGTTTCTGTTCTGCTGAGGGCGCATGCAGCCAAGACTGAGGCGCAAGCCGCACCGGCTTCAGCGCCCAAAGAGTCTTCCGAGGGCGTCACGGCGAACTGGGGGTTATTAACGATTCCAGACACGACGCTCGCCATCAATTCGAGCCAGCCGATGTCGCAGCGCGTGGTGCATTATGAGATCGACGCGAAGTACGATGCCGCAAAACACACGGTCGATGCCACCGAGGTGCTTACCTATCACAACCTGACGGGCGTAGCGCTCGACCATTTTCCGTTTCATCTTTACCAGAATGCATTTCAGCCGAACTCCACCTGGGTGCGTGAAGCCAAAGTTGCCGGCTCTCGCGATACTTCATACGACAAGTGGGAGTCGAAGGAATACGGGTCCGAAGAGATTAAGAGCATCGAAGTTTCGGGACAGGGCGACTTGACCTCGCAGTTGCATTACATCCAACCCGACGACGGCAACAAGGATGACAAGACTGTGATCGACTTGCCACTCCGCCAGCCGATCTCTCCCAACGGGTTCGTGCAATTCAGAATTGTGTTTCACGATCAGATGCCGGAAACGCAAGCTCGTTCGGGATGGAAGCGAGACTTCGTGTTGGGCGGGCAGTGGTTCCCGAAAGTTGGCGTTTGGTGGCACGGCGCGTGGAACTGCCACCAGTACCATGCGATGACCGAATTTTTCGCCGACTTTGGCGTGTACGACGTGAAGCTTACCGTTCCGCAGAACGAAGTTGTGGGCGCCAGCGGTGTAAAAGTTAGCGAGGTCAAAAATCCGGACAACACGAAGACGGTTGCGTATCACGGCGACGATATTCACGATTTCGCCTGGACGGCCAGCCCCCGTTTCAAGGTAAAAGAGGACGGCGTGTATCAGGGCCAGATGGGGCCGGTGCAGATGCGCATCCTAATGCAGCCGGCGCATTGGAGCCAGGTGGATCGCCACGAGAAAATCTTGCGGGAATCGCTCGAACAGTTTGAAAAACGATACGGACCCTATCCCTACAAAACCATTACGCTGGTTGATCCTGAGCCCGATTCGGCCGCCGGAGGGATGGAATATCCCACCTTCATCACCGGAGGTACGTCCTGGTTTATGCCCGAGGGCCTGCATCTTCCGGAACTGGTTGTAGAACACGAATTCGGCCACCAGTACTGGTACGGCATGGTGGCGACGAACGAATTCGAAGATGCGTGGATGGACGAAGGCATCAACAGCTATTCGGAAGTGAAGGTGCTCGATTCGATTTTCGGCCAGAGATTTTCGATGATTAACCAGTTGCGCGCCGCGCTGGGTGAGCGCGAAGGCCAGAGACTGAGTTATATCGGCGTGGCCGATCTCGATCCCATGGCCCAGAATGCCTACGATTACTACAGCTTTAACTCCTACGGCGGAATTACGTATGGCAAGACGGCGAGCGTCCTGCTGACCCTCGAAGGAATCATCGGCGAAGACATGATGGACAAGGTGATGCATACGTATTTCATGAAGTACCGTTTTACCCATCCGACGAAGGAAGACTTTCTAAAGACCATCGAGGAAGTTTCAGGCAAAAATTTGCGCTGGTACTTTAACCAGGCGGTGTACGGCTCGCAGGTAATGGACTACAAAATTTTAAAAGTTGAATCGTTTCCGGTGAACTGGTACGAAGAAAAGGCTTCCCATAAGAAGGAAGACAAGAATACCGTCTATCGCTCCTACGTTTGGGTCCAGCGGAAAGGCGATTTTGTCATGCCCGTCGATATCGAAGTGACGTTCGAAAACGGCGAACAAATTCGCGAACACTGGGACGGGGCAAGCCGCTGGACGAAGTTTACCTACGAGAAAAAGTCGAAGATCGAGTCGGCGGAACTGGACCCGGAACACACAATCCAGATTGACCGCAACGACTTCAACAATAGCTACAGAGTGGAAGGAAATGGAAAGGCCGCGCGGAAACTGACCAACTACTGGTTATTTGCGACGCAATGGCTGGGCCAGGCGCTGGCCTGGTGGGGAGTGTAAAGAGGTTTCGGTCAGAAGCATATCGGGGTTGAACCATGGAAGAACGAAAAGGGTTGCTAAGCACGGGGTGGGGGAGAATCGCCCACAACAAGCGCTACATCGTATGGTTCTATATTTTGAACCTGGTCATGGCCTGGCTGGGCGCCGCTGCATTCAGCAATCAGGCGCATGATTATCTGGACCACAGCCTGCTCTCGTCGCGACTCGTCCATGGCATGGACATCGGAGTGTTGATCGAAATGTTCGCGCAGCCGGACTTTGGCACGGTGAGCGCTGCGAGAGCGTCCGGCGTTCACTTCGCTCTGGCATTCTTTCTGTTGACCGCTCTTTTTATGCCCGGAGTGCTGCAGGGATTTTCATCGACCTACCGCTTGCCGCGTGACGATTTTTTTCGAGCCTGCGGGCGCAATCTTTGGCGATTCATCCGGCTGATGATTGTTGCGGGCATCGTGATCGGTGCCGTGGCCAGCGCGCTTTTCGCTCTGCAAGGGGTGATTGTGAAGGCCGCTGAGGAAAGCACGAATGAGTTGTTGCCCTTCGAGATGCGAATGCTCTGCCTGGCGATTATTTTTCTTGTGATGACTGCTCTACGCATCTGGTTCGATCTGGCAGAGGCAGACGTGGTCTTGAGCGACCAAAATGCCGTTCGAAGATCGATCGCCACCGGCTTTCGGCATGCTTGGCGTAATCTCTGGCAGTTGCTGGGAGCCTACGTTCTCATCACTATCGTAGCTCTGATCATTCTCGGCGCCGGATTGGTGACGTGGGAGAAGCTGATTCCAGCGAGCAGCGTCGCCGGAGCTTTCGTTCTGACTCAGTTCATGCTGCTGCTGTTGCTGATCCCTCGTTTTTGGCAGCGTGGTGTGGCCGTAAGCTATTACCTGGAGAATATGGTAGCGCCCATCGTGGTAAACACATTGACACCCCCGGTAGCAGTTGCCACTCCTTCGCCGCTTCCCCCGGCGGAACCACAGGCGACCTAGGTGCAGGCCGAGGGACCCGGCATCTAAGCAACGGGCTGAAGGCGAGCCTCGATCTTTCTAAGTAACTCGGTTGCCGCCGCTCCCGCTTCGCTGGTGGAAAAATCGCTGCCCAAATCGATCAAGGGCAATTTCGCGCTGGCGTCCTGAAAGGCTTGCCGCGCAGCGGGCGAAGCCCCGACGTCCGGTCCAGTTAGCAGCAGATCGAAACGAGTAACTCTCATCAAGATAAGCGCGTCCCGCAGGTGAGTGGTTGTGTGAACGTCATAACCCGAACTCCGCAACAATTCGCGCAAATAGGCAAGCACATCGATGTTGCAATCGACGCAGAGCACGCTCCTGCCAGTGGCGGCCGGAGCTTCGCCGCGATGGCGCTGCTGGTAGAACGCCGCGACCGCGTTCTCCTCCGATTCGTGCGTATCGAAGAGTTTCGTCAAATGCGAGAGATCGAGGACCTTGCGCACGTGTTCGGGCACGTTGCAAAGCTTCAGCTCGCCGTGCACTTGCCGCGTATTGGTTAAGGTGCGCACGATGGTTCCAAGCCCGCTGCTGTCGATAAATCCCACTTCGCCCAGATGCAGTACGATCGCCTTGCGGTCGCGCAACAGCCACGCCACATGAGTCCGCAAAGACTCGCTCTCGCCGCCGGCAACGATCCGTCCATTGCATTGCACGATCGTGACGCGACCCACATCACGAGTCTGGAGCGATAAGCGCATAGGATCCTCCCGAGGCGTACTGCTGCCCGCAAAATCGCAACATTATATGTCAGGAAAGGCAAAAGGCCCTGGGAATGTTTTCCGAGAAAACCAGCTCTAGAGAATGACGATCGTGATCCCTCGATTCCGGCGGCCGAGATCGGAATCGTTCTTGAGTTCTGGATGAGATCGGATGGTTCTCCACGTGGTCTCGTCCGATTTCGACCAATTTTCGCCAAAGACGCAGCCGCGAATTGTGCCGCTTTGCGCCAATTCCATCAAACGCTTCTGCACGGCAAGGCAAATATCTCCGCCAGCTCCGGTTGAGCCGTAACCGTGAATAAATTTGAGGGATGTCGCCTTCTCCTGGCGGGCGAGCGCCAGTTCACGCTCCAACCTTTGCAGAGCTTCGCGGACTGAGGGCATGTCGGACTTGAGATTAACGGTTTTGATGGCGCGCATCCCGACCCAATGTTACTTCGATTTGGAGTCGGACGCCTTCAGATCGCGGATCAAACTCTGAAACGCTTCCTGATACGAGTCATGGTCCTTCCAGTTGCTGAAGTCGGGGACGAAATACTCGCGAATCTCGCGGGCGGAATCTTTGCCGGTGTCGGCGTCGAAGCACTCCCAGTGGGCTGGCTAGCGCGATGCGGAAAGTTTGAGCGTTTTGCGGATCCGGCCGAAGACGTTGCCCCTAGCCACGCCGCTGGCGTCGCCTTCGTCGATCGCGCGGCGCAACGCAGCCAGCTTTGCTGCATGCTCCTGCTCCCCGCCGTCGTTTTCCTGCCGCTGCAAGGTTCCGCAGACCGGCACGAACAACTTCGCTCACGTCTTCGTAACGCCCGCTCTTTATCTTTGTCCTCACAAAACGGTCGAGTTCCGGAGTCAGATTGATGTTGCGCATGGGCATGGCGGGGGCTTTTGGCACATTCGTCCGAGAACGTTATGGCATGGCTGGCAAGGATCGGGGACGGGCTGACAGCAGATTCCTCGGCGATAAAGCCGCCTTCGGAATGACAAAACTAAGGCTACCGTCGAATGGGACAGCCCGGCCCCAACTTCTTGACGTGTATATACGAATCCGCTATCGTGTATATATCAATAACGAGAGGCCCCTATGGCAGTAACGATGACTTCAATCCGCCTCGACACAGACCTGGCTGACGAGGCTGTGAGGGTGCTCAAGGCGAAATCCCGCACCGATGCGGTTCACATCGCTCTACGCGAAATCGTTGGACTGAAGCGCTTCAAAGCGCTGATGAAGAAGAACTCCGGCAGACTCAAGTTTTCCGGACTCGATGAGTGAAGTCGTTATCTTCGACACATCCGTACTGGTGGATGAGGTTCGCACCGGCCGCCACCGAAAGAAGATCGAATCCGTTGACGGCGTGATTCGCCTGTCGTCGGTGGTCCTTGCGGAACTGCTGCGCGGCGTAGCCGGACCAGCGGAACACAAATTCCTCCGCGGTTTGGCGAGAAACCATCCGATCCTGACTCCGACGCGCGAGAATTGGCTGGAGTCTGGCGAGATACTGGCT
>Ga0070735_10004278_pt1 | contig 12098 bp, 12 predicted proteins | sample Coa_R1_FD_66443 | JGI IMG/M metagenome (GOLD analysis project Ga0070735, IMG submission 66443) | Surface soil microbial communities from Centralia Pennsylvania, which are recovering from an underground coalmine fire - Coalmine... | ecosystem: Environmental > Terrestrial > Soil > Unclassified ... | reverse complement strand
CGCGGAGCGAGACGCCGCGCTCACGTCGACCTTCGAGACCTTCAAGGCCCATCCCGCGATGATCGCCGGGCACGTCGCACGCTTTCTATGATCCCGGTTCCGCGCGACCGTGTTTTAGAGCGCCACAAAAAGAAGGGCCCGGGTGGCGTTTGGGTTCCACCCGGGCCTCTCTGGCCCTAGCGAATAAGGGCTCGTCACGCAGGCGATAGGCGGGTCACCGCCGCGAATCGCGACGCAGCCGGACGCATGCGGCTGCCGGTACGCACCTCTCGCCCGAGCCCGCCCCGGCCGCGCTGGGGAGCGCGAAATGTTTCTAGCGCACACCAGAAAATCGCGCGGGGCGAGCGTCCTACGGCTGACGCCCTCTCGGACTAGAGCCATTGGTACTTTGCATGACGTTCTCCCTCCTCCGGCGCGTGACCGGCACCCGGGGGCTTGGCGCGAGGGGTCATGTGACCTGAGCGCGGCCACAGCGGGTGTTTCCTGCTGGGGTGCATGAGGCACCGAGTTGCTGACGCGTTCGCGACGGTGCTCCGCCGCCGAACCATTCGGGACCCGAGGGTCCGGACGCGACGACCACGAGGAGCATAACACGCACACGCGGTCCGTCTTCCCACTCGGCGAGGGATTCCGCCCCTTCGTCCCCCTCAAGACGCCCCCGAGCGGGAGTAGGGGGTGCCGGGGTATCCCTAGTCCGCTCTCTCGCTTCGCTCGAGCCTGCGGACTAACATGCCCAAGCGTGCGGCTGACGCGCTGGGACGCGAACGTGCTTGCGCGGGCCGCGACGGTCGCGACCCTCGCCTTGGCGCTCATCTGGCTGGTCACCGCGGCCACGGACGAGGGGGGCATCGCCTGGACCGAGCGCGCCGGGCGAACGCTGCCCCTCGCGCCCCTCTGCGCGGCCATAGGCGCCTGGGGGTCCCTCGTGGCCGTGCAAGCCCGCGGCGAGGCGCTCGCCCTCGAGTCGCTCGGGAGATCGCCCCCGCAGATCACGGCCGCCGCGGTGGCGGGCGGGGCGCTCGTGGGCCTCGTCGCCGCCGCGGTCCTCGGTGCAGTGGCGGCCGTCGACATCACCGGCTTCTACCCGACCGCCGTCCACGCGAGTAGCTGGCGATGGCACAGCGGCGACTTCGTCGACGAGGTCCGGGGGATGCGCGTGACCTCCGACGGGACGCTCGTCGCGCTCGCCGGCCTCCCCGCCGCGCGCGCTCTCCCAGGCGTTCCCGCCCACGGGCGGCTGGCGGCGGCCCTCGAGACGGCGCTGTCCGGCATCGCGCTCCCGCTGCTCGTCGCGCGCACGATGATGCAGAGAGCCTCGTCGGTCCCGCGAAGGCCGTCGCGGTTCGGAACGCCTCGCCTTCACGCGGGACTCGTCGCCGGGGTCGCCGTCACCGCGAGCGTGGCGCTCTTCCAGGCCGCCGCCGCGCGCCGGCTCTCCGCCGCGTGGGCCGCCGTTCCCCCGCTCTTCGTGCTCGCGTACGCCGCGCGGCCCCTTCGGGAGCCCGCGTGAGCGCCGCCGGTGAAACGCGCGTGACCGCCTCGTGGGGAGCGGTGGCCGGCCCGTGGGCCATCCTCGTGCACGGCGGAGCAGGGGACCTCGCCGACGATCGCGCAGCCAGCCACATGGAGGGCTGTCGGACGGCCGCCGCGGCCGCCGCAGACGTGCTTCGCGGGGGGGGCACTGCGCTCGACGCGGTCGAACGCGCCGTGTTCTTGCTGGAGGACGACCCGCGGTTCAACGCCGGAACGGGCGCCTGCCTCAACGCCGACGGGAGGCTCGAGCTCGACGCCGCCCTCATGGAGGGCACCCGGCTACGTGCCGGCGCGGTGTGCGCGCTCCCGCCGTTCGCGCACCCCATCGCGATCGCCCGCGCGGCCCTCGAAGAGGGACGCCACGTCCTCTATGCCGCCGACGGCGCATCACGCTTCGCCGTCGAGCGCGGGTTCACGCCGGCCGCCGAGGACGCGATGGTCACCGAGGCGGCCCGCGAACACTGGCGCGCGGTGGCTGGCCGCGCGGGCGTCGAGGGGTGGGCCGGCGGGACGGTCGGCGCGGTGGCGCGGGACCTGAGGGGGGCCGTGGCGGCGGCGACGAGCACCGGAGGCCTGGTCAACAAGCGGCCGGGGCGCGTGGGCGACTCACCCGTGCTCGGCGCGGGGACCTACGCGGACGACGACGGAGGCGCCGGCTCGGCCACCGGGCAGGGCGAGGCCATCTTGCGAATCTGCCTCGCCAAGAGTGCGACGGACGCGCTGCGAGCGCGGATCCATCCCGAGGAGGCCGCTCGGGGGGTCATCGGCCTCCTGGGGTGCCGCGCCGGCGGAAGCGGAGGGGTCATCCTCGCCGACCGCCACGGCCGGCTCGGACTCGCCCGCAACACGCGCACGATGACTTGGGCCGCCGCGGGCGCCGACCTGGCGCTGACCACGGGGACCTGACCCGCGAACGGTTCAGTCTTCGGATGGCTGCTGGCCGCCCGACTTGCGGTCGATCGCGTCCTGGAGGCCACATCGCAGGCGCTGCGCGCGCTTGATCCGCTTGGCCTTGAGCGGCTTGGCCAGCCACTCGTGACGCTTCCTCACATTCCAGATCGCTCGGTTCGCCATGGAGGATACTCGGCGCGCAGTTTGCGCGAAACCGCGGCCCCGTCAAGCGGCGCGAGCGGCAAAGGTCAATCGGGAACGCGCGCGAGCACCAAATCGAGCCGGATGGGGCCCTGCCCGAGCTCCGCCTGAACCTCCTTGTCCCAGGGGAAATACCCCACCGCGGTCACTGTCACGTGATGAACCCCGGGGGGCAGCGCTACCCCGTGGGCCGCCACGAAATCGAGCGGGCCGATCGTCTCGTCGTCGATGGTGACCATGGCGTCGCCGGGGCTACCGCGCATGCGAAGGCTCACCGTGGGGCGAACGGCGTTCTGCGGCGGTTGGCACGCGAACGCGCCGATCGCGAGCGATGCCGCCGCGAAGCGCGACCACCCGGGGGCCATCGGGAACCTCACTCCCATTCGATCGTACCCGGCGGCTTGCTCGTGATGTCGAGCACCACGCGATTGACGCCGCGCACTTCGTTGATGATGCGGTTCGAGATCCTGGCCAGCACGTCGTACGGGATTTTCGCCCAGTCGGCCGTCATGCCGTCGACGGAGTGGACCGCGCGGATCGCGCACGCCTCCTCGTAGGTGCGCTCGTCGCCCATGACGCCCACGCTCCGTACGGGCAAGAGCACCGCGAAGGCCTGCCAAATGCTGTCGTAGAGGCCGGCCGTGCGGATCTCGTCGACGACGATGGCATCCGCGGCCCGCAAGACGTCGAGCCTCTTCTCGTTCGCCTCGCCGAGGCAGCGCACCGCGAGCCCCGGACCGGGGAACGGGTGCCGCCACAAGAGATCGCGCGACATCCCGAGCTCTTCCCCGGCGGCGCGGACCTCGTCCTTGAAGAGCTCGCGCAGCGGCTCGATGAGCTTGAGGTGCATCTTCTCCGGCAAGCCGCCCACGTTGTGGTGGCTCTTGATGACGGCGCTCGGACCCTTGAAGCTGACGCTCTCGATGACGTCCGGATAGAGCGTGCCCTGCACGAGCCACTTGGCGTCCGAGACCTTCTTCGCCTCCTCTTCGAACACGTCGATGAAGACGTGACCGATCGTCTTGCGCTTCTGCTCCGGATCCGTCACGCCGCGCAGGACCGACAAGAAGCGCTCGCGCGCGTCGATCGCCACGAGGTCGAGGTGAAAGCTCTCCCGGAACGTCGCCACCACCTGCTCGGCCTCGCCGGCGCGAAGCAGCCCGTTGTCGACGAAGATGCACTTGAGCCGCTCGCCTACGGCCCGCTGGCAAAGGATCGCCGCGACCGAAGAGTCGACGCCGCCCGAGAGGCCGCAGAGCACGTGGTCCTGCGGTCCGACGCGCGCTCGGACACTGGCCACCGCCTCCTCAGTGAAGGCACCCGGAGTCCAGGTGGGCCGCAGGCCGGCGACATCGAAGAGGAACGCCGCGAGCACGTCGCCGCCTCGGGGCGTGTGCACCACCTCGGGGTGGAACTGCACGCCGTAGATCTTTTTGGCGGGGTTGCCCACCGCACAGAACGCCGTGTTGCCGCTGACGCCGATCGTCTGGAAGCCCGGCGGTATCGCCACGATCTTGTCGCCGTGCGACATCCAGACGTCGAGCGCCTCGCGCTTGGCAAATCGGTGGAAGATCCCATCCGGCCGCTCGACGACGACGCGCGCGTGGCCGTACTCGCGCGCGGAAGCGCGTTCGACCCGGCCGCCGAGCAGGTGGGCGAGCAGCTGAAGGCCGTAGCAGATGCCGAGGACGGGGACGCCGAGCTCGAGGATCTTGGGGTCGAGCGAGGGGGCGCCCTCGGCATACACGCTCGCGGGACCGCCCGACAGCACGATCGCCTTCGGCGAGAGCGCGCGGACAGCTTCGAGCGGGAGCGTGCAGGGGTGAATCTCGCAGTAGACGCGCTGCTCGCGGATGCGGCGGGCGATGAGCTGCGTGTACTGAGCGCCGAAGTCCAGGATGAGGACGAGCTCGCGGCCGACGGACATTCACCCTCGACTACCAGCCGCGCGGAACACGTCAAGGCTCGGCCTCGGAGGGGTACGCCGGCTGGTACTGGCGGTTACACTAGCGGGATGGTGCCTGACCTTCGCATCCCCGTGGCGCGCGTGGGCGCGATCCACGTTCCGCTCCCGCGCTACCAGACCGCGGGGGCTTCGGGGATGGACCTGCACGCGGCGTTGGTCGAGCCGATCACGATCGGGCCGCTCGAGCGCGTCCGGGTGCCGACGGGGCTCGTCTTCGCCATCCCCGCGAGCTTCGAGGGGCAGGTGCGGCCCCGATCGGGCCTGGCGGTGCGCGAGGGGATCACGGTGCTCAACGCGCCGGGAACGATCGACAGCGACTACCGAGGCGAGGTCCTGGTGCTGCTCGTGAACCTGAGCGGCGCGCCGGCGACGATCGCCCCGCTCGAGCGGATCGCGCAGCTCGTCATCGTGCCGGTCGCCCGCGCAGAGCTCGTCATTTCGGTGGATCTCGGTCGCACGCTTCGCGGCGGCGGCGGCTACGGATCCACCGGAGCAAAGTGAGATCACGCGAGGCGCGAGAGGAACGCGAGCACCTCGTCCGCGACCGCCGCCCACTCGCCGTCGCAGGCGAGCACGTGTCCGCTGTGCTCGAACAGGCGCACGCTCACGTCCCTCGATCCGACGTGGGCTGCGAGCCACGGCGCGTTTCGCCAGGAGCAGACTCGATCCCGCCGGCCGTGGAGGATGAGCATGGGAGCCTCGATGCGCTGGACGACGCGCCGGATCTCTCGGCCGGCTCGGTACACCTCGAGCGCGGAGCGCAGCGGGTGGCGGTCGTACGAGAGCAGCGTGCCCATCGCGCGTTCGTCGACCAGGTCTCCCGCCTTGGGCTTGACCAGGTAGAGGTCCGGCACGCGCACGCCCAGGCGGTCGATGAGGCCCAGGGGGACGCGCGATGACGGCGCCAGGGTGATCGCGTTGCCAAGGACGACGAGGCCGGCCAGGCCCTCCGCGCGCTCGCCTGCGATCTGCATCGCGACGAGCGTCCCGAGCGAAAAGCCGAGCAGCACCACCCGCCCGTGCCGCTGTCGCGCGGCGCTGGCGCGGTCGTGCCCGAAGTTTGCCCACTCGCGGAACGTCCGATCCTGGAGGTCCTCGACGCGACGACCGTGACCCGGCAGGAGCGCGGCGTCGACGGCGAACCCGCGCCCCGCGATACGGTCGAGCAAGGGGCGCAGCTCGGCGGCCGTGCCCCCGAAGCCGTGAAACGCGACGACGCACGGGGCCCGCCCCGCGGCGAAGAACTCAGCGTCCCCGCGGCCCAACATTTTCTCGTCGCGCACCGTCCCCGCGCGGGTCGCGATCATCGGCGCGGGCACCGCCTCAACGCTCGCCGCGCTTGATCTGGTACGCGCGGATCTTCTTGTGCAGGTTCGTCCGCTCGACGCCCAGGAGAATCGCCGTGCGCGAGATGTTCCAGCCGGTCATCTTCAAGGTGTCGACGATGTACTGGCGCTCGGAGCGCTCGCGGTGCTCCCGGAGCGTCGGGTGCTTGGTGCCCGGCGGTGGCGCGGGGGTCGGCGTCGGTCGGGACGTCTCGGCCGCCGCGTCGTCGTCGCCCGCGTCGAGGACGGCGTCGGCGGCCTCGGGCTCCTCCTCGAAGGGGCTGGCGTGGGGATCCTCGGGCAAGTCGGCGATCGTGACGCGGTCGCCGCTCAAGATCGCGCTCCGCTCGACGGCGTTCTTGAGCTCCCGCACGTTGCCAGGCCACTTGCGGCCCGCCAGGGCGTTCATCACCTCGTCGTCGATAGGCTTCGGACGAATGCCGTTCTCGGCGGCGAACTGCGCCATGAAAGCCCGGGCCAGCAGGGGGATGTCCTCGACACGCTCGCGCAGCGCCGGGCTGCGGATGGGAAACACGGCCAGCCGAAAGTAGAGATCCTCGCGGAACTCGCCGCTCTCGACGCCCCTCGCGAGGTCCTTGTTCGTTGCGGCGAGGACCCGCACGTCGACGTGGATGACGTGCTCGCTGCCGACGCGCGAGATCTCGCCCGACTGAACCGCCCGCAAGACCTTGGCCTGCGCGACGACGTCCATGTCGCCGATCTCGTCGAGAAACAAAGTTCCGCCATGGGCCTGTTCGAAGAGACCGCGGCGCCTGACCATCGCGCCGGTGAAGGCACCCTTCTCGTGGCCGAAGAGCTCACTCTCGATAAGCTCCCGCGGGATGGCGGCGCAGTTGACCTTCACGAACGGCCCGTCGGCGCGCGGGCTCAAGCGGTGAATCGCCCGGGCGATGAGTTCTTTGCCCGTGCCGCTCTCGCCGGTGATGAGCACCGAGGCCTTCGTGGGCGCGACCTTCTCAATCTCGTGGAAGAGGCGGCGCATGGCGGCGCTCGTGCCGATCATCTCGTAGCGCTGCAGCTGCTGCTCGGTCACGCGCGCGAGTTCCCGACGTGCCTTGGCGGCGTCGAGCACGTTATGGACGCTCACGAGGACGCGCTCGCGCGCGAGGGGCTTCTCGAAGAAGTCGCTGGCGCCGAGCTTGATGGCCTGCACGGCGTCTTGCACGGTGGCGTGCCCGCTGATGACGATGATAGGCAGGTCCCGCATCGCCTCGTCGCTGCGGATCTTGGCGAGGGCGTCGAGGCCGCTCATGTCCGGCAGCTTGACGTCGAGCACCGCGAGGTCGACGGGCGTGTCGGGGCTCGCGAGGACCCCGAGCGCTTGCGCTGCCGTCTCGGCGCCGAGGACCCGGTAGCCTTCGCCTTCGAGGACGAGCTGCAGCGTGCGGCGGATGTTCTTCTCGTCGTCGACGACGAGAACCGTGCGCGGGGCCGGCGTGCCCGGCGGCGCGCTCGACGGGCTGGCTGCGACTTGGGGGGCGTCCGGCATCGTCTCCGCGACGAACGTACCATGGCCTACGCGCCGCGGCGGCCCAGGAACTCGAGGTAGTCGCGCGCCTGCACGGCGACCGTGGTGCGCGCGTACGCCTGCACGATCTGCTGGAACGCCCGCCTCGCCTCGGCCCAATTCTGCATGCGCAGGTACGTTTGTCCGAGCAAGAGCAGTGCCTCCGCCTGGAGCGCGTTGCCTTCGGCGCCGTCGGTCGCCTCGCCCTCCGAGGTGTAGTTTCGCAGCGCGTATTTGATCCTCGCGACCGCGGCGTCGTAGTTGTCCTTCTTCAGGTAAAACCGCGCGACGTAAAGCTCGTGCTTGATAAGGCGCGCCAGGACCGCGGACAAGAGGTCGCGCACGTGGGGGGCGTCCTTCGAGGCCGGGTAGTCCGCGAGGTACGATTTGACCTCCTTGTACGCGTCGACGACGCTGGCCTGGTCGCGCTCCTCGGAGGCCGGCGCTAGGGCCGAGTCGGGGATCTCGGCGTACATCGCGTCGGCGATGCGTCCGCGCGCGTACGCGACGTCTTCGGCGTCCGCGCGGTGCGCGTGGATGAAGTCCTTGTACTCGTGGATGGCCTCCGGGTACTTCTCCTGCTCGTAGTCCGCGTCCGCGATGCGAAGCTCGGCCAGGCGGGCGTACTTCGAGTAGCTGTACTTGCGTTTGACCTCCCGCAGGAGCGTCTGCGCTTCGATCCAGCTGTGCGCGTTGAACGTCTCCATGGCCGAGTCGTACGCACGCTTGGCGTCCTCGGTGTAGCTGAGCGCGGTCTTCGGCGGCCCCCCCTCGCACGCGGCGAGCGTGCAAGGCAGGATGGCCATGAGCAGCAGAAGGCAGCGCCGTCGCATGCGGGCGCCCACCGTAGCCGCCGACTTGCCGCGACGCCACTCCTCGACGCCGCTAGCGATCAGGTCTCCACCGCACGATCCGCCGGGCGGGCGGAAGGCCGTCCTCCGCGGCGTGCTTCCACGCCGTCCGCAGGACGAGCCGCACCTTGTCGGCGACGTCCCGCGGCGCGTTGGCTGCTACCTGGCCGTCGGCCGAGACGACCGCTTCAATGTCGACTGACCCCTCGGGCGTGTCGACCCGTCCTCGGTAGCGCCAGGGCGGGCCGACGTCGTTCGGCCGCTCGATCTCGACGCGGACGCCGCTCTCCGGAAGGCCGCCGACGATGCGCATGGGAGGACGGCCGAGGCTAGCTCGGCGGGCGGCCGCGTGCGGCTCTAAATGCAAGCCAAATCGTGCTAAATCGGGCCGGTCATGGACAAGAACCCCATCACACCGGAGGGAGCGACCCGCCTTCGCGAAGAGCTCGGCCATTTGAAGAGCGTCGAGCGCCCGGCGATCATCCAGGCCATCGCGGTGGCCCGCGAGCACGGCGACCTGAGCGAGAACGCGGAGTATCACGCCGCCCGCGACCGCCAGTCGTTCATCGAAGGTCGCATCAAGGAGCTCGAGGACAAGCTGGCTCGCGCCGAGGTGATCGACCCCGCGAAGCTCGCCGGCGACCGGGTCGCCTTCGGCGCGACGGTCAAGCTGTCCAACGCGGACACGGGGGAGGAGGTGACCTACCGCATCCTCGGGGCGGACGAGTCCGACCTGGCGAAGGGGAGCATCAGCATCACGAGCCCGCTCGCGCGGTCGCTCATCGGCAAGCAGGTGGGCGACGAGCTCAAAGTGCGCATGCCCGGCGGTGAGCGCACGTACGAAGTGTTGGACATCACGTTCGGGTGAACTCGGAGAGGCCTCAGCCCGACCCTGGGGCGCGCGCGTTCCGAAGGACCGCGCAGCAGGCCCGGGCGTGGTCGCGATCGCCGAGCCCCGAAGGCCTCGCCGCGGTCGAAGCCAAGGCGCGCGAGGCGACGCCGTATGTACCCGAGGCTCGCGCGGCCGACTGGGCGAAGCTTCTGGCGGGCTTCGGCGCGGCGGGAGAGGGGGGCCGCCTGCGGGCTCGAATGGACGGTCTCGTTCGCGCGTGCATGCTCTTCGAGCGCGACGCGCGCGATCGGGCACGCCGTGCCCAACCACTCTCGTGGGAGGATCCGGTGAACCGAGTGGATGGCATCGGCGCAGGCGCGCGCGACAAGCTGCTTTCGCACGGCGTGAAGTGCGTGGCGGATCTTCTGTGGACGCTGCCGGTCGGCTGGGACGACCTTCGGGCCTGCGTCGGGGTGGGTGAGGCCCTCGATCGGGCGCGGGCGGCCGGGGCGTCCTTTGCCCCATCGCCCCGCCAGTGCGTGCGCGCCGGCGTCCGCAGCGCCACGCTCGTTCCGATGCGCGGGCGGCGGGCCGTGCGCGTTGTCGTCGCCGGAGACGGCGCCACGCTCGACGCGTGGTGGTTCTACGAAGCACACGGAGTTCTGAGTGTGGCCCGCGCCGGCGCGCCGTGCGTGCTCATCGGCCGCGTGCACCTTCGCGAGGGAAAGCGGCCCACGATGAGCCACCCCGATCTCGTGCGCGACGACGCGGCGATGCCCGCGGTGCGGACTCGGTATCCGGCGCTTTCCGTCGCGCCGGGGACGCTGCGACGCGCAGTGGCCGACGCGGTCGAACGGACCGCGACGCTGCCGGATCCCGTGCCGCCGACGATCGCAGCGCGCGAAGGCATGCCCGAAGTGCAGCCTCTCCTGCGAGCCGTGCACGGCGTGGTTCCCCCGGCCGACTTGCACGGGGTCCGGCGGGCGCTCGCCGAGCGACTCGCCTGGATCGAGGCCTTCACGCGGGTATGGCAGCGCGTGCGGGCCGAGGCCGCGTGGGGCGCCGCGGTCGCGCCGTCGCTGACGGCTCAGGGGGTCGACGCCGACGCGGTGGCCGGCGCGCTGGGGTTCGTCCTCACGAGGGCGCAGCGGCGGGCCATCGGCACGATCGGCGATGACTTGCGCGCGACCGTCCCGATGCGCCGGTTGCTCCTCGGCGACGTCGGGACCGGGAAGACGGCGGTGGCCCTCGCCGCGGCGGCCCAGTGCGTTTCGGCAGGGGCGCAGTGCGCTCTTCTCGCGCCCACCGCCGTCCTCGTCGATCAGTATCTCGAGGCCGCGGCGGCCCTCGAGCGCACGCTCGGACTGAGGCTACTGCACCTTGTGGCGGGGATGCGCGCGAACGAGCGGCGCGATGCGATCGACGCCATCGGCAGTGGGCAAGCCGCCCTCGTCGTCGGGACCCACGCCCTTCTGGCGGGCGACGTCGTCTTCGGTCGCCTGGGCCTGGTGATCGTCGACGAGCAGCAGCGCTTGGGCGTCGGGCAAAGGCTCGCCCTCGTCCGCAAGGGGACTGCGCTGCGCCCTCACCTGTTGTCGCTGAGCGCGACCCCCATCCCCCGGACGCTTGCCCTCGCCCTGCGCGGCGAGCTGTCGACGAGCGTCCTCGACGAGCGTCCCAACCGGCGGCCGCCGGTCGCCACCGCGACCGTGCCGCGGGGATCCTGGGGCGAAGTGGTCGAAGCCATGCGCGGCGCGTGCGCGAGGGGCGAGCGCGTCTTCGTCGTGTGCCCCCGGATCGACGATGACGACGACACCGATGCGGCCGCGGCCGGGGTGCTCGCCCGCGCCGCGGCGCTCGGGCGCGAGCTCGCGCCGTGGCGGGTCGTCGTGCTGCACGGCGGAGTGCCGGTGCGCGACCGCGTCCGCGCCATGGCCGCCTTTCGGCGGGGCGAGGCCGCGGTGCTTGTCGGAACCACCGTCGTCGAGGTCGGGGTGGACGTCCCGCAGGCGACGCTGATGGTCGTCGAGGACGCCGAGTGCTTCGGTCTCGCGCAGCTTCACCAGCTGCGCGGACGCGTGGGACGCGGCGACCGGCCGGGCCGCTGCCTGCTCGTCCACGACGAGCGCCTCGATCCGTTAGCCCGGCGGCGACTGGACGCGCTGGTGCGGATGGCCGACGGCGCCGACGTTGCGCGCGCCGATCTCGAGCTGCGCGGGGCAGGGGACCTCGGCGGGACCCGGCAATCGGGCGCCGCCGAGGACTTCGTTTGGCTCGACCCGGCGTCGCCGCCCGCGTGGCTCGAGCGCATCGAGGCCGACGCGGAGACATTGCTGCGTGCCGATCCCGATCTCGAGGCGCCGCAGCATCGCGCCCTCTCTCTCGCGGTTCGCCGGTTCGCCGCCCAGATCGCGGTGCGCGAGGAGGGGGGGTGAGCGTCGTCGCGCCCCAGTTCAGGTCGGTCGTCGTCGACGCGGCGGCAGTGCTGGCCACGTGGGCCGGACTCCTGGTCACCGAAGACGTGGTGCTCGGATTCCTGTACCGCGACGACTTCGCGGGGGGTTGGGAGGTCGCGCTGGCGCGCCATACGGTCGTGCCGATGGCCGTGGCCGCGCTGGCTCCGGCGGCGCTGGCGGCGGTGGCCGGGTTTCGCGCGGCGAGGGGAGCCGCCTCCGGGTCGCGCGCGGCGGCGGTGGGCCTCGCGGTCGTCGGCGGCGTCGGCGCGGCCGTGGTCGCCTTGGGCGTCTCGCAGGGTCGCCACTTCGCGCACCTCGGCGTGCGAGGTCCGTTCGTCGTCGCGCTGGCGGCGGCGGGCGCGTGGGTCGTGGGTCGGGCGGTGCCTCGCGTGTCGGCGCTCGTGGAGCGACCCCCGTTTCTCGCGGCGCTCGCGGCGGGGCTCGTGGTCGGCTCGTGGCTCGTCGACGCGTACGTCTTGCCTCGGCTCTACCCTGCGTTTCACGCGGCCCTGCTC
>Ga0070735_10004277_pt1 | contig 12100 bp, 10 predicted proteins | sample Coa_R1_FD_66443 | JGI IMG/M metagenome (GOLD analysis project Ga0070735, IMG submission 66443) | Surface soil microbial communities from Centralia Pennsylvania, which are recovering from an underground coalmine fire - Coalmine... | ecosystem: Environmental > Terrestrial > Soil > Unclassified ... | reverse complement strand
ATGCGGATCCAGATTGCCGTCGACGATAACATAGTCTTCCTTGCCCTCCACCATCGCCGCGATCGCAAGAATCGACAATGGAAATCGCCGATTGCGCGGTCTGGTTGCTTTCGGATTGTAGAAAAGGATCATCGCCCGACACTCAACCCCGCCGGTTCTGCGCCAGCAGAATCATCCGTTGACGTGACTTCCGATACGGCAGGTAAGCTATCAACCGCGACGCTGCAATTTGTCTCAGTTTTGTCAAAATTCTGCAATTTTAAATTGGCTTGTATTCGCCCGAACTCACCTCGTCAGCACACCGAATTTCGCGCGCGGTTCATCCCCTCCAAAGTGACAGACATTTGACAATCCGATGACAATCGCCGCAGGTCGCCAACCTACAGTGCAGTAGCCGAATTCTGGAAAGTGAGCGATTTTGTCCGGGACGAACAAAGTCGTGTTGTTTTATCCTCCCTACGACGGTCCGCCGTTGGGCGCGCCCCTATCCCTGCTCTGTCTCGCCTCTCCTTTGTTGCAGGCAGGATTTGAGGTCAAGCTCATCGACAACCTGATTTCTCCCGATTACGAACCGGCAATCCTTCGCGAATCGGAAGACGCTCTCCTGCTCGGCATTTCGGTCCTGACCGGGCCGCATATCGGGGCCGCCGTTCGAGTTTCCAAAGCGGTGAAGAAGCTGCGGCCAACCTTGCCAATTGTGTTTGGTGGGTGGCACGCCAGTTTGGCCACACAGCAGACTCTGCGTGAGAGGTTCGTGGATGCGATTGTGAGAGGCCAGGGCGAACTGACACTGCTGGAACTGGCTCAACGGGTTGCCAGCGGGCAGGAGTGGCACGGAATCCGCGGCCTGTCTTTCAAAGACCGTGATGGAAACATCGTTCACGAGTCTGAAAGGCCGGTAGCGGACATCAACACGCTCCCAGCCCCCGCGTACCATCTCGCAGATCCCGGCATTTATGCCGCTGCTTCGGGCGTGCGGCAACTGGCGTATACCAGCAGCGTAGGCTGCCCCTACCAGTGCAACTACTGCACCGACCAGGTGTTCTACAAGCGCCGTTTCAACGCCTATCGAGTCGACCGGGTGGTCAACGAACTTGCCGACCTTGTTCCGCGCTACAACATCGAGCACGTCCCACTCTTCGACTCCAACTTCCTGGTTGATCGCAAACGTGCTGTCGCCATCGCCCAGGGAATCGTGGCCAGCGGAATCAAGTTTCAGTGGGACTTCCAGACCTCGACAGATTTTCTGGCGCTGATGAGCGAAGACGACGTTCGACTCCTAGCCGAGAGCGGCGTGCACCACATCGGATTTGGCACCGAGTCGGCTTCCCAGGAAGTGCTGGCCATGATGAACAAGCGGTTTCAACACGTCGAACAAATGGTCGAGACCGCGCGAAAGACGAACGTGGCCGGGATTCACGTCGTGTTCAACATCATTCTCGGTTATCCCGGAGAGACCGAGGCTCAGCGCCAGCAGACGTTTCGCGTGATGAGTGATATTGCCAAGGAGTATCCCAACGTCAGTTTTTCGCCCAACATTTTTACTCCCTATCCGGGGATTCCCATCTGGCCGCAACTCAAGGAAATGGGCGTCCGTGAGCCGCAATCTCTTGAAGAATGGGAAACCCTCGCGTTGGGCACAAACGTTCTTCCTTGGCTGCGCGGGGAGGAATTGCGGCGATTACGCCGGAGCCTGGAGTACTTCCTGCTGAACAACCAGATTCGAAAAGTCACCAGGAAACTCCCGTGGGCGCGGCGAAGTGTGCGCCGCCTCCTGGGAGCGCCCGTGCGATGGCGAATCGGTAAGAGCCGTTATTCGTTTCCATGGGAACTGTGGCTATCACGCGCCGTGGAGAAAGTTGTCACGCGACGTTCGCTCTTGACAGGGCAAGTTTTGGCGGAGCGTACGCAGCAAGTTTGCTGATGGGATTTATGGGAAATAGGGGCAACTGACATGGCAGACGTTCTGCTGACTCATTCTTACCATCTTTATTACGACCGCAAGCAAATGCGGAAGATGCAGCCCTATCCGCCGCTGGGTACGCTTTATGCCGCCGCCCTTCTGCGCAGTGCAGGACTTTCAGTCGCGGTGTTCGACACCATGCTGAACGATCCGGAAGCCGGATTTCAGGATGCTCTCGAGCAGCATCGCCCGCGCATCGTTGTGGTCTTTGAGGATAATTTCAACTTTCTTTCGAAGATGTGCCTGACCCGAATGCGCGACGTCGCGTATCACATATTGGAGACCTCTCGGCAGGCTGGTGCCACGGTCCTAGTGAACGGCTCGGATGCGTCCGATCACGCTCTGGACTACCTGCAGAAAGGCTTCCGCTGTGTCTTGCTTGGAGAGGCCGAGTGGACACTACTGGAAGCGGTCACTCACCTTTTGAAGGGAGATGAAGATGCGCTCGACCGCGTTGCCGGCCTGGCATACCTGCATCAAGGAAAGGTGGTGAAGACGAAGCAGCGCGACCTGATGCGCAATCTGGATCAACTTCCATTTCCGTCCCGCGACCTCATTGATACAGCCCAGTACCGTAGCGCTTGGAAGGCTGCACACGGTTACTTTTCTCTGAATATTGTGGCGAGTCGCGGCTGCCCGTATCGCTGTAATTGGTGCGCGAAGCCGATTTATGGTGACTCCTTCTCCGTTCGCTCTGCGGCCCTGGTCGCGGAGGAGATGCGCCGGCTCAAATATGATTTCGGGGCGGATCATCTGTGGTTTGCCGACGACATTTTTGGCTTGCGCCCTAAGTGGGTTCGTGAGCTGGCATGCGAAGTGCAAAAACTGGACGCTGCGATTCCTTTCAAGATGCAATCTCGCGTGGACCTGATGACCCCGGACAACGTATCTGCCCTGCGTCGGGCCGGCTGCGCCGAGGTTTGGATGGGCGCCGAGTCCGGATCGCAAAAGATCCTGGATGCCATGGACAAAGGCACCCGCGTCGATCAAATCGCCAAGGCCCGTGAAAATCTCCGGCGCGAAGGGATTCGCGCCTGCTACTTCCTGCAATTTGGTTATCCCGGAGAAACCTGGAAAGACATTCAGAGCACGATCAAACTGGTTCGCGACACACGCCCCGACGACATTGGTGTTTCGGTTTCATACCCATTGCCCGGAACCAAGTTTTTCGATCGTGTGCAGGCGCAGCTCGGAGAGAAAACCAACTGGTCTGACAGTGAAGACTTGTCCATGATGTTCCAGGGAGCCTATACAAACGAGTTTTATCGCGCTTTGCACGACGCTCTGCATGCCCAGGTCGACTGCTGGAATTCAGGCTCAGCCACGGGGGCGCAAAGAAAACAGCACGTCCGCCGCGAACCAGACGAATTGTGGAAGCGCGTTATGCACCTGGAGAAAACCTGCCGTAATCCCAGCCCTACGGTTCTCAGCAGCCACACGAAGGAAAAGCTCGTGCAACTGCAAGCCGCCAGCTATGCGACGACCTTCGATGAACTGCTGAATGTTCTCGCCGGTTAATCGTCATCATGGACATTCTTCTCACTCACGGTTATTTCCTTTACGAGGATCCCAAGGAGCTTCAGATCATGAAGCCCTATCCCCCTCTGGGGATTCTTTACATCTGCTCTCATTTACGCAAGAAGGGCCTGAATGCAGAAGTGTTCGATTCCACGTTCTCATCGCGCCAGGAATTGTGGGATCTGCTGAAGCAAGGCCCGCCATCGGTTCTCGGTGTCTATGCGAATCTGATGACACGGCCGAATGTGGTCGAGATTCTTCGCGTTGCCAAGGAATTCGGGTGGCAGACTGTTGTCGGAGGACCGGAGCCCGGCGCCTATGTTCACGAATACCTGGCAGCAGGAGCTGATGTAGTCGTAATCGGCGAAGGTGAACTCACGCTGGAAGAGTTGGTGCCAGCGCTGCGGTCGCAAGCCGTCGAGAGCTTGCACACAATCGACGGGATTGCGTTCAAGACGGTGGATGGTTCGGTCGTACGCACCAAGCCACGCGAGCAAATTAAGGATATCGACGCACAGCCTTGGCCAGCCCGCGAATTGATCGACATGTCGCGGTATGTGGAGGTTTGGCGCAAGCACCACGGAATGGGCTCCGTCTCCCTGATTACCGCTCGCGGCTGCCCGTATCATTGCCGATGGTGCAGCCACGAAGTCTTCGGAAAAACGCATCGCCGCAGAAAGCCGATTTCCGTAGCAGAGGAACTCGAATTCCTAATTAACCGCTACCAGCCACAAATGGCATGGATGGCAGATGACGTCTTTACCATTCATCACGGGTGGCTGTTCCAATATGCAACCGAACTCAAGCGCCGTGGGCTGAAGTTGCCCTTTGAATGCATCTCGCGAGCCGACCGGCTCAACCTTCAGGTTGTGGAAACGCTGGCGGAGATGGGCTGCTTCCGCGTCTGGATTGGTTCTGAAAGCGGCTCCCAACGCATCCTCGACGCCATGGAGCGCGGCGTTACGGTCGAACAAGTGCAGACCGCCGTAGCCCTCTGCCGATCAGTTGGAATTCAAACGGGAATGTTCTTGATGTGGGGATATGAGGGCGAAGAGCTGTCTGACATCGAAGCCACAGTGGAGCACGTCAAGAAGACCGATCCTGACATCTTCTTTACGACGGTTGCCTATCCTATTAAGGGCACGCCTTATTTCTCTGAGGTAGCAGACCGGGTGGAAGGCCTCAAGGTTTGGAGTGAAAGTTCAGATCGTGAATTCCGCATTCGTAATCGGCATTCGCGCCAATTCTACAAATTTGCGGACAAGCTGCTGCGTAGCGAGGTGGAACTGAAGCGTTTGGGACTCAAGCCAGAGGCAGATCGTGCCTCGCTCGCGCAGTTGCAAAGCGGGATTGCTGAAGCTCGCGCAGGATTGCAGGCTACTCTTACCGAGGTCGAGGCCTAAGGGACAATGGCTGCCACGCAACAACAGGTGTTTGCCGCGCCGTTCGATGCGGTCGCTGCCGGCTACGATGAAGCCTTCACTTCATCCAAGATCGGACAAGCTCAACGTGCAGTCGTTTGGCGTGAGTTGGCAAGGACTTTTCGCTCCGGACAGCGCATCCTCGAAATGGGATGTGGAACCGGAGTCGATGCTTGTTTCCTGGCAGAGCGCGGCGTTCGAGTCCTTGCCTGCGACCCCTCCTCTCGAATGATTGACGTGGCGACGCGCAGAATTCACCAGAGCGGACTGCAGGAACTGGTGCAGACACACGTACTAGGCGCGGAAAGCCTTCCGTGTTTGTGGTCGGGTGAAAGATTTGACGGAGCATTCTCAAATTTTGGAGTGCTGAACTGTGTCGAGGACTTAAGAAAGATGGCCATCGACCTTGCCGGCCTCCTCAAACCGGGCGCGACCGCCTTGTTGTGCTGGATGGGCCCCTATTGCGCCTGGGAAATCCTCTGGTATCTGGCGCACGGAAACAGAGCGAAGGCATTCCGCCGCTTCAAGTCAGGTGGAGTGACGGCCAAAATCGCAGAAGATGCCTCCGTCCACGTTCAGTACCCATCGTTCAAGTCGATCCAAATTAGCTTTGCTCCTGAATTCAGGGTGAGATCGGTGCGGGGCGTCGGCGTCGCTGTGCCGCCGAGTTACTGTGAATCCTGGGCGGGCCACCATCCGCATCTGCTCGAACTCTTTTCGAAGTTTGATTCACACCTGGGACGATGCCCGGGCATTCGTTCGCTTGGCGATCATTTATTAGTAAGGCTGCAGCGCGAGCCATCTGCCCTAGCGACCGACTGAGCCATGAGCACCCTCGTATCCATAGCGGCGGCCCCGGGTGATTCGGCGGTAGTGGCCGCTCACCAGATTCATGCGCTGCCAGTGCTGGTCATTTTCCCCCACAACCAGTGCAACTGCCGCTGCGTAATGTGCGACATCTGGCGAATCCGCGAAGCCAGGGAAATCACGCCTGCCGACCTCGAGCAACAGCTGACTGCATTCAAAAAGCTAGGCGTGCAGTGGGTCGTCTTCTCAGGCGGCGAGCCTCAACTGAACGAGAAATGGAGCTACCTGGCGCAGCTGGTTCGCTCCGTAGGAAGCCGAGTCACCCTCCTGACCGCGGGCCTGTTGCTCAAATCTCAAGCTCGAATCGTCGCCGACAGTGTGGACGATGTAATCGTCTCACTGGACGGCCCGCCTGCGGTGCACAATCACATTCGGCGCGTACCTGGCGCTTTCGAACAAATTTCGGAAGGCGTCAAAGCCCTACGTCAACTGCGTCCAGAGATGGAGGTTCGAGGTCGTTGCACCATACAAAAAGCAAATCATCGTGAGCTGCGCGCGGTCGTCCAGTCGGCGAAAGAGATCGGTCTGAGCTCGATTTCTTTCCTCGCTGCGGACCTGACCTCCTCTGCCTTCAACCGCCCCGAGGCCTGGCAGCCGGATCGGGTAGGTCGCGTCGCTTTAATCTTGGAAGAGGTCGACGCATTAGAAAATGAAATCGAGCAACTTGTCAGCGCGCACCGCGCCGACATCGATTCGGGATTTATCGTCGAATTCCCGCAAAAACTGCGGCGTATCGTCCAACATTTTCGCGCCCACTTAGGCCAAGCGGAGAACTTAGCCCCACGCTGCAATGCGCCGTGGGTCTCAGCCGTAATTGAGGCATCGGGCGACGTCCGGCCGTGCTTCTTCCATCCGGTACTTGGAAACATTCACCGCCACGAATTGACAGACATCGTCAACAGTCCGGAAGCGTTGCACTTTCGCTCAAGCCTTGACGTCGCGAACAACAACATTTGCAAAAGATGCGTCTGCTCCCTCTATATTGCGCAACCAGACAAGCTCGCGAGCCAATAGTTCGCCACCTACTCTCCGAAACGCACAGGTTATTGTTTGAAGGTGAAGTCCAGTGTCTTCGCTTCACCGGCTCCAACGGTCACCTTTTGGACTTGCGTTCCCAGTTTCTCCTGCCAAGCCGTGATCGTATAGCTACCGGGAGGCAAGTCCTTCACCTCAAAGTTGCCATTCTTGTCCGTCACAGCAAAATATGGATGCTTGAACACTGCGATGTATCCCTTCATCCAGGGATGCACGTTGCACTTGACCGGAACCGCGATCTCCTCACGCGCAAAGGTTTGCTCAAGAGGCATTCCGTGAGGCTGGGTCATGTTCCATTCCCGATTATTGCTGGGAGTTGGATGGATATTGTGCGTGGTCTCGTCGCTATTCACAACATCCAGTTTCTGGTTGGCTTGCAGAGCAAGCACATGCGGTTTGTATTGGCAGCCCTTTTGCTCAAGCACGGCGGGCTGTTGCGGAGGCTGAAAGTTGTGTGAAGTGAGCCCGTCAGAAACATAAACGACTACATTCTCCAAGCCTCCAGCAGTTCCGACCACGACATCCTCGGTTGTTGCGGGAGTCGGATGTGCCTTGGCGCAGAGTGGATCTTGCGACATATCGATGTGCGAAGGTTTAGGAGGAGTGCCTTCGAACTTCACTGTGCCCTTTAAGGAGGAAGGGGCATCCGCCGGTCCCGCCCAGCCATGCAATGTCCAGATAAGGGACAACACGATAAGCGAACATACGGGAATGAATGTGCATTTCGATTTCAACTTCATTAATAACCTGCTTTCTGTTCGGTGAAATTCGCAGGGGAATTCAACGTTGGCGCGAAAGAAATGTGCCACGAAGTCCGGGGCATTGCAGTCATTTTCCGATTACTTCGATTTTCGGCTTTGTGTGCGCTTTATGGGCACTCAAGGATCGGATATAGTGCACCACATCCCATCTCTGATCTGTATTCATGGCGCCGGCAAATGAGGGCATTGGTGTTCCATCGAGCCCGGTGACCAAATCGCGGAACATGTCCCGGTCCGACTCTCCGCATTTGAACCGCGACCCGCTGGTAAAGTCGAATGGTGTAATGGGGTAACCCTTGCTGTCGGTGAGTGTAGCCGCCGATGGCCCGTAACCTCGCCCATCTTTGCCATGGCAGGACCAGCAATTCATACTCTGGAAGAGTTGCTCACCGCGCTGAATGCTTTCCGGAGTGGCAGGTGATTCCGGTGGAATCTCGACCGGTGCAGCCGGCTTCTCTTCCTGAAATGCCGAAGAGAAGGTCTTGATATATGCCACCAGGTCTGCTCGCTCCTGCTTCAGTAAGGGCTTCCAGGAAGGCATGCCGCTGGCATGAATCCCGCGGCTGATGGTGTCATAGAGATCGCTGTCCAGAGGCAGGCCCCCGCTTGGAGTAGATCTGCACTTGAAGACCGCCTTCGTGAAATCCCGGGGCTTTGGATCGAGATAAGGTGCGCTCTCGCCTCGCCCGTCTCCGTTTGGTCCGTGGCAGAAAACACAGTAGCGGGTGTAGAGCGCCTTGCCGCTTTTTGCGTTTCCAACCAACTTGCCAACGTGGCTCTCCTGTGCGAGGCCGATCCCACTCCACACTATGGAGACAATCATCACCGCCGCGCTTCGTAACCGACTGTTTCCGCGCACGAGAGCTTCCTCCTCAGAAGTCGAAATCAAAGCCCATCAGATAACTGTTGCGAATGTCGTCCTTGCCGGACAGAGGTGCGGCGCCAGCATTATTGATGCGGGAATACTCTTGCGTCCAGGCGAAGCCGGCGCGAGGGCTCATAATCGGGTACCAGCGATAGCCTGCGGTCCAGGTATCAAAATTTCCGGCGTTGCTGCGAACCCCAGGATTTGCCTGTCGCGACATGCGATTGAGTTCGTACTTGCCGATAAGGATCAAGCGAGGGTTCGGATTGTAGTGCCCTTCGACGAACCCGCCGTTCCATACCGGACCTGCCGCACCCAGCGGCAAGTTAAAGGGTTGATTGGCTGGTACCGCATTGCCGAGAAACGCATTGTCATATCCATGCATAAAGAAAGTGTAGAAGTCGGCTTTGTGAACGTACCAATGTCCGTAGGCGCCGATGCGATAAAAGCTGCGATTTCCTGTGCCTGTTCCAGCGAGAGGCGTGCCTCCACTGGTCTGGAAGTATGTTGGCGACTCTCCGAAATAGCCGTAAACGCCTACTTGCTGGCTTCCCAACCAGGGCGCCTCGAAAGACTGGTTGAAGTTGGCGTAAACGTCGTAGGCCTGATTTGCTGGTAGGCCTCCGGCGCCATTGCTGTTGGTCACCACGGCGACGGAATAGCGAGTGTAATCGTTCTCCGAATGCCCCTGCAGCTCAACCCCGAGTTGCGGAAAACCAATTCCTGCGAAGAAATTGTTGTCACCCGGCGGAGTGAAAAAGTAGGTGTAGTAAGCGGCTCCGGTGTTGTTGAGTGTGAGTGAACGCTCCTGAGAGATGGGTTCATCCAGTTCAAATCTGCCCATCTTGAGATTAAGCCAGTGAGACCCGGCAACATTGTCGAGGCGAGCCCAAGCCTGCGCCAAATTAATACTGCTGTTCCCAATGAAAGGTTGAATAAAGAATGAAATGTTCTTGTAAAGCGTGCCGGCAGTAATCACGTTCAGGCCGCCCAGATCGAAGCCCGATGTCGTCACCGATGACTCCACCAAGCCACTCGCGGCGTTGCCTGGGATCAAGTCGAGCGCTTGGCGATTATTATTCTCGCGGTGCCACAGCGGTATCGTGCGAAATGTGATCGGCCAATAGGAAGGCTCCTGATAGATGGGCGCGTCGCGCTCGTTGCCCAACTGGTATCCGTTATCTTTAAAGGTCTGCCCAAAATTGTTGAGCATAGGCCAGGCCTCGTGACAAGCGGAGCATGGCAAGCCGTACTTGCGGGCGAAGGCCGGGATTCCGTGGGCCGAAGGTATGCTCGCCAGTAGAATCGCGAAGCTGAACGACAGCAGGCCGATTTTCTTCAAACTTCCTATCCTCATGATGCCTCCGTGCCCCCGCTCAGCAAGACTCTTCCATCGCGATCGGAGTCTTCCTGAGGAACGAATTTGTAACCCACTCCATGAACGGTTCGAATAAAGACGGGACAATCGGGATTACTCTCAATCTTCTGTCGTAGCTTCGCGATGCAGTTGTCTACGGTTCGATAACTGGAGCGCTTGCGCTTGGGCCACGCGGAACTTATGAGCCTTTGGCGCGAGACGACAATCTTTGGCCGTGAAACTAGAAACTTCAGCACTTTGAACTCCCGAAGAGTGATTTCAACAGGGTGACCCCGACGACAGAGTTCCATCTTCCGAAAGTCCAGGGAAATCTCCCCAAACTGCGTCACCTGATCGATGTTTCTGACTTGAAAATCTGACATGTTCAGGTATGCGGCTGCTGTCGAATGTTGGCTGCCGCATACCTTAGCGCTGGCAAGATGATGGACTTGTCACAGAACGGTCACATTCTTGTTAAATCCATGCACTACCCATGCTCGTTTACGTTGCCGCAGGTTGGTTTGTGACGAAGATCAGTTGGAAGAAGGCGAGGAAATTGGGAATCAATTCCGGGAAAGTGGCTGGATGCTGGTTGGATGCGGTACGTCACATAATCCGGCTACCTCACCGCGTTCCCCGGCCCACCCACTGCATAAATCCGCGGAATCCTTTGCTCCAACGCAGGCAGCGCCGGAAATGCCGCGTGCGGTTCCGTCTGGTACCAATAGGCCACTGAGAAATAATTGTCCGACCGGTGATTCGCATGCCCGTGCTCGATGGTTGCTCGCAGCGATTTGGTGAACGGAATCGGCGAATCCAGATGGAACCGGTACACCGACGATCGCCCGCCCGCGACTTCTTGCCCCACCACCGGCGCCCCATACAATCCATACGCGAACGCATGCCCGCCAAAATCCCATGCCCCTAGAAAGTAATCTTCCGAACCGGTTCCGTTGATCGACGGCGTCTTCTCGCCGTCGACAAAAAACATGTCGTCGCCCTCGCCCCACCAACCGTCCTGATTCTGCAGCACTGACATGGTCACGCCCACAAAGTGTCCGCGCCCGGTCGCCTCCATCCACAAATAATTGCCGTCGCCGTTCAGATTCTTCTTATCGTTGACATTCGGGTCGCCGTTCGAACGCCACTGATTGGTCCAGCCCTGTGCCGGCGCAGCCTGCCGGTACTGCGCGTGAAAATAAAGTGTGTCTGCGGGCAGAGCTTTACTGTAGGTGCGGTAATCAATGTTGAAATAGAACGCGTCGGTTTTGATGGATCCTTCGTTGGTAACGGTGATGCGCGCGTGCTTCTGAAAGGGCATGGGGAAGAAACAATTCAGCGCTTTGTCCGAGCCCACTGACATCGGAATCGATTGATAAAGATGGTAGTCTCCCAGCCCAAGACCGAAGAAATCCCCCACCGGAGCCTCTACGCTCGGCGTAGCCTCTTCGTCCCAATACATCCGCAGCACCAGCGCCTTCAAATGTTTGCCGTCATCGCTCGCAATCGTGAACCACACGTGCGTGATGAGCCCCGGCCCCGCCTCATCGACAAGTGTGAGCGTCTCTCCCGAAGCAATGGTGCGCGCATCCGCATTCGCCCCGCTCCGGTCGTAGCTCGAGGCCCGGTGCTGCACGTAGTCTTTGGCCTGAGAAAGCGTCGAGAGCCAAGTTGACGCATCCTGCGCAAACGCCGGCACCCCGACCAGGCCCAGAACCAGCACTGCAAGCGTCTTCCTCATCGTGCCTCCTTCGGAAACTCAGGATCACCTTCAGGTTACCTCAATCTTCGATCTCGACCGATCAGAGCCGCTGACAACCTACAGCGGAATATTTCCGTGCTTCTTCGGCGGATTCTTATCCCGCTTGGTCTCCAGCATGGCCAGTGCCTGGATCAGCTTCTTGCGCGTGTCGCGCGGCTGGATCACCGCGTCCACAAATCCCCGGTCGGCCACTACATAGGGATTCGCGAACCGGTCGCGGAAGTCTTCAATCTTCTCGCGACGCACCTGCTCGCGATTCGCGGCCGCATCGAGTTCGCGCTTGTACACAATGTCCACAGCGCCCTCCGGTCCCATGACCGCAATTTCCGCCGTCGGCCAGGCGTAGTTCACATCCGTGCGAATGTGTTTCGACGCCATCACGCAATACGCGCCGCCATAAGCCTTGCGCGTGATCACGGTAAGCTTCGGCACGGTCGCTTCGGCAAATGCAAACAGCAGCTTCGCCCCATGCTTGATGATCCCGCCGTACTCCTGTGCGGTTCCCGGCAGAAAGCCGGGTACATCCTCAAACGTCACCAGCGGAATGTTGA
>Ga0070735_10004275_pt1 | contig 12102 bp, 7 predicted proteins | sample Coa_R1_FD_66443 | JGI IMG/M metagenome (GOLD analysis project Ga0070735, IMG submission 66443) | Surface soil microbial communities from Centralia Pennsylvania, which are recovering from an underground coalmine fire - Coalmine... | ecosystem: Environmental > Terrestrial > Soil > Unclassified ... | reverse complement strand
AATTTTCAGGGCATTTATCTCAGTCCGCAGCAGGCGAAGGCGCTGCTGGGACTTCTGCAGCAAAATGTGGCGGGATATGAGAGCGCCTTCGGCGAGATCAAGCTTGATCCGCGCATGGCGCCGCAGGGGCCGGTGCATTAGGGCATCCCGCTGTGATCTAAGGTAGGCTGCGGGGGCGAGACGCCCCCGCGACAGCCGGCAAGATGCCGGCGGTACGGTGGGCGGGTAGAATGTCCTTTCTCATGCGATTGCGCCCGCATCCGGCTCTGGTGTTCCTGGTCATCTTTGTTCCGATCTTTTTGCTGCATGCGCCGTTGCTGCAGCTTCCTTATTTTTGGGATGAGGCTGGATACTACGTTCCCGCCGCACGGGATCTTCTGCGTACCGGAAGTCTGATTCCGCATACTAGCGTATCGAACGCGCACCCGCCACTGGTGATGGCTTGGGTCGCGTTGTGGTGGAAGATGGCGGGATTTGCGCCGTTGGTGACACGGTCGGCCATGCTGGTGGTCGCAGCGTTTTCTCTGCTTGGGCTGTTTCGCCTGGCGGAGCGGGCCGCGAACACCGAGGTCGCGATTGCTTCCACGTTGTGTACGGCGCTGTATCCGGTGTTCTTCGCGCAGAGTTCGTTGGCGCAGGTGGATCTCGCGGCGGCAGGACTCACCTTCTGGGGACTGTGCGCGTACTTGGAGGATCGGCCGGTTGCGGTGGGGATTTGGTTTTCGCTGGCGGCCCTCGCGAAGGAGACGGCGATTCTTGCGCCCGTGGGATTGGCAGCGTGGGAGATATTACTATTTGGCTCCGGGCATCTCAGATCCTCTTGGGCTCAAAGACTGTCGAGCTTCGCTCGAGCGTATAGCTCCGCTCGGTCCGAGCTGCCGGGACTCCCACGTCTCGCAAAATCGGCGAGACGTGGGGCATCCCGTGTTGTTGCCTTGCTCGTGCCGGTTATTCCGCTGGCGATTTGGTATGCGTATCACTACACGCGCACGGGATACGTTTTCGGCAATCCGGAATTCTTTCGCTACAACGTTGCGGCGACGATGAACCCCTGGCGATTTCTGCTGGCGCTGTTATTGCGGTTGTGGCAGGTCTTCGGCTACATGCATCTCTGGGTGCTGACGATCGGGATGCTACTGGCCATGCTCCTGCCGCCGGTGCGCGATGCGGAGGGCGAACGCGCGCGCATAGCGATTCCCGTGCAGACGATTTTTCTTGTGGTTGTTGTCGCGTACGTTGTGGCGATGGCGCTGATCGGAGGCGCGGTCCTGGCGCGCTACATGCTGCCGGCGGTGCCGCTGGTCATTGTTGTTGCGGTCTCGACACTGCGACGACGGCTTCGATACTGGCCGGCGGCGGTCGCTCTGGTGGGAGTTGCGTTTGTTGCGGGATGGTTCTGGAATCCTCCGTATGGATTTTCGCCGGAAGACAATCTTGCCTACCGAGATTTTGTGGTGCTGCATGAGGACGGGGAACGGTTTCTGGAGGCACGTTATCCAATGGCGCATGTGCTCACGGCGTGGCCTGCGTCGAATGAATTGACGACTCCATGGCTGGGGTACGTTACGCGTCCAGTGCAGGTGGTGCAGATTGAAGATTTTTCACTCGATGAAGTGCTGTCGGCGGCAGAGCTTCGTTCGCAGTTCGATGTTGCTTTCGTGTTCTCGACGAAGTATGAACCTGCGCACCCGTTGCTGGAACGGTGGGGAGCGTGGACGGGATTGAAGCGGAGATTCTTCGGCTACCATCGAGATCTGCCTCCGGCTGCGTCGGCGCGGATTCTCGGAGGACATGTCGTGTTTTCGGAGGAACGGAAGGGGGAGTGGGTCGCGGTGATTGAGTTGGAGAAAGGGGAAGAGGTAGACGCGAAAGTTTCCTCTATCTACAATCGCAGCCGGTGAAGCCGTCGGGCACAAGTCGAGCCCTCGCCTTTTCTATTGTCATCGCTGGAATTCTGACGTTCTTTTTCCCTTTCGTTAGGACTGACCCGCCCGTTGCAGGTCTTGCCCGCTGGTCATGTCTCGATATTGTGTTGCAGGTGTACAACGGACTCTTGCCTCGCCCGATTTGCGAGCGATGTGGCGAGCCGGCAGTAAGGGTTTTCTTCGCCCTGCCGCTCACGGTTACCCTGGAATATGTTCTCCTGATTGTCGCGCTGTTAGTCCTCTTGTCAGCTAAACCCGCGAAGATACTGTACGGGATCGTTCTCTTTGGTGTGTACCTCTTCCTGAGAGGCGAATGGGGGATCGCGACACGATGGGGATTCGAGGAAACTTTTTTCGGCATATCACGCCGAGGACACGTGCACTACAGCGGGCTTCTAGTCGTTCATCTTGTTGTGATGGGTGTACTCTTTCTCGCCTGTCTGGATTTGCGCGACGAAGAATCCTCGAGAAAAGCACGAGTGGCGGACAATCTCGTGGTCGAGTCACGCGAGCCTCAGATCATTGATGCTGAAATAGGGCGAGAGAACGAAGACGCTGAGACCAAGAACCCTCCCCGTTTACACGACTGAACCAAACAATTTTCACTTGGATCTTCAGAAATCAGGTGGTGAGTTGCTACTTCTGCATCAAGTGGCACGAATGTGTCTTGATCACCAGCCACACTTCTTTGCCCGGTTCGAGTTGCAGGGAATCGCGGGCCGCGAGGGTGAGGTGGACTTCCATCTCGACGCGGCACTTTACGCGGGCGGTGACGATTACGTCGCGGCGATCCAAAGATGCGATGCGGCCCGGAATCACGTTGCGTGCGCTTAGTCCGACCGGCGGGATTGTTGCCAGCAGGATGTCGCCCGCGCGGATGCCTACGCGCAGAGACGATCCCACGCCTCCTCGTACGAGCGGCGTTTCGAGCAGCACGGGACCACCGTCGCCGTCGACGCGGCAGGTCATGGTGCCGCGCTCGGGGCTGATCGCGTCGACGACGGCGTCGAAGACATTTTCTATACCGACCAACTGGGCAACGGTTTCCTGGTGCGGAGCTTCGATCACCTCGTGTGGCGTGCCTTGGACGACGATGCGTCCAGCGTCGAGAACGATGACACGCTCGCCCAGCGCAAAGACTTCTTCGCGGCTGTGCGTGACGTACAGGATGGGAATGCCGTGAGCGCGGTTCCATTCGCGCAGGTCATCGATGATTTTCGTTTTGGTGAGGGCGTCGAGACCGGCCAGCGGTTCGTCGAGCAGCAGGACGTCAGGGTCAGTTACGAGAGTTCGCGCCAGAGCGGTGCGCTGGCTCTCGCCTCCGGAAATCCGGCGGGCGCTCTGATGGGCGAGGTGGGCGATGCGAAATGCTTGAAGGATCGCTGAGGCTCGAGTCGTTCGGTCGGCATGAGGCAGGCGCGTCAGGCCGTATTCGACGTTCTGTTGCACCGTCAGGTGGGGGAACAGAGCGAGAGTCTGAAAGACGTATCCGACGCGACGCTTCGCGACCGCGAGATTGATGTTCTGCGTCGAATCGAATAAGACGCGGTTGCCGATTGCGATGTGTCCGGAGTCCGGTTGGGATAATCCGGCGACGCAGTCGAGCAGCGTTGTCTTACCCGCTCCGGACGGGCCGAACAGGATGGTGAATCCGGGGGCTGTACGGAAGGCGACTTCCAACGTGAATGCGCGTCCTTCGGCCGTGTGCTGCTTCGAGCATCGAGCATCGAGCGCGGGACGCTCACCGCCAGCAAGAGGCTCTGCTGGCGAGTCAGCGGACGGTGCGTCTACGGCGCGCGTTTGGCTCATCAGAGGTTTTTTGCGAGGCCGAGCGACCACGCCCTCCGATTCAGGCTATACACAGTGGCGAGCACGGCAAAGCAGAGAACGAGAAGCAACAGCGCGGTCGCGTTTGCACCGCCGTAATCGGAGGCTTGCACGCGGTCGTAGATGTCGATCGAAACGGTGCGGGTGACGCCGGGAATATTTCCACCGACCATCAGGACTACGCCGAATTCTCCCATGGTGTGCGCGAAGCTTAGCGCAATGCCGGTGATTAGTCCGGGAATGGATAGCGGAACGACTACGCGAAAAAAAGTTCGGAGCGGGGAAGCGCCCAGTGTAGCTGAAGCGGCCATCAGCTTGCGGTCGACTCCGGCAAACGATGTGGCGAATGGCTGCACGGCGAATGGAAGACTGTAGAGAATGGAGCCGATCACCAATCCGGTGAACGTGAATGCCAGAGTATGGCCGGTTAAAGAGATCCACCAACGTCCGAGAGGGCTGCGCGGTCCGAGTGCTACGAGGACGTAGAATCCGAGGACGGTTGGAGGCAGGACAATCGGCAACGCTACGACAGCCTCCACCAGAAATTTCCAGTGCCAGCGAGAGAAGGCAATCCAGTAGGCGATAGGCAGACCAAGCACGACCAACACGGCCGAGACTGTGACCGCAAGTTGCAGCGTTAGGCGGAATGTCTGCCAGTCGATATTCATGTCAACAATTGTTACTTACTTACTCCCGCGGCGGGGACGAGACGTCCCCGCGACAGCCGGCGGGACGCCGGCGCTACAGTATTCAATTACGGTAGCGTGAAGCCGTACTTTCTCAACAATTCGGATACTTCTTTCGTTTTGATGTATTGCAGAAATTCTACGGCCTCCTTCTTATGGGCTGAGTGCGAGATTACGACTACGCCCTGCGCGAGCGGAGGATAGGCATCGGAAGGAACTTCCCAGTACTTGCCTTTGCCCTGCATCGAAGGGGCGATCGCGTGCGCTAACGCTACGAAACCAACCTGGGCATTGCCTGACTCCGCGAACTGCGCTGCCTGTGACACATTCTCGCCCAGCACCAGCCGGCTCGAGACCTGATCGTACAGCGCGTAATGTGTCAACGCCGCGACTGCGGCTCGGCCATAGGGGGCGTGTTGCGGGTTAGCGATGGCGATTTTCTTCACCAACGGATCGAGGAGAACCTCGATGCCCTTGTGCTCCACGTCAAGCGGAGAATCCGCGGGCACCCACATCACAAGCTTCCCAACCGCATATTCGTAGGGGCTGGGTCCGTCGGCTTGGCCGGCGGAAATGAGCTGGCGCGGGTAGTCCATGTCGGCGGAGAAAAATAGATCGAAGGGTGCTCCATTCTGAATCTGTTGCGTGAGCGCGCCGGAGGCTCCGAAGGAAAGCTTCACGGTTGTGCCGGTCTTCTTCTCGTAGTTGTCGGCCACCTCTTTCAACACGGTGCTCAAGTCTGCCGCGGCGGCTACGACCAGCTCGGTAGCGTTCTTCTGCTGCGGCCACGCTGGCGCCGAGGCCAAGAGAAAACTCGCCGCGACGAACACCCACGAAAAATACTTCATGGTTTTCGCCGTCATCATGATCTTTCCCGGACGACCTCCTCGTTATGCATCAGAATCCTCCACAGGCTCAGATTGTACAGGTGGCAGGCACTGCAAGACGTTCTCGGGCCCTCAGCGCTTTTCCCAAAGTGGGCCAAGTCAGGCCACGATTCACGCTTTTGCGTTGATTCGCCCTCGTCCGCTTCCGATACTGGCAAGTGAGCGCCATCATGCCGACCGGCCGTTCGTGTTTATTCCTGCGGGTGCCTGCACTCGTTCTAGTTTGTCTTTCTGCAGTTTCAATCGTACAAGCTCAAGGCGCTCGGCAGACGAATCCCGACGCCGCGATTTCCGATCCGGATGCGGACCATATTAAAGAGCGTAACGAATGGTTTTTCCGTGGGAGGATCGTTCCCGGGAAACCATCTGCGGAATTGCGCCGTCGTGCGTATCAAGGAAAACTCAGATTGCGCGCACAACGCGCGGTTGCGCTTGCTTCGCCCAATGGACTGGGCTTGCTCTCGTCAGGCACGTGGGTTCCGTTAGGTCCGGTTCCGCTGGCCTCCGATGCTACCGGGAATGGCACGCAAGATTATCACCAGGTCTCGGGACGGGCGACAGCCGTCGCCATTGATCCCGCCGACCCGAGCGGGAACACGGTCTACATCGGAGGCGCACAAAGCGGGGTGTGGAAGTCGACCAATGCAGCGAACGGAAATGCCAACAACGTCGCATGGACTCCGATGAGCGACGATGCGGCGACGCTGTCGATCGGCGCGATCGCCATTCAGCCGGGCAATAGCGATCCCGCAAAAACGTTGATTCTCGCCGCTACGGGCGAGGCCAACAACGCGGGAGATTCATACTTCGGATTGGGGATTCTGCGTTCAACCGACGCGGGGAATACGTGGACTCTGATTCCGAGCGCCAACGGCGGTTCTCTTTCATTCAGCGGACTCGGCGGCACACGGATGGCATTCAGCATGGCGAGTGGACACATGAGCACGGTAGTCGCCGCCATGGGCACTTCGTCGGAGGGATTGGTGGATGGCGCCGTCAACGCCAACACGATTCGGGGGCTCTACACTTCGCTCAACGCGGGCCAGAGTTGGACCTACGACGCATTGACCGACCCCGGCGGCGCGACTGATGCAACGTCGGCGACTTCGGTGGTCTACAACGCAAATGCAGGATTATTCTTCGCTGCGGTTCGCTATCACGGATTTTATTCGTCCCCGGACGGGGTGACGTGGTCTCGTCTTTCGGCGCAGCCTGGCGGAGCCGTGCTGAGTGCGGCGTCATGCCCGCCGCAGTCCACTTCGAACAACTACGGCTGTCCGCTCTACCGGGGAGAGATCACGGTAGTGCCGGGGCGGAACGAGATGTATGCGTGGTTTATTTCGTTTTCCTCGACTGGCAGCACTGTCGATGGCGGAATCTGGCAGAGCCTTAACGGTGGAGCTTCGTGGACTGCGATCTCGGATTCCGGCATAACGAATTGTGGCGACTTCGAGGGCTGCGGTGTAGAGCAAGGTTCGTACAATCTCGAACTGCTTGCGATGCCCAATGCGTCGGGTACGGACCTGTACGCAGGGGCGGTCAATCTCTACAAGTGCGCGATCAATTCGCAGAACCCAACGTGTACTTCTTCGCCGTTCATGAACCTCACGCATGTGTATGGGTGCGATCCGATTGGCGCGCCGGCGCATGTGCATCCTGACCAGCATGCGCTGGCGTCTGTGATCCCCGGGACGGGCACTGACTCAGGGAATGCGCTGATGTACTTCGCGAACGATGGCGGTATTTATCGCGCTTTGAACGGATTTCTCGGGCTCAACACCGGTTCGTGCTCGGGCACGAATCAGTTCGATGATCTCAACCAGAACTTGGGATCGATGACTCAGTTCGTGAGCTTTTCGCAGCATCCGACCGATTCTGAAACCTTGCTGGGCGGCGCGCAGGATAATGGCTCCCCGGCGACGAATCAGGCGACGCCGATGAATCTAGGTTGGCTCAACGTGCTGGGTGGCGATGGCGGGTACAACGCGATCGATCCGAACCCGCCCTATCGTTTCTATTCGTCGAATCCCGACGTTCCACCCGGCGGCCTCGGTGTCCAAGTCTGTTCGAACGGGGCAAACTGCAATAACGGTAGCTTCTCGTTTGTGGTCACCAGCAGCGCGATTGGCGGCGATGATGGTGGGTTTTATTTTCCGTACATTCTCGACCCGCGATCGTACACAGCCCTCTTGGTCGGCACGTGCCGAGTGTGGCGTGGTCCTCGCGCAGGAGGGGCATATACGGTATTGAGTCCAAACTTCGAAACGCTGAGTGCGGGAATTTGCTCGGGAAATGAGGTGAACCAGGTGCGCGCGCTCGCCGCCGGAGGTCCGACGGACAACTACGGTTCGGAGGTGATCTACGCTACAACCAGCGGACTTGGTCCGCTCGACGGTCCTCTCTCAACCACAGCGGGCGGCCGCGTTTGGGTCACGACCAACGTCACAGCCGGGGCCAGCAATTTTGCCGACGTGACCAATAACGGGCCGCAGGGAAATATCAATCCCAATCAGTTTCCAGTGTCGAGCGTCGCGATCGATCCGGCGGATTCTACCGGTGCCACTGCCTACGTGACGGTGATGGGTTTCACGGGAGGATCAGGTCACATCTGGAAGACTACAAACGCCGGCGCGACGTGGATCGACTTTACCGCCAACCTTCCGGATGCGCCCGTGAACGTCGTGGTGATCGATCCGACGCAGCCGCAGGTTTACGTTGGGACCGATGTCGGCGTGTTCGCCAGTTCGACTGCGTCGCCCAGTTGGGTCGAATTGGGTCCGAATCCGAGCACGAATCAGAACGGATTCCTGCCCGACGTCGCCGTCACGGGGCTAGCCCTTTTTAATTCAGGGGGCCAGGACTTGCTGCGCGCTTCCACTTACGGGCGCGGAATCTGGCAGTTCAATCTCGTAATCACACCAGATTTTCAGGTGTCAGTGTCCAACTCTCCGCTAACGATTCTCTCAGGGCAGACGGCACAGGTCAGCGGCACGGCCAGTGCCGTGAACGGGTATACGAGCACTGTGACTCTGAGTTGTATTGCTGGTACGACGGCACCGCCGAGTACGTGTACTCCCTCGCCATCTACGCTGACGCCTGGCACCAAGACGCCGTTCACGGTGACGGTCGGCGGAGCGGTTGGCGATTACAGCTTCAACGTGCAGGCGGCGGGTTCCGACTCGAAACACATTACGCACTCGATACCGGTCACGGTCCACGTCGTAGGCTTCGGGCTGACGGCGCCCGCGCCGCCGAGTGTGACCGTGTCGCGCGGAGCGACTTCATCCCCGGTCAATTTTCAGGTTACCGCTGCAGGATCGTTCAATCAGAGCGTCACTGTTGCGTGTAGCGTCAGCATCCCGAGTGCAACATGTGCGTTGACGCCGGGAAGCACGGTGAATCCGACCTCAACTACTCCCGTGAACATGACGGCTAGCGTCGCTGTTCCCGCGGGGGCCACGGATGGTAACTACCTTGTGAACATTCAGGCGACGACGGCGGGTGCTTCGGCTACGCTAACGACTTCGTTCACGCTTGTTGTTACATCGAATCCCGATTTCACTTTGACCGCGCCGCCTGCCTTCCCTGAAGTGAATGCCGGCAGCACTGGCACCAGCGGACCGATCACGATTACTTCGCAGGACGGTTTCAGCGGTACGGTCACTCTGAGTTGCTCCACCACGACGGGCAGTTGCACACTCAACCCCGCATCCGTGAGTACATTTCCGGCTACGGCGAACCTTACGATCAATGGCGCCGGCGTGGCAGCCGGGAGCTATTCTCTTTCGGTGAGTGGAGCTTCGGGGTCGACCAACCACTCGATCACGGTGCCGTTCAACGTCGGGGACTATTCGATCTCAGGAACACAAACTCTCTTTCTGGCTCCGGGTGGGCATGGGACTGCGAATTTCACGGTGGCCGCCTCCACTTTCTATAGCGGTCAAATCAATGCAACGTGCGACGCGAACGCTCTTGTGGGTGCAACGTGCACTGTCTCGCCAGCGAATCCTGTCCCGGTTGCTATCGGTGGAACGGCTAACTTGACGGCCAACATCAATGTCCCCAACAGCGCCGCCACCGGCAGCTATACGATCCAGGTGAAAACGCAGGACACGACAGGCTCACCCAGCCATACCTTTTCTTTGTCGTTAACGGTCGGGCAGGATTTTCGCCTTAGCTCGTCGACAGCGAGCCAGACGGTGAATGCGGGCCAGTCGAGCGGACCGTACAATCTTACGATTCAGCCTGTGGGCACGTCATTCAACGGGGCGGTGACGCTCAGCTGCGCCAACCTGCCTTCGCTCGCGCTATGCAGCTTCAATCCTGCTGCGCCCGTGACGCCGGGGGATTCTCCCGTGAACGTCGTGATGACCATCTCAACCACCGCCACGACAACCAGTTCGCTGCGTGCGGGCCGAAGGTCGATTTTCTACGCTGCGTGGTTGCTTCTGCCGGGACTCGAGATCTGCTGGGTCGGACTCGGTCGTCGCTCGACGAATCGCAAACTCGCGCCGCTCGGAGGAAGCATGATTCTGTTCCTGCTGATGCTGGCTTTTACGGCGTGCGGTGGTGTCAGCAGTGGCGGCGGTGGTGGAGGCGGCGGAAAGCAGGGAACACCGCCTGGCACGTACAAGATCACCGTGACCGGTGCTTCTTCCGGTACTCCGGCAGACTCGGGCCAAAGCACGCAAGTGACTCTCGTCGTAAACTGACGTGGGGCGCCATGTCAGCGCGTGGTCTGCGTGGTACCTTGGTCAGTTCCATCTCTAGTCAGCTTCACCTTATATTCACCTCATGACCGACTCTCGCTATAACGTGATCATTATCGGCGGCGGTGTTGTTGGACTTGGCGTTGCACTCGAGATTACGCGCCGCTTTCCACGCCTTCGCCTGTTACTCCTCGAGAAGGAGGACGGCGTGGCCCGCCACCAGAGCGGGCATAACAGCGGTGTGATCCATTCGGGCGTGTACTACAAGCCGGGGTCGCTGAAGGCGCGCCTGTGCGTCACGGGAGCCGCGGCCATGGTCGAGTTTTGCCGCGAGCACGGAATCCCCCACGAAGTTTGCGGCAAGGTCATTGTTGCAACCGGCGCGGACGAACTGCCGCGACTGGAAGAATTAAGACGGCGCGGGGAAGCGAATGGACTCACTGGCCTGCGCATGATTGGGCCAGAAGAACTGCGAGAGATTGAGCCGCACGCTACAGGGATCAAGGCGCTGGTCGTGCCTTCGACGGGAATCACCAACTATGCGGTCGTCTGCGAGAAATATGCGGAACTGATTTCAGCGGGAGGCGGCACGGTTCTCACTTCTGCCGCAGCCACGGGAATCAAGCGCCTATCGAACGAAATCGTAGTTGAGACGTCGCGTGGAGCTTTTTCGACAACGGCCATCATCAACTGCGCGGGGCTTTACAGCGACCGCATCAGCCGAATGGCCGGCGATGATCCGGGTGTGATGATCGTCCCTTTCCGCGGCGAGTACTACGACCTGGTTCCTGAGCGTGCATCGCTGGTGCGATGGTTGATCTATCCCGTGCCTGACCCGCGCTTCCCATTTCTCGGAGTTCACTTTACGCGGCGTATTACCGGCAAAGTCGACGCAGGTCCGAACGCGGTGCTGGCCCTGGCACGCGAAGGCTACCGTCATCGCGACATCAACGTTCGCGATCTCGGTTCCACGCTCGCGTTCCCTGGATTCTGGCGCATGGCTCGCCAGCACTGGCGCAATGGTCTAGACGAATGGCACCGCTCGCTCTCGAAGTCGGCGTTTGTCCATGCGTTGCAGCGCTTGCTCCCGGAAGTTGGTGAGGCCGACCTGGTGCCCGGCGGCTCAGGCGTACGAGCGCAGGCTCTCAAACCCGATGGAGCGATGGTGGACGATTTTCAGTTCGTGCCATCCGGCAAAATACTGCACGTGCTCAACGTTCCTTCGCCAGCGGCCACAGCGTCGTTGACCATCGGCCGAGCTATCGTGGACACTGCGGCCAGCGATCTCGGTCTGGCCTGAGAGGATCAAGCAACTCAACCGGCGCCGAGATCGCTTCCAGGCGAAAAGAAATGCCGACTCTCCTCGGCCGTTGAGGTACGCTACAGCCCAACACATGGAAAAGCCAACTAAATCCTTCTGGCAAATCTTGAACATGAGTGTTGGTTTTTTCGGCATTCAATTTGGCTGGGGACTCCAGATGGCCAACATGAGTGCCATCTACGAATACCTTGGGGCGCGCGCCGACCAGATTCCCATCCTTTGGCTTGCTGCTCCACTCACCGGACTCATTGTCCAGCCCATCATCGGACATGCCAGTGACCACACCTGGGGCCGCCTTGGACGCCGCCGGCCATATTTTCTTACGGGCGCGATCTTGAGTTCGTTCGCTCTCATTATGATGCCGCGCTCCGCGGCTCTCTGGATGGCGGCGGGTCTTCTGTGGATTCTGGATGCCTCGATCAACATCAGCATGGAGCCTTTTCGCGCCTTCGTGGCGGACCTGCTTCCTGAAAAGCAACGAACGCGCGGCTTCGCCATGCAAAGTCTATTTATTGGGCTTGGCGCGGTGGTTGCGTCAGCGCTGCCTTGGATCCTCACCAATTGGTTCCACCTCGGAGCGGGTGAGGCCGGACACGCTATTCCTTTCACCGTTCGTCTCTCGTTCTACGCCGGTGCTGCCGTATTCTTTGGTGCAGTCCTTTGGACGATTCTCACCACGAAGGAATATCCTCCCGAGGACATGGACGCCTTCCTTCGCATGAAGGCCGAAAAACGCAGCCTGGCCAC
>Ga0070735_10004273_pt1 | contig 12104 bp, 7 predicted proteins | sample Coa_R1_FD_66443 | JGI IMG/M metagenome (GOLD analysis project Ga0070735, IMG submission 66443) | Surface soil microbial communities from Centralia Pennsylvania, which are recovering from an underground coalmine fire - Coalmine... | ecosystem: Environmental > Terrestrial > Soil > Unclassified ... | reverse complement strand
GCGGAGCAGATTGCGCGGGAGCGCGGATTCGACATTGCGCTGGTGCGGCGTGTAGTGCGGATGGTGGAGCGGAGCGAATACAAGCGTCAGCAGGCCGCGCCGGGTTTAAAAGTTAGCGCCAAGGCTTTTGGCTACGGACGCCGGTTTCCCATTGCCGCAAAGCCCGAACTTTAACGAAACTCATATTTCTTGTCACCTGTTTAAGTTCGTCATTAAATACACCGGATTCAAAGCATCTCGAAAGGAACTCATGCAACGCCGGGCCAAACTTCTGCCGATCGTACTACTCGTGATTTCTGCGCTGTGTGCTGCACAAAACAAAACACAGGGGACCAAGAAAGCTGCTGCCGAAGCGCCGTCCGCAGCCTCGACGGCGGAGCCGACTTTGCCAAGCGAGGAGACAGTCAACTCATTCTTGCACGACATGTTCGGGTATGACCCGTCATTGTCTTACAAAGTCGGGTCGATCAAGCCGTCGCCGACAGGGTTGGCGGAAGTAACTGTGGTTCTGAGCAGCGCCCAAGGTCAAGCCGCGAACAAACTGTACGTCACGCCGGATGGCAAACACGCGTTGGTAGGAGAGATGATTCCCTTCGGAAGCCATCCTTTTGCTGCCGACAACAAGAAATTGCAGGAGCTGGCTAAGGGGCCCTCGCGCGGTCCAGCGAATGCTCCGGTCACGCTGGTGGAGTTCAGCGACTTGCAGTGCCCGCATTGCAAAGAGGCGCAGCCGAAGCTGGACAAGTTTATGTCCACGGCTAAGAATGTTCGGCTGGTGTATCAGAACTATCCTTTGCCCATGCATGACTGGGCGGCCAAAGCGGCGGCCTACGGGGATTGCGTGGCGAGGACGTCCAATGAAGCGTTCTGGAAGTTTGTCCAAGGGACATTCGACGCCCAGAGTGACATTACGGCAGCCAATGCCGACGAAAAACTGACCGCCATCGCCACCGCGGCGGGAGTGAAGGGTGAAGACACGGCAGCATGTGCCGCCAAGCCCGAAGCCCAAACCCACGTAGATGCGTCGATTGCTTTAGGAACGATGCTGGGTGTGAATTCGACGCCCACCATCTACATCAATGGGCGCGCGGTAAACAGCTTTACATCGCTGCCCGATGATGTGTTGCAGAAGCTGGTGGATTTCGCGGCGAATAATCCCGGAAAGTAATAATCAAGAGCAGCTTGCCGTCTATTGAGCCATCCAAATTTCGTTGCTGGCGCGCCGGGCGGGATCTTTGATCACGTGAGGCGTGATGACGATAAGTAATTCGTCATCTTGCGTGGTTTTGTTGTTGTCCACCATGGCTTTATTCAGCAGGGGCACAGCGCCCAGACCGGGGATTCCGTTCATGCTCAACTGCTCGGTATGGCTGACCGCGCCCGCCAAGACTGCCGGCTCACCGTCTTTCAGAACGATGCTGCCCTTATATTCGCGATTGGAAATGATAGGAATTCCATTGACTGTGTCTGCTCCGATGCTGCGGACGGCCAGCTCGACGGCGAGGGCTACGCTGGAATCGGAAAATATAGAAGGTTTGACTTTCAGATTGAGGCCGATGTCTTCATAGTTGAACGAAGGAAAAGGAGTTCCCAAAGCTCCCGCACCGGTGACTGCGCCGGCCTGCGACCCCAGAAGTTGAGTGATGGCCGAGTTACTGAACGAAGTCGAAAAGCTTGCGGTCAAGATGGGATAGCGTTCGCCGATTTTGAAGACGGCGTCCGAGTTGTCGCCCGCGCGGAGGATGGCATGCTGAAGATCGCGAACCGAGCTTTGATTCAGCGAAAGCGTGGCCGTCAAGTGATCGAGACTAACGCCGGAGAAGCTTAACCCTCCGCCGAACGTCGCCAAAGGCTGGCTGAAGATTCCCTGGCCGCTTTGCAATTGCGCCAGCAAAGCGGATAGGCCGCCGGCTCCCGCCGATGACAATCCTCCCGATGCCAACTGGTTAATCAGGGTCTGAATGCTCTGGCCTCCCAAGGCAACGAGGGCCGCGGCGGGAATGTTATAGAGATTGAAATTGTTCGGAATGTGCATGCCGATTTCCCGGACCAGAGAGTGCGAAACCTGGTAGACGTTGATGTCCAGCATGACCTGAGGGCGGGCTTGATCAAGTTCTTCAATATATTCCGTGGCTGCGTCGAGAATGTGCTGAGGCGCCCGCACGACGATAATGCCCTCCTGCTGTCCCTGAGACAAGAAACGCACATCGAACACATTGCGCAGAGAGTTGTTGATGTCGTTCAGTGCGGTAGGCGCGAACGTCCCGGGGAAGTAGAAAGTCCGCATGGCCATGCGGTCGAACTGGCGATGATTGTCAGTAGTATCGGCGGCGACGATGACTTGCTTGGATTCGACCGGACTCCAGAAGGTTTTTGTCGTATTACCCGCAGCCGTCATGGCGGTTGAAAAGTCGGTGCTTCCCAGATCAAACCACACATGTCGCGAGACGACGCTATCGTCGATGATGGCGGAGACGCCATAGGCGGATGCGATTTGCGACAGCAAAACGCGGCTGTCCCCACGAAAGTGGAAGTCGTGCAGCGCGGGATCGGGGGCGAGTTCGATGAGTGGGCTATCCGCGATGACTTCGGCAGGATGGGGTGCGACCGTGCTTAGATTTCCTGACAAATCCCCAACCAGCAAGTCGTTCAGCCGTTGTTTGGCAAAATCATTTTGCGGATCCAGATGCAAGGCATTGCGGAAATCTGCCTGGGCTTCAACAAGTTGATGATTCAGCAAGGCTTGATTGCCTTGCTGGATATAGCGAAAAACAACCCGTTGTTGCGTGGCCGCTTCGGCGGTCACGTAGGTTATGTTTCGCGGAGAAAAATGGACCGCCTCGGTGAAGTCGGCCAAAGCTTCGTCGTCTCGTTGGTCCTGAAGCAGGCGCATGCCTTGTTTGAATGCTCTTTCGGCTTGTTTCAGGTCTTTCTTGGAAGGAGTGCAACTGGCGGTTCCGGCGTTGCCTGGAGGGCAGGGAGCGAGCACCTGGGCGGGTTGATCGGTGCACAAGGCGCCACTAACCGAAAAAATAGCGAACATCGCGGCCACAAGCGCGTGTCGAGCCGAACTTGAACACAGCCAAGACCTTGATTTCATACTAGAATGTCTTCATTGTAGAACGGCGAGGCACCGGCAGCTACAGGATTGCCTTCCTTCAGAACGTAGCAGATTGGGAACATTGCGCGATTTTGCGGGGCAGATGTGGAAACTCACGGCGTCCTCCACGAGAGGGGTGCCCCGCGGTTTTTGCCTCCGGCTGAAGCTGCGATGTCCCTTCGTAAGTTGGAAACTTCTGTTGGTTTGGCGTATAAATGAAGGTTCCGTTGTCACGCGTTCGCTCCCCCGTGCGGCAATCACGAACTTAATAATTTGGAATTCATAACGTCAGCGAGGATGCATGTCCAGCCCAACCACGTCCAGCCCGACTCTGGCTCCTAAGGGACTCGAAGGTGTTGTCGCAACTACTTCTAAAATCTGCTACATAGACGGTGATGCCGGAGTCTTGGCGTACCGCGGTATTGATATTCACGAACTGGCAGACCACTCTAATTTTGAAGAGACTTGCTATCTGTTGTGGTTCGGTCAACTCCCGAAAGTACAGGAACTGAAAGACCTGCGTGCCCGGCTGGCGGCGGAACGCATTCTTGATCCGGCCATTATCACGCTCCTGAAGAGTGCGCCTAAAGAAGCTATTCCCATGGACGTGCTGCGAACGGCGGTGTCGGCGCTTTCGTTTTACGATCCTGATTTCAAGAAGAACGACCACGATGCAAATGTAAACAAAGCCATCCGGTTGACCTCGCAGATCGCGATGATTGTGGCCGCATATGACCGTATTCGCAAGGGAAAGAATGTAGTCGAGCCGGACAAAAGCCTTTCCCATTCAGCGAACTTTCTCCTCCAGTTGAACGGAGAAAAGCCGTCGCAAACGGCTGAGCGCGCGCTGGATATTGCGCTCATACTTCATGCCGACCATGAACTTAACGCTTCGACTTTCGCAGCCCGGGTGACAGCGGCGACGTTGTCGGATATGCATTCGGGAGTGACTTCTGCGATAGGCGCATTAAAAGGGCCTTTGCATGGCGGAGCCAACGAAGCCGTGTTTCATATTCTGGAAGCGATCAATAAAGCCGGCGCTGATCCGGTTGATTACATCAAAAATATGTTGGCGCAGAAAAAAAAGGTGCCAGGATTTGGCCATCGCGTCTATCACACCGAGGATCCGCGGGCCACGCACTTACGCAAAATGTCACAAGATCTTTGCTATTCGAGCGGGCAGAACAAGTGGTTCGACATGTCGCGCGCTATTGAACAGTTCATCAAAGCCGAGAAGAAACTCAACGCCAATGTGGATTTCTACTCGGCTTCGACGTATCACACCCTCGGCATCGATGTTGATCTATTCACGCCGATTTTTGCGGTGTCGCGCATCAGCGGGTGGGCTGCGCATGTGATTGAACAGCTCGACGACAACCGATTGATTCGTCCGCGCGCGGATTACATTGGGCCCGCTTACCCAAGCCCGTACGTGCCCATGAATCAGCGGTAATATTTTGTTATGAAGAAGCCCGACGAGTTGCGACTAACCGTCGGGCTTTGTGCTGACTGCGCGCATTCCGCCAAAATTACTTCCGATCGCGGTTCGGTCTTTTATCGCTGCGAATTGTCGTTAACAGATTCGCGCTTTGTGAAGTATCCGCGCCTGCCTGTGCTTTCCTGCCCAGGCTATGCCCAGATTCCCGTTTTAAAACCGGAGAATTAATTTCTTCGCGTGCAGTTGTAGGGCTCTTGCTACACTGCTTGCTTGCCGGACAATAGCAAAAGAATTCTGGTCACAGGCGGCGCTGGTTACATCGGCAGCCACACAGCCCACGCCCTGGCCAAGCATGGCTACACTCCAATTCTTTACGACAATCTCTCGACAGGATGCCGCAAGCTGGCGGATGGCTTTGAATTAATTGAAGGCGACGTCTCTGATGCGGAGAAACTCGCTCCGGTATTGGCCCGCGTGGAAGCAGTGATGCACTTTGCCGCGCACGCCTACGTTGGGGAATCGGTGGCAAACCCACAAAAATATTTTCAGAACAACGTCGTAAAGGGACTGGAATTTTTGAATGCCGTACTCAAGTCTAGTGTGCGAAAGTTCGTGTTTTCGTCGAGCTGTGCGATATATGGCACGCCCGCGCAACTCCCCATCACCGAAGAATCACCGCGGCAGCCAATTAATCCTTACGGAGCGACCAAACTGGCATTTGAAAATGCACTAAATGCATATAGCAAAGCATACGGATTACGGTATGCGGCGCTGCGTTACTTCAATGCGGCAGGCGCCGATCCGCAAGGGCGAGTGGGGGAAGTGCATGATCCAGAGACGCATTTGATTCCATCGGCTTTTGAAGCCATTCAAGGGAAACGGGATGCAGTAGAAATCTTAGGCGATGACTATCCAACGCCTGACGGAACGTGCGTACGCGATTACGTTCATGTCAGCGATTTAGCGGAAGCGCATGTGCTGGCTCTCGAATATCTCGAAAAGAATGAATCACTCGCGGTGAATCTGGCGAGCGGTAGAGGACACTCCGTGAAGGAAGTGCTCGCGACGATTGAACAGATATGCGGGAAAAAAGTACCGGTGCGAATTTCTCCGCGGCGGCCGGGAGATCCGCCGGTACTCGTTGCCGATCCCACGCAAGCGAAAGAAACGCTAGGCTGGAAAGCCCAATACTCCCTCGATGAAATGGTCTCTACCGCGTGGCAATGGGCTGAGGAAAATACATAGCGTCAGGAGAACACGCCAAACGCCCAGCCAGCCGCAATCGCCCTCCGCGGCGACTCCTAAGGATGGCTGATGTCCTTCACCACTTCGCCATCTTTCATCACGAAGCGGATGTTTTTCATAAGGGAGATGTCTTTTAAAGGATCACCGTCCACGGCAATCAGATCAGCATATTTACCCGGTTCCACTGCTCCCACATTATCTTGCCAGCTCATTAGTTCAGCGCCATTGATGGTAGCGGCGCGAATGACTTCAATATTGGGCATCCCGCGCTTCGCCATGGCAATGAGTTCATCAGCATTTTTGCCATGGCGGCCTTTTTCGCTGGCATCAAAGCCCATAGCAATTTTTACGTTTTGGCTCATCGCATATTGAATTTCATCTTGGATACCGGCAAGAAACTTGTTGACGTGCTGCTGCCTATCAGGAGAAAGAGTGCCGAGCTTCGCGATGTCGGCGTCCACAACCGCGATGGTGGGCACTAGAAAAACACCCCTGGCTTTCATCATGTCAATGGCTTCATGGTCTGCGCGGTGCCCGTGCTCGATGGAATCAACACCCGCGTTAACAGCGTTTTTAATCCCCTGCGGAGTGGTGGCGTGTGCAGCGACTTTGTGGCCGAGTTTGTGCGCCTCTTGAACGATGACGGTGAGCTCTTCGATGGTAAGTGTCGGTGTTTCCCAATCGGCATAGACTTTAATCAAGTCGGCGCCATTGCCGATCTGTTCGCGCACGGCGCGGCGGGCCTCTTCGACACCGCTGACCATTTGCGCTCCCCGGGGGAAATCAGCGAGGTCGGTCGAGACTCCAAATGGATAGTACTGCCCCACGGCGACTATACCTCGCGTAGCGACCTGCATACGTGGGCCTTCGACGAGGCCTTGGTTGATGGCGTCACGAAGCGCCACGTCGGCATAGCCGGAACCCTCGTTTTCAACATCTCGCGTGGATGTGAAGCCAGCCAGTAACGTGGCCCTGGCATTGGCCGCTCCTTCGAGAGCGCGGAAGGCTTGTGATTTAGTAGCAAGACCGAGAATGTAGCCGTCCGGAGTATCGTCAAAGCGAGCCATCATATGAGTGTGGCAATCGATCAAGCCCGGCAGCACGGTTGCGCTGCCGAGATCGATAATTTTGGCGACCTTAGGTGCATGCGCTTGAATATCACTGGCGAGTCCAACTTCCTTAATCCGCTCACCATCGACGAGAATCGCTGCGTTCTCGATGTACGCGCCTTTTCGGACATCCAGCAATCTTGCGGCTTTAATTAAAGTGAGCGAATGTTCAGCGGGATTCGGTGCATTTTGTGGATTTGCTTGGAGCGAGCAGGCTATGACTAACGAGTAGGCAAAAATTCGATACGGCATCATGGCCCGTGATGGTAGCAGAGCCTGGGTACAGCTGGCTATGGTGAAACAAAGCTAGGCGATCTTGCGCAACACCAGCGCCGAGTTCTTCGAGCCGAATGCGATGCAGTTGCAAACAGCATACTCGATGTCTTTTTTGCGGTCCACGCTTGGAACGTAATCGAGATCGCACTCGGGGTCGGGGGCGTCGAGATTTACTGTTGGAGGGATCTGGCCGCGCTGCATGGCGACGATTGTCGCGGCAACGCCGGCTGCTCCGCAGGCGCCCTGCGGATGCCCAATTTGCGATTTGAGCGCCGACATGGGAGTTTTATAGGCATGATCGCCTAACGCCAGCTTCAAAGCACGGGTTTCAATGCGGTCGTTTAACTGCGTTGAAGTTCCGTGGAGATTCACATAATCCACTTGCTCGGGGACGATGCCAGCATTTTTTATCGCAAGACCAATGGCGCGGGCGGGTTCTTCGCCACACTCTTGCAGGCGCACGCGGTGGAAAGCCTCGCAGGTTGAGCCGTAGCCGGCGACTTCGGCCAGGATTTTCGCGCCGCGGGCCTTCGCATGTTCCATTTCTTCAAGCACAAACATCCACGCGCCTTCGGCGAGAACGAAGCCATCACGATTGACGGAGAATGGCCGCGAGCCACGCTCTGGCTCCTGGTTCCACGAGTCGGTCATGATTTTCATCAGTACGAAGCCCTTCATGATGCCGAGTGCGATGGGCGCATCGGCGCCGCCGCTGAGAACCATGTCGAGTCTTCCCGACTGAATTTGCCGCATGGAATAGGCGAAGGCATCGGTGGAAGAGGTGCAGCCAGTCGTCACCACGTGGCTGGCACCGCGCAATCCGAAGCGGACACTCAGCTCGCTCGAGAGCGCTCCCATTACGCCGGTGGGCACGCAGAACAGACTCATCTTTGAATATTGTTGATGGAAAAATAGCCGATATTGTTCTTCGGTGAATTCCTGCGAGCCGCCGCCGGAGCCGATGATGACGCCGAAGCGCCGCTTCTCTTCAAGTGGCAGGGCAGTGCTATCTATTCGGGCGTCGTTTAGGGCCTCCGTCGCGGCAGCGATGGCCAGTGGCAAAACACGCGAAACATGCTTGCGGTCACGTTTCTCCACCCAGGCGAGTTCGTCGAAATCGCGGACTTCGCCGGCAATCTGAACTGGAATTTCGGAAGCGTCGAAGCTGGCGATACGACGCACGCCACTCTTGCCGGCCAGAATTGCCTCGCCAAAGACTCGATTCCCGACGCCATTTGGGCTGACCACGCCCATTCCGGTAATCGCAACACGTTTTCGCAAATCGCACCTCGTCCGCATTTCTTACTCTACTGCTTTATTGGATTGGAAATGTCAATATTCTGTCGAAACCTCATGGATTTGGCCGGGCCGGAAGGCTTGTGGGCTGATCGCTCGCTACTTTGGGTTCTTTACGTTTTTCATCAGTCTCCACCATAAACAACTTGAAATGGTCAAAACTGTGCTCACGGTGATAGCGATGACGATTCAAATCAAAATAAATATCAGCCGTCTTGGGCAGCCATAACTCAGTTTTCGTTTTGCTGAAAAATACAGGGTTGTACTCGACGATCTCGTGTTCCATTTGCAAATGAATGTCGATTATCGGCTCCAATAACTCGGTTTCCAGGCGGACGATGTGAAAAGAATCCGCGGCAATCCAGGCGCGGCCTTTGAGGCTGATGGGATAAGGCTGGCCATTGACGATGTAATCCCTCACTCTGCGTGGCCTGTCCGCGCGCTGCCGGAAGTAAATCAACCATGTTGCTTTCCCGTTCCATTGCCCCAAGCCCTCGCAGGACATCTCGAAGTTGTCACGCATATCGGGATGAAAAATCAGCGCGGCCGCAGGCAACCCGCGAGTCTCAATATTCTTGGGAAAATCTGTTTCGCCGGTACGTTCGGCACGAAATTCCGTCACTTTGAAGAATCCAGGATCAGGTTCGGCGATGGAAGCGACATAGTTGAATTGCAAATTGAACTTGCGCACGGGCACGCCGAGTTCATTTAACTCTTCGTGGATAAGCGCTTCGGTAGCATTGAACTGGCCGATGTCATCCACAAATTGCTTTACCTGCACGCCTGATTGTTCGATGACTTCGTTCAAGGGGCAGACAACGCCCGCCGCGACCGCAGGTTTGGACTCATCGATTCCGGGAGGCCCCCAAGACTGAAAAGGCTGGGCTTCCAATTCTCCTTGAGCTTCTTGCGCATCTGCTGGCACCGTCTTGTGAGTTTTTGGGGGATTGGCCCCGTACTCCCGAATTTGTGCAATTAAATCGTTGATGGCGGTCTTGCTGGGCGTAGAAGGATGGTCCTGCAAGAATCTTTGGAGCGAAGCAATCGCCTCCTGTTCGCGCCCTAAATTTGTCAGGGAGTTCGCCAAAACAACCTGAGCGCCACTAGCCGCGCTTTGCCCCGTCTGGATCGCCAACCGTGCCTCTTTGGTGGCCTTTTCGTAATTATGTTGTCTGAAGTACAAATCGGCCAACAATTGATGGGGAATCCAGGCGTGCGGATCAATGGTTGAAGCACTCTCCAATGTACGGATCGCGCCAGGATCGTCGCCACCCTGGATGTGTAGGCGTCCCAGCAGAATCAACGCCTGAACATTTCGCGGATCAAGTTTAGCAGCGCTTTCGAGGTGCGTTAATGCTTGCGCGAAGTTTTTGTCCTGATAGAGCAAATAGCCTTCAAGGAATTCGACCTCGGCGTTGGCAGGGGCAAGCTTCTCCGCCTGGCCCAGTTTTTTCTGAGCATCGCGCAGCTTGCCGGATCTCAAATCGTTGATAGCCCGGCTCAAGTCGGCACGAACGGCGGCAGGCAAATCTTTTTCGTTGACGGGGCTCAACTCCACGGCCGAAGGATCTTTCTTGATTGTGATATTGGACTGAAAAGTTGCATGGTCGCTCAGCAACTTTAAATTCTGCGTATAGGTTAGATAGCCGACTGCGCTAACTTCCATGTCGTAAGCGCCGACCGCCAGATTGCTAATGGCCGCCGAAGAAGTGCGGTCTGTTGTTTGATAGGAGGCCTTGCCCGTTTCTTTGTTGGTCAGTCTTATAAGAGCCTGCCGGTCCAGCAGCTTCTTGTTTTCCCCATAAACGGTAATGATCACGACTCCTGCGCTCCCAAAGCCGGGTTGTACGGATGCATTGCCGCTAGGCGGACCTTGCGCCAAACTGGTGACGGAAGATATGAGCAGGCTGGCAAAAAAATACTTGCGAATCAACCGGCGGTAAGATGGCGTGGACTGCATAAACGCTCAATTCTGGGATCGGAAACAGTCGTTGAATGATGTGACGAGCCGTTGCTTTACAAGTTAGCTTTGATTTGTGTGAGCAGCAACGAATAAGCGCAAAATCTGTGAAATTTCCTTCATAACAAAAACCGCGTGGAAGTGTTATTGCGTTGTGTGTCTTATAATCAACCGTTCCAATGACCTGCTGAATGACAATAAGCACGGAGAAGACTCTTGGCATACGACGATCTACGAGATTGGATTGCTGCACTGGAACGCGCGGGTGAACTGAAGCGCATCGCTACGGAAGTTGACCCCATTTTGGAATTGGCGGAGATTACCGACCGCGTGTCGAAAGGGAAGGACGCGAAAGGTAATCCCGGCGGCCCGGCGCTGCTGTTTCAGAACGTCAAAGGCTATCCAGGTTCGCAGGTGTTGATCAATCAATTCGGTTCGGCGCGTCGAATGAAGCTGGCGCTCGAAGTGGATGAACTTTCCGAAATTGCGGACCGCATTCGCATGTTCATGGATGTCAAGTCCCCGCAAGGGTTCTTGGACAAGGTCAAAATGCTGCCGATGCTTGCCGAAATGGGGAAGTTCTTTCCGAAGACAGTTTCGAGCGGCATATGCAAAGAAGTAATTAAGCGGGATAACTTCTCACTTATGGATTTTCCCGTATTGCAATGCTGGCCGGGTGATGCTGGAAGATTCATTACGCTGCCTTGCGTGGTCACGCGCGATCCGAAGACAGGTAAGCGCAATGTCGGCATGTATCGCATCCAGATTTATGACGAGAAAACAACCGGCATGCACTGGCAGCGGCAGAAAGTCGCAGCTGAGCACTACCGGGAAAGGATGCGGGCCGCTCAGGCATCGGGTGCCCCACCCTTGTCGCGTTCTGTGCGACAGAGTGGGGCTGTAGATCTTATGGCCCGCACTGGCGGTGGTTCGGTTTTAGTTGAAAACGACCAGCCCTCGGGGCGCATGGAAGTCGCGGTCGCTATCGGCACCGATCCGGCGGTAACGTTCTCTGCGATTGTTCCTGCGCCGCCCGACATAGAGGAATACATGATTGCCGGATTCCTGCGGCAGAAGCCGGTTGAACTGGTGAAGTGCGAGACTGTAGATCTCGAAGTTCCTGCCAACTCTGAAATTGTTCTCGAAGGCTATGTCAATCTGGACGAACTGCGCACCGAGGGTCCCTTCGGCGATCACACCGGCTTTTATTCACTGAGCGATCTTTACCCTGTTTTTCATGTGACTTGCATTACACATCGCAAAAATCCGGTTTATGCGACGACCATCGTCGGCAAACCGCCCATGGAAGATGCTTACATGGGCAAAGCGGTCGAGCGCATCTTTCTGCCGCTAATGAAGCTGACCATTCCCGAAATCGTGGATGTGAACCTTCCCGTCGAAGGCGTCTTTCATAACTTGATGATTGTTTCCATCAAAAAGTCTTATGCCGGCCAGGCACGCAAAGTCATGAACGCCATCTGGTCGCTAGGGCAGGCGATGTTCACCAAGTGCATTATCGTTGTGGATGAAGATGTGGACGTCCAGAACATCGCGGATGTGACGCTGAAGACGCTGAACAACATCGATCCCGAACGCGATATTCAATTCACGCTGGGCCCGATTGATTCGCTCGACCACGCCTCCCGGTTGCCAAATTACGGCTCGAAGATGGGCATTGAC